>WNFN01220055.1_pt1 | contig 10950 bp, 11 predicted proteins | sample 5400161 | NCBI WGS metagenome assembly WNFN01 (sample SAMN13153353, study PRJNA577476) | soil metagenome | isolation source: 80 cm saprolite on Douglas fir-dominated hillslope | place: USA:California | collected 2013-09-17
CCCCACGCCCGGTGGGCCTCCGCTAAATTGCACGCTGCCCGCGGGCTCAAAGAGAATTTCTCCGAATCCCTGGTTTGGCGCTGCCGTGTTGCAAAAGCTGCAGTAATTCAAATTGGGTGATTGCCCGGACAGGATCGGGATTCCTGCGAAGGGATCAAGCAACGCCAGTCCATAGCCTCCCGTCGGTCCAAAGACCGTTGCGTTGGGCAAACTGCCGGAGAGGATCACCGTGCCGGGCGCGGACGGATTGAAGGTGGAGAGGCTGATTCCGTTCGGTGCTTCGATTCCCCACCATCTGCCACCCACCGTGTCGACGATGAAGGCGGTATAGATCCCACGCCCAAAGGCCTCGGCTCGTGTCTTTCGAAGACTCGTGACGATGTCGCCCACTGCCCCGGTGAACGACGCGCGTTTTCTGAGTGATTCAATCCCTCCGAGGACGATGGCCGCGACCACGCCAATCACCGCGATCACAACCACCACCTCGACGAGCGTGAAGCCGCAAGCGCCGCGTGCCGGTGCGGTTTCACACTTAGATGTCGACACGTTCAGTTCCATTCGGCAGCCCGGCTGACTCGGTGAGTCCCTGTGGGTTTTGCGCCCCCCGGTTGCCCGGGGTTTGCTCTTATCGAGGATTCGGCCCCATTCTTTGCCCGGGTATCGCAATCCCCATGCCGCCATTTTCGGTGGCGCAATCGCTGACAAACGGGCCGTTCTTTTCAAAAGTGGTGGGTCGCCATTACCTCTGGGCTCTGTAACCTTTTCATCTCTGCGCGAATGTTCCGCTTTGGCGGAAGATGTGGGCAAGCCTGCTCAGGGGTAATCGAATGCGAACTTCAGCAGTCTTCGAGCTGGTACGCGGTACGAAACACGGGGAAGTTACGCACCGACCTCGCTTTCAGGTGCGTGACAAACCGCTTCGATGTGATGTCCATCGAGGTCGAGCACGAACGCGCCGTAGTAATTCGCGTGATAGTTCGGACGAAGCCCGGGCGGACCGTTGTCGCGCCCGCCGGCAGCGAGCGCAGTCTCGTAGAAGCGGCGTACCACCTCACGCGTGGGAGCTCGAAGCGCGACGTGAAATCCGGCAGAGGGACTTACCTGTCGCTTGGCGGAAGGATCTTCAAATCCAATGTAGAAGGCGAAGCCCTCGTCGACATTCAGATCGCCGCGCGGCCCGTAGGCAACCTCGCCGGGAACCTGGACGTGAGCAACCAGCCCGAGGGGCGCCAGCGCTGCATCGTAGAATGCCTTGCTCCGCGCGAGATCGTTGACCCCGAGCGAAATGTGGTCGAGGGAGGCGAAGGGCCGGTGTCCCGGAAATGTCCAGGATCGGGACGAGGCAAGGCGCAGGGACCAGCGAGATCGGCGAAGCGGCTCAAACCCTGCTCGGCGGTACAGGTTCTCGGCGCGGCGATGCGTTGCATCCACTTCCAATTCAATCGCGGCGCAACCCGCGTCGGTCGCCACTTTTCGTGCGGCGCCCAACAACGCCGTTCCCAACCCCTGCCCCCGACGTTCGGGAACGACGTAGAGCTCATCCAGCCAGGCCACCAAACCGCCGTGCTCGAGCGTCCAGGTGTACGCGATCGCTGCCAGGCCCACCGGCACGCCGCTCTCGAGGGCGAGGAGCAGGACTCCGCGCTCGGGCATCTCGATCAGGCGCGCGACGGCTCGATCGACACTCTCGGCGGAGAGCGAGATTTGGTGCTCGTCGAATTGCGCCTGCAGGAGGCGCACCGCCTTCGCGTGGTCCTTCGGAGTGACTTGTTCGACGTGAAACATGACTTTGCCGAGTACGACCGACCACGCGATCCGGTTTCCTGCAGGGCGCGCTAAGGCGCCCTAGCTGAAGCGCTGTGTATGAGCACACCGGATATCGGCGTATATGCCAGCGGTTCCGGTGAAGCTGAGCCCCAAGACTCCGGCGAACTTCCGGGATTTGATCGACGAGATCCAGAGGGCGCAGCTGAGTGAAGTCCATGTGATGCTTCTGCTTGGGAGTCACACCCTTCGTACGCACGGGACCGCCTGCCCTTTTGCCATCGCTCAGACTCTGCTCTCGCTGGTGAGGGGTCTATCCACGGTTACCTATCGAAAGACTGAGGGCAATTTGCAACAGAGCTTCAGAGCAATTCTTAACGACCACTATCCATGGGGAGCGGAACCTGCGGGCGCTATCGCGCCCGGCCCCGCAATCAATGCTCTGTACAGTCTTTATCGCAATCCGCTCTCTCACCTGGTGACGATCGCACCGATCGAAGATGCGGGTGAACTTCGGGGTGCACTAAGGCGGCAGACGATCGGCGTCCGCCGACAGCAAGCCCATGGGGCGGTTGACTGGACCGAAGAGGCGCTGGTTGACTTGGAGAAGGCATTGACGCGCCCGAGCGTCCTTCGCCCGACCATGGCGCAGGAGGCTCGCTGGAGGAATCTCGTCTGGCTGACCGTCGAGGGATTCTATTGGGGCATGCGACGGCTGATTGAATCGCTTACCTTCTCGCCCGCCCGGATGGAAGCGGCGAGAAGGTTTTTTAGCGAGCCCGAAAAGCTGCCGCGGCTGATCTGACCGCGGAGGCTATTGCCCTGCTCCCTCGTCCTCTCCAGGAAGCGCGAACGCGATGATCGCGTCTCCAACCCTGCCGCTGTTGGGATCGACGATGCTGAAGTTGTTTCGATCGGGAACGTTTCCACCAAAGGCGTACGCGATGAACTCTCGCCCGTTCGCGACGTAGGCGACTGGGGCGGCAGCTGCTCCGCCGACGTTCGGGATGCGGCTGTGCGCCGGATCGAAGGTGAACAGGATTCGGCCGTTCTCCGCATCCGCGGCGTGGAACTTTCCGTTGCCCTCACCGAAGAACACCAAGTCCCCGGCAACCGTGACGCCCGATTTCGCCGGCAGAGGTACTTCGTGTCTCCAAGCGATTCTGCCGGTGGTGCTGTCGGTCGCGCCAAAAATGCCAAAGGGGTGGGAACCGGGAACCCGGTTGACGAAGACGGAACCCAGGTGCAGTCCATTCACCAAACTGTGATTGCCCGAGTGAGTCTGGAAAGTGGTCGGCTCGTAACGGGTGCCGTAGTAGATGAACTTGGTGCGCGGGCTGAAGGCGGCGGGATTGAATTCGCATCCGCCATCGTCACCGGGCACCATCACAAACATTTCCGGACCGGGCGGGGTGAATTGCGGCCTCGCCGGAAATCCCGTGTCATTAGGTCTGACGAAGGTGAGTGGAGTCAGCGGCTCGACGTCGGAAAACGGCTGAGTCGGAGCGGGATGCTGGAACGAGGGCGAGGTCGGAACATTCCGCTCATGTACCGCGTAAATCGGTTGGCCGTTGCGCCGATCGAGGATGTAGTACTGCCCCGTCTTGCTGCAGTGACCAAGGGCCTTGAAGTCCCTTCCGTTTTTTCTCAGAGGAAAAAGCACCGGCGGCTGCGCGCTGTCGTAGTCCCAAATGTCGTGGTGCACTGCCTGAAAGTGCCACCGATGACGTCCGGTCCATAGGTCGAGAGCGACGATTGAATTCGCATACAGATTATCACCCGCCCGCTCCTCCCCGAGGATATCCGGAGCGGCGTTTCCGGTGACGACGTAGATCATCCCCAATTCAGCATCGATGGCGGGAGGGTTCCAAACCGCCGCGCCTCCACGCAAATACGAGGTTCCGGCGTAGCTCTCCGGCAGGGTGGTGAAGAAGCGCCATCTGACTGAGCCGGTGTCGGCATCGAGGGCGAAGACCTGTCCACGCACTTCGAATTCACCACCGGAAACGCTGACGATCACAAGCCCGTCGATGAATTGTGGGGCATTGTTGATCGCATAGTGATCTCGGAAACTGGCGAGTCTCGTCCTCCAGATCACCGCGCCCGTCTCGGCGTCGAGGGCGACAACCACGTCATCGAGTCGGCCGTAGAAGACCATGCCGTCTCCGACAGCGACTCCTTTGTTGTTGCGGCCACAGCAGACCGAAATTTCGTCGAGCGGTGGCATTTCCCCAGGAATCTCGAGTGGCCGGTAAGACCAAATCAGACCGCCGGTCGCTGGGTCCAAAGCAAACAGGTTATCGTGGCCGTCGGTGACGTAGAGTTGTCCATCTACGACGATGGGCGACCCCTGCAACTCCGCGAGCTCGTCGAGGACTCCGGTGTGAAAGACCCAGGCGACCCGCAGATCTCCAACATTGGAGCGATTGATCTGGTCCACATCCTGGAATCGGGTGTTGGCGAGATCGTTGCCGTGGTTTGGCCAGTCCATGTTGTTGCCGTTTTCGGCAAAGGACGAGCACGCGAGACTCAGCACTACCGTCGAGACTATTTTTTTCATTGCGGATTCCCCCGGGGAAACAGCAAGCGCTTCGTCCTCCCAGGGGTTGCTGATGTCAATTTGTACTGGCAGTCACTGTTCAATCGCTGAATGCGTCCGTCCGCTAGACGGGCAAACGCAGCGGGTAGCTATCTTCGTTGCGCGTAGGCCCTTCCAGTTGGGGGGATCAAATGACCTTCGGAGCGGCTCTTGCACTTCCCGTCCTGTTGGCTCGCAGCGCAATGGCCATCCGACGAACGCCGTCTTGCAGCTCTGCTTCCGTCTGACGAGCAAAGGCCAAGCGCGCGTTGGGTCGCGACCTACGATCGAACGCGAATTCGCGACCGGGCGCGAAGGCCACTTTCAGCGAAAGAGCGCGCTCGGCCCAGCGATCCACGTCGATGTCCAAAGCGACGCGCGTCCATAGTGCCACGCCTCCGCTCGGAACCTCGAACGACAGCGCCGAACCCAGATGCGTTCTCAGAGCGGCAACCAGCGAAGCTCGGCGGGACTCGTAGCTCCGACGCATCCGCCGCACATGGCGCTGCACTTCGCCATCCTCCAACATCTCAGCCACCGCGCACTCGATCGCCAGATCGCCTTGGCGATCCGTCACCGCCCTCAGCTGAACGATCCGATCGAGCAAGATAGACGACGACCCCGGCCTGGTCGGCGCTGGCAAGCGGGAGCACCGGCCGGCCCTGATAGTGGAACTCGTGGTCGTAGTCGTCCTCGAGAATCGCGAACCGGTTTCGCCGAGCCAATTCCAGTAGCTGCAGCCGGCGAGCCGGTGACAGCACCGCCATCGTGGGATACTGATGGTGAGGCGTCAGGTAGATCGCGCGCAAGCTCTCCCGGCTTGCAAGTTTCTCCAGCGCGTCCATCCGCACTCCCTCCGCGTCCACCGGAACGGGTATCAGGCGCGCCCCCGCAAGCGTTAGCGATGCCCAGACCGCGGAGTATCCGAGCTCCTCGACCGCGACCGCATCCCCGGGCGACAACAGCGCTCGCGCGGCGAGGTCAAAAGCCATCTGGCTGCCGCGGGTCACCACCAGGGAATCAGCGGTGGCCGCAAGCCCGCGCGTAGCGGACAGCATCTGCGCCAGAGCCGAGCGGAGACGCGGATGCCCGCGCGGATCGCCATAGTCGAGCACCGAAGGACCGCGATAGCGAAGCGCGCGCCGATAAGAGCGCGACAGGGCGGCAGCGGGAAGCAAGCGCGGGTCGGGCACACCGCTAGCCAGGTTCAAGCTACCCCGCGGAACGGGCGCAGGCTCTTCGGCGTGAAAGCTTGGCCGTAAATCGAATCCCGCGCGCGTGGGCACGTTCAGGCGCGGTGCGATCGGCGCGAAGCCGCGTGGATTCGCATCCGGAAAAGTCCGGGAGACGAAGGTCCCTCCGGCGCGCCGCGTCTCGGTCCAGCCCTCCCGGACCAGCTCGACATAGGCGGCCACCACTGTGTTGCGATGCACCTGCAGCGCCTTGGCCAGCGTCCGGCTACCGGGGAGCGGATCGCCGGGCCGCAGCCGGTGCCGGCGGACTTCGTTGGAAATCGCCCGTGCAATCTGGAGGAAGAGGGGAAGGTCGCCGGCCGGATCGAGCGTCAGATTGAGGTCCCAGGCGCGCATGTGAGCTGGTCTAGCGAAAATGTATAAACTGGCTCTTTTGAGCAGGCCAGGTCAAGGACATTCTACTCCCCATGCAAACCTCTCAGTGCGAAGAACGAAGGCGCGATTCCTGGCGAAGAGCTTTGCTCAGTGGTGCCGCGTGCGTGGCGATCTGGGGCGCTCTTTGGTGGCTGCTCATCTACGCCTATCAGTTTCCAGGCAAAAGCGCCGTTCCTGGCGCCGCGACTTGTGGGCCGGGGATGGTTGAGCTCGATGGCGCGTGTGTGGTGGGCGAGGAGATAGAGGTTCGTGCGCCTCGACGGCCCGGCGCAGCGCCGCCCGCGCAAGCAAACGGGCGGAATCGTACATGGACAGGGAAGAATTCGATCTAAAACGGCGCCATGTCTATCGCCATTGTCCTGATCCGACTCTTCGTTGGCGGTCTTGTTGCTGCGCAGACCCAGGGTCCGGAACGAAGAGTCCAAGCGAATGTGATCACCTCGGAGCGCGATCCCAAAGTGCGACTCCGATTGCCGAAGGCAGTGCAGTACCTGGGTGCCGATCGGTGGGTACTCTATGGTATCGCGGACTGCGAGCTCCACGCGTTCGTCGAGGCAGACGAGCAAAAGAATGTGCAGCGGCTCTATTGGGTGCAGTTCGAGGGCTATGTCCCGACCAGGCCGGAGTTGAAGCATGAATACAATTCGCCGCAACACGCGAAGATCGGCGGCACCGATTTCTACGTCGACACCTGGGTCAGATCGAGCAATGCCAAGACCAGACCGGGTTCGGACAGAGAGCATATCGAGGCACTGATACGCGCGAAAGGGTACAAATTGCCGGCAGGGATGATGGACGTGCGTCTCGTCCACCTGCTGGATGAACAGAAGCGAAAGGAGCTGATGATCATCTACGGCGAAGACGTGACACCGACCGGCTTCACCGCCGCCGAGTTGGACAAGGGCGGCAAAGCACACGATCAGTGGCCGGCGATCGAAAAGGCTCTGGTCGAAAGGAGCGTAAAGAAAATCGTGATTGGGGAAATCGCGAAGCAATAAGCGGCGCGTCCAATCGCAGGATGCGCCGCCGAGCTTTCGCCAGTTGCCTTACTGCTGGGGGGCGAGCACTACGTCATCGATATCAACAGCGCCAAGCGCGTTGCCGAACAGCAACCATATTTCCGCGTTGTCGGTCGTGGCGACGAGATCTGTAATCACGTATTGTGTGTAGTCTTGCGCAGGTATGTTCTGCACGTCGAAAACCACCTCGTCAATGCGATCCGGAGTCCAAAGGACCTGCAGCCGATCCATTGGCTCGGTGTTGCGCACCCAAAAACTTAGCGTGTAAGACTGGCCAGCCACGACGGGAAGTTCCTGTTGCCCGACCCATTCGAGACCGGGGTGTGCATACATAATTCCCCGATAGTCTCCGCTGTGTGCCAATTCATCGCGGCCGATATCAACAATCGGCGCACTGGGATGCCAGCCAGCCCAGCAGTTAGTCTCCCACCCGCAATTGGTGATCAAATTATCAGGAACTGCGTCACATTCACTGGGACCCGCCCACGCTGCGATACCAAAAAGCAATACTCCGGCTGCAATTAGGCAATTCTGTAGCGTGATTCTCATTACTCCCCCTCAGGTTTGGTGATTGAATTCAGCGTCTAGTCGGAATCTGAATAGACATACACAAGGCTGACATTCGCCTAGTGTTTGTTTGAAATGCGACGCTTCTTTTTATCTGAGCACCGCAGTGGGTCAAGGGAAATGTTCCCAGCGGCTGAGCCAGCCTGGAGGCCGAGCAGGCGTCCGTGGAAGATTTCATAAGTGAGACGTCTTTTGTTGACATCGCTTAAAAGCCGACAAAGCCGATTATTGCCATTATTGCGGCAACGGTGCGGTGTGGGGCAATTCCGTTCAATTCATGTTTGAAATGAAGATTCCGCCCCTCGGTCTATCGCCTGATTTGCTACGCCAATCGACGAGGCGGCTTCAGCAGTCGATAAACGAGCCCGCCCGAGACCGTGGCTCCCATCACGGTTGCACTGCCGGTTAGCTCGAACCAGAGTGGATCGGGGCTGCCCCGCGATAATACGACGAGTGTATCAACCAACAGGAATGCCAGCACCGCAGCCGCGTGCTGCACAGGATGCCTACTTGCGATCGCTGACGCAGTGAGGCCTCCCAAAAGTCCAGAAAGAATCGCGACCAGCGCACCTGCCGCTTGAATACGCGGCGGTGCATTCAGGTGAATGATTCCACCCAGTGGCTTAAACCCAGCGGTGGTGCATGCGACGATGACGACGTATCCGAGGAAGACGCTTGCAACACTCCGCAACCATGCCAAGAGCTTTATGCGCATCTCAACCTCCTGGCTTGGGGTAGGTGATTCGAGCTCGGGTCGATAGGACGGCAGAAGTGCCGGATGGTACGGGCTTAATGCTACGAACGTTGCGTGTTCTCAAGCTCCTGCTTTGCATGGGTGATGCGCAAGTCGGTGACGTAGCCACCAACCGACTTCCCGAACTCGCGGCGGAACGCAACTGCCAGCGTCACTGGGTGAACACCGGCTGCGGCAGCGATCTGCGACAACCTTATCGAGTGCGAATAGTCCGAGTGGATCAGTCTCGCTGCGTTTGATAACCAGTCCGGCATTGGCGGTTTGCTTTGCGTGCAATGCCGGGCAGTACGTGCAGCCAGGAGATAGACCAAGCCCTCGATTGCAACAAAAGAGGTCCGGTCCGAGCGGTGCACCTCGGATCGCAGGCCGCGGTGGAGATCCTCGAAGGTTCCGGGCACGAAATAGGCGGCAGCTTGCACAGCCGAATCGAGACCGAACCTCCCGGAACGGTCCGGCTCAATCTCAGCAAGAATGACTTCAACATCGTCTGTCCCGATGGCGTTGGCATGTAGCTCGCCCGCACGACGCCAGAGGACACTTCCAGCGCGCAGCGCGACCGACTTGCCCTCGGAGCTTTCCTGATACTGACCTTCCAGCAACCAGGCACAGTTGGTCATGGTCGTGTGCGTGAGAGGAAAACTGGAGCCCGGCGTTCAGTCTCACTGTCGAAACCGTCAAGCCGTCATGGCAAAGCAAGATCAGCGGGGCTTATGCTCTTGGTGCTGGTCTATGGTCGCCACGGAATGGCACTCTACTCCAAGCGCCCGCGCCACAGAGGGACGGCGTGTCCAGCACTCGCTGATGTTCATTTCAGCGCGGCCAGCCGTCGGACAGCATCTAGGAGGCCGGCCACCAATCCATGTTTGCGCGCGTAGACCGACGATGATCACCGGGAGTGCGCGCGCCCTGACGATTCGGACCAAGGTGGATTGAAAGCGGCCAGTCGAAAGTGGAAACTACGGTCGGCGGACGGATACGTGAAGCTACGACGATCGAGCGTTGCGTTTGGCATTTCGGTGGCGCTTCACGCCGCATTTCTGATGGTACTCGCGCGTCGGAAGCCTCAGCGTCCGGCAAAGCAGCTCAAGCCGCCGATCGCGATTCAGCTGCGGACTGTCCCGCGACAGGGGGCCCCAGCACCCCCGCCGCCTCAAGCTCAACCCAAGCCGCCGGCGCCCGAGAGTCAAGACTTGGCCCGAGGAACTCGAAAGCCCTCGCATCGACAGGCGCCCGTTGAGGCCCCCAAGAGCAGGGACACCACGCCGAACGATGCCCCGGTTGCTTCCGCGCCTCTGAAAGATGATTCCCCGCGGGCAATCCATCTCGTCCCCGGAATTCAGACCTGGGGTGGTTTCTCGAAACCGGGTCCGGCTCCAGAGTCGCACGGACAAACCGTACAAAACACGCCCCAGGAGCGGCCGGATCCCCAGGCGGTGGCCGCGCTGACTGCAGAGCGGGTCAAGCGGCGGGTGGAGAATTGGATCAAGGATGATGTGGCTTATTTGCGGGTCGAGAAGGGACTGGTGGATCGCTACTTCGGCGATCTGAAAAAGGCGCTCGAGCAGGCCGCTGCCAACCCACCGAAGTTCGAGGCGCACCTGGTCCGCAATTTCTTCGCAGACTGGTCGAGCGCGGCGCAGCGCTACGGTGCAGGTCAAAACCCATACGGCCAGGACGACGCTTCTCCGCTTTCCCGTGCGCGGCAAGAGGCGGCCGGCACGCGCTATGAAGACTTTGCCAACAAGCTGGGTCAGGGATCCGCTCTGCGGCGCTTTGCCGAGGGCGGGGCCGCACTGTTCGCAGTGGTCGAATTGCGCCAGTCAGCTACCGGAGAGTTGCTCACCAGCCTTTTGATTCAGTCCTCCGGGAACAAGGCGTTCGATGAGCATGTGATGCGAAGCGCTCCCAAAGCGATTCTCCAACTTCCCAGTCCGAAGCCGGGGGGAGCAGGAATCCATTCTGATGGCTTGCGCAGCGAATGGGCTTTCGAGGGACGGATTCATTACAAAAAGAAACTCAGGGACATGCATCTCAAAGACGATTGGTGGTACCTCGCCGCATCCAGCCCACTGGCTTTGCTAACCGGAAACTTTGATGAGACCACCGGCGACGTCTACGTTGTCGATCTGCACGATCCGAAATACTCGTGCACGGTCCGGCTGCTCCGCGTTTACTAAGCAAGGTTATTTCCGTCTGTGTTTTGATTTGGGGTCGAATTTGTGCGCTCCCTATCTCAATTTCAGCCCTGATGCTCCCCCTGTTTCTGGTCTGGTGGCGATGGCCAGCCTTCCGCGCCCGGATTGAGGCGCCGAAATTCCTTATGCTCAGCCAAGAACGCCGCTTCGACGAGCAGCGGCGCTGACGTCCACGATGGAGGCGGGCCCACTTCCGTTGGGCCGTACGACCAGCTGGCGAGCGTGGAAGGGGCTAAGTGTTCCCCGGTGGCCCACGCTGAACACCGCGCTGCCTGGGAGCCGCTCGCGCACCAGCCGGTAGAGGCGCGCCTCGGTGGGCTCGTCCAACGCCGAAGTCGCCTCGTCGAGGAAGAGCCAGTCCGGCTTCTGAACAAGAGCGCGGGCGAGCGCGATACGCTGCCGCTCGCCGGGGGACAGCTGGAGCGCCCAATGTCCGTCCTCCTCG
>WNFN01208508.1_pt1 | contig 10949 bp, 6 predicted proteins | sample 5400161 | NCBI WGS metagenome assembly WNFN01 (sample SAMN13153353, study PRJNA577476) | soil metagenome | isolation source: 80 cm saprolite on Douglas fir-dominated hillslope | place: USA:California | collected 2013-09-17
TTCGGGAATGACGAACACGGAAGCGAAGGAGGTGTGACGCCGCGCAGCTTGATCGAAGGGCGAAATGCGCACCAGGCGATGCACGCCCGTTTCGCCAGCGAGCAGGCCGTAGGCGTTTTCTCCGGCGAATTGAATGGTGGCGTTCTTGATGCCGGCCTCTTCGCCGGGGGTTTCGTCGAGCACCGTGGCGGTCATGCCCTTGCGCTCGGCCCAGCGCAGGTACATGCGGAGGAGAATGGAAGCCCAGTCCTGCGACTCGGTGCCGCCGGCGCCGGGCTTGATGGTCATGATGGCGTTGAGATGATCGCTTTCGCCGGATAGCAGCGTCCTAGTTTCAAGTTCGGCGATGTAATTTTCCGCGTTGCTGAGCTCGCGGTCGAGCTCTTTGAGCAGATCGTTGCGCTGCTCGGCATTGGTTTCTTCTCGCGCCAGATGAATGTACGTATCGAGGTCGCCGGAAAGCGAAGTGAGCTTTTCGTCGGCGGCGATTTGATCTTCGGAGCGTTTGCGGTCGCGCAAGACGGATTGCGCGGCTTCTTGATTGTTCCAGAAATCGGGCAGTGCGATACGGGCCTGGAGGGACTTCAGGCGCTCGCGATGGGGCGCGGCGTCAAAGATAGCTCCGGACCATGTTGATGCGGGGCTTGAGGAGTTCGTAGCGATGCTGCAAGTCTTCATTGACGGCGGAATTTCGGTTACCGGCATCAGGAGTTCTTCGCGCGCTGTATTTCCTTTCCGAAAGGTTGAGGCTAACAGGATAACGGAAACGAGGACGCAGAGCCAAGCGAACCAGTCGCCGAAGCGGGTGTAGATCGTTTCGTCGGTGCGAAAGTCGTAGGGGAGATCGACGCCGGCGCGCACATCCGGAGGAAGCGGGCTGAAGATGCGGCCGTAGGGATCGACGGAAACGGTGAAGCCGTTATTGGTGACGCGCAGCAGCCAGCGGCGATTTTCGACGGCCCGCACGCGGGCCATGCGCAGGTGCTGTTCGGGAGCTGCGGAGCGCCCGAACCAGCCGTCGTTGGAGATGTTGATGAAAAGATTCGCACCGTCGGCGGCGAAGCGCCGCACTTCATCGGGAAAAATCGCCTCGTAGCAGATGAACGCGCCGAACGTAAAGCCGCCGGGTAAACGGCCGACCGCATATTTGCTGCCTTTGCGGAAGCCGCCAACTTCGTCGGAAAGACTGGCGACCACGCGATGGATCAGGGGAAACGGTTCGTACTCGCCAAAGGGGACGAGGTGGACTTTGTCGTAGGTGAAAACATTTTGGCCATGCGGGTCGAGTAAGATGACGCTGTTGTACGCGGCGGCGTGCGCGCCAGCCGCGCTTGATTCGACGAGCGGCTTCCACTCGATGACCCCGGCGAGAAATGGATGTTGAAAGTGAATCGCGAGCAAGGAGGCGCGCCGGGCGAATTGCGGGTCTTCGAAGGAAAACGGCGCGGGCGCTTCGGGCCACAGGAGCAGGTCGTCATCGTGATTCGAGGGCGCGAGACTCAGGCGCTCGATTTCGTCGAGATCGGAAACGTGCGCCTGGAACCAATTCGGCGGATATTCCATCGCTTCTGGAAAATTCACCTGCACCGCGCGCGCGTAGTGCTGAGCCGGAGCGGGCGGGACGAAGCGCGGCCCCACGAATGCGATCAGCAGGATAAGAGCCGCGGCGACCGCGGGCGGCAACGCCCGCCGGTTCGTGTTACGCACCGGAGCGACGCTGGTCCACGCCAGCAGCGCATTGAACGCAGCCACGAGAAACGAGAGACCGTAGATGCCGGTCATTTTTGCGAGCTGCAGCAGCGCGAGGTTGGAGGACGCAGGGTAGCCAAGCAAGTTCCAGGGAAAGCCGATTTCCGGGAGATGCGCGCGGGCAAATTCCCACGCCACCCAAAGAAACGGCGCGCCCGCGCAGGCGAGAAGAACGCTGCGCTGCGAGAGCCGTTGAACGCACCACGCAAAACCGCCGGTGAGCGCTCCCCACGCCGCGGCGATCAGCAGCAAAATGACCCAGCCGCCGACGCGGGAAAGCCCGCCGTGCACCGCAAGGACGGTGGCGATCCAGGGCACGGAGGTGAGCACAAAGAAAAATGCGTGCGTAAATCCGCAGGCGAAGGCGACGCGGGGCCGCGCGTCAAAGAGAACAACCAGCAAAATTCCGACGCACAACCACGAATAGATGCTGAAATAAAATCCTGTATACGACAGGGAGAGCGCCGCGCCCGAAACCGCGGCGCACACGATGCGGAAGGCGGTCGGAGTTTCCGCGCCGAAATAACGAAGGTGCGAGGCCCACTTCCGAACCGGCATCAATGCTTCACGATGGCTTTGAAGCCGGCCCCCTCGAGGCCTTTCTTTGCAGCGTCCGCGGATTTCTGGTCGGCGTAAGGGCCGACTTGCACGCGGTAATACTTATCGGCTTGCGGCGAGACCACGAAGGCGGGGAATTTTTTCTTTTGCAGGTGAGCCGCGAGAGTCAGGGCATCGGATTCGCGGCGCGACGCGGCAACTTGCAAGGTGTACGAGCCCGCGGGAATCGCGGAGAGAGCCGTGGCTTTTGCGCTTCGGGCTTTCGCGGCGCCGGGAATGGCGCGCGGGGCGGGCGGGGCGGCCTTGAAATTGTCGTCGGGAGAAGATTTCCTGGCGTTGTAGAAACTCCAATCGGAATTGGGTTGCGTGTTGGTGTCGGTGGAGGGATCGGAGTCGCGGCGAGCATCGTTCGAATGCTTGGCAGCAGAATCCGCGCGCTGAGGCTTGATAGCGACGGGAGCGGGCAGCAGCGTGCGCGGATTCGAGGCGGCGCGCACCGGGCTGTCAAATTGGTTGCGGCCCATCACGTAACCGAGCGTGAAGAAAACGCCGGAGAACAGCAGCATCAGCATGAACAAGCCGATGACGTGCCTGCCTTCCAGCACGCGATCTCCCACGCCGCGTCTTCCGCCCGATGCCATTCTTACTTGTTCTGCCCCCCTAACGATTGCACCCAACTGTTAATAATATCGATGGGCAGGGGAAACACAACCGTTGTGTTCTTCTCAACACCTATCTCGGTAAGGGTCTGGAGATAACGGAGCTGGATGGCGGAGCGCTGGGTTTCCAGGACCTTGGCGGCTTCGGCAAGTTTGGCAGCGGCTTCGAACTCGCCAGAGGCGTGAATAATTTTGGCGCGGCGTTCGCGTTCGGCTTCAGCCTGGCGGGCGATAGCGCGCTGCATCTGTTCGGGGATGTCGACCTGTTTAACTTCGACTTTGCTGACCTTGATGCCCCACGGCTCGGTTTCGGTATCGAGGATGACCTGGAGCTTGGCGTTGACTTTGTCGCGCTGGGCGAGAATTTCGTCCAATTCGAATTGGCCGACGACGCTGCGGATGGTGGTCTGCGCGAGCTGCGAGGTGGCGTACTGATAATTTTGCACCTGGGAGAGCGCGAGATTGGCGTCGACGATGCGGAAATAGCAGACGGCGTTCACTTTCACGGAGATGTTGTCGCGGGTGATGATGTCCTGCGGCGGGACGTCGAGCGTTTCGATGCGCAAGCTCATGCGCGTGAGCGTTTCGATGGGCCAGAAGACGAGATTCAGCCCGGCGCCTTTGGCTTCCGGCAACATGCGACCGAGACGCAGTACCACGCCGCGCTCCCATTCCTTGATGATGTACAGCGAATTCCAGAACCAAATCAGCACGAAGCCCACGATGACCAGCGTGCCTACACCGAAGAACTCGAACATGTTTCCTCCCTCTTCGCTCCCCAAGGAAAATCGAACTTGCCCACTACTTTTGGTTGAAACTCTTGAAAAAAATACTGGGGCACGATTTATCGTGCCTCTACACCGGCTCCACGTAAAGCTTGAGGCCGTCGATGCGAACGACGCGAACGGGCTTGCCTTCCGTCAGCGGTTGAGCGGAAAACGCACGCCATAATTCGCCGTGAATGCGGATCATGCCTTCGGCGCCATCGCCCACGGGAGAAATCACCACGCCTTGAGCGCCGATCATCTCTTCGCGTCCAGTCGCGGTCTTCCACTGGCGGGAGCGCAGAACCAGGCGCATGAGAACCACGCAGAGCAGCGCAAAGGGCAGCGTCACCGCCACGGCCACGCCCAGGCTGACGCCGCCGGCGGTTAGCGGCGAGCGAATCAGAAACATCGCGCCGAGCAACATGGACACTACACCTCCGGCAAGAAGCACGCCGTGACTAGTGTATTTCGCCTCGAGGATAAACAGCGACAACGCCAGCAAGATGAGAAGCACTCCCGCAAAGTTGACGGGAAGAATGTGCATCGCGTAGAGGGCCAGCACCGTACAGATGCCACCGATGACCCCGGGAGCAATCACGCCGGGATGGGTGAACTCCGTGTAGAGACCGAGGACGCCGATGATCAGGAGCACAAAAAAGACATCGGGCTCAACGATGCGCGCGAGAAATTTTTGCCGGCCGGACAATTCAAAGGGCGTGAGCCTGGCGTTCGAAAGCGAAAGTTTCGTCTTGGTGCCATCGAAGCGCGTAATTTCACGTCCATCGAGCTGCCGCACCAGATCATCCACCGTTGGGGCCACGAGATCGATCAGCTTGCCGTCTAGGGCCTCTTTGTCGGTAAACGCTTTGGCGTCGGTGACCGCGGTTTCCGCGAGCGTTGGATTGCGCCCGCGCTTTTCCGCGTAGCTGCGCAAGAAGGCCAGGGCGTCGTTAAGAATTTTCCGCTTCATGGTCTCGTCGACTTGCAACTGCCACCCGCCGATGGCAATGACCGGCGAAGCGGCTCCGGTGTGCGTACCAGGAGCCATGGCGGCAATATCCGCGGAGAGCAGAATGAAGAAACCCGCGGAAGCGCCGCGAGCGCCGGTGGGCGTGATGTACACGGCGACGGGAACACGGGATGCCAGGATGTGCTTGATGATGTCTTGCATGGAGTCGCTCAGGCCGCCCGGCGTGTCCATGGTGATAAGAATCAAGGCCGCCGGGCGGCGCTCGGCATCCGCGATGCCTTCAGCGATATAGGTCGCGAGGATGGGCTCGACGACGCCGTGCAGATTCAAGTCAACGACGATGGGAGTGGAAGCGTGTTCGTCTGCAGAGAGGGAAGGAAAAAAGGAAAGGAGCGCGAGGGTGGAGAGAGTGGTGAGAACAAGATGTTTCCTCGGAGGCTGAAGCCTATGCGCCACGAATGGTTTGTGCCGGAGCTGACGTTCCGCCCTCCAAGAAATTGACGTAAAGCTGGCGAAGAGAGCGCGAATCGGGATCATTGCGCACCTCCATTCGGTTTTTGCAGGTGCTCGAGCAATTGTTTGGCTTCGGAATAGTTGGGAGCCAGCTTCAAGGCGCGCTGCACCTCGACACGCGCCAGGTCCGGCTTTTTTTGCTCGAGGTAGACCCTCGCGAGCATGGTGCGCACGACCGCGGAGTCGCGGGCCTCCAGAGAAGCTTGCAGTTCCTTTACCGCGGCGTCCAGCTTGCCGCGGCGGTGCTCAATTTCCGCCAGGCCGCGGTGCGCTGCGGCATTCGCCGGCTCCGCGCGTAAGGCGCCGCGGAATTCCGTCTCGGCAACGTCCAGGTGGCCAGTGGCCATTTCTTGACGCCCGCGCCGGACATGCGATGCGGTGGTGTCTAGCGGACCGTTGGCGCCGGCGGAATTCGTGGGAGGCTGCGGCGGGGCGATTTCGAGGCGTAGCACCGTTGCGTCTAGCTCCGTCTTGATCCGCTCGAATCGCTGAAACGTTTCGCTCTTTGGTTCGAGATGCACGACCGGCAAACCGTTCGGTCCGAATGCCTCTTTGGCCGCTTCGCGCTCCTGATCGGCTTCCGCTTTCTTACCCGCCTTTTCGAGCGACTGAATCAGAAGAGCGTGATCTTCGGGATTTTCTGGCCGCCGCTCGGAGGCTTCGCGGAAGTACTCGGCTGCTGCTGCGGACTTGTCGGCGCGCAAAGCCAGCAAGCCTAAATTAAAAGGATAGTCGTCTTCGTCCGGGTCCAGATCCGTGGCGCGGCGAAGGTCGCTTTCCGCGGCTGACGTTTTACCCTGGTGCTCCCGCGCGACGGCCAGATTGTTGAGAATTTCCGGCAAGTCTCCGCCCGAGATCCCGCCCGTGGCATCACCGCCCAACGCGCTCTGCAGCGACATGAATACTTCTTCCGCGCGGTCCGGCTGATTCATCTGGAGCCTGCAAACGCCGGTGGAGAAAAGAGCCTCGACATAACGTTCGTGCGTCCTTGGTACATGCGCCAAAAACGGCAAAGCGGTATTGCAGTCGTTGCGCATCAGGTAGGTTTCTGCGAGGGCAAAGTACGGATCCGGCCAGGCAGGCTCGAGACGCGAAGCCTCGCGCAATTCGCGCAGCTTGGCCGCGTCTTCGTTGGCCAGCAGGCCGCGAATGTAATGCTCGAAGGCGTCGAGACGCAGCGGCCGCTGTGCCTTCGAAAATTCTGCGAGCGTGAACCAATAGGGACGGCCGTTTCCGGCAAGGAGTCGCCACACCACCTTGCCATGCAATTCCATCAAGATGACGAAGTCGGCATCGAGGTCTTGCGCGATGCGCAGCATGCTGGCGCGGCTCAGCCGGGCGGAAAACGGCAGGCCGTTGCGTTCGAACTCCGCCGCACGCCCGGCATGCGAATAGACCTGCAGCCCCGCCGCGGAGAGATATTGGATGGTGAGCTCTTCGAGTCCCTCACCCAGCCAATCCAGACGCGGGGAGGCTCCCGCATTTTGAAACGGGAAAACGAGGTAGACGCCCTGCTGAAGGCCACTGCTGCCTGCACGGAGGTTTGCGCCATTCTCTTGCGCGCCACGCGCCGCAGCAGCGAGAAACAGCGCCTCGCAACAGAGAATCAGTGCGCGCACTCGGCACGAATGGCGGTTCATGCTGCACTGCATTGTAGCAGACGCCGATGACGGATTTGGGGTCGGATGATAGTTGATTAGCAACACCACGCGCTGCGCGATCAGGGCTGCGCGGATTCTGCCGCTTTCGGAGCCAGCATCTCGACCACCACAGGATCCTTGAGCACGGCCGCGAATGCCGGGTCTTTTTTCACGTCGTTCATGGACGTATAACCCTCTTCTTTCGCCTTGCGCAAGTACAGCACGCAACGCTCCAGATTGCCCGACTGAGCGAAGGATTTTGCCAGCAGGAAGTAGAAGCGTCCGCGGTCGGAGACGGAACGATCCTGGAGAATGGAGCCGGTCCGGGAAGCGCCGCGCTCGAAGAATTGCGGGTCCTGGGAAAGCGCCACGCGAAACGCGGTGATGGCCTCTTCGTATTTCCCATCGCTAAAGTAGGCGTAACCGAGATTGCTGTAGAGCACGGGCATGTCGTCGCGCAACTTGATGGCTTTTTGATAGGCGCGAATGGCCTTGCCATACCGCTTGCGTTGGTACCAGATGGTGCCGATGTTGTTCTCCGCGTCGGCATATTGCGGGTCGACCTTCACGGCGCGCTGGTAATACTTGAGGGCCAAACCCAAGGCGGATTGCTGGTGAAACGCGATCCCCAATTTGTTGAGATACACCGCGTTCTTGGGATTTTCTTCCGCCAAACGCTTGTATTCTTCCGAAGCTTCGCGGTATTGCTTGCGCGCCATATAAAGGTCGCCAAGCTCTTCGGGAGTCAGTTTGCGATCAGCGGGAGTGGTTCCCGCGGTGGAAACTTGGGAGGGCGCTTGCATCGAGGAAACAACTTCTTTGCGGGTATCATCGCTGGTCTGGCCAATAGAGGGAGCGGTCAGAGTCACGAGGAGAATGCTAACGGGCACCGCCATTCGAAACGAAATCATGGCGAGTCTCCTTTGTCCGGCTTGGCCTTGTCCGGCTTTTCTGAGTCGTCGGATTTTGGCTTGTCGGAATCCTTCTTCTTGCCTCCAAAGATACCAAAAATCTTCTGGAGGGGACTCTTTTTCTTTTCGTCTTCCTTGTCCTTCGCGTCTTTCTGCTCCACCTGTGGTTGTCCTTGTCCGGTGGCATAGGGCGGGCGGTTGGGGTCGTAAGGCAACGGCTTGCCGTCGGCGTCCTTGGGTGGCTCCTTGGGCTGGCCTCCGCCGAAAACGTGCGAGAGCCAAGAGCCGGCCGCCGAAAACGCATTGTGACCGCCGTGTATTTCGCAGTATTGCGTGGGCGCTGAGCCGGTAACGTACACTTCCGTTCGTGTCGTCGGACAGTTCGAGGTGGCCAGCTCGAGCGACTCCGGATCGATGAGCACGGATTGCACACCCGCGGGCGGATCAAAGTCCTTGGCGTCGCGATATATGGGGAGCGACGTGGCGCGAATCATGAAGTCGGCCCAGATGGGCGCGGCTGTCGAACCACCAGGAAGGCCCAGGTCACGATTGTCGTCGAAACCGATCCAGATCACGCAAATCAGATTGGAAGTGAAACCGGCGAACCAGCCGTCGCGCGAAGTGCCGGTTTTCCCGGCGGCGGGCAAGGTGAAGCCGCGCGCGCGCACGCCCGCTCCGGTGCCGTGGTTGAGCACATCCTTCAGCACGCTGGTCACGAGATACGCGACTCGCGGATCGAGGGCGAGATGGGTCTGCGGCGTGATTTTTTCCAGGGTGTCGCCGTCGGCGCCGATGATATTGCGGATGAATTGCGGCTCCGCGCGAGTGCCGCCGTTGGCGAAAGCCGTGTAGCCCGCAGCGACGTCGACCGGCGTCATCTCATAGGCGCCCAGGGCAACCGCAGGGGTTGCGCGAATGTTGTTGCCGAGGCCCATTTGCCGCGCGATTTGCACCACGCGGCCGTAGCCGATCAGCTCCGCCACCTTTACGGTAGCCACGTTCAAGGAATTGGTTAGCGCGTCGCGCGCGGTGACGCGGCCCATGAATCTTTCGCCGAAATTGTTGGGCGTGTAGTCGACACCGTCGTACTCAAAGGTGGTGGGTTCGTCATCGATGGTCGTGGCAGGGGTGACGATGGGCTGCACCCCATCGACGGCATTGTCGAAAGCGGCTGCGTAGACAAAGGGCTTGAAGACCGAGCCCGGCTGGCGGTGCGCCAGCGCGTGATTGAGCTGGCTTTGCCCGTAGTCCCGGCCGCCGATGACGGCTTTGATTTCTCCCGTGCGCGGATCGAGCGCGACCAGCGCGCCCTGCACCTGCGGAATGGCTTCGCTGCTTCCTTTTTTGTCCAGCTCCTTGCGCCAGCGCGCGTACTTTTTGGCCAGCAACGCGTCTACATTCTTCATGCCCGTTTCCAGGGCGGCGGCGGCGGCGCGCTGCAGGGCGGGATCGAGCGTGGTGTAGACCCGGAAATTTTCGCTAAGCAACTGGTTCTCGGAGTATTTGTCGAGCAGGTGATCCTTCACCATGTCGACGAAATAGGGCGCTTCACTGCCGGCGACGGAAGCGCGAACAATTTTCAGCGGAACGCGCTTGGCGTCTGGCAGGTCGGCTTCGTTGATGTACTTGTTCTCCAGCATTTGCGTGAGCACGCGGTCGCGCGCTTGCGCGCCGCGCTCCGGATGGCGATCCGCCGAGGAGTAATAGTTAGGAGCACGAATGATTCCCGCGAGGTAGGCGCATTCCGGCAGCGTCAGCTCGCGCAAATCCTTGCCGAAATAGGCGACGCTGGCCTGGGAGAATCCGCGGATGCCGAAGCTGCCGCGATTGCCCAGATACACTTCGTTGGCGTAGAGCTCGAAGATCTGCTGCTTCGAAAAGCGCTGCTCGAGCTCAATCGTAACCATGGCTTCGGCGACTTTGCGGCGCAGGGTGCGCTCGTTGCTGAAGAAGAATGTGCGCGCCACTTGCATGGTGATGGTGCTGGCCCCCTGGAAGTGGCTGCTGGTGTGGCGCAAATCCGCCCACGCCGCGCCCGCGATGCGGACGAAGTCAAATCCGCCGTGTTCGAAGAAGCGCTTGTCTTCCGCGGAGAGAATGGCGTGCACCAACACGGGCGGAAGATCGTCGTAGCGGACCGGGCGGCGCTTTTCGCGCGCGCTGTCGAAAAGATTGGTGATCAGTTCGGGCTCGATTTCAGCGTTATCGAGACCCGCGCCGCCGCCCAGCGGCCGGATGGTGCGGATGTTGTTGGAGGTAAACTGCACGTCGAGGGCGTTGCCGCCAACAAAATAGGAAAGCTTGGAAGGGCGTATGTCGACGGAATTGCGCTGCACGGTGTATTGGCCGAGCGCGTTTGCATCCGCATCGGGGCGATACCCGGCGCGCTGCAGGTAGGTGGTCAATTCTTCCGGGCTGATGGCTTGCCCGACGGAGATGTGTTCGGCGGCGGAAAAAATTTGCGTGGTGTTCTGAAGGACGTGCCCGGAAAGCCGGGCGTCAATCATGCGCGAGTACTTGATGTAGAAAAAGGAGAACAAGCCGGCGGCCGTAAGAACGATCGCGAAGACGACGCCAAGAACCGTGAGGCCGAGACGTGAGGTCCAGAAACCTTTTAGGACACGAATGCGCACACTAGAGCTCCCGAGGGCTGTACTTTCATTGTCTCGCAAGTTCGTGTACTAAGAAAGACGAGACTCGGACGCGCGATGTTGCATGCGCGCCGATTCGCCATGGGCGCTGGCAGATTCCAGAGATGGACCCGGGCGCTCACGCGACAGAAACCCTAAAAAAGGGATCGATTCTCGCTCGAAGGCGTGAAGTGCAGTTGCACGCGGTAAACGATCAGATCCACGGGAACGGTATAGTCCAGCGAAATTTGCACCAATTGCTGCGAAGAAAGCACTTTGATTTGTTCGCGCGCCACGGGGATGTCCAGCTCTTGCGCGGTCTTATAAATGGTTGTGCGAATCTGGTCTTCCGTGTAGTGATTCACGACCGCGAACCGCGCTTGCTCCTGCATTTTGTCGGCGAGCTGATATTCGGCGATGTAGACCGGAATGATTTTGAACGCGGCGTACGCGGCAAAAACAAGAAGGACAGTCCATGCGATAGCTTTGAACCTTCCCGCCCCGCGCTGCCCGCGGCGGGTTCGCGTGCCGCCTTGTCTATCGTCCGTCCGA
>WNFN01070147.1_pt1 | contig 10948 bp, 8 predicted proteins | sample 5400161 | NCBI WGS metagenome assembly WNFN01 (sample SAMN13153353, study PRJNA577476) | soil metagenome | isolation source: 80 cm saprolite on Douglas fir-dominated hillslope | place: USA:California | collected 2013-09-17
TCGCCCGGCTCCTGGTCGCGCCCCCATTGCGCGCGCAGCTCGTTGTAGAACGTCGAGCTGAACACCGACGAGACGACCGCGTTGAGCGAGCGCGTGTGGACCAGGCTGTTCCCGGTGTGCTCCTCGGCGCTGGTGGCCCCTGTGCTCTCGTTGTTGCCGCCCGTGAAGTTCTGGTGGTTGTAGCGGACGCTCAAGCGGTGCTTCGGGTTGAACTGATAGTCGACCTTGCCCAGGAACACGTCCTGGTCGCGGGTCAGCGTGTAATCGTGGAAAGCCGTATTGATGATGGCCAAGCCAGCCAGGACGTTCGGATCGCTGCTGTTGAGGACGGCCGGCGGGACGGTCGTGGTCAGGGGAGTGAGCGTGTTCGGCAGGCTCCGCCGCTGCCCGTCGTAGGAGAAGAAGAAGAACGCCTTGTCCTTCTGGAGGGGTCCGCCCACGGAACCGCCGAACTGGTGGATGCGGAAGGGCGCGCGGGCGGGAATGGGATTGCGCACCTTGTTGGCCCAGGTGTTGGCGTTGAGCGACTTGTCGCGGAAGAACTCGAAGGCCGAGCCGTGGAAGTCGTTGGTGCCCGACTTCGTGACCACGTTGATCACGGCCCCGCCCGCGCGTCCGTACTCCGCGGAGTAGGCGTTGCGGTTGACCTGGAACTCGGCCACCGCGTCCTGGCTGAACTGGTAGGGGGCGCGGCCCGATCCCGTGCGCCCCAGCGTCTGACCGAAGAAGGTGTTGTTGTTGTCCGCCCCGTCGATCACCAGGCTGTTGAGCACCCCGCGCTGTCCGGCGAAGCTGATGTCCCCGCTGCGCGTGTCGCGGGTGACGCCGGGCGTGGTGAGGGCGAAGTCGATGAAGTTGCGGCCGTTCACGGGCAGGTTCGACACCGCGACCGCCCCCACCGTGGTGGCCTGGTGCGTCCGCGCGGGCTCGATGATGGGCGCTTCCGCCGTGACCGTGACTTCCTCCTGCGCCCCCGACACGTTCATGCTGATGTCGACGGTGAGGGTCTGGCCGATGCTGAGAGTCAGGTTCGGGCGCTTCGTGGTGGAGAAGCCGGCGAGGGCGGAAGTCACCTCGTAGGGGCCGATGGGAAGCAGCGGGGCGCGGTAGAGCCCGCTGGCATCGGTGGTCGTTTCGCGCGTCACGCCCGTCGCCGTGTTGCGGATGGATACGGTGACGCCGGGCAGCACGCCGCCGGACTGGTCGGTGACGGTCCCTTCGATGGCGCCACCCGCGGCCTGCGACTGGGCCACGGCCAGCGGCGGGAACGCGAATACGCCGAGCGCCAGGCCTACGACCAGTACGGGAACCAGCTTCCTCGTCATCGATTGTTCTCCTGTGGGCCGCAGACGAAAAGCCGCCGGCGCGACCGAATCGCGACGACGGCTGGAATGTCAGCTCGGGACAAGCGACTCTCGCGCATGAAGGAGGGAAGGGCCAGCCTAGCCGTCCTGCCCGAGGGTGTCAATGGAACGCGAAGAGCCCATCAGCCCCGCGGCCCCGCCCCCGGCCGCGCGAAGGCGCGCGCCTCCGCCGACCAGTCGGGGGCGGTGCGGATGGCGGGCAGCACGTCCTCTGGGCGGTCCACGAACGTCCACATGTCGCGGTGGCGCGCGTCCATGAACCGCTCCGTGATCGCGCGGTCGAGCAGCTCGCGCAGCGGATCGTAGAACCCGCGCACGTTCACGATCACGATGGGGTTCACGAACAGGCCGAGACGCTTCCAGGTGATCGCCTCCAGCAGCTCCTCGAAGGTGCCGGACCCGCCGGGCAGGGCCACCACGGCGTCCGACTCCTCGATCATCATCCGCTTGCGGTGGTGCATGTCGTCGACGAGGCGCAGCTCGGTCAGGCTCTTGTGGCCCCATTCGAGGTCGTTCATGAACTTCGGCAGGATCCCGATGAGCTTCCCGCCCGCGGCCAGGGCCGCGTCGGCCAGGGCGCCCATCGAGCCGACGGAGCCCCCGCCGTAGACGATGGTGATCCCCTGCTCCGCGAGGACGCGCCCGAGGGTGCGCGCGGCCGCGTAGTGATCGGCATGCGCCTCCGTGCTGGAGGCGCAATAGACGCAGACGCGCTGCAGCCGGCTCAGGGCACCTCTCCTCTACTGCGCGGGCAGCGCCTGCGCGGGACCGCCGTGCCGCATCGTCGCATAGCCCACGATGAGGCCGAGCACGCCGCCGGGGAGCATGACTTGCCAGTAGTACTTGTTCAAAAGGGCGATCGGGAAGGCGAGGGCCACGCCGACGATGGCGCCTACGAGCAACGCCACCACCAGCGAGCGCGTCTTGCGTGCCACCAGCCCGATGATCAGGCCCGTGATCACGCCCTTAATGGTCGAACCGATCACGATACTGACGATGATCGGCCTCGTCTCCGGCGCGGACAGCAGCGCCGTCAGCCCGTCGAAGATTCCGAGGAATCCGCCCAGCGCCATTCCGAATATCGGTTTGGTCATTCTCGCTTCCCCTCCGCGGGTCCAGTCCGCCCGCACTCTCCCATTACGCGGCCGCGCCACCCTCCTTTAGACCCGGGCCACGAACGCCAGCACCACCCGCATCACGAGGTACGCCAGCACGAGCACGAGCGGCGTCCGGTACTTCACGGCCAGGCGGCGCGCCTGCTCCAGCGGCCGTTCCGCGTAGGCGCTCACGGGCAGGTCGGACAGGAAACGGACCACGTCTTCCTGGAGGGCGCTCACCGTCGGATAGCGGTCCTCCGGCCGCGGAGCGCGCGCCCGCGCGACCATGGCCGCCATCGCGCGCGGCGGATCATCCCCGGCCAGGAACGAGAGCAGCGCGCCCAGCGCGTACACGTCCGCGGCGGCGCCGACCGCGCTCTCTCCACGTGCCTGCTCCGGGGCCATGTAGCCGGGCGTCCCGAGCACGGTCCCGGCCGCGGTGAGCGTGGCCGCGTCCACGTCGAACTCGCGCCGGGGAGGCGGGGCAATCGGCGGCGGCGTCGCGGGCTCGGGATCGGCGAGCATCTTGGCCACGCCCCAATCGAGGACCAGCACCTCTCCGAACGGGCCGACCATCACGTTCTGCGGCTTGAGATCGCGCTCGCGCACGTGCTCGTCGAGGCGGCGGCCGCGCACCAGCTTCATCGCATAGAAGAGCCGCCCGTCGGGCAGCGTGCCCAGGTCGTGCACGGGCACGAGGCCGGGGTGCTCCAGGCGGGCCAGCACCTGGGCCTCCGTGCGCAGGCGCGCCTCCCCGCCCGGGCGGGGCTCGGGACCGCTGAGCACCTTGAGAGCGACCTCGCGCCCCAGCTCGCGGTCGAAGGCGCGCCAGACGGTGCCCATCCCGCCGCGCCCGACGCGGCCGCGCAGCTCGTACTTCGTGCCCGCGAGGTCGGGCGCGTCCAGCATCTCGGCCAGGCGGGCGAGCGTCGTGTCGGAGAGGCTCACGGCGCGACCACGCCCAGGAGGTCGCGCGCCTCCGCGCGGAACTCCTCGTCGCTCGCGGTGAGCGCGCGCAGCGCGTCCAGGACTTCGCGTCGCAGCTCCCGCCGCATGGCGGCCAGGTGGTTCGTCACCTGCGTGACCGGCAGGCCGAGCTCGCGGCCGAGCGCCTCGTAGGTCGGCCGATCGCCGTCTTCACCTTCGAGGTCGTAGCGGCGGAAGACGGCGAACGCGGCCGCCCTTCCCTCGTCGCGGGAGCGCCGCTCGAGCGCGGCCACCGCGCGTGTGAAGAGGGCGCGGACCCATTCGCGATGGAACCAGGCCTCGACGTCGTCCGCGGAGGCGAGCGCGGGGCCGGCCAGCTCGCGCTCCGCGCCCTCGAGGTCGAGGGAGACGACGAGCGCGCCCCCGCCGCGCTTGAGCCGTGTCGCGGCCTGGCGCTCGTTGGCGACGTAGCCGTCGACACACGTGCGCAGGAAGGTGCGAAAGCGGGCGCGGACGGGATCGAATCGATCGAAGAATCGCTTCTCGTAGGCACGGGCGAAGAAGCCCTGGGTGAGGTCTTCCGCCTCCGCGCGGTCGGCGCGCCAGCGCCAGCGCAGGTACTTGTAAACGGGACTCCAGTACGCCTCGGCCAGGTCGCCGAAGGCCTGGCGGCGCGTCTCACCTTCACCATGCCCGGCCGCGCGCACCACGCTCTGTCGCGTGGGCGGAAAGGCGCTGCGTACCGGGAGGTCGGTCTCGGGAGGCATGGCGTGCCGGAGCGAGACTCTACACCCGCTCCGGAGTAGGGTTCGCGCCCGCGCTGGCCTAGGCCTGGGGCGCGGGAGCGGCGGGCGGCCCGTGACGGTGCTTCACGCGGCGCACGAGGTCCCCCAGCCCCGAGCGCAGGGGTACGCCTTCGCGGCGACGCGCCTCGTTCCACGACACCATGTCGTCGATCAGGCTGTAGGCGGAGGGGACGACGAAGAGCGTGAACAGCGTAGACAGCAGCATCCCTCCCACCACGGAGACGGCCATCGGCCGCTGCAGCTCCGCGCCGGGGCCGATGGCAAGGGCGGGAGGGATGGCGCCGGCGATGGTCGCGAACGAGGTCATGAGGATGGGCCGCAAGCGGGTCGGGCAGGCCTTGAAGAGGGCCTCGTGGCGCTCGTAGCCCTGGTCGCGCAGCTGGTTCGTGAAATCGACGAGCAGGATCGAGTTCTTCTTGACGATCCCCATGAGCAGGATCAGGCCCAGCATGCTGTAGACGTTGAGGCTCTGGCCGGAGAGCCACAGCGCCATCAGGGCCCCGCTGATGCTGAAGGGCAGCGCGAGCAGGACCGTGAACGGGTGCGTGAACGCGTTGAACTGCGTGGCCAGCACCATGTAGGCGACGATCAGGCCCATCGTGAAGGCGAAGCCCAGTGACGAGAACGACTCCTTGAAGGCCTGGCTGCTGCCGGACGGCGTGGCCCGGTAGCCCTCGGGCAGTGCGGCGCGCGCGACGTCGATCCCCTTGGCGAGCGCGTCCTTCTGCGACGCCCCGCGGGCCACGTTGCCGAAGATGGTGATGGCGCGCTCGCGGCTCTTGCGGGTGATGGCCTGCAGGGTGGGCGCCTGGTCGATGCGCACGATGTCGCCCATGCGCACGAGCTGGCCCGACTGCGTGCGCACGAGGAGGCGCTGGATGTCCTCCGGCTTGGAGCGCTGGTCGGCGAGCAGGCGCACGCGGATGTCGTAGCGACGCCCTCCCTCCTTGAACTTGCCCACGCGCACGCCGCCGATGGCGGCGTTGACGGTCTGCCCGATGTCGCTCATGGAGATGCCGAGGTCGGCGGCCTTGTTGCGGTCCGGGATCACCTTCACCTCGGGCATGCCGACCTGGTAGTCGCTGTCCACGTCGGTGATGAGCCCCGTCTGCCGCATCTCCTCCATGATCGTCTTGGAGTACTCCGCGAGCTTGTCCCAGTCGCGGCCGCGGATCGTGATCTCCAGGGGATAGCCGCCGCCGCGCGTGGGGCTGAAGCCCTGCTGCGAGGGATCGATGAGCCCGGCGCGGACCCCGGGCCTGGTGCTCGCGAACCGGCGGACCACGTCCATGAACTCCTGCTGCGTGAGGGCCCGGCCGAGCTTGGGATCCCGGGGACGGTCCGGGGGATCCTTCATGGTCACCATGGCCATCCCCGTGTTGACGTCGCCGCCCCCGAAGCCGCCGATGAAGGCGAATATGCCGTCGACCTCGCCGCGGCTGGCCAGGAACGTCTCGAAGTCCCGAAGCGCGGCGTCGGTCACGTCGAGGCTGGCGCCGACCGGGGTCTGGAAGCGGATCTGGAAGCGGCTGCTGTCCACGGCGGGCACGAACTCCTGCCGCAGGAGGCCGATGATGCCGAGGGAGAGGATGAAGAACAGGGCCGCCCCGCCCAGCACGGCCGCGCGATAGTGCAGGGCCGGCCGCAGCGCGCGCGAGTAGGCGGTGGAGAGCCGTTCGAACGCGCGGTCCACCGCCGTCCCGAACCGCCCACGCCGCTCGCCCACCTCCAGGAAGCGCGAGCAGCGCATCGGGGCCAGGGTCAGCGCCTCCAGCAGCGAGATGAGGACGGCCACCGAGATGGTGACGCCGAACTGGAAGAAGAACTTCCCGATGATCCCCTTCATGAATGCGACGGGCAGGAAGATCGCGATGATGGCGAGCGTGGCGGCGGCGGCCGCGAACGTGATCTCGCGCGCGCCGACGGAGGCGGCCTTGATCTTCCCTTCCCCGTGCTCGCGGTGCCGGTAGATGTTCTCCAGGACCATGATGGCGTCGTCCACCACGATCCCGACGGTCAGGGTCAGGCCGAGCACGGTGAACGTGTTCAGCGTGAACCCGAGGAAGTACATGACGATGAACGTCCCGAGGATCGACGTGGGGATGGCGAGCAGGACGTTGACGGTGCTCGACCAGGAGCCGAGGAACACCCAGCACACGATGCCCGTCAGCACCGCGGCCAGGAGCAGCGTGAAGAGGATCTCGTTGATGGCGTGCTTGACGAACGTCGTGCTGTCGAAGCGCACGCCGAGGGTGAGGCCCTCCGGCAGATCGCGGCGCAGCTCCTCCAGCCGGGCCCGGGCCCTGTCCCCCACTTCGACCGCGTTGGCCCCGCGCAGCTTGCGGATGCCGAAGCCCAGCGAGGGCTCCCCGTCGCTGCGGGCCAGGCGGCGCCGATCCTCCAGGCCGTCCTCGACCACGGCCACGTCCTGGAGGCGGACGGGCGTGCCCTGGCGGAAGGCCACCACGATCTGCCGGAAGGCCGCGACGTTGATGGCCTCGCCCTCCGCGCGCACGTTCATCTCGCGCTCGGGGGTCTCGATGCGCCCGGCCGGCACCTCCAGGTGCTCGTTCTCGATCGCGCGGTTGACGTCCTGGACGGTCAGGCCCTGCGCCTCCATGCGGGAGGCGTCGAACCAGACGCGCACGGAGCGCTGCCGGTAGCCGCCGATGAATACCTCGCCGACGCCTTCGATCGTCTGCAGGGAGGGCTTGATGACGTTGCGGACGTAGTCCGCCATGAACGTGGGCGAGCGCGTGCCCGAGAGCGACAGCCACATGATGGGCTGGTCCTCGGGGTTGGTCTTGTTGATGATGGGCGGGTCCAGCTCGCGGGGCAGGTTGCGCGCCGCCTGGGCGACCCGCGTCTGCACGTCCTGCAGCGCGAGGTCGATGTTCCGCGACAGCTCGAACTCGACGGTGATGCTGGCCGAGCCCTGCCGCGAGGTGGAGGTGATCTCCTTGACGCCCTCCACGGAGGTGATGGCGTCCTCGACGGGGTCGACGACGTCCGACTCCATGATCTCGGGGGAGGCCCCCTCGTAGCTCAGGGAGACGCTGACCACCGGGAAGTCCACGTCCGGGTTCTGGCTCACCCCGAGCCCCTTGACCACGCCGCCGTACCCATTGAAGCAGATGAGGCCGAAGCCGATGAGGCCCAGCATCAGCATCCAGGCGAAGACGTGGTTGCGAATGGAGATGTCGGCGAGGGTCGAGCCCGTGGCGATCTTCTTGGGGTCTTCCTCTTCTCCGCTTCCCGGCCGTCGCGACTCGTCGGACATGGCTACTGCGCCTCGGCGCTGCTGGACGCGCGCGTGCCGACGGGGGGACTCGTCTGGACGGCGACGCCGTCCGCGAGCCGGTCCGATCCCTCCACCACGACCTTCTCGCCCGCGGTCACGCCGGACAGGATCTCGACCCCGCCGTCACCGGTGCGGATCCCGAGCTTGAGCGGCCTCACCCGGGCCTTGTTGTCTTCGACCACGAAGGCCACGAAGCCGCGCTCGCTGGCCAGGACCGCGCGCTCGGGCACCACGACGGCGTTGGCGCGCGTCTCCGAGGCCAGGTCCACTTCCGCGAAGAACCCGGGCTTGAGGACGCCGGGGTTCTTCACCCAGGCCAGGACCTCGACCTGCCGCGTCGCCGGATCCGCCACTTCGCCCACGTGGTAGATCTGCCCGCTGAACGGCGTGTTGCCGAGGGCCGCGACCTTGAAGGTGACGGTCTGGCCGGTCCGGGCGCGCAGGGACTCGCCCTCCGAGACCTTGAAGCGCAGGCGCAGGCGGCTGGTGTCCACGAGCGTGGCCAGGATGTTCCCCGTCTTCACGAACTGGCCCGTGCCCACCGTCTTCGTATTGATGACGCCGCCGCGCGGCGTGCGCACCTCGGCCCGGCGGAGGTTCTGCAACGCGATGTCCCGCGCCGCCTTGGCGGAGTCGGCCTCCGCGGCCATGCGGTCGGCCTCGCCGCGCGAGCGGTTCAGCTCCTCGACGGCCACGAGCTGCTCCTTGGCGAGCTGCTCGCGCCGCTGCTTCTCCTGTTCGGCGCGGCGGCGGTCGACCAGCGCCTTCTCGAGGCTCGCTTCCGCGCGCTGCGCCTCCAGGCGGTAGCGATCGGGGTCGATGCGGAAGAGCACGGTCTGCGGGCCGACGCGCATCCCTTCGTTGAAGCGCACGTCGGTGACCACGCCTTCCACCTCGGCCGTCACCTGCACGATCTCCTCGGCCTCGAGGCTGCCCACCGCCTGGATCTTGTAGGTCACGTCGCGGGCGCTGACGGGCTCGACCTTGACCGAGATCGTGCGGCCGCCGGCGGGAGCGGCTGCCCCTTGGGTCGCCTTGGTGCAGGCCCCGGCCGCGGTGGCGAGGAGCAAGGTCGCAGCCCAGAGGAGTGCTGGAGGGTGCTGTTTCAAACCGTTATTCTGATCCCGCCGCCGGGGCTTTCCAAGTCACACGAGTTGGGTCGCTGCAAAACTTTGTGACTCAGGGTGCTAGCGGAGTTGGCCTAGAATCGACCCCATGGTGATGCACGACCCGCGCGTACCCGAGACGGTCGAGGGCTGGAGCATCCTCCACCAGATGTTTCGGATCCGATGGGAGGCCTGGCGGGCCCTGCCCGACGCCGAGCGTCGCCAGCGCGCGGCCTCCGCCGTGGATGGGCTTTCCGCGATGCCGCGCGGGGAGGACGGCGCCATCGCGCTCACGACCCTCCTCGGACACAAGGGCGACCTGATGCTGATCCACTTCCGCCGCGACTTCGAGGCCCTGCAGGCCGCGCAGCTCGCCGTGTCCCGTCTGGCCATCGCTCCCTACCTCGAGCCGACCTCTTCGTACGTCTCGATCGTCGAGCTCGGCATGTACGAGATGACAGCGCAGATCCACGGGCGGCTCAAGGACAAGGGCCTTGCCGCGGGCTCGCCGGAGTTCGAAAAGGCCTTCGACGCGGAGATGGACGAGCAGCGCCGCCGGGTGATCGGCCGCCTGTTCCAGGAAGTGCCTCCGCGCCGGCACGTCTGCTTCTATCCGATGAACAAGCGGCGCGGCGAGCAGAAGAACTGGTACGCGGTGCCGGTGGAGGAGCGCGGGCGCATGATGCGCGACCACGGCACGATCGGCCGCCACTACGCGGGCGCGGTCACGCAGATCATCTCCGGCTCGATCGGTTACGACGACTGGGAATGGGGCGTGGATCTCTTCGCCGACGATCCTCTCGTGTTCAAGAAGCTGATCTACGAGATGCGCTTCGACGAGGCCAGCGCCTGGTACGCGGAGTTCGGGCCGTTCTACGTCGGCCTGCAGTTCCGGGCGGACCAGCTCCCACGGCTGCTCGAGGGCGAGGTCCCACAGCTCAAAGGCTGAGGCAGGGCTATACTCGTCGAGCAGGGAGGCGAGCATGAGCCCCGTCCTCAAGGCCCATTTCAGCGACTACACGGCCTTCCACGGCACCCCCGGCAATCGCGCCTGCCACTACGTCGGCATTCCCCTCATCGTGCTCAGCCTGTTCGCTCTGCTGAGCGCGGTGCCGCTGTTCACCGTGGGGGGCTACCCCGTCACGCTGGCCGCAATGCTGCTCCTGGCCGCGACCGCGTACTACTTGACCCTCGACCCCGTGCTGGCGGTGCTGATGTTCGCGATCTCGGCCGCGAGCATCGCCGTCGGACGGCACATCCCGGTCGCCTGGGCGGTGGCCCTGTTCGTCGTGGGCTGGATCTTCCAGTTCGTCGGCCACTACGTCTACGAGAAGCGCGCGCCGGCCTTCTATCGCAACCTGACCCACCTGCTGGTGGGGCCGCTCTGGATTCTCGCCAAAGCCACCGGCCGCGCATAGCTGATCGATGGGCTCAGGCGCTCGGCTCTCGGGTCGCGCGTCTTAATCTCAGGGGGGGCACTCACGCATGGTGAGACGGGCGTTCGCACTGCGGCCACCAGCGGGCTGGTTGGCTGCGTCCCCCCCTGAAACCCCCCACCGCTGCGGCGCCCGCTGCGCGGGCGCCGCGCTCCTGGTCGGGCTGTGGTTCACCGTCGTTCTCGCGGGCTGCGGCAGCGATGGGTCCAGTTCACCGACGCCGGGGGCCGGCGCGTCCACTTCGCCCGTCGGGTGCTCGGTCACGCCCATCGGCGGGCAGCCGACGCTGACGACCACGCTCTTCGCGCGCGGGCTGTCCAGCCCGCTCGATTTCCAGGTGCCGGCCGGAGCCCGCAACCGCGCCTTCGTGGTCGAGCAGGGCGGCCGGATCCGCATCGTACGCGGGGGCGCGGTGCTGGGCACGCCGTTCCTCGACGTCGGCTCGAAGATCAGCACGGGGGGCGAGCGCGGCCTGCTCGGCCTGGCCTTCCATCCGCAGTACGCGAGCAACGGCCGGTTCTACGTCAACTACACCGACCGCAGCGGAGACACGCACATCTCGGAGTTTCGCGCCTCGCCGCCCGCCGCGGACGCCGTCGATCCCGCGACCGAGCGCGAGCTGCTCTTCGTGCGCCAGCCCTTCGCCAACCACAACGGCGGCGGCCTGGCTTTCGGCAACGACGGAATGCTCTATGCGGGCCTGGGCGACGGCGGCTCCGGCGGCGACCCCTTCGGCAACGGCCAGAACCTGTCCACCCCGCTCGGCAAGCTGCTCCGCATGAACGTCGACGCCGGCACGCCCTTCGCGGTGCCGAGCGACAACCCGTTCGTCGCGCGCGCGGGCGCCTTCCCCGCCATCTGGGCCTACGGCCTGCGCAATCCCTGGCGGTTCGCGTTCGACCGCGAGACGG
>WNFN01177324.1_pt2 | contig 10946 bp, 11 predicted proteins | sample 5400161 | NCBI WGS metagenome assembly WNFN01 (sample SAMN13153353, study PRJNA577476) | soil metagenome | isolation source: 80 cm saprolite on Douglas fir-dominated hillslope | place: USA:California | collected 2013-09-17
CGGCGCGGCGACCATGCTCCGCGCCTCGGACGAGCATCCGGTGATCTTGCGCGAGGCGGTGACGTCCCCCGGCGGCACGACGATCAACGCGATTCGCGAGCTGGAGAAGCACCGGGTCAGGGCCGCGTTCCTGGCGGCCATCGAGGCCGCGCGGGATCGTGGGCGCGAGCTGGGCGGCGGCTGAGGGCGCCACCGTCTTTCCCGAGCCCGGATTGGCGGCGGCGCCATAGTGGAATTAGCCGGCCCCCGACGATACGGAATTGATGCCCCGTGCCGGGGTTGCCCTTTTCCGTACAGGACTTACGCTGGAGACGGGCGTGACTGGTGCGCTGAATCTCGCAAGGCGCACGCAGCAAGCCGGGAGAGGGCTATCAATGGCAGCAGACGCAACCTCGCTCAGCGAGGTCAGGTTCCTGACCGTGGCTGAGGTGGCCACGATCATGCGCGTGTCCAAGATGACCGTCTACCGCCTTGTTCACTCTGGTGAGCTGGAGGCGATCCGGGTCGGCCGCTCGTTCCGGGTGCCGGAGCAGGCGGTCAACCAGTACCTGCGGGACGCCTTCGTCGCAGCCAGCTGAGCAACGAGGAGCCATCCGGCGCGCCGGCGCGCCGGCGGTACGGGGCGGTGTCGGGCGCCCGGCGTGACGGGGGCAGCCAGGACAGAGGTACCCTGTGGCGTCGGCGTGTGCCCGGGCGCGTTGGGGGAACGGGTGTGCGCATGAGCATACCTATATTCCAGAACGCAGGGCGAGGGTGGTCTCGTGGGCTCAGTCATCAAGAAGCGCCGCAAGCGGATGGCGAAGAAGAAGCACCGCAAGCTGCTGCGCAAGACGCGCGTTCAGCGCAGGAACAAGAAGTAGCGAGGCGCCTGGCTGGCCGCGCTCGGCTGCGCCTCGCCGCGAGACATGCCGCGGCAGACGGCGGGGCCGCGGGCGGCGGCTGCGGCGGGGGAGGCGACGTGAGCCAGGCCGGGGCCGTCCAGGCGGACGGCTGGCGGCAGCGGATCGGCGGCGCGGTGGACTTCGTCCGGCGCCGGATGGCCGGGGACTACGAGGTTGACGAGTCCGGCTTCGACCCGGAATTGACCGCCGCCATGCTGATGCCGTTGTTCCGCCCGTTCTACACGACGTGGTTCCGGGTCCAGATGCGCGGCGTGGAGAACGTCCCGGCGTCGGGCGCGGCCCTGGTCGTGGCCAATCACTCGGGCGTGCTCCCGCTCGACGCGATCATGCTGCAGATCGGCATCTTCGACGAGCACCCACAGCACCGGAACCTGCGTCTGCTCAGCGCGAACCTGGTCTACGAGGTGCCGGTGCTGTCCACCATGGCGCGCCGGAGCGGGCACGTCCGGGCGGACCGCGCCGAGGCCGAGCGGCAGCTCGCCGCGGGCGAGCTCCTTGGCGTGTTCCCCGAGGGCTTCAAGGGCATCGGGAAGCCGTTCCGCCAGCGGTACCAGCTCCAGCGCTTCGGCCGGGGCGGATTCGCCCACATCGCGCGGCAGGCGGGCGTGCCCATCATCCCGTGCGCGATCGTCGGTGCCGAGGAGATCTACCCGATGATCGGGAACTGGTCGCAGGTCGCCCGGCTGCTCGGGCTTCCGTACTTCCCGGTCACGCCGCTGTTTCCCTGGCTCGGCGCGATCGGCGCGACGCCGCTGCCGTCCAACTGGATCATCGAGTTCTGCCCCCCGGTGCCTACTGACGATTCCGGCTTCGGCCGGGCCAGTGCCAGTCTGGTCGGGGCGGACGAGTCGGTTTCCTGCCTGGCGGACACGGTGCGAGATACCATTCAGCGCAAGCTCGATGAGCTCGTCGTGGAGCGCGGCCCGGCGTTCAGCTACTAGACGGGTGGTCGTATCGCGGACGCGGCCTCGCCGAACTTCTCGACGTAGCCGGCGTGGAGCTCGTTCCAGCGCTCGCGCGAGGTCACGTGAATCACACCATCGGCCACCGGGCGGCCTGCCGTGGCCCACGGCGGGGTGGTTCCGTCCAGGTGGTGCTCGAGGACGTCGAGGCAGGTATGCCATCCGGCGCTGTCGCGGGCAGCCTTGCCCAGCTCGTCGAATGCATCGGTCAGCACGAATGTGCACCCCCCGGCCCGGGGCTTGATCTCGAAGCGGATCACGTCGGTGCCCCACCGGAACTCCAGCAGCGACGGCGGGTCGCAGGCCAGCACCTCGCCGTCGAAGGCAGGATGCTCGCCGCCGCGGGCCTCGAACTCCAGCGGCGCGCCGACGGTCCACTCGCCGACGATCCGCTGCGGGAACCAGGCCTCAAGGTGCCGGGGCTCGGTGATGGCCCGCCACACCTTCTCGGGCGGGTGCGCAAGCTCCCGGGTGAACCGCAGCTGCCACAGGTCACCGGCCTGTTCCAGGTTGCCGTCCATCACAACCTCCTAGAGGCGCCTGCCGTCTTCAGGCGGCAGGGAAATCGCGCCGCCCGAAGGCGGACTCGCCGGGTCCGGGCTCATCTCGGCGAGATGGCCTTCCAGCGCGTCGAGACGGGACGTCCACATCGCCCGGTACGGGGCGAGCCAGTCGTCCAGCAGACGCAGCGGCTCGGCCCGGACCCGGTAGAGGCGTCGCTGCGCGTCGACCCTGGCTTCGACCAGGCCCGCGTCGCGCAGCACCCGCAGATGCTTGGACACGGCGGGCTGGCTTACCCGGAGCACGTCGACCAGGTCTCCGACGGGCCGTTCCCGGTCTCGGAGAAGATCGAGGATCCGCCGCCGGCGGGGCTCGGCCAGCACCTCGAAGACCATCTTCGTCACGGCACCCAGTATTCTCCTCAGGTTATATGCCTGTCAAGGCATGAAAGACGGTGGCGGACGCGCTGCAGTTCAACGGCGACGCGTAGTGGCCGGGCAGCGGCGACGCGTAGTGGCCGGGCAGCGGCGACACGTAGTGGGCCGGGCTGCGGCGACATGTAGTGGGCCGGGGAACGGCGACACGTCGCCGGCAGCGACGGTGGCGCGGTGCGCACCCGCACACAGCAGCCCGCTTTGGCCGTTCTGTCCGAAAGCGGCGGCCTGATATGCGGCGTCCAGAAGCCATCTTCCATGATCCCGGACTGAAAACCACGATATATGCATGGGTTTGGGTCCGGGATCATGGAAAACCGGGGGGACCCGCGGGCGGGCGGCTAGCCCCCGGTGCGGCGGCGCAGGGCGGCGCCCGCGGCCACCCCCCCGGCCACGGCTCCGGCGCCCGCGGCGATCGGCAGCGCGATCATGGTGACCCGGCGTCCCGAGCGGAAGTCGTGCACGGGCCAGTCGCGGCTTCGCGCCTCCGCCCGCAGGGCCGTGTCCGGGTTGACGGCGTTCGGGTGACCGACGAGCGTCAGCATGGGCAGGTCGTTCACCGAGTCGCTGTACGCCGAGCACCGGGCCAGGTCGAGGCCCTCGCGAACGGCGAGCGCCCGGATCGCGGCCGCCTTGGCCTCGCCGTGCAGCAGCCCGCCGACCAGGCGGCCGGTGTACACGCCGTCCACCGTCTCCGCGACGGTACCGAGCGCGCCGGTGAGGCCGAGCCTGCGGGACAGGATGCTGGCGAGCTCGACTGGCGTGGCGGTGACGAGCCAGACCCGCTGGCCGGCGTTCAGGTGACGCTGGGTCAGTTCCCTGGCGCCCCCCCATATCCGGTCGGCCATGGTGTCGTCGTAGATCTCCTCGCCCAGACTGACGATGTCCGCCACGCTGTGCCCGGCCACGAAGGCCAGGGCGGCCTGCCGGGCGGCGTCGATGTGGTCGGAGTTCTCGGCGCCGCGGAGCCGGAAGTAGAGCTGCCCCCAGGTCATCCGGGCCAGGTCACGCGGCCCGAACATCTTGCGGGCAGCGAGGCCGCGCGCGAAGTGATAGATCGAGGCGCCCTGCATGAGGGTGTTGTCAACGTCGAAGAATGCCCCGGCGGTCAAGTCGGGCACGGGCGGCGCCCGCTCTACGTCGGCGGCCGCGGCGGAAGCCTCCCCGGCCAGGGCCGCCCCGGTCCCCGGAAGCCGTCGCGACACCCGCCACATGCATGCGAGCTTACCGGTGGCGGCCAGGAACCACCCCGGGCCGTGCGCCGGCGCGCCGTCCTGCGCTGCGGCATGATGGCTGGTCAACGGCTGCGGTCGCAGAATCGACGCGCGTCGTGCACCATAGTCAGCAATGTCTCTTCACTTCCTGGTGGCGATCGTCGGCTCGCTGGCCGCTGCCGCGGGCACTGGTGTGCTGGTGTCGCGGTGTCTTCGCGTTCCCAACGCCGCCCTCGTCGCCTGGACGGTCGCGCTGGTCGGGCTCACCATTGCGCTGGCCGCGCAGGCTCTCGGCTACGGCATCGGCTTCGGGTCGATCTCCTTCCGGGCCATGGAGCTGGGCGCCCAGCTCATCGCGCCGCTCGCGCTCGCGCTCGGGCTGGCCGAGCTGGCTGGCAAGACCATCACGGCCAGGTTCGCCGCGAGGCTGCTGCTGACCGCGGTGGCGATTGTTACCTTCGTCGTTCTCGGCACCGACCCCCTGAGCGCGGCGACATTCAGCAAGGCCTGGCCCCCGGCGGGGGTCTACTATCAGATCTTTCCCAATAAGCTGCTCGAGTATGTGCTGGCGCCGGCCACCGTGATCGTCGCGCTGATCGCGATCGGGGTGACCGCCACCCGGCCAGGGCGTGATGAAGCCTGGCGGGACGCCCTTCCGGCGGCCGGCGCGGCTTCAGGCGCGGCCCTCCTGCTCTCGGTGCCGGGCATCGCCACGCTGGTGAAGGTGACGCTGCCGCTCGGCTCGCTGTTCACGCCGCTCTGCGTCCTGGCCGCGGCGGCGGCCTGGTTCGCCGGTTTTCAGGTCAGCGGCCTCCGGCTCGAAGTCCTGCGGCAGGATGTCGGCGCCGAGGCGGACGGCGACTGGGGACCTCGGCGCTCGTGGGCCGGCGGGCCCGGTGCGACCGGCGATTTCGATCCGGTGGCCGCCGATGACGAGTTCGGAATATACCGGGGCAACGGGACCAACCGGCGGCGCGACGATGAACTGGACTACGGCCCCGGCGGCTACGACGAGCAGGAAGCCAGTCACGACGGATTCCGCGACGAGGCCGGGTACGAGTACCGGGACGAGGCCGGGTATCCGCCGGAAAGCGGCTACCGGGACCAGGCCGGGTATCCCCAGGACCCGGGGTATCCGCAGGAGCATGATTACGGGGACGAGGCCGGGTACGAGGACTTGTACCGGGACGAGGCCGGGTACCGGCAGGCCGCGGGTGCGGCTGCCGCCGAGGAGGAGCCCGAGTCGCCGCTCTTCGGCCAGATTGCGATCTACACGCTGCTGGAAGAACGAGTAGACGAGTTCGACCGGCTGACGAAGCGAGTGGTCAAGCAGGTCCGGGCCCAGGAGCCTGACTCGCTCGTCTACATCGTGCACGCCGTGCCGTCGGCGCCCATGCAGCGGATCCTCTATGAGGTCTACCGGGACCGGACCGCGTACGAGGCGCACAGGCGGCAGCCGTACGTCGTCGCGTTCGAGGCTGATCGGCGGCCCTACGTGCTGGCGACCAACATCATCGAACTGGGCCTGCAGCAGGCCAAGGTCTCACCGCTGCCCTCGGTGTCCGACCTCCTCAGCGACACCGGGTTCGATCTGCTCAGCGACACCGGTTTCGGCCAGCCCGGCTACGGTCCGCGCCCGCCGGGCAGCACGGCCGCGGGGGGCCCAGTAGCGGGGGGCCCAGTAGCGGGGGGCCCAGTCGCGGGGGGCCCAGTAGCGGGCGGCACAGGGGCCAGCGGGCCGGGGACCGCCGGCGGGCCGGGATCCCGGCGGCGGCCATGAGCACGGGCCGCTCCGCGGCGAGCCGCTCCGCTCACATGATCACGCTGCTGACGCGGCCGGGCTGCCACCTGTGCGATGAAGCGCGCGCGGTCATCCAGCGCGTGGCCGCCGACCTGGGAGTTGCCTGGCAGGAGCGGGACATCACCGCTTCGGCCGAGGACCTTCGAGCCTACTCAGACATGATTCCGGTCACCCTCATCGACGGGGTGCAACACGATTTCTGGCGGGTCAGCGAGCAGCGGCTCCGGGCCGCGCTGAGCGCGCCCAGGAGGTCCCGGGCCCCGGCGCAGCAGTGACCCCATCCGGTCAAGCAGCGGCAAAGCACCGGTCAGGGCGCTCACCAGGGGAACGGCTCAACTTTGTGCAAACGTTCACAAGGGCGTACCGTTACTGACAAGCCAGCATGCGGGCATCCCGGGCCCGCGTCGGGCGCGTCGATCCCCCAGGAGCGCCGGCGGATGTCACGCAGTGTCATGACGGACAACGGCCACCAGTGCATCCCGGAGGCCACGGTCAACCGCCTCCCGGTCTACCTGCGGGCCCTGTATGCACTGGCCGAACGCGGCATAGCCACCGTCTCGAGCGAGGAGCTCGCCGCCGCGGCGGGGGTGAACTCCGCCAAGCTGCGCAAGGACCTGTCGCACCTGGGCTCGTACGGAACCCGCGGTGTCGGCTATGACGTCGACTACCTGGTGTACCAGGTCTCCCGGGAGCTCGGGCTCACCCAGGACTGGCCCGTGATCATTGTCGGCGCGGGCAATCTCGGCCATGCTCTCGCTAACTACGGCGGCTTCGCCTCGCGCGGGTTCCGCGTCGCGGCGATCTTCGACTCTGATCCGCTCGTCGTGGGCACCGAGATCGCGGCCCAGGTGGTCAGGCACTCCGACGAGATCGAGTCCGTGATCGCCCGGCACGGCGTGTCGATCGGCGTGATCGCCACGCCGGCCGCGGCCGCCCAGGGAGTCTGCGAGCGCCTCGTCGCCGCCGGGATCACCAGCATTCTCAACTTCGCGCCGGTCGTGCTAAACGTGCCTTCGGGCGTCGATGTGCGTAAGGTCGACCTGTCGATCGAGTTGCAGATCCTGGCTCGGCGGCCGGGCGGACTGGGGTCCGCCCGTACGGGGGACGTGCCCATGGATGGTGAGACCGGGGTAGCGGCACAGGCGGTGGCCAGATGAGCGAACTGACGGGGCGCGGCGGCGCCCGGGCTGAGGATCGAGGAACAGGCGACGAGGGAAGGCGGCGCCGCCAGGCGCCCCGGAAGCGAGCGGGAGACACCGCATGAGCGTGCTCGTGGTGGGCCTGAGCCATAAGAGCGCGCCGGTGGCCACGCTCGAGCGGGCGGTGCTGCCCGGTGACGCCCTCGGCAAGCTGCTGGGCGACGTGTTCCACGCCGCCGATGTCGCGGGATCCTTCGTGGTGAGCACGTGCAACCGCGTCGAGGTCTACGCCGAGGTGGACAAGTTCCACGGCGGCGTGTCCGCGATCAGCGAGCTGCTGGCGCGACACGCCGGGATTCCCCTGGCCGAGCTCACCCCGCACCTGTACGTGCACTACGAGGACCGTGCGGTCCAGCACCTGCTGTGGGTGACCTGCGGGCTCGACTCGATGGTGATCGGCGAGACCCAGATACTCGGCCAGGTGCGCCAGTCCCTGCGCCTGGCCCGGGAGCAGGGCACGCTCGGCCGTTCCCTTTCCGACCTGGGCTCGCTGGCGCTGCGCGCTGGCAAGCGGGCGCACTCTGAGACCGGGATCGGCCGGGCGGGCGCGAGCCTGGTCGGCGTCGGACTCGCCGCCGCGGCGCAGCAGCGGCTCGGCCCCGAGGCCAGCCCCGGGGCCGAGGCGGCCCAGGGCTCCGCCGGAGTCCTGTCTGGCCTGTCCGTGCTGGTCGTCGGGGCGGGCTCGATGAGCTCGCTGGCCGTGGCCACGGCGGCCCGGATGGGCGCTGCCCGCCTCGTGGTGGCCAACCGTTCCAGCGCCCGCGCGCAGCGGCTGGCGGCCACCGTGCCGCCTGACGTGCCGGCCGCCGCGGCTGATCTCTCCCAGCTGCCGGGCGTGATCGCCGCCGCCGACCTGGTCGTCTCCTGCACCGGCGCTCCCGGCCACGTGATCACCGCGGACACCGTCGCGGCCGCGCTGGCGTCGCGGGCTCAGGCTACGCAGGAGCTGGCACCACGGGCGCTCGTCCTGCTGGACCTGGCGCTGCCCCGCGACGTTGAGCCCGCCGCCGGGCAGATTCCCGGTGTGACCGTGATCGGCCTGGACGCCGTGGGCGAAGCCGGAAGTCACAGCCTGCCCGGGGCCGGGGCGCACGAGGAAGACGTGGCCGCGGTCCGGCGCATCGTGGCCGAGGAGCTGGCGGCGCAGCTGTCCGCGGACCGGGCGGCCAGGGTCGCGCCGACCGTGGTGGCACTGCGGGCCAAGGCCGCCGAGGTGGTGGATGCCGAGCTGGCCCGGCTGGCGGGCCGCGTGGCAGGCCTGGACACCCGGGCCCGCCGCGAGATTGCCCAGTCCATGCGCCGGATCGCCGATAAGCTGCTGCACGCGCCCACCGTCCGGGTCAAGGAGCTAGCGGGCTCGCCGGGCGGTGACTCCTACGAGGCGGTGCTGCGAGTGCTCTTCGACCTCGACCCTGATGCGGTACAGGCGGTGACCCGCGCGGACGCCGTCGCGCCGGGCTGGCCGGAGCAGGAGGTGCCGAAGTGACCGCCGCACCCCGCCCATCCAGGCCGCCCCGGCTGCGGCTCGGCACCCGCAAGAGCCCGATGGCCATGGCCCAGGCACAGCAGGTCGCGCGCCTGATCAGGGAGCGGACCGGGCGCGAGGCGGAACTGATCGGAATTACCACGTTCGGCGACGTGAGCCGCGCCCAGCTGGCCCAGATCGGCGGAACCGGCGTGTTCGTCAGCGGGCTTCGCGCGCGCCTGCTCGACGACGACATCGACATCGCGGTGCACTCGCTGAAGGACCTGCCCACCGCGCAGCCGCCGGGGATTGAGCTGGCCGCTGTTCCGGCCCGGGACGACCCCAGGGACGCCCTCGCCGCTCGCAACGGTGCCAAGCTCGCCGACCTGCCGCCCGGCGCGCGGATCGGCACCGGATCGCCGCGCCGGGCGGCTCAGCTGCTGCTGATGCGGCCGGACCTGCGGCCCGTCCCGGTCCGCGGCAACGCGGGAACCCGGCTCGCGAAGGTCGCGTCAGGCGAGGTCGATGCGGTCGTGCTCGCCTATGCGGGCCTGGCCAGGATTGGGCGGCTCGACGCGGTCACCCAGGTCTTCGAGCCGGACGAGATGCTACCCGCACCCGGCCAGGGAGCCCTCGCGGTGGAGTGCCGGTCCGGTCGGCCGGAGCTCGTGGCCCTGCTGGCCTGCGCCGACGATGCGGCGAGCCGCGCGGCCATCACGGCGGAACGGAGCCTGCTCGCAGCGCTCCAGGCAGGTTGCAGTGCCCCGGTGGGCGGGTATGCCGCCGGGGCAGGCGAATTGCGGCTGCGCGCGGTGGTTGTCGCGGCCGACGGGGAGACGGCGCTGCGGGCCAGCGCCGGCGGACCCGCGGGCGAGGCCGAGCGCCTCGGCCGGGAGGTAGCCGCCGAGCTGCTCCGGCGCGGTGCGGGAAGGTATACGGCCGTGTCCACTGGACACATCAGCAACGGGGACGATGACTAGATGAACCCACCCGTGACAGACAGCGCTGCAGCCAGGACGCCAGAGCGGCCCACCGGGAAGCCAGCGGGGACGAAGGCTGCCGGGACGCAGGCGGCCGGGAAGGCAGCCGAGAAGGCGGACGGCAGGGTGGCCTTCGTCGGCGCTGGCCCCGGAGACGAGGGTCTGCTGACGGTGCGGGCCGCTGAACTGCTGGCCCGGGCCGACCTGGTGGTGGCCGGCCCGGAGCTGGCGGCGCGGCTCGGGCGGCTGGTGCGGCCCGAGGCGGCGACCGCGGACACCGACGCGCTGGCGCAGGACCCGAGGCTGCTGGTCAAGGCGGCCAGGGCCGGGCAGCACGTGGTCCGCCTGTTCAGCGGGGACCCGTTCCTGTTCGGTCATGCCGACGCCGAGGCGGCGGCCTGCTCGAAGGCCCGGGTGCCGTTCGAGGTGGTGCCGGGCGTGTCCGCCGCGACCGCGGTTCCCGCCTACGCGGGCATCCCGCTGACGTCTGATGCCAGCAGCGACGTCAGGATTATCCATGCCTCCGAGGTGAGCCGGGTGCAGGCTGGCGCAGGCAGCCTGGTGATCCTTGGCGCCGAGACCGGCCCTGCCGACCTGGCCAAGATGCTGGTGGCGGCCGGCTGGGCTGACACCACGCCGCTCGCCCTCACCTGGAACGGCACCACCACTGACCAGCACACGGTGGTCTGCACCCTCGGGTCGGTCACCGCTGACCTCAAGGCCGCGGGGGTCAGCCTGCTCACCGCCCACGGTCCGGCCGTCGCGGTGGTCGGCGAGGGCGTGGCCGCCCAGCGCGCGCTGTCCTGGTTCGAGACCAAGCCGCTGTTCGGCTGGCGGGTGCTGGTGCCGCGGACGAAGGAGCAGGCGGGAGAGGTGACGGCCAGGCTGCAGGCTTGGGGCGCGGTGCCGGAGCAGGTGCCGACCATCGCGGTCGAGCCGCCGAGGACGCCGCAGCAGATGGAACGCGCCGTCAAGGGCCTGGTAACCGGCCGGTACCAGTGGATCGCGTTCACCTCGGTGAACGCCGTCCGCGCGGTGCGGGAGAAGTTCGAGGAGTACGGCCTGGACGCGCGCGCCTTCGCCGGCATCAAGGTGGCCGCGGTGGGCGGGCAGACCGCGGCCGCGCTGCGCGAGTTCGGCATCATGCCCGATCTGGTCCCGGAGCGGAAGCAGTCCGCCGAGGGGCTGGCCGACGCCTGGCCGGCCTATGACGACGTGCTCGACCCGATCAACCGGGTGCTGCTGCCGCGGGCCGACATCGCGACCGAGAGCCTGCTGGCCAGGCTCACCGACCTCGGCTGGGAGGCCGAGGACGTCACCGCCTACCGGACGGTGCGCGCCGCGCCGCCGCCGGCGCCGATCCGCGAGGCCATCAAGGGTGGCGGGTTCGACGCCGTGCTGTTCACCTCGTCCTCCACCGTACGGAACCTGATCGGGATCGCCGGCAAGCCGCACGCGGTCACGGTCATCGCCGTGATCGGGCCGGAG
>WNFN01228394.1_pt1 | contig 10945 bp, 11 predicted proteins | sample 5400161 | NCBI WGS metagenome assembly WNFN01 (sample SAMN13153353, study PRJNA577476) | soil metagenome | isolation source: 80 cm saprolite on Douglas fir-dominated hillslope | place: USA:California | collected 2013-09-17
TAGGCGCGCAGGATGAATATGAACAGGATCACATACCTGGAGCAATATATATCGATTGGAGCAGCGATATCATTGATCCAGATGCGGATGTAGAGGCTCAAATAGCGCCGCCCGAGCGTTTCGCAGAGGTGATGGGACGTTTGGGTATAGGTGATCAACACCTGGTTGTTGCTTATGACGCTCATCCCTCTTCTCAATTTGCAACGCGCCTGTGGTGGGCTCTCAACTACTATGGTCACAACCAGGTAGTTGTGCTCAACGGTGGCTTCAATAAATGGCAGCGTGAGCAGCTACCCCTGGAAACTACCATCCCCACCTATCCACCCGCAATCTTTACTGCTGTTACTCAGCCACAGTTACGCGCCACTGCTAATGATATCCTCTCATCACTTGGTCAGCAAGGTATCGTCTTGATAGATGCGCGTGATCGTGGTCAGTATACTGGTAAAATAGTTCGTGGACATGGGCGGCCTGGTCATATTCCTGGTGCTTTGAACATTTCTCGTGAAGAAGTAATCGATTCAACAACGGGCACATTTCGCAATAATGCAGAATTAGCCCAAACATTTGCCGACTTTGGTGTGTCGCCCCAGGATCATGTAGTTGCCTATTGTAACGGAGGCGTAGCCGCCACAACTATTCTCTTTAGCCTGGCAATGCTGGGATATCCTCGGCTGACCAATTATGATGGCTCCTGGAATGAGTGGGGGCAGAGACAAGATCTGCCTACCGAAAGCTAGCGATTGTAAAAGCAGACCATAGAAATTGGGCATATGGACGAGTATACAAAGAGTGGAGAGCAGGAAGACCTGCTTGATCTCAATGAGGTCATGCAGGCTTTCGGTGTCACCGAATGGACTAATCTTGGCCGTGTAGAGATGACTCCCGCTCAAAATCTGGGTATACGTGTTGAAATTCAGGGCCAACCCTATATCCTGCGTGAGCGGCCAGAAGGGATGATGGCAGAAAATACTAACCATCGCTACGCTTTCCGGCAATTTCTCCAGCAGGCAGGCATTCCCATACCATCGCTCCGGCTGACCCAACAAGGTGAAGCCGCGCTGCGTATCGGCGAAGACTTTTTTGAGTTAGAGCAAGATGTAGGCGGCGAACGCTTCAGTACTGCCGACCCGGACAGCCTGGCCTGGGTTGGCGCTGCTGGAGCTATGCTCGCCCGTATTCACCTCGCCTCGCGTCGCTACCTTGGACCGCAGCAGCGTTGGCCATCCGAGGCACATATAGGTGGCGTTGTACAGGGATATTTGAACCTGGCGCGTAGCAAAGCCGATGCGAGTGAGATCGCGGCTATCGCCGCCGCTCTCTCAAACTGGTGCGACCAATGGGAGGCGGTGCTACCATCTGCTATGGTCTCGATTGGGGCCGTGCGCTCTCTGCCAGAGTTTCACATCCATGGAGACTATCATGCGCTCAATCTGCGTTTTAGTTCGCAGGATGTGCTGGCTGTACTCAATTGGGAAGCCTTGCGCTGGGAGAAGCGTATTATCGAACTTGCCTCTGCTCTTTTCTATTTCAGTGCCCTGGAGTGGCTGCCCAATACTCCCTTCACTCGCCCTCTGGTCAAACGTGGCTTTGATCCCGAACGTGCTCGCGCCTTTCTGGCAGCCTACGGCGCAATTTACCCTCCTGCTCCTCAAGAGGCATCAGCTCTCGGAGACGCATTATTGCTGATGTCCCCTATTGCTACAATCAATGGCCCTCTGGAAGATGTCTTCTTTACTCCCCAGGGTATTGAAGAGGCCTTGATTGATGATGTGATGGATCGCCTGGCCTGGGCAATGTCTTTACCGGCCTGGCTAGGTCGTGTGCGTCGCTCATTAGGAGAAATGTGGCGTTAAGTCTCGATGTTGCAGGATAGTGACCAGGTCACTGAAAACACCATAAGCAGTTTGTAAAACAGCGGGCTCATGCTCATGTTCTACCAACGTAATCGTGCCCATCGCTTCCGTCTCTAGCGAGATAACACTGGTAGAACCTTTGCCATAGTTCAAAATGTCGTCTCCAGCGATTTTGCGCGGCCGTACTTCAGCCACTATTCCACTATCCTTACGTTGTGCCTGGCTAAGCAGGCGGATTGGTGTACCCGCCGCAGCGGCTGCGTAAATTTCCTCAGTTGTCAGGTTGCGTATTCCCTCGCGCTCGACCATAGACGGTGTAAGCTGCCCATCAAGCAGGTTATTGGCGAGGATGGTTGTTTTCATCACGGCATCCCAGCCATCCAGGTCGTACCAGGGATCGGCCTCAGCAATACCTACTTCTTGCGCCTGTGCTATAGCCTCTTCCAGGCTAAAACCCTGCTCCATTCTGCTCAAAACGAGGCTGCTGGTAGCGTTCAACAGGGAGCGGAATGAGCGAATGCCTACGCCCTGGAGGGTAAATTGCGCCAGGTTAATCAACGGTAGGCCATCGATTACTGTTGACTCAAAACGCAATTGTACATTCTGCTGGCGTGCCAGTGCTTGCAATTCGGCCTGTCCGAAGGCTAGCGGTCCTTTATTGGCTGTGATGACATCTAAACCTGCTTCGAGGGCTGTACGGATATGCAGGAGCGCGGGCTGGCCATCGCGTGGGTTAAGTGTGGTCAACTCTACCAGGACAGGTGCTCCTCTGTCTTTACCCGTCTGGATAAAAGTCTCTACGTCATCCACCTTCGTAGAAGTGTGCTTAAACCAGTCTAGCTGGTTCTTTTGTGTTGCCAGCACGTGTGCGTCAATGCCTTGAGGATGAATATAGTAGCCGTAACTACGTGTACCAATGCCGCTGATCACAGGGCGGACACCCAGTTTGCTGGCTAACCAGTCCTGTCGAGAAGCTAGTAATGGAAGCAAAGCCTGGGCGACACGTCCATATCCCATCAGCAACAGGCGTAATGGAGGTAGATCTGCTGGAAAAGTAGATGCACTCATAATCAATTATTACGTTCTAGGGGTGTACCATGACATAAGATAGTGCATGGCTTGACCATGATGACCCTGGTTGATCAGGAATAATGTCACGATCATGATGATAAGCAATACCACTACAATGACTATCGCCATAATGAGTAACTTCACTTGTTTGCTAAAGCCATTGCTATTAGCAGGAGTATTATTAACAGGTGTCGATGTAGGAGGCGAGATCTGGGGAGTATTGCTTGGTGGAGGCTTTACCTGAACCTGTGTCATCGTTGGTGGCGAGGCGTTATTTCCTGCCTGAGCAGATATGGTTGTTGACTTCGCTTCAGGCTTTGGCATAGGCGGTTTATAATAGGTTTGTGCCTGTACCTGAGCCTGAGGTTTGACAATCATGGTGCTGTCGAAGCTGCTATCGTGGGCAATGGGCTGGTTTTGAGCCATATCCCTATTGCTGGATACATCTTTACGTCCTGCTGGATTTACCGGGTTGCCCTTCATTGCGCTGTTAGTAGCGGAGCCACAACTGGGACAAAATGCTGCCTGTTTTACCAGTAGTGCACCGCAACGGGGGCAGTTGATGAGTTCAGCAGGTCGAGACTCTGTTGGTACAGGCTGATTAGCTGCTGATGGGTTTGCTGCTGCCTTAGCCGCTTCAAGGGCCTCATAGAGCATGGGCAGGTCTGGCTGTGTACTATTTGGATCTACTGGACGCTGTGATGGGTTAGGTGGTGTGGGTAATGCTTCTAGCACTTTGCGCAAATCACTCCTAAATTCTGCCACCGTAGGATAGCGATCTCTTTGCTTCATAGCCATCGCTCGTTTGATAATGCGATTAAGCTGGTCAAGGAGTTCTGGTGGGAACGTACCAAGCTGGGCCAGGTGGCGAATGTGGCGTTGAGCCGGCTTGGAGGGCTTGGTAACTCCCAACCTGAACTGTCGACCTGCATTCGCATCCGCACTCTCTTCGGGTGGGTTATTTGCTAGCTGTTCCTGTAAGGATGGCAGATCGGGTAATCCCTGTTGGAGCGACTGGTTGCGTGTAGAGACGCTTGGTGGTTCGTGCGCAGTAAGAGCGAAATACAGGGTTGCGCCGAGCGCATACACATCGGACTGAGCATTCGTGCCTGAACCACCTGGATACTGTTCCTGAGGAGCATAGCCTGGGGTACCCTGGTGGCGGATGAAAAATAATGTGCGTGCGCCGTCCGCTGTTGATTTTGCATTGCCCAGGTCAACCAGGATAGCTGTTCCATTGGGAGTGATCCGAATATTGTCAGGCTTAATATCCCGGTGAATGACGGGTGTGGACTGATCGTGGAGAAAATATACCGCGTCGCATATCGAAAGAAGCCAGCTTAAAATACGTGGCAATGGTATGATATCGTTGCGCTGGCGTGTCACTCGAATGAGATCAGTAAGATCATTACCTTCAATGTAACTCAATACCACAAAGTAATGACCACGTTCGCTAAACGCCTCGTGAAAGGCCGGCAAATTGGGATGGTGCAACTGGCTCAAAACTCTTGCTTCGTGCTGGAGTTGAGCCTGTCCACTTGAGCCGGTGACAAAATATTCTTTTATTGCATATTGCTGATTCGTTTGTAGGTCCAACGCTAAGTAAACGTGACCAAAGCCCCCGCTGCCTAGCACACGCTCAATACGATAGCGTCCGTGTAAGATCGTACCAGACGGGACCGTTTCCATCATCATAGAAGGCGTCTCCCTCGTTGTAATTGCACGCAGTATAGGCAATGGGGTATGTTAGAACAAGACGGACATCATATTCTAACCACGTCGGCATACTTACTCAGCGTATTATACACCACCTCTTTGAAAGTGGCTAGTCATTCAGGAGGCATAGTATATATTGTATAGACATTACTAGCTCAGGGGAAACATAGCCTGCAAGGAGCTTGTGACAACAGTATTTCGCGTCACATACGTACTAGGAATCTACGTGTGAAGGCGAACGTAAGGGTGGACTGGAGGGCATCACACGTGCCTGTGAGAGGAAGGCCCAGTCGTTTTGTTTCAATCGATATCCTATTAGGCGTAGATTAAGCTGCCCAGACCTGCCTATGATGCAGGAGCTAACACGCTCTCACTACATAGACCCTGACCGCTAGCCCGTTCACATATGTTGCATAAGATGCCTTGCTGGTTATAGCGACCTGCTGGTAGGGGGCACACGCAGCACTCAAAACCGGGTTTGTGCAACTGCCGAACTTCATTTTGACCGATAAAAAACTCTCTGCCTACGCTAAGTTAAGCTATGCACTGTTACTTTCTTATGCCTGGCAGAAGGACAGTTGTTTTCCGGGGCAGGAGCGTATGGCCGCCGATCTTGGGGTATCAGACCGTTATTTACGCCAAGCACTCAAGGAATTGCAGGAAAGCAACTATATTCGTGTCGAGCGTCGAGGACTTAATAAGACCAATGTTTATACCATTCTGATCATTCAGGAGCGCTTGGAAAAGCACAAAAAGAAGCTGGGAAAAACTAACTAATCTGCAAGTACTTCCTCACACCGCTTCTTTGCTACTATTTCCCATGTAACAGTGTATTCCTACTTTCTTATTTCTTGTGTATCTCTCCTTTTATTTTTCAGTGAAAAATGATTGAGAAGTCTAAACCTCATTAATAGATTTATAATCGTCTCTTTACTAATTTCACTGCTAATTTATAACCTCTTCTCTCATACAATTGTCTGTGAGTAGGTAGCAAGTAAACTCGAGAAAATCTTGTTCCGTCTATGAGTAAGCTCGCCAGCACATCTTGAGTTTTTTAAAATTGCCTAATGTTTGAAAGATAAAATTGAGGCTAACATTGGCTTTTAATTGTTGTGCTTATTTTAGTGGTTTGGCAGGATGAATATGAAAATTAGTGCTAATTTGTGGTATAAGACAACTCGATTTTATGGGAGCATCCTTGCTCTGGGCACTGTCTTAGCTTTGGTTTTACTACTGCCTTCGGTTTTACCACCGCCTCCTGTAGCTCACGCGACAGCATCTACGACGCAACACCAGCATCCAAACCTTTATGTCCCTGGTGTCAGTACACCTTACCCATGCGGACCAGACGTTCTTTATTCCTGCACACCAGGTTATACAGGAACTAATGCGACCGGATGGGCTTGGAACGACTATGGCTGTACTGGAAATCCAATTCACGCATCTGGCTGTCCAAATACTCCTCACAATTGCACGCTCTACGCCGCATTCCGGCTCATGCAAAACGGGGTCACACTCAACTGGTATGATAACGCCAACAGGTGGGCCATCCAAGCGAACTCCCACGGCACCAACGTCAATCAAACTCCTGCAGTTGGCTCAATCGCCCAGTGGAATTCTGGAACAAGCGGACATGTGGCTTACGTTGAGTCGTCCGACTCGAGCGGAATCACCATCACGATGGATGATTATTTCACCAGCCAGCCTTGGCCTAATGGTTATACGGCAAGAGTCTATATCGCCATAGGGTCTCAAGCATGGCCGGATAATTTCATCCACTTTAAGGACCAGAGTAATTCCAGCCAGCCAGTTTTTTATGCGGGAAAAATCGTGCAGTGGAATAATGGCCCCAATACGCAAAATACCTCGTGGCTCGTCTCTTGGGACCTGAAGCGCTATTGGATTCCCGATAGCAGTACCTACAATTGTTTAACGAGCAAGGGATTTGCAAACGTTGGAGTGATTAGTTCAACTCTCCTGAACCAATTACCTGACCAAACAGGGAAATGGGCTAGATGCGGCAACAATTCGCTTGGGACCAATCAATTTTTGTTTCGCGGCAGCTCTCTTAAATCCAATAATGGACTTTACACCCTTGAACTCCAACGCAGTAATGGCAAGCTGGTCCTAAAGGGGCCCAATGGGGCTGTGTGGGCCAATTCGCAGTCATCGGATTACTTAGTCTTGCAGGGAGACAACAATCTGGTCACCTATGGGTATGGGGTTGGAGCCACATGGGCCACAGGCACGGGAAGTACAGGAGCGAATACCCTCATGGTTACAAATGATGGGAATCTCGTTTTATATATTTCTGGCGGAGTTCGTATTTGGGACAGTTATCATGGTAGGCTTATACCCGGCGACTGCAACTTCGACGGCCACGTCAATGACATCGACCTATCCATCCTGCTCAGCCACATCAACCAAGCGTATTACCCCTGCGACTTCAATGTCGACGGCATCGTCAATACAACTGACCTGAGTATTTTGGAGAGCAATTACGGAACGTAAGAGTTGGCGGATCTGTAAGTAGACCCATCACCCTTTGGTAGATCCGCACCACTTAGCCGAACAGCAGATCATAACACAGCCCGCGAACCATAACGCAAGATAGTACAAGTCTCCATCTGATTATAGTTCGGGGCTGTGTATTGTAAATGTTTATCGGCTAAGTGTGCCTTTGATAACATTTAGCACACCACCCAAGCAAACCGCCTAGCATCCCCACTTAGCCGAATTGCAAATGATAACAGGGCCAGCAGCTAGCGCAGGGTAGTACAAGACTCCACATTGTGTTAGCCACCTTTGATTTCTTCGGCTGCGGCTTGTGTGTCCTATTGCTTCAAGCTCGGTTAGGCCTTTCTATGTGACGGGCAACAATCTATGCCTACCGCTATGCGCGCCAACCGTCTGCTTAGCCGCTAGGCAGCGCAAAACAGCATTTTTATGGGCGTGCGCCGCAGATATGGTATATAAACCTATCATTATGCTAACCCCTTAGCATACCAGCCCGCCTGCCAACCCGCTTAGCACCGCCCCACTGCTAAGGAGCTTAGGATGGCTTGACTGTGCTAAGCCCTAAGCATACAATGGTAGAGTGTAACTAACAGGAAGGGGCATATGGAACCAGAACATCACAACAACGAACTTACCGCCGAGACGGGCAGGCGTGGCGGCCTGAAACGAGCGGAGCGGCAAAGCGCCCAGGAGCGCAGCGCACTTGCCAGACACGCGGCACGGTCACGCTGGCACCCACGCGAAGCTCAGGCAGCGCGAGAACAGGCCCAGGAGATCACTTACCTCGTCACACAGGCATTAAAAAACGGCAAGCAACTACCCCTCATCTGATAGCGGCTTATTCTTGTCTGTCCGGTATCTCGTGCATCTCCCCAACTTGTGTATCTAGCACGCGCCTCATAAAGATCATTGAGAATACTACCCCATCATGTTCTGAAATTAAATCCTTAAGCCAAATCTGGGGTAGTGACTCTAGAAAGGGGTGATAGAAGAGAGGAGAGGAGGTGAAGGATGAACAAGCCAGAGAAGAAGGAGCAGAGCAGTCTGCCTCCGTGTCCGAATCCCAACTGTCAGCAGTCCCATGTGGTGCGCAATGGGAGTCATCGAGGCAGACAGCGCTATCACTGCAAGAGCTGCAAGACCTCCTTTGGGGAGACGCAAGGAACGCCCATGTATGGGTTGAAGACCCCGGCGGCGGAGGTAGCGCAAGCCCTGTTGATCCTGATGCGACGAGGCAGCTTACGAGGGGCCGAAGAGGTCACAGGGCATACATATGAGACGATCAGTGGATGGCTCAAGCGGGCCGCGACCCATGCGGCGGCCATCACAGAGTTACTCGCCGGCGACCTGCATCTGAGCCAGGTGGAAATCGATGAGTAATGCCGCGTTCGTGCAGAAAAAAACGGCGCCGCCAGCCAGCCAGATGAGGGAGAACGCTGGGGATGCCTGGTGCAGGACCGCGACAGTCGCTTCGTGGTCGCCTGGGCCACCGGTGCGTTAAGCGAGGCCCTGATCGAGCAAGCGGTGACCACCAGCGTCCAGCGCACTCACCAACGTGAGTTGCACTGGTTCAGTGATGGCTGGCAGGGCTATCGGAGCATCCTGGAGCGGGCCTATCGCAAGCGGGTGCTCACGGGCAGACGAGGGCGTCCCCGCTTGGTGGTGCCAGAGAGCGTCACCTTGATGCAAACCGTCAAGCATCGTGATGAGCATCCCACGGATTGCGCAACGAGTTACATCTCATCAATAGACCCCGAAAAGGATCTCTTGACATTCTTCCTTCTCTGCCCTATACTTACGTTGTAAGCTTACAACGTAAGTATAGAAAGGCCGAAGATCATGGCGAAATCTGGTGAGCCACTTACACGACAACGAGTGTTGGAAGCAGCCCTGCACTTGATTGATCAAGAGGGCCTGGAAGGCTTTAGTATGCGCAAGCTCGGAGCGTCGCTCGGGGTTGAGGCGATGTCACTCTACAACCATGTTGAGAGTAAGCGAGCCGTCTTTGATGGGGTGATCGAACTGCTCATTGTTCAGACTCCATTACCTGTGCATCCCAATGCCACGCCACGTGAGGAATTATGGACAATTGCTCACGCCTTTCGGGACGTTCTTCGCGCTCATCCACGCGTGCTTCCGCTCGTCGCAACTAGTCCGCTGCGCACATCAGCCTCTCTTGTGATGTTAGACCGTCTTCTTGAAACATTTCATCAGGCACAGATCACCGGCGTTCAGTCTATCTATGCGCTCCAGTGCCTGGTTGGTTTTATTGTTGGACACACATTGATCGGCACAGGAACGCAAGCGGTCGCGGGTCTGGAGCCAGGGCCAAATGGTCCTATGGTCTGGCAACACTTTCCGGCAGAGCAATATCCCAGACTCCACTCGCTGTTGCCCGAGATTGCCCAGTGGAATGCTGATCAGGAGTTTGACTTTGGATTGCAGGCGCTCTTCCAAGGTCTCTTTGGGTAAGAGAAAGGTCCACACGATATCATGAGCACAAAGGAAAAACACTACAAGATATCAAACGGAGGGGTCCAACTCGCGGTCAGCGAGACAGGACAAGGACAAACGCTTCTGTTCTTTAACGGAGGGGGAGCAACACAAGTGAGTTGGAAGCGACTCATCCACGAACTTCGTGAACCGTATCGGTTTGTCACCTTCGATTTTCGCAATCATGGCAAAACAACGCGCTCGTCTGATGTCTCTTTCAAGGGCTTCTTGAGCGATGCCGAGGTCATCATGGACCAGGTTGCTGGCGATCGACCGCTTGTGGTTGGCTGGTCCCTGGGGGCCGACCTGGCTGTCTGGTATGCGGCAGCTCATCCAGGAAGAGTGGCAGGGCTGTTTCTCATTGACGGTGCTGTCCCGGTCAATCTTGTGGCTGATCCTGAGGATGTCAAGCGCCGCCTCGATACGCCCGCAATGAAGTTTGGGCCGCTCCTCCTGTCTCTGGTTGGCATGGGGTATCGACTCACACCTTCCGAGTTTGCGGCCTTGACCATTGAGCTGAATACGCACCGCGAACAGCTCCTTTCGGCCTACGACCAGCTTGATTGTCCTGTCGAACTGGTCCTGGCAACGAAATCTGCTGGGGAAAAGGGAGCGCGTGCTGAGCGCAACAATGCGCTGTGGCGGGCTGGCAGTGAAAAACTCGCGCGCCTGTACCCGGCATATTCTCTCCAGTGGGTGGACAACACCCACCTCCTTCCGTTCAAAGAACCAACAACGCTCGCACGATCTCTCGACTCGTTTGCCCAACGCATTCGGGCTGGCTCTCCCTCCCAACAGGAAACCAGCGACCATCACAGGCTGCCCCAGGTCTGAAAACACAGTAAATGGAGGGAAATAAGTGCGACACGGACCATTAAGGGAGATGAAAGCGCATGAGGCATGGAGCCGAAGCGTCGAGTGAGTGAAGGAGGCCGATCATTGCTATGGCTGATTCTCCAGTGAGCATCCAGGCTATGTCTCGGCCTGAGCCCTCGACGCCCTCCTGGCTCGGAGAAGTCGTGCTCATCGTCGAATATCTGCGCAAGCACGGCCTCCTGACTAAGATCAGTGAAGAGGTACGTGTTGTGCGACGACGTTTTGGGCACTACGAGGCCATTGACTTTCTCGCCGTCCTCTTTGGTTATGCCATCAGTGGGGAACGGACCCTGGAGGAGTTCTACCAACGACTCCGACCGGTTGCCGTCCCGTTCATGGCCTTATTTGAACGTGATCGGTTGCCTTCGCGTTCAGTGCTCTCCCGCTTTTTAGCGGCACTGACTGAAGAGCCTGTT
>WNFN01035257.1_pt1 | contig 10938 bp, 15 predicted proteins | sample 5400161 | NCBI WGS metagenome assembly WNFN01 (sample SAMN13153353, study PRJNA577476) | soil metagenome | isolation source: 80 cm saprolite on Douglas fir-dominated hillslope | place: USA:California | collected 2013-09-17
ATGCAGCGATATCTTTCCAATGGCTGCCATGCGCGACCGGCAGCGTTCGAGCGAGTGCGGTCAACGGCCAATGCCACAAATACCAGCTGTAGGACAGCACGCCGATTGTCACGACCGGCCGGCTGGCCAGGATTTGCATCAGTGGTGCGCGTTCGTTGCCAAGCCCGGACGCCAGCAGAAGCAACGCGCCGATCGTCGGCAGGCATCCCGCGGCCAAGCCCGGATAGGCGATATGTGCGTCAAACAAAGAGATCGAAGCGACGATGGCGAGGAAGCCGACGATTCCTAACGCTGCACGATATCGTGCGGGCACCATGTTGCCGCCGATGACGGCCGTTGCGAGCATTCCGCCCAGCGAAAATTGCCACGCGCGCGACATGATTGAGAAAAACGCCAGGCGGTGATCGGTCTTGGTCAGGATTGCCAGGACGAGATATGAGCCGGCGATGACCGCTGCACCGGCAACCAGCAACGCGACAAGGGGGTGCCATTTGCGGCGCCCGGCGGCCGCAATGACCACGCCGATGATGGCGGGCGCCAGCAGATAATATTGCTCCTCGACCCCCAGCGACCACGTGTGCAGCAGCGGTATCACTTCCGATCGAACCGCAAAATATTCGGTACCGGAGGTAAAGTAATAATTCGATGCCATTGCAGCGGTGGCAGCAGCCGAATTCGCGAGTTCACGCATCTCTCGCGGCAGCAGCGGAAATAGCGGCGCAATGGCGAGCGTGACACATGTCACGAGCAGCAGCGGCGGCAAGATGCGCAGGATCCGACGCGCATAAAAATCGTGCGTCGAGAAACGGCCTGCCAGCGTCTGTTCGACGATTTGATGGGTGATCAGAAATCCGGAGATAACGAAAAAGATATCGACGCCGACAAACCCGCCCTGAAAACCAGGGATGCGGGCGTGGAAAGCGATGATCGCCACGATGGCGATGGCCCGCATGCCGTCGATATAAGCGAGACGGCCCGCCTCAGGGGCGGTCCACGCAACATCACGAGCGCGGCCCCGTGCCGCTGCTGCCAAAGCCGAATCTGAATGCATATCCCCGGTTCCGCGCGGGACACTATCAGCGAATCGCGGGACAGCGGAAGGGTCAGCCGTCAGAGCTTAGTGCCAGGTTCACCCGTTACATCGACCGGGAGCGGCAAAGCGCAATGCACGCGCACGCCTTCGCGCGCATATTCGACGCGTGTCTTGGCCTGAATCTGCCCCGGCAGGACGAACGCCAAAAGCCGCGAGCCAAAACCTTGCCGCGTTGGTTTCTTCACCGGCGGACCACCGCTTTCCACCCAGTCGAAGGCGAGTGTGCGACGTACGGCATCAATTGTGACGTTCCATGTCACCTCCACCTTGCCGCCATAGACCGACAAGGCGCCATATTTTGCGGCGTTCGCCGTGAGCTCGTGGATTGTCATGCCGAGCGATACAGCGACCTGTGATGACAACGTCACTTCCGGTCCGCGCAGCGCGATGCGCCCGGTTCCGTCGTCGAAGGCACCGAGTTCACTTCGCAGGATATCGCCAAATTCGACGGCGCGTTCCTGGTCGGCGAGCAGCAGATGCGTCTTGGCAAGCGATTGGATACGGCCGAACAGGGCGGTTTTGAAATCCTCCATGTTATCGACCGCGCGCGCGGTAGAGCCCATGATCGCCTGCACCGTGGCGAGCGTATTTTTTACGCGGTGATGTAACTCCCGCACCAGGAGCGCCTGTTGTTCCTCGGATCGCTTTCGGTCGGTAATGTCGACCAGCATATTCACCGCCCCAACGAGCGTGCCGGATTCATCATGCAGCGGTGTCGGGTAAGGGATAAACGGCACGCGTGTGCCGTCGGGACGTTCGGCAGCGGCTTCCATGCCGCGCACCGCCCGGTCTTCCTTCAGTGCAATGGCCATCGGGCCCTCGTCATGTCGGAGGGGCGTGCCATCTGGCCAGAACAATTTCCAGGATCCGCACCATTCGCTCGTGCCGAGCTGCGGCCGATGGCCCCAAAGCTTGGCGGCGCCGTCGTTATAGTAGGTGATCCGCCCGGCCGCATCGGTCGTGTAGATAGCCGCCGGCAGCGCATCCAGAAGTTCGCGGAAGCGGCGTTCGCGCACCGTCGCCTGCGAACGCAAGGTATCGACGATGGGTACGACATTATCGGCGGCCGGCATCCGGCCAAAAGCCATGACCGCCCGCTCTAGTTCGTTTTCAAGAAACCCGATTGGTTCGTTCATTCCCAGCCAACTTCCCGCAACGCAATACAATTTGGCCCCCCTCGCGGGCCGGGCAACGGCATCAACTCGCAGCAACAACTCCTCTGCCATCAAATAGTTGCCTGGTTCGGCTCAAATTTTTTCGCCATTTGTCCGCTAGCCTTAACAAATCCCGGCCGAGGCCGGGGTTTAGGCCGGATCAAAGGCGTCGGAGCATGACGTAAGCGTCGACGCGGCCCAGCCGGGGGTGATCGAAGACTTCCGGTAGGCGTCCGGCGATGGCAAATCCCAGGCTCTGCCAAAGCCGCACCGCACGCTCATTCGACGCGATCACGAAGTTGAACTGCATGGCCCCAAAGCCGCGCGCCCGCGCCTCGTCCAGCGAATGCATGCCCATGGCCCGTGCTACGCCGCGGCCGAAGACATCCGGCGCGACAACGTAGCCGCAATTGGCTACGTGCGCTCCGCCGCCACGGTTGTTGGCCCGGAGATAGTAAGTGCCAAGGATGGATCCGTTATCATCGGCCACGAACACCGTGTGGCCACGCGATCGCCAATAGCCAATCGCGTCGGTGCGGGAAATATCGCGCGGGATGGGATAAGTTTCGCCGGCGCGGAAAGTTGGTTCAAGAATGCGCCAGATGGCGTCGTCGTCGCCTGCCGTTGCCTGCCGGATATTCACTATTCCGCAGCCACCTGCGCCGTTCCTTGCGTGAGCTTGGGATTAAGTTCGCAGGCCTCTTCCCAGCTCAGCACATTGAAAGATTTCACAAGCTTGCCGACGCCGTCGGTCTGCGCACAGAGCAGGCCGAGTTCGATGATCTCTTCGTCGGTGAAATGCTCGGATAAATCCCGATAGACCTCATCCTTGTCGATGGCATGCTCGCCCTGTTTGAAGAGGTCGGCGTAGCGCAGCGCTGCCTTCTCGCGTGGCGTGAAATGCTTGCTGGTCTGATACGTGAACAGATCGCTGATCATTTCCTCGGTCAAACCTTCGGCCCTGGCGACGTTGGAGCGCACGGTCGAGCAGTAACCGCACTGGTGCGCGACCGAAATCTTGATGCGACACATTTCCTTGAGCTTGTGAGGCAGCAGGCCCTTGTAGAGCACCTTGTTCCAGTACTCGACCCAACCGGTGCCGATCTCGCTGCGTGTCATGATGCTGACGACCCGCGGGTCGGGCGCGCCGGTCTTCTTGGCCGACTCGATCAACTCCCGCGTATGCGGGGTCTTCTCGTTCTCCTCGATGTAACGCAAGCGCGGCATAGCGACCTCCCTGACGGTTGTCATGAGGCTATGAGGATCGGACGGCGGCAGCAAGCCTGACGGAAGAATCTCGTGTTATGAGACAGCATGACCGCGTTGAAATGGATTCTCGTCCTCGCTGTGCTCTGCTACGGCGGATTGCTGACGCTGATGTATGTCTTTCAGCGCAGCCTGATGTATTTCCCCGATCCCACGCGCACATCGCCGGCTGCTGCTGGCTTGCCGCATGCCGAGGAGATAACGCTCACCAGCTCGGACGGTGAGACGCTGGTCGCGTGGTACGTGCCCCCGCGCGGCACCAAACCGGTCGTCATATATTTTCCTACCGCGGCTACTGCGGATCCACCGGCAATCCCAGCGAATCCGGCCTGATCCGCGATGCAATGGCCGCCTACGATTTTGTGCGTGCGCGTTTCCCGGCCGGGCGCATCGTGCTGTTCGGCGAGTCACTCGGGACCGGTGTTGCAGTTGCGCTTGCCGCCGAGCGCGAGATTGGCGCGCTTATTCTCGACGCGCCCTATACATCCATCTCCGAAGTCGGTGCGGCTGCTTATCCGTTCGCACCCGTGCGCTGGTTGATCAAGGATTCGTTCCGATCAGACCAGCGCATTACGCGCATCAAGGTGCCGCTGCTGGTGCTCCATGGCGAGCGCGACAATATCGTGCCCATCGCATTCGGCGAAAAATTGTTTGCGCTGGCAAATCAGCCCAAGCGCATGGTGCGTTTCCCGCTTGGTGGCCACGTCAATCTTGATGACTATGGCGCAGCTGCGGTGGTGAAAAAGTTTCTTGCCGAGCGTGAAGGCGAAGGATGACTTAGGCGGCGCGGCTTGAATCGGGCGGTGGATTTGAGGCGCAGACGAAATATTGTCCGCCCATCGGAAGCCACCGGAGATATTTCTCGAACGGGCGAAGCGCCGCGAGCGGTTGCGGGAAAAAAAGGCAATAGCTGGATTCATCGACGTTGAGATGCTCATTGCGCATGCGGGCGACCGTCTCCCGCATGCTCAGCAGCACGGCATCGGCGTCAAACGGGCAATTCTTGACCAGCCGGCGAGTGACCGGATTGATCGGATTGTGTTCGAAGATAATGAAATGACCGCCTTCTTTCAGGCGGCTGTAGCAATAGCGTATGGCCATCTGCCGATCCTGCGGCGGGATATGGTGAAAGACGCAGGACCGGGCCGAGGTCGTCCGTTGACATGAAGCGGCAGGTCGGATTTTGCTCGCGTGCGATCGCAAGGCTTTCGGCCGAAGGATCGCAGCCGACAATGTCGGCGCCGGAAAAAATCTCGCGCAGGTGGGGCATGCTGCGGCCGATGCCGCAGCCGAAATCCAGGACCGTGTCGACGCGACCGACGATTTGTTGTGCCAACTCGATTTTGTAGCGGGCGAAATAGTTGCTGTCGCCGTCGAAGAAATTCGTCTGTGCGGCGAGGATCGCCTCATACTGACCGGCATATTGATCGAAATCGACGCGTGCCACCGACGTGCCTCCTGCAGGGACAGGGGCAACGGCTTTTGCCCGCGTATCCGCCACGACGGATACGCCAACAAAAATAACAAACAGTTGCGCCGTTGGATTTGAATGGAGCGGCCGCACTTTAGCGCGGCTTTGTCGTTCATTTATTTGGAAAAATGGCTCTGAAAAACAATAGCGCGGGCAAATGAGGCCCGCGCCACCATCAACTCCGAAATCGTAGACGCGAAACCGCGATCAGCCGAAACGCGGTGGGCCGCCACGGCCGCGGCCACCACCACCGGGGCCACCAGCGCCAGCGCCACCAGCGCCGGGAACGACGCGGGGCTTCATCGGAAGCAGGCCTTCGCGCTGCATCTTCTTGCGCGCCAGCTTGCGGGCCCGGCGGATCGCTTCCGCCTTTTCCCGCGCCTTCTTCTCCGATGGTTTTTCGTAATGTCCGCGAAGCTTCATCTCGCGGAATATGCCCTCGCGCTGCATCTTCTTCTTGAGCGCCTTCAGGGCTTGGTCAACATTGTTGTCGCGAACGAGAACTTGCACGCTTGCTCCTTCGTTATTGGTCCGTCGGGTTAAGGCAAAAGCCCCGAAAACGGGGGCTTTGAGTCGCGCGGCTCTAGCAGAAAAGGCGTTAAGAGTCCATTGGAAGGCAGCCGAAGTGCCTGCCGCACGGCCAAATTTCATATAGGGCGAGGGGTTAGCTGTTGCCAGCCGTCACCGCGTCCATACCCGCGTCACATGCCCCATCTTGCGGTGGGGCCGTGCCTCACCCTTGCCGTAGATGTGTACCAAGGTTCCTGGAACAGTGAGCCATCGCGCGGCGTCGTTCACTTCCTCTCCGATCAAGTTCACCATTTCCAGGCGCCGGCCGAGCCGCACGGGCTTGCCGAGCGGCCAGCCTGCTACCGCGCGGATGTGCTGTTCAAATTGCGAGACCGTTGCGCCGTCGATTGTCCAATGACCGGAATTGTGCACGCGTGGTGCGATCTCGTTCACCAGCAGAACCCGCCGCTGGCCTTTGCGCATGACGAACATTTCCACGGCCAGGACGCCGACATAGTCGAAGGCCTTTGCGATACGGGTCGCGATCTGCCGGGCTTGGTTGGCGAGTGCTGGTGGAACTTTTGCCGGCAGGCGCGAAACTTTCAAAATGTGGTCGCGGTGTTCGTTTTCGGTGATTTCAAAACATTCGACCTTGCCATCGCGTCCACGCGCGGCGACTACTGAAACTTCCCGCTCGAAATCGATGAAGCCTTCAAGGATGCATGGCGCATTGTGCACGGATCGCCAGGCCGCGACGGCATCGCCGCCTTTGGCAATCTTTGCCTGGCCCTTGCCGTCATAGCCAAGTTGGCGTGTTTTCAGCACAGCTGGCAAGCCAACCACTTTTACCGCATCGGCCAATTGCGAGGCGCTGTGGACCGGCGCATAGGGCGCGGTCGCTATCTTCAGCGCGCTGACGAAATTCTTCTCGATGAGCCGGTCTTGTGTTGTCTCGAGCACTTGCGGGTCTGGCATGACCGGCCTGCGTTTTGCGAGGAATGCCGCCGTCTTGGCCGGCACATTCTCGAATTCGTAGGTGATCACGTCGACAGCGCCGGCAAAGCGGCCGAGCGACATTTCGTCTTCGTAGGCCGCGCAGGTGCCCGCATGGACCACATCGAAAGCGCAGGAGTTCTTTTCGGGCGAATAGACGTGACACCGCAACCCGAGCCGCGCCGCCGCGAGTGCGAGCATGCGCGCGAGTTGACCACCGCCGAGAATGCCGATGGTCGCGCCGGGCTTCAGCACGGCATTCTGCTGGTATTAATTGGCATAGGTTCTCGTCCGCTCGTCCCCGCGAAAGCGGGGACCCAGAATGTTTGAACATGATTGTCTTGGCCCTGGATTCCCGCTTGCACGGAAATGAGCGGAGTGTGGGTCCAGCGCAAACGGAGCATGCTCAATCTTTTGGGCGCTTTGCAACGGCTCTGGTCTGGCGCGCGCGCCAGGCATCCAGCCGCTTGGCGAGTTTGGCATCCGACAGCGCCAGCACGGCGGCAGCTAGCAGGGCAGCGTTGATGGCGCCCGCCTTGCCGATCGCTCTGCATGATCGAGAGCAGAGAATCCTTGCCATCTAGCGCGTACGTATTCATCGGGACGCCGAAGACCGGCAGCGGAGTGAGCGAGGCCGTCATACCGGGCAGATGGGCGGCGCCGCCGGCGCCGGCGATGATCACCTTGAACCCATTTTTCCGTGCGCTGCCGGCGAAGTCGTAAAGCCGCTTGGGCGTGCGATGTGCGGAAACAATGCGGGCCTCATACCCGATCCTGAGCGCATCAAGGATCTTGGCCGCGTGCTTCATCGTGGCCCAGTCGGACTGGCTTCCCATGATGATCGCGACTGATTTTGCGGCCATTTCGCTCCCCGAATCCGCTATCCCCTGCGGAAAGAAGCGGCGGATTATAGGTTGAGACCCTCCGCTGGCAAGGCGAAAGGGGTATTCTCACCGTCAGGGTTAAGATTCGCGAGGGTCAAACCATGGGCCGCTTTCAAGCCGAAGCACGCGTGGACGATGCCTTTGCGCCAGCAGCCCCCTTGCTGGCCGAGATCGAACGGCTCAAGCGCGAGGTTGCTATTGCGCGGGCGCGTGTCGCCGAGTTGGAGGCGCGCGCCGACGTCGATTCGCAGCTCGATATCCTCAATCGCCGCGGGTTTGAACGCGAACTCGCGCGTGCGCGCGCACACGTCCAGCGCTACGGCACGCAAGCCGCGTTGATGTTCATCGACCTCGACGGCTTCAAGGCAATCAACGACCGCTATGGCCATGGCGTCGGTGACACCGTGCTCAAGGCCGTGGCACGCGAGCTCACTGCCCATGTGCGGGCGTCCGACATCATCGGGCGGTTGGGCGGCGACGAATTCGGCGTGCTCATTTGGCGCGTTGACGAGGCTCAAGCCATGGCGAAAGCGCGCGAGCTCGAGGCACTCATCGGGGGCGTTGCCATTACGCACGGCCAGGCACGTATTCAGGCCGCAGCCAGCGTCGGGACGGCGCCGCTTCCCGCCGACGCTAGCCCAACCGAAATCATCGCGGCTGCTGATCGCGCGATGTATGCACGCAAGGAGCAGAGGCGAGGGTAAACGGTAGCCGGCTACGCAATAATATCGGGCGTGAGCTGATCTTCGATACGGCGGATCTTGTCACGCAGGATGAGCTTTCGCTTTTTCAGGCGTTGCACCTGAATAAGGTCGGAACCGGGGGAGATAACCAGGGCCTCGATAGCCACATCGAGGTCGCGATGTTCCTGCAGCAGGCGCGCCAGCTGCTCCCGCAACGTGCGTTCTTCCTCGTCTGTCATCGCCACCGCTGGTTCGCTTGCGCTTGACCGGGCCGTCTCGGCAAAAGCGGCGTAATTATTGCGTTTTCCACAAGCGCGTTCAAGCTCGTAGAAAAATCGACGCCAATCAAAGGCTTTGCGGTGGTTTGCCGCGGTGCGGAGTCGGGTGTACCGTCGCCCTTGCGGCGAGTCTGAGCTACACTTAAATCGTAGCGAGCCACTGATTGAGGAGACATACCGCATGTCGATGCAATCGCACCTTGCGGAATTGGAAAAACGACATCAGGCCCTTGACGACGAAATTTCCGAATGCCTGACCCATCCCGCGGTCGATGACCTGAGAGTAGTGGAACTCAAGCGGCGCAAATTACAGGTGAAGGACGAGATCGAAAGGCTACGCCATAACGGCCACGCCAGCGTGCACTGACCGGTTCGATCTCACGCGCAGGAGTTGGAATTAGCCAGCCGGCTTAGCCGGACTCGGGTTCGCCCGGGTTCGGCTGTTTTTTTGAGCAACGAAATCACCTCACCCCGTCTGCCGCGGGCCAGCAGGAGCAGGTATAGTCCCCGGCAACAAAAAAGCCGCTCGGGGAGAAAATGCCATGTTCCGATTTGTTGCCGCCGTCATATCGGCGCTTGCCATCATTTGGGCAATCACCGCCGGCGCGGTTGCCGCCGACTATCCGACGCGCACCGTCACCCTTGTGGTGCCTTACCCGCCCGGCGGCGGCGTCGACGCGATGGCGCGGGTCGTGGCGCAGAAGCTGTCGGAAGCGTTTCACCAGCAGGTCATCGTCGATAACCGGCCCGGCGCCGGGGGCACCATCGGCACCCGCGTTGTCGCGCAGGCCGCGCCCGACGGCTACACGCTGTTGCTCGGTCACACCGGAACCATCTCGATCAATCCTAGCCTCTATGCCAATGTCGGCATCGACCCGCGCAAACAATTCGCACCCATCGGGTTGGTCGCGTCGATGCCGGTGGCACTGCTTGCCAATCCGTCTTTCCCGGCCACGACCGTGGCCGACGTCATCGCCCTCGCCAAGAAGGATCCCGGCAAGCTCAACCTCGGCACATCGGCGATTGGAACCGGCGGCTATATGTGCGCCGAGCAATTCAAAGCGGATGCGGGCGTCGACGTCGCGATCATTCCGTACAAGGGCACGGCGCCTGTGATGAACGATCTGCTCGGCGGCCATGTGCCCATGGCCTTCGGCGTACTGCCGCCGGCGCTCGGCAATCTTCAGGCGGGCAAGCTGCGCGCGATTGCAGTCACCAGCAAGAAGCGCTTTTCGCTGCTGCCGGATGTGCCGACCTTCGACGAATCCGGGCTTCCGGGCTTTGAAGCCGTGCTGCATTACGGCCTGCTGGCGCCGGCCGGCACGCCCAAGGAGATCGTGGACAGGCTCAACGGGGAAGTGCGCAAGCTGGTCGATACGCCGGAGGTGCAGAAGCAAATCCATAACGAAGGCGGCGACCCGATGACCTCGACACCCGCCGAATATGCCGCCGATATCGACAAGGAAGAGACAAAGTGGGGCGGCCTGGTGAAGAAGCTGGGACTGAAGGTCGAGTAGGCATCATGCTGCGCGCCATTCTCCGCTCATTCCCGCCGCCGCTGCAGCCTGTGCTTGCGCCAGCCGGAGGTTGGACCCGAGCACGGAGACGAGCGGGCGCGTGGGTGCCTCTCGCGCTGATCGTTCTCGCGCTGTTTGGTCCAACGCCAATAGCCCATGCCGACGACTACCCGAACCGGCCGATCACCTTGATCGTGCCGTTTCCACCTGGCGGCAGCACAACCGTCATGGCGCGAAATGTCGCCGACAAACTTTCTGTGGCGCTGGGCCAGCAGATCGTCGTGGAAAATCGCGGCGGCGCCGGCGGCACCATCGGTACGCGGTTTGCCGCCAAGGCCGCTCCCGATGGCTACACAATTTTGCTGAGCTACACGGCCACGATGGCCATTGCGCCGACCATGAATGTCAATGCCGGCTACGATCCACGCAAGGATCTCGCGCCGATTGGCATGATCGGCGCCGCGCCGAATGTGCTGGTGGTGCACCCATCGCTGCCAGTCCATTCGATGGCCGAGCTGATCGCCTATGCGAAGGCCGAACAGGCGCCGCTGCAATATGGCTCGCCGGGCGTCGGCACCGTGAACCATCTTGCCGGTGAGTATCTGGCGGCCGAAGCCGGACTAAAGCTCCAGCACGTGCCCTACAAAGGTAACGGCCCGGCCATGGGCGACCTGCTCGGCGGACACATTCCGATGATGTTCGTGCCGATTCCGGTCGCACTCGGCAACATCAAGGCAGGCACGTTGCGCGGGATAGCGATTACCAGTGCGAAACGTTCGAGCCTCTTGCCCGATGTCCCGACGCTTGCTGAAAGCGGCGTGCCCGGCTTCGACGTCGCGCTGCGCTACGGGCTGGTTGCGCCGGCCGGCACGCCACCTGCGGTCATTGCGCGACTCAACAAGGAGCTCAATGCTGCGCTCGCGGCCGACGATGTGAAGAGCCGGCTCGCCACCGAAGGCGCCGAAGCATTGCCCGGCACACCCGAGGCCTATGCCGCCGATATCGACAAGGAAGAGAAGAAGTGGGGTGGGCTGGTGAAAAGGCTTGGATTGAAGGTAGAATAGCGCGTTGCCGCCGTGCAGCCATATT
>WNFN01048055.1_pt1 | contig 10938 bp, 13 predicted proteins | sample 5400161 | NCBI WGS metagenome assembly WNFN01 (sample SAMN13153353, study PRJNA577476) | soil metagenome | isolation source: 80 cm saprolite on Douglas fir-dominated hillslope | place: USA:California | collected 2013-09-17
GGGGAGAACTTCACCGTGCAGGGCCTAGCCGACGACCAGGTGTGCATCGGCGACCGCTACCGGATCGGCGGCGCGGTTTTCGAGGTAACTCAGCCGCGGGTCACCTGCTTCCGGGTGGGCATCCGGCTGGATGATCCTCGCATGCCGGCGCTGCTGGTTTCCCATCATCGGCCCGGGTTCTATCTCCGGGTGCTGGCCGAGGGCGCGGTCCGGGCCGGCCAGGAGATCATCAAGCTCGCCTCCGGCCCGGAGGGCATGACGGTCGCGGAGATCGACGCCCTGTTGTACCTGCCCGGGCATCCCCGCCAGCAGGTGCTGCGCGCGCTGCGGATCCCGGCGCTCAGCCGCGGCTGGAAGGCGTCGTTCCAGGAGATACTGGACCAGCCTGCCGAACCCGCCGGCAACGCGGGCCTGACCGAGGCGAGCCCGCCGCCGGCGTGGCCCGGGTTCCGCCCGCTCGCTGTGATCGCGACCGGCCCGGAGAGCGGCACGGTGACCTCCTTCCACCTGGCCGCGCCCGGGGGAGGGAGCGTGCCAGCCGCCCTGCCCGGGCAGTTCCTGACCCCGCGGCTGCGCCCGGACCCCGGCCGGCGGCCGCTGCTGCGCAGCTATTCGCTGTCGGGAGCGCCGGGCGCCGATGAGTACCGGATCAGCGTCAAGCGGGAGCAGCACGGCGCCGGCAGCCAGTTCCTGCATACCCGGGTGCGGGCGGGCGGCGCGCTGGAGGCAGCCGCGCCGCGAGGCACCTTCATCTTGCGCCCCGGACCTGCGCCGGTCCTGCTGATCAGCGCGGGGGTCGGCGCGACCCCGGTGCTGGCCATGCTGCACGCGCTGGCCGCCGCCCGCTCCGGCCGGGACATCTGGTGGCTGCACGGGGCGCGCAGCCGTGCCGATGAGCCGTTCGCGGCTGAGTCACGGTCCCTGCTGGCCGCGCTTCCCGCCGCGCACCGCCACATCTGCTACAGCCGCCCGGGACCGGGCGATGTCCAGGGCCGCGACTACCACACGGCGGGACGCCTGTCGGCACCGGTGTTTGCCGCCCTGGACGTGCCGCGCGACGCCGACGCCTACCTGTGCGGACCCGCCGCGTTCATGGCCGACGTGTCCGCTGCCCTGGTCGCGGCCGGCCTGCAGGCTGCCCGCATCCGCACCGAGATCTTCGGCGCCGGGCCTGCGCAGACACCTGGCATCGCGCCCGCGGCCGCCCGGTCACCGCATCCGCCCGGCGGAAAGCCAGGCAGCGGCCCTCTGGTCGCGTTCGCGCGCAGTGACCTGAGCACGCGATGGGACCCCGGCTATGCCAGCCTGCTCGAACTCGCCGAGGCCTGCGACGTGCCGGTGCGCTGGTCCTGCCGCACCGGGGTGTGCCACACCTGCGAGACAGCCATCATGTCCGGAGCGGTCAGCTATGCACCAGATCCAGTCGATGACCCCGCCGACGGCAACGTTCTCACCTGCTGCTCGCAGCCGCGCGACGATCTGGTCCTCGACCTGTGACCATCTGGCAAGCCGGCCGCGGGGGTCCCGGACGACGGACGGGCATCCGACCGCGCTCGGGTACCCGTGTCGTTCGGCGCCCGTGTTCGTCGCGGCTCACCAGTAGCGCGTAGCACGGTGGCGCCGAGCCTGTGTCTGGCGACCAGCGCTCGATCGGAATGCAACTCTTGGGTTGCGCCTGCAGAGCCAATGTGCAACTCTGGAGTTGCATCCAATGGCGGCGGTGAAACGGAGAGTCTTCTCATGAGCGAGGACCGGATCGAACGCGAAACCCTGATCGCGGCACCCCTGGAGCGGGTCTGGTCGCTGGTAGCCGAACCTGGGTTCTGGGTGGCCGACAAGGCGAGCCTGCCCGGCACCGTGGCCCAAGAAGGCGAGTCGATAGTGGCGAAAAACGCCAACTACGGCGACTTCCCGGTGCGTGTGGAGAAGGTCGAGCCGCCGACGTACCTGGCGTACCGCTGGGCCAGCATGTTCCCCGGAGAAGAACTGCGCGAGGACAACAGCACCCTCGTGGAGTTCACGTTGACCCCGGAAGGCGACAAGACGCGGCTCCGCGTTGTCGAGAGCGGGTTCGCGGCGCTGGCCGGGTCTGAGGAGCTGCGCCGCCAGGCGGTGAAGGACAACACCAGCGGCTGGCCCCAGGAGCTCGACGCGCTCAAGGCGCGCGCCGAACAGCCATCCGTGTGACGGATGAACGTGGCGGTGCCGTCGAGGCGACCGACAGCGTCCTCGTCGCGCTGGCCGAACCGACACGACGTCAGCTGCTTGATCTGCTCGCCGCCCAGGGCGAGGCCACCGCGACGACGCTAGCCGAACGACTTCCCGTCTCGCGGCAGGCGGTGGTCAAGCACCTCGCCGTCTTGGACGCCGCCGGGCTGGTTTCCGGCAGAAGGGTCGGACGCGAGGTGCGGTACGCGGTGCGGCCCGCGGCGTTGGACGCGACGGCGCGGTGGATGGCCGCGCTTGCGGCCGACTGGGATCGGCGGTTGGCAACCATCAAGCGCGTCGCTGAGGCAGCGGAGCGGGATTCGCGCTAGCGGCAGAGCCGGTCAGGTCATAGGCAAAGGGAGGGACACGGTGCAACTTCGGTACGGCAAGATGAACGGGATGGACATGGGGGTTGCGACCCGGCTCGGCTCGTTCAAGTTCTTTGCCGCCGTATGGGTGTTGATGATGGCGGCGATGATGCTGCCGGGCGCGGCCCCGGCAGTGCTGAGGCGCGCTCAGGCCGGCGGTGTGCGCGCCGTGCCGCTGTTCGCCGGGTCCTACCTTGCGGTCTGGGCACTGGCGGGCTTCGCGGTGTATGCGCTGTACCGGCCGCACGGGTCTGCCGCCGCCGGCGCGGTGGTGATCGCGGCGGGTGTCTACGAGCTCACGCCGGTCAAGCGGCATTTCCGCCGGCGCTGCCGCGAGAGCGCCCGCTCGGGATTCGCCTTCGGGCTGTGCTGCGCTGGCTCGAGCATCGGGCTGATGCTGATGCTGGTGGCGCTGGGCGTCATGAGCGTCACCTGGATGGCCGTGATCGCTGTCCTGGTCCTGGCCCAGAAGCTGCTGCCCCCCAAAGCCGCCATCGATGTGCCGCTGGCGGCAGCGATCGTCGGTCTTGGAATCCTGATCGTCATCGCGCCCTCGTCGGTTCCCGGGCTCACGCCACCGATGTGAGACGTCACCGGTGGCGCGGGCCACGCCCACCTGCTGTACGACAAGAAGGGGAGAAACAATGACCGCTCACAGGACCGGAACACGCCAGGAGTGGCTCGCGGCCCGGCTAAAGCTGCCCGGCTACACCGCCGGGTGCCCGTCCTGCTCGGCGATCGCCGACGGCTTCGACCGCTCCGTCGTCCACCTTGCCCATCACGACGTCACGCTGTGCGCGGTGTCGCGGGCTCCGCTCGCGACGCTGCAGGCCTACCAGCGGCGGACGGGCTGGAGCTTCCCCTGGGCGTCATCGTCCGGCAGCGACTTCAACTACGACTTCCAGGCGGCGCACACCAAGGAGGATTGGGAGTCGGGAGCCGTCGAGTACAACTTCCGCACGGCGGACTTCCGGCCGCCGGAGGGACAGGACAATCCCATTCTCGACGAGATCGCGTCGAGCGTTGGAACGGACTGGGAGACGTACCGGCGAGAAGGGCCCGGCGTGAGCGCGTTCGCGCTCGAGGATGGCGTCGTGTACCACACCTACTCGGCGTACGCGCGCGGGCTGGACGGCCTGTGGGGCATGTACCAGTGGCTCGACCGCGCGCCACTCGGCCGCAACGAGACCGGCTTCTGGTGGCGCCGCCGCGACGAGTACGACAGCTAGCGTTGATACCGTGAGCTCGTGACAGAAGCGATCAAGCTATGAACGGTCTGCCGCGTGAACTGCGAGACTTGATCGAGTCCGGCCCCATGGCTCACCTGAGCACGATCAACGCCGACGGCAGCCCGCAGGTGACCGTCATCTGGATCGGCCTGGACGGCGATGACCTCGTCAGTGGTCATATGTCGTGGCACGCGAAGCTGCGCAACATAGAGCGGGACCCGCGGGTCGTGTTGTCCTTCGATGCGCCGCGGGTGCCCGGCGTCTTCTTGAACCCGTACGCCGTGCTGCGGGCGCGGGCCGCCGTCCAGCCGAGCGACGACGTATGGAATTTGCTCAACCGCCTGACGAAGGTCTACGTGTCCCCTAACGCCGAGTTCCCGGCGCCGCAGGGTCCCGGCTATGTCGTGCGCTACTCCGTCGAGCGCATCGGCGGCGTTGGCCCCTGGGCGCCGGCCTCGCACTGAGCTGCGGGCATTGACTGCGAGACCTTCAGCGCTGGGCGTCGTACGTCGTGAGGGACCAGAACGCTAGCGCGCCCTGGGCGCACCTGCAGCGAAAGGCCCCGCCGCCCGTTCCCGCCCGTCCGTCCGCCGAAGCGGCGACCTTTACCTTCCGTCGGCTGACCTGATCGCGCCTTGCCCCGGCAGGGTCCTGCGCTCCGGAATTCCCCGGTACCTGCCGTATGACGAATTTCTGCGCGAACCAATTCCGATTCACCCTTGCGGGGTGAGGCAGGCCCGGGTCAGGCCAGACAGCGTGGATGGGCAGCGCCGATCACACCCAGCGACGTGACCACCGGGCTGTTGAAACGGGCGCTGTGCTGCGGACCCGGCGGAGGTGACCTTGTCTGATAGCGGCGGTACGCCTGGGCCGACTGCCGAGGATCCCGCGGTCGGCCCGGATGAGCGAGCCGAGCTGGAACGCCTGCGCGCCCAAACGGCCGAACTGGAACACCTCCGCGCCGAGGCGTCCGCCGAGGCGGTTGAGATCGAACGCCTCAGGGCCGAGACTGCCCAGCTCCGCAGCCAGGGAAATGGCGCGGTTCGCCGACGGCGGATCAGCTGGCGGACCCCCGTCGCCATTGTGCTCATCGTGGTCGGCTGCGTGCTCGCTCCGTTGTCGGTCCTGGGCGTATGGAGTGCCAACCAGGTCTCCGACACCAACCGCTACATAGCCAACATTGAGCCGCTGATCCACAATCCGACGATCCAGAATGCCCTGACCGACAAGATCACGACCCAGATCACCAGTCACCTCAACGTGGCCGGATACACCGATCAGGCCGCCGCCCTGCTCACGAGCAAGGGCCTGTCCCGCGTGGGCACGCTGCTCAAGTCATTCGGCCCGTCGATCGCCAGCGCGGTGGCCGGATACATTCACGGCCAGGTGCGCAAGATCATTACGAGTCCGCGGTTCGCCAACACCTGGATCCAGGTCAACACCGTTGCTCACCAGCAACTCGTGAACGCGCTATCGGGGAAGGCCGGCGCGGTCAGCGTCAGCAACGGCCAGGTCGTGATCGACCTCGCCCCGTTCATCAGCATCGTCAAGCAGAACCTGGTTTCTCGCGGGTTCACGCTGGTGAACAGCCTTCCGCCGATCCACCCGACGCTGGCGCTGTTCTCGTCCCGGGACCTGGTCAAGGCGCAGAGCGCCTACCGGCTGATCAACGATCTCAAGATCGTATTGCCGATATTGGCGCTCCTATTGATCGGCCTGGGGATTTACGTCGCACGGAGCCACCGGCGCGCCCTCGTCGGAGCCGGGCTCGGCTTCGCCGCGTCCATGCTCGTCCTCGCCCTCGGCCTGACCTTCTTCCGCACTATCTACCTGAACAGCGTGCCCCCGGCCGTGCAGCCCAGTGACGCCGCCGCCGCCATGTTCGACACGGTTGTCAGGTTCATCAAGGAAGCACTCCGTACCCTGCTGGTGGTCGGGCTCGTCGTTGCCGTCGGCGCATTCCTGACCGGGCCTTCTACCACCGCGGTCCAGATCCGTTCGGCGTTCAGAGCAGGACTGGGGTGGATCCGGCGCAGCGGCGAGCGTGCCGGCGAGTCCACCGGCCCGGTCGGCCGGTGGACCTACGCGCACCGGAAGGGCCTCCGGGCCGGGGCGGTGGCGCTCGCGGCCCTGCTCTTCGTTTTCTGGGGCCGACCCACGAGTATGGTCGTCATCCTGATCACCGTCTTGCTGCTGGTGGTCCTCGGCCTGATCGAACTGATCGGCAGGCCACCCGCGCGGCCGCAGACCGCAGGTCACCCTTGACAGAGGCCCAGTCGGACTGGGTGAGGTCGCCGCCGCGTTCCCCTCGCCGGTAGGCCGGTCCGGTGCTCGCGCAGGCGGTCGGGCTAGCGTTGCTTTCGGCGCTGTCCCCGACAGCGCTGCTGATTGCCGCCGTCTATCTCGGCTCCGCAAGGCCCGGGCTGACCAGCACGTTCTACCTCATCGGCGCGGTGGCCATGAGCCTGGTGATGGGAGTAGTCTTTCTGCTGGTGTTGCGCAGCGCTGACCTGAACCACCCGGACCAGCACGCGCCCCGGTACGGTCTGCGGCTCGGCCTGGGCATCATGCTGCTCGCCGCGTGCGCCTTTGTCGCGGCACGCAAGCCCAGGCGGTCCGATCCCGCGAAAGGGCACCATGGGCTCGTGTCCAGGATGGTCGCCGACCCGGCTCCGCTCAGCGCGTTCGTCGTTGGCCTCCTCGTGTTCGCCCCCGGTGTCACGTTTATCGCGGCGCTGCAGGTGATCGCGACGGCACGAGCCGGACCCGACCTCACGGTCCTGGCCGTGATCCTCGTCGTGGTGATCAACGTTCTGCTCGTGTGGCTGCCGATCACGCTCCATCTGGTGGCCCCGAAGGCGACCGAACGTCGCCTTAAGGCCTTCAACCGCTGGCTGCGTACGCATGGGACCACGGTGCTTATCGGGGTAATGGCCGTCGCCGGAGGGATCATGGTCTTCGACGGCATCTACGGGCTTGTCGTCGGCACATGACTGCGGCATTGTCGTCTCGCGGGACCCGATCGGGCGGTCGTCCGGTCTCGCCTCACCCGTGGCGGATGATTCCCGCAGTCCCTGCGCGGACATACTGGGTGCCGTGGACCCGCTCGACCGGCTGCGCGCGGCAGGCAAACGCATGACCGACCCGGCGGAGTCGATCGCCCAGCGCGTCGCGGAGCGCGTGGTCGATCTCCTCGTTCACGCAGTGGACGTGAATGCTCTTCTGCGGCTGGTCGATCTGAACGCTCTGCTAGATCAGGTGGACATCGACAAGGTCCTGCAGAGGGTGGACCTGAATGCGGTCCTCAACCGGGTGGACCTGAATCAGCTGCTCGACCGGGTCGACGTCAATCCGCTGCTCGACCGGGTCGACGTGAACCCGCTGCTCGACCGGGTCGACGTCAATCCGCTGCTCGACCGGGTCGACGTCAATCCGCTGCTAGACCGGGTCGACGTGAACGCGGTGCTGAACCGCGCAGACATCGACGACGTGATGCGACGCGTCGATATCGGCGCTCTGCTCGATCGCGTCGATGTCAATCAATTGGTGCGGCGCATCGACATGGACGCGCTGGTCGAGCAGACGGATCTCGGCGCTGTCATCGCCAGGTCCTCCGGCGGGGCAGCGAGCGAAGCGCTTGACGCGGCGCGCAGCCAGGCTGTCGGCCTCGATCAGTTCATCGACCGCTGGGTTGGGCGTCTGCTCCGGCGCAAGCATCCTGGACCACCGGCGCCGATCGCCCTGCTGGATGCTCAGGCAGAGTCATGAGCGCCCGAACGCACGCCGCTGGGTGGGTGAGCTGGCAAGGGCACTACGCAGGCTCGGTATCGCGATTCCTGGCTTTCGTCGTCGACGCCGCGGTCAGCGCGGGACTGTTTGCCCTCGGCCTTGCGGCCGCTTCCCTGGCGGCGCAGGTCGTGACCGGGCATTCGGTCAGCTGGAACCGGACAAACATCGTCGTCGCCGTCATTCTCGCTGCCTGGGAACTCTTCTACTTCGGTTACTCGTGGGCGGCGAGCGGCAGGACCTTCGGCATGGCGGTGCTGGGCATCCGCGTGGTACGGGCAGATGGCACGGCGCTCGAGCCGCGGCAGGGCATCGTGCGTGCGCTGGTGTTCCCGCTCAGCTTCCTCCTCTGCGGCCTCGGGTTCCTCGGCATCCTCGTGCAGCGCGAGCATCGTGCCCTGCACGATCTCATCGCCGGCACCGCGGTCATTTATGCCTGGGATGCGCGCGCGGCCCGGCTCCGGTTCCTCGCCCGCGAGGCCGAAGTCGGAGCAGGCGGCAGTTCGCGCCCCCCGTCTGGGAGCGAAGGCGACGGTGACCATCCGGCGGCGTTCCCTGCAGCCACGCAGGCCGGACCTGCACCGCTCAGCCCAGACGATGTCGCGGGCCCGCGCGAGCTGCGCCCAGATGCTAACGGCGCCCAGCACGAGTGATGCCGCTCGCTTTGAACGGCTCGCTCCACGCGGACCGGATATGTCTCGACATCATCCGCGGCGGGTGACGCAGCGCACGTGCGCAGCCGCGATCGTTGGATGGTGGCGCAGTTGCCCTCAGCATCCGTATGGCCAGAGCGACCGAAGGGATTCTGATCATGAACATGTCAGCCAGGGCCGATATCGACGAGGCTACCAGGGAAGCACTGGCTGAACTGGCCCTCGGCGACCCAGAGCTCCTGGGCGAGGGTCTGGAGGTGCGAGCGGAGCTGCAGCGCAGGAGTGGCCTGGATCCGCGCAGCTTCGCCCTCGTCAAGATCGCCGCCCTCATCGCGCTCGACGCCCCCCCGGCCTCGTACATCTGGCAGGTTGGCAACGCGCTCGATGCCGGCGCCACGCCCGAAGACCTCATGGGCGTCCTGCTTGCGATCTGGCCGCAGGTCGGCGGGCCGAAGACAGTCGCGGCCGCGCCAGAACTCATGGTTGCCCTTGGCCTGGCCCTGCCAGAAGGCGTGTAGGACCCGGCGTGGCGGCTCAGCCAACTAGGAGGCAGTGATGTTCATGCGTAGACGTCCGTTGATGCGCGCAGCTGTGGTAGGCGGTGGCGCCTACGCCGCGGGCCGGAGCATGGGCCGTCGAGCGGAGCAGCGTGATCAGGGGGAGGACGAGCAGAACGAGCGGATCAGCGACCTCGAGCAGCAGCAGGCGGCGCCACCCGCGCCCTACCAGCAGCCCCCTGCCGAGGCAGCACCTTCGCCAATGCTCGATCAGCTGAATCAACTCGCCACCCTGCATCAGCGAGGCGTTCTGACCGACGACGAATTCACATCCGCCAAGGCTAAACTGCTCGGCACCTGACCCACTTTCGCGGACGGCGGAAGAAGTGCGCACGTCGGCGCACCCCGGGCAATCAGGCGCGCGCCGTTTCCGTGGGGTGCGCAGATCCCCTGAGCCCGGCGGCGAGGATATCGATGCTCAGCGCCAGGATCCACGCCGGGAACAGCAGCTCCACCCAGGGCGAGATACCGATGCCGACCAGGAGCACCAGCGCGCTCACGAGCCCGGCGACGGTGAGCCATCTGGAGACGATCTCGGTGCGGCGCGCGATCGTCACCGTGGTCAGCGTGAACACCGCTGCCATTCGCATTGCGTAGACGTTCATCAGGCTCGCGGTGAGGTTGCGGCCCAGCGCGAGGGTGCTCGCATTCGGCGAGCCGGCGCTCGCGTCCGCGATGACGCTGCCCGCGATCGCTGCGGCCGCGAAGATCATGGCGACGAACAAAAGGCCGCTGCCCAGGAAGACCGTTGCGAAGAAGCGGTCCTCGCGCTCGCCGATCCGGTCCCTGATCACCCCGACGAACCACAAGAACGCGATCCCGGCGAACGGGATGAGGTTCAAGGCGATCGCCACCGCGGCTCTGCGCCGCGAATCGGTCAGCCATGCTCCAGGCACGTCAGGATGAGCCGGAATAGAGACTCTGAGCAGCACCAGCACAGCGGCCAGGAACACGGAAAAGATAGTTCAGGGGCTGGCCGCGCTCATCGGCGGAGTCTCCAGCGACGCCAGCGAAGGGCGGGCCTGGTGGATCGCGTTCGGCGTGATCAGCCTGATCGCCGGGATAGTAGTCGCGGCGACGCCCGCCTCCTCCCTGACCTTCCTCGCCGTCCTGCTCGCCATCTGGTTCATCATCATGGGCATCTTCGAGATCATCGGCGGGCTCATGCTCCGGCGCGAACTTCGAGTCACGGTGATGACACTCACCTGACCGCTCATCCTTACCGGATGATGCCCGGCCGACTGAGCGCTGCCAGCATCGTTAGGCGGGTCTCTGGTGGGGCGCAGACGACAGCACCTTCCGGGGAGGCCACCTCCCGTCGTGAGACCCGCTCAGATGCCCGCCGGGCGCGAGGAGTAGTGAAATGAGCGAGCCGTTCAAGGGCACGATCAACATCGACATCCGCGATTCGGAGCCGGACTGGACACCGTTCGAGCCGCCCAAGGCACCCGACGGCGCAGCCAATGTTGTCTACATCGTGCTCGACGACGTGGGCTTCTCGGCCATGAGCTGCTACGGGGGCCCGATCGAGACGCCGAATATCGAGCGGATCGCCGCCGACGGGGTCCGCTACACGCAATGGCATACGACGGCGCTCTGCTCTCCGACCCGCTCGTGCCTGCTGACCGGCCGCAACCACACGCGCAACAGCATGGCGTGCATCACCGAGGGCGCGGTCGGGTTCCCGAACGCGAGCGGCACGATCCCGCCGGAGAACGGCATGCTCTCCGAGATCCTCGGTGAGCGCGGCTGGAACACCTACATGGTGGGCAAGTGGCACCTGTGCCCGACCGTGGAGATGAGCCTGGCCTCGACGCGGCGGAACTGGCCGTCCGGCTGCGGGTTCGAGCGCTGGTACGGGTTCCTGGGCGCGGAGACGAATCAGTGGTACCCGGACCTGGTGTATGACAACCACCCGGTCGACCAGCCTAAGCTGCCGGCCGAGGGTTACCATCTCACCGACGACCTCACCGACAAGGCCATTGAGTTCGTCAAGGACGCCAAGACGGTCGCGCCGGATAAGCCGTTCTTCCTGTACTACGCGCCCGGCGCCTGCCACGCGCCGCACCATGTCTCCAAGGAGTGGATCGACAAGTTCAAGGGCCGCTTCGACATGGGGTACGAGGCGATCCGCGAG
>WNFN01197476.1_pt2 | contig 10938 bp, 12 predicted proteins | sample 5400161 | NCBI WGS metagenome assembly WNFN01 (sample SAMN13153353, study PRJNA577476) | soil metagenome | isolation source: 80 cm saprolite on Douglas fir-dominated hillslope | place: USA:California | collected 2013-09-17
GGATCGCTCGAGCGGCTGCTCGAGCTGTTCGAGAGGCAAGGCGAGGGCGACGCGCCGTGGCCGCCACACTATAGGAAGCAGGCGGATGAGCCGGCGCGGGTGCAGCCCTCCAAGCGCAAGCTGCCGGTGATCGAGATCGGCCGGGCGAAGCGCAAGGAGGACGCGCTCGCGGGTCTGGAACGCTGGAAGCAGCGCCATCCCGAGGTTGCCGAGCACCTCGAGCCGGCGGATGTGCTGGTCGATGCGATGCGCGGCAGGTCGTCGACCTGGACGCGCATCCGCGTCAACCTGCAGCACGTGCCGCCGAAGCTGCGGCCGGCTCAGGAGCCGCTCGACCCCGATGAGAAAACCTTGTCGAGCTCGTAAGGGCGGGTGACTTCGAGCTGGTCGTAGCGGCAATCCTCGGGCCGCTTGTCGGGCCGCCAGCGCAGAAAAATCGCCGCGTGCCGGAAACGGTCGCCCTGCAGGTGGTCGTACTTCACTTCGCAGACGCGCTCGATGCGCAGCGGCTCCCACGAAAGATCCTTGCCCGCGCTCCAGCGGCTCTGCCCGCCCGGCATGCGGCTGGATTCGCCGGCAGCGCCAGCCCATTCGCGCCAGGGATGGTCGCGCATCGCGTCCTTCCTGAGCGGTGCGAGCTCCTTGACCAGCTGCTTGCGCATTGCCACGGTGAACGCGGAGGTGACGCCGACGTGCTGCAGCTGACCCTCGTCATCGTAGAGGCCGAGAAGCAGTGAGCCCACCGCGTCCTTGCCGCTCTTGTGCCAGCGGAAGCCGGCGACCACACAGTCGGCGGTGCGCGCGTGCTTCACCTTGATCATCGCGCGCTTGCCCGGCTGATAGGTGAGGCCGGCGGGCTTGGCGATCACGCCGTCGAGCCCGGCTCCCTCGAAGTGCTCGAGCCAGTGCAGCGCCTGCTCGCGTTCGCGCGTCATCGGCGTTAGATACACCGGGGGCTTCGCCTTCGCTAACAATTTCTCCAACGCGAAGCGGCGTTCGGCTTGTGGCGAAGCCATGAGACTGCGTCCGCCGACCGCGAGCGCATCGAAGGCGACGAAAGAGGAGGGCGTCTCCTTCGCCAGTTTCTCTACGCGAGAGGCGGCGGGATGCAGCCGCAGCTGCAGCGCGTCGAAATCGAGGCCGTGCGCGGTGGCGATCACGATCTCGCCGTCGAGCACGCTTCCCTTGGGCAGGCGCTCAAGGAGCGCGTCGTGCAGCTCGGGAAAATAGCGCTCGAGCGGCCGCGAATCGCGGCTCTGGATGAAGAGCTCGGTTCCGCCATGGAACACGAGCGCGCGAAAGCCGTCCCATTTGGGCTCGAATAGATAGTCGCCGCCCGTGGGGAGCTCATCCGCCAGCTTCGCCAGCATCGGCTCGACCGGCGGGGCGATGGCGTATGCGCTTTTCGACAATTATTTTGTCGAAAGGATGAGGCGCGCGATCAGGCCGTGCGGCTCACGCGGCGCGAGCTCGAGGCTGCCGCCGTGCGCGAGCGCGGTGCGCTCGACGATCGCGAGGCCCAATCCCGCGCCGCCGGCGCCCGAGCGCGAGTCGTCGAGCCGAGTGAACGGGCGCTTCAGGCGCTCGACCTCGTTCGCCGGGATGCCCGGTCCCTGGTCGCGCACCTCGATCGCAATCGACGGGTTGCGCGCCATCACCTCGATCTCCACCGGCTCCCCGGCATAGCGCAATGCGTTATCGACCAGGTTGGCCACGGCGCGGCGCACGGCCATGCGGGCAAAGCGAAACGGCCGCATCGGGCGCGCAATGAAGCGCACCTCCTTGCCGATGCGCGCGTAGTGCTCGGTGAGCTCGGTCAGCACGTCGGCGAGATCGTGCTCCTCCTTCTGCTCGTCGGTGCCGCGGGCGAAGTCGAGGAACTGGCCGATGATGGCGTCGATCTCGTCGATGTCGGAGATCATCGCGTTGCTGGCCGTCGAATCGGCGCCGCTCATCTCGAGCGCCAGGCGCAGGCGCGAGAGCGGCGTGCGCAGGTCGTGCGAGATGCCGGCGAGCACCATCGCGCGCTCGCGCTCCATGCTGTGCAGGTTGGTTGCCATGCGGTTGAAGGCCGCAGAGACGGTGCGCAGCTCGCGCGCGCCTTCTTCCGGCAGCGGCTCGTGCGGCTGGCCGCGGCCCAGGCGCATCGCGGCGTTGCGCATCGCGGCGAGCGGCCGCGCGATATTCGAGGCGATAAACCAGGCGCCGGCGAGCGCCAGCACCACCACGGCGACCAGCCAGCCGAGCCACTGCAGCCCGAAGAACGGCTCGAAGCGCTCGCGCGGCAGCATCACCCAGAACTCGTCCTCGTCGATGAAGAAGCTCACCCAGAAGCCTTCCTCGCCGTCGCGCGAGTAGGCGAAGCGCGTGTCCTCGCCGAGCGCGCGGCGCACCTTCTCGGCGACGCGCTCGAGCAGCGGGTCGTCGGGCAGCGGCTCGGTCTTCTCGCTCGCCGTCACCGGGAAGACGCGCAGCCCCTCGCTGTCATTCAGCTCGATCAGCAGCTGCCGGCGCAGCACCGGGTCGGCATTCACCAGCGCGGCGCGCGTCAGGTTGACCGTACTGACCGTCTGCTGGGCGAGCTCGCGCGAGCGCGGCTCGCGTTCATAGACGCGGTAGATCTGGAACGAGGCGAGGACCGCGGTAACGATCAGCAGCGCGATCAGCAGGAACGCGCGTGCAAAGAGAGTCACTTATTTTCGCTATCGTCGGGCACGAAGACGTAGCCGAAGCCCCACACCGTCTGGATGTGCTTCGGGTGCGACGGATCTTCTTCGACGATCTTGCGCAGGCGCGAGATCTGCACGTCGATCGAGCGGTCGAACACCTCGTACTCGCGGCCGCGCGCGAGCTCCATCAGCTTGTCGCGCGAAAGCGGCTGGCGCGGGTGCTGCACCAGCACCTTGAGCACCGAATATTCTCCGGTGGTCAGCGACACGGCCTTGGCATCTTTGGTGAGCGAGCGCGTGGCGAGGTTGAACTCGAAGCGGCCGAAGCGGTGCAGCTCGCCACCGGCGCCGGGCGCGCCCGGCGGCCCGGCGGGCGCGCGCCGGCGCAAAACGGCATTGATGCGCGCCAGCAGCTCGCGCGGGTTGAACGGCTTGGGCAGGTAGTCGTCGGCGCCCATTTCGAGGCCGACGATGCGGTCGACATCGTCGCCCTTCGCCGTGAGCATGATGATCGCCGGCGAGGTCTGCTGGCCGCGCAGGCGCCGGCAGATGGCGAGGCCATCCTCGCCCGGCAGCATCAGATCGAGCACCACCAGGTCGTAGCGCTCGCGGCCGAGCTGCTTGTCCATGCCCTTGGCATCGGGCACGGCTTTCACGTCGTAGCCTTCGCCGCTGAGATACTTCACCAGCAGGTCGCGCAGGCGCTGATCGTCGTCCACCACCAGGATGCGGGTCTTGAGCTCGGCCATAGGAAGGTGCGGGCAATACATTGTTACAAAAATTGGGGGGCGCGACACCTCTCACACAGCGCCTCCCGGTAACATCGGCCCAGCCGTGAAAGCCTGGATCGTCATTGTTGCGCTCGCGCTCGCCACCGGACCGGCGATGGCGCAGCGCAGCGATCGCGACCAGAAGGGCTCTGCGGGGAAGAATCAGGGCACGAGCAAGGACCAGCGCGAGCGTATGCGCGACGATATGCGCGAGGTCAACCGAGACCGGAACCGGCAAAGCTGCGCCGCGACATCCAGGACGCTAACCGGGATCTGCGGCGCTAGGCTTTTCCTGCCGTAGCGGGTCGTTGGCGGCGGGACCCGAACTGTAAAAGCGCACGGTGTTTTTACCGGCCTGCTTGGCGGCGTACATCGCCGTGTCGGCGTGCTTCATCAGTGTCGCAGCGTCGACCGCATCGTCCGGTAGCACGCTGATGCCGATGCTCGCAGTCACCTGCAGCTCGATGCCGTCGAGCGGGTAGGGGCGCATGACCTCGGCGAGCAGCTTGCGCGCCACGGTGTCGACCGGCCCCAGGTCCTGAATGTCCTCCAGCACGACGAGAAATTCGTCGCCGCCCAGGCGCGCGGTGAGATCGCTCGCGCGCAGGTGCTTGCGCAGCCGCGTCGCCATCTCGATCAGCAGCGCGTCGCCGGCATCGTGGCCGTGCGCGTCGTTGATCTGCTTGAAGCCGTCGAGGTCGATGAAGACCAGCGCGAGCTTGCCGTTGCGACGGCGCGCGCGCTGCACCGACTGCTCGAGCGAAGGCCCCAGGCTGGTGCGGTTGGCGAGCCCGGTGAGCGGATCGCTGTAGGCGAGAGACGAGATGCGCTCGCGCGCGAGCGCGATCTCGGTGATGTCGCGCCCGACGCCGCGGTAGCCGAGGAAGCGGCCGCCGGGGCCGAAGCGCGCCTCGCCGCTCACCGAGAAGGTGCGCACCGCGCCATCTTCGACGCGGCGCGCGAGCTCGAAATCGCGGATCGGCTGGCGCCGCTCGAGCGTACCGCGCAGCGCCGCCCAGCCCGCTTCGTCGGGACTCTCGGCCGGGATCTCCCACCAGGTTTTGCCGAGCACGGCGCAGCCCATGTAGGCATCGGGATAGTTGGGGCCATGCACCAATTGTGTAAAGCGGTGCGCCTCGTCGGTTTCCCAGAAGAAGTCCGAGGACATCTGGGTGAGCGCGCGGAAGCGCTGCTCGCTCTCGCGCAGCGATTCCTCGGCGCGCTTGCGCTCCAGGAACTGGCCGATCTGGCTGCCGATGACGCGCGCGGCTTCCACCAGGCGCTGGTCGGGCTCGCGCGGCTTCGGGCTGGAGAAGCTGAACACGCCAACGGTGCGGCCTTCCGACACTTGCCGAGCAGACCCTCGCCGCGCGCATAGCTCAGGGTGCGCGAGCGCTCGACGAACTGGCGAAAGCCCGGCTCGGGAATGCACCAGGCGTCGTGGAAGCGCAACTGCCGCGCGTCCTCGTCGAGCTGGAAGTAGCGGCCGCAGACCCAGTGCTCGGCCTCGCACACCGCGCGGATCACCTCGATCAGGCCGCTGGTGCTGAACTCGGCCGCGGCAAGCACGCCCGCCACCCGGTGCTCCAGGCGCAGCAGCAGCTCGGCGCGTTTCTCCGCGGTGACCTCGCGCCCGACGCCGCGATAGCCGGCGAACTCGCCGTTGGCGCCAAAGATCGGCTCGCCGCTCACTTTCATGTAGCGCAGGCTGCCGTCGCCAAGCTCGCGCCACATCAGGAGGTCGTGGAAGGCTGCTCGCGCCTCGAGGATCGCGCGATGCGCTTCCCAGCCGCCTTCGATCTCGAGCCCGCTTTCCCAGCGTTGCTGGCCGAAAAGCCTGGCCCGCAGCGACTGGTCGCCGCCGGTGACCTGGCGTCCTTCGAGGCGCGTGAACCGGTACTCGGCGTCCTGCTCCCAGTACCAGTCGGAAGAGAGATGGGTCAGGCTGCGAAAGCGCGCTTCGCTCTCGCGCACCGCCTGCTCGGCAGCCGTGCGCTCCAGAAACTGACCGATCATGCTGGCGATGACATGCAGCGCCTGGTGCAGCCGCTTGTGCGGCGCGCGCATGCGCCGGCTGGTGACGTCGAGCACCGCACCGACACGGCCGCCGGTCCAGATCGGGAACAGCACTGCCGCATAAAGGCCGGTGCGCGCGGCAAGCCCGGTGCGCATCGCGCGCGGGTCGCTGCGCGAGTCGGCCACCCACAGCGGCTCGCCCGACTGCCACACGGCGCCGACCAGCCCGGCGCCGCGCGAGAAACTCATGTCGCGCGAGTCCTCGACGAAGCGGCGCGCGCCTTCGAGCTGCGGGTTGAACCAGTGCGCGTAGCGGCGCAGCACGCCCGCGCCTTCGTCGAGCTTCCACAGCTCGCCGCAGTCCCAGGACTCGGTTTCGCACAGCGTCTGCAGCGCGCGGCCGAGCGCCTCCTGCGGCGGCGCGTGCTCGGAGAGGCGGCGGGTAATGCGGTGCTCGAGGCGCAACAGCCGCTCGACGCGCTTTTGCGCGGTGACGTCGCGGCCGACGCCGCGATAACCGGTGAAGCTGCCTTTCGCGTCGAACACCGGCTCGCCGGAGGTGAGCACGTAGCGGCGGCCGCCGTCCTCGAGCTCGCGCCACATCAGCACGTCGCGAAACGGCGCGCGCGCCTGCAGCACCGCACGATGCTCGTCCCAGGTGCCTTCGATCTCGATGCCGGTTTCCCAGCGGCGCTTGCCGATGATGCGCTCGGCGAGCTGCTGCTCTACCGGGTCGCCGCTACGCACCTGCACGCGCGTGAAGCGCAGCTCGGCGTCCTGCTCCCAGTACCAGTCCGACGACAGCCCCGGCACCACGGCGCGTGACTTGATGACCCTGGTCCTGAGCTTCTTGCGCCTGGCCATGGCCCCCCTTTTCCCCGGCGCTCACTGTACTAGAAAAGATGTGCGATGGAGTTCGAGTAGTACCGCAGGAGCTCAAGCTCCGACGAGCGGACTTGATACAGGCCGTCGCGTTCCTCCACCAGCCTGCGCAGGCGCAGCATGCGCAGGCCGACGCTGAGCGCGTAGTCGAAGTCGCCGCGCGGCACGTAGACATGGGCACCGCGGGCTTCCAGCGCCGCGACCAGCGGCGCCACCTCGGCTTTCAGCTCGAGCTCGGAAAGCGAGCGCTCCGGATGGCGCACGAACACCGTTGCCATGAGCGCCACCGGCACCACGGGCACTATGCGTCCCACGGCGTGCATCAGCTCGTAGCCGAGCTCGCCCATCGCCTGCCTGCGCGGCTCGCCGCTCAGCTGCTGAAAATCGATCTGGTGGCTGCGGCAGTATTCGCGCATCGACAGCGGCGGGCCGAAGTTGACGCAGGCGTAGCCGAAGCGCCGCCATTCGCCTTTCAGCACCAGCAGCAGGTTCTGCAGCACGAAGCGCGAGCTGCCGCGCAGCGACTGGAACCGTCTCCTAGGCACATCCGCCGAAAGCAAGAGCGTGCGATCTTCCAGCACGCGGTCGTAGTTGATGCCGAGCGGCACGAACACCAGGTCGCGCTCTCCGCCGAGATGGAAGCCGCGCATCATGTAGTCGAGCACGCCCAGGCGCGGCTCGCGGATGCGGCCGTCGCGCGACAGCCCGCCCTCGGGGAACACGGCCTGCGGCACCCCGGCCTCGGTCGCCATGACGATGTAGCGCTCGAGCACCCGCCGGTAGAGCTCGTCGCCGGAGTTGCGCCGCACGAAATAGGCGCCGGTCGCGCGCACCAGCGCCGAGAGCGGCCAGATGCGCGCCCATTCGCCCACCGCGTAGGACAGCGCGGCCTGGTCGGCGGCCATGAAGCCCGCCAGCACGTAGTCCATGTTCGAGCGGTGGTTGATGACCAGCACCACCGTGGCTTCGGGATCGATGCGCGCAATGCCGGCGGCGTCGATGTAGCCCAGGCGCACGCGGTAGAGGGTGCGGGCGATGGCGCGTCCCAGCCAGTAGCCCACGCGGAAGTACAGGTAGGCGTTGAACGCCGGCACGATCTCGCGCGCATAGCGCTCTACCTTTTTGAGCACCGCCGGCAAGGCAATGCGCTCGCGCTGCGCATATTGCTCGGCGGCCTGCTGTACCTTCGGATCGGTGGCGAGGCGATGCACCAGGGCCTGGCGCCGCGTGCGTTGGAACGGCCGGATGCCGATGCGCAGCCGGCTGGAGATGTCGTCGATCACCCGGTTCGCCGGATGCGTCACCATCCAGCGCAGTGCCGGCATTAGAAGGTGCTCATACGCCGCCCAGGCGGCGAGCAGCGCCACGGCGATGGCAAGCCACAGCGGTACCGTAATCACGCGCGGCGCGCGCGGTAGAAGAGATACAGGCCGCTCACCACCACGACGGCGGCGCCGATCCACACCGCCGGCGCCGGCACGTCGCCGAACACGAGGTAGCCGAAGAGCGCCATGTAAATCACCTGCTGGTAGAGGAACGGCGCGATCACGCTCGCGGAGGCGTAGCGGTGGGCGAGGGCGAGCAGGTAATGGCCGGTGGCGCCGAACACGCCGAGCAGGCAAACGACGGTCCATTCGAGCCAGGTGCCGGGCCACTCCCAGCCGGCGATGGCGAAAGGCGTGAGCAGCACCGCCGCTCCGACAGCGGGCAGGTACTGGATTTTCTCCGGCGTCTCATACGCCGCCAGGCGCCGCGTCATCAGCATGAAGAGGGCGTAGATGACGGCGTTGACCAGCGAGCCGAGCATCGCGGGATGGAATTGCGCCGAGCCCGGCCGCACGATCACCAGCACCCCGGCTAAACCGGCAAGGATCGCCGCCCAGCGGCCCCGGCCCAGGCGCTCGCCGAAGAACACCGCGCCGATGAGCGCGATGATGATCGGCACGGTGAAGAAGATCGACGCGGTGACGGTGAGCTGCAGGTACTGCAGCGCCCAGAAGTTGATGCCGGTCATCACCACGAACATCAGCGCGCGCAGTGCGTGCCAGCCGAGATACCGGGACTGGATCAGCGAAGCGCCGCGGATCGGGAACAGCACCGCGCCGGCGATCAGCGCGTGCATCACGAAGCGCAGCCACACCACCATGATCACCGGCATGCTGCCGACCAGCCATTTCGCGCTGCCGTCGAGCAGCGTGAACAGCACGTAGGCGCAGGAGACGAGGCCGACAGCGACCAGCCGGTTGCGGGCGCTGTCGGCGTGCAGCAACTTAGCGCTTGCCGTCGAGTCCGGCGAGGTAGGCGTCCAACGGGAACTCGCTGCCGTCGGCATTCTCAAGGCGCGCACCGCCATCCTTGAGCTGCGTCAGCAGCTTGAGAATCAGCGAGCAGGCGAGCCATAGCGCGTGGAAGGAGTCGACGCCGCGCACATCGAGCGCCTGCTCCTGCAGCGGCGCCACCACCACGCGACACAGCCAGCTGCCGTCGCTTTGGCGTTGCGGCGCGGCAATGCTCGCGCGGATGTCGAGCTGCAGCTGCGCGCCTTCGCCGGAGAGCGCCGTCACCTCGATCGAGGCGATCGGGTCGGTCACCATGGAATCGACGAGCCATCATGGCTGAAGAAGCGGCCGGAGTCGCCGCTCTTCAGGCCGGCAATCACCTGGCGCAAGCCCTTGACCGAAGTCTCGGGCGTGAGCGGCGCGCCCGCGCCGCCCATGTCGGTGCGCACCCACCCAGGGCTCAGCGCGACTACCGCTATGCGTTTCGCCGCCAGCGTCACAGCGAGACCCTTGACCAGCATGTTGAGCGCCGCCTTGCTGGTGGCATACGGCAGCGTCTCGCCACTCGATTCGGCGATCGAGCCGAGACGGCTCGACATCATCGCGATCACCTTGCGCTCGCTGGCGGCGACGTTGTCGACCAGCGCCTCGGCGAGCGCCGCGGCGCCGAGCAGGTTGACGCGCAGCACGTCCTCCCACGATTCGTAGTCGAAGCTGCCGAGCGCCATGCCTCGCTTGCCGATGATGCCGGCATTGCAGAACAGCACGTCGAGCGCCGTGCCCTGCAGCTTTTTGCCCACTGCCGCCAGCTGCTCGCGGCGTGTGACATCGGCAATGTGTCCCTCGGCGCCGAGCTTTTCCAGCCGGCCGCGCGCGGCGGCATCGCGCACCGTGCCGATGACGCGCCAGCCATCGGCCGCGTACTGGCGCGCCAGCTCGAATCCGAGGCCGCGTCCCGCGCCGCTGATGAGGATGGTGCTCACGCGAGCACCAGCGCGATGGCGAAGCCGTCGTAGCCTTTGAGTCCCACCGTCTGGATTGCGGTTGCCGCCACGCGACGCTCGGCGGCGATCAGCTGGTTCAGCCGCCGCACGCCTTGCACCGCCTTATCGCGCGAGTGCGCATCGATCACCGCGCCTTCGCGCACCACGTTGTCGACCACGATCAGGCTTCCCGGGCGCGAGAGCTTGAGCGCCCAGCTGAAGTATTCGGCGTTGTTCTGCTTGTCGGCGTCGATGAAGCTGAGATCGAACGGGCCCTCGACCGACGGCAGCGTCGCAAGCGCCTGGCCGACGCGGATCTCCACCAGCTTCGCCAGGCCCGCGCGGTCGATATTGGAACGCGCAACGGCAGCGTGCTTATCCAGCGCCTCGAGGGTGATCAGCCGGCCGCCGGGAGCGAGCCCGCGCGCGAGCCAGATGGTGCTGTAGCCGCCAAGGGTGCCGATCTCGAGGATGCGCTTCGCTCCCAAGGTCCGGGCGAGCAACCACAGCAGCTTGCCGTGTGCCGGGGAAACGCTGATCGGCGGCAGCCCTGCCGCGTCGCTCGCCGCGAGCGCCGCGTCAAGCGCCTCGTCCGGCTGGACCAGGGTGTCGGTGATGTAACGGTCGACGTCCTGCCAGAGCCTGCTGGCCATCAGCCGGGAGCCGGTATGACGCGGAAGGTGGCCTCGAACAGAGCGCTCTCCTCGGGGTCGGTCAGCGCGCCGCCGAGCGACTTGGCGCGGCCGTAGTGTGTGCCGTGCAGCGAACGCTCGTCATTCACCGCCGCGGCGTGCGCCAGCACCGCATGGGCGAGCGCGATCTCCCACGCGGGACTGTCCTCGCGGGAGCGCACCAGGGCGAAAACCTGGCGCGCATATTGCAACGCCCGCTCGCCGTCGCCCACCAGCGCATACGCGTGAGCGAGCAGCACCGTCGCGCGGACGTGATCGAGCCCGGCAGTGGCTTCGACCCAATGCGCGGCCGCGGCCTGGGCGCAACGCAGCATCTCCTTGTCCTCGGCGGGCGTGCGCGAGTCCTGCTGCGCGAGTTGCCAGGCGCGCTTTTCTTCGGCGCTCGCGTCGTCAGACATCGCTCGTCAGAGCGCGCCGATCACCGCAGCGGTGACGTCGCGCGTGCGGGCGTTGCCGCCGAGGTCCGGCGTAAATACTTTCCTTGCCGTGACGGACTCCACCGCCTTCATGATGCGCGCCGCCGCCCGCGCTTCGCCCAGGTGCTCGAGCATCAGCGACGCGGTCCAGAAGGTGGCGATCGGGTTGGCGATGCCTTTGCCGGTGATGTCGAAGGCCGAGCCGTGGATCGGCTCGAACATCGACGGGAA
>WNFN01026633.1_pt1 | contig 10934 bp, 10 predicted proteins | sample 5400161 | NCBI WGS metagenome assembly WNFN01 (sample SAMN13153353, study PRJNA577476) | soil metagenome | isolation source: 80 cm saprolite on Douglas fir-dominated hillslope | place: USA:California | collected 2013-09-17
TCTGCCCCGATCGATCGCGCCACGCCGCTCGTGCCTGCCGTCTCCGGCGGTGCGCTGTGAACGGCCGCCGCTCAACCGCAACGAAGGAGGACACGGGCGAGCTCTCGATGCTGAAACGTCTCGACGTACTGCTCGGCGACCGGCGCAGGACGGTCGTGGCGCTGGCCCTCAGCTCCCTGGTGTCGGGCTTCGCGGAAGCGGGCACGCTCGCCCTGATCGCCGAGGTCGGAGCGTCGTTCGTCGGCCATCAGAAGCGGGTCCACATCCATGTCGCGGGCCTGCACCTCACCTTCAGCATCGTCACGCTGCTGGCGATCGCGCTCGGTCTGGCCCTGATCCGCCTCGCGATGCAGATCCCGATCTCGATTCTGCCCTCGCGGATCGCCTCCGAGGTCCAGGCGAGCCTTCGCACGAAGCTGTTCCACGCCTACACCGGCGCCTCCTGGGAGGTGCAGTCGTTGGACCGGGAGGGTCAGCTCCAGGACACGATGACCAGCCAGACGATGCAGGCCACCGGCGGCGCGGTCGGTGCCACCGGGCTGATCTCCAACTCGCTGCAGTTCTTCGCGCTGCTCGTCACCGCCTTCGTTCTCAACCCCTGGGCGGCGGCCGGGATCCTCGTGTCCGGCGTCGCGATCTTCACCGCCGTGCGGCCGTTGAAAAAGCTCGGCGTGCGCCGCGCCCGCGCGCTCTCGCGCGCGCAGGTCTCCTACGCGAGCGGCATCAACGAGGCGATCCGCTTGGCCGAGGAGACGCAGGTCTTCGGCGTCGCGGGCGCGCAGCGCACGCGCATCGACGCACTCGTCCAGCAGGCCAAGCAGCTGTTCTTCTCGACCCAGGTGCTGGCGAAACTGGTTCCCAACATCTTTCAGAGCCTGATCCTGATCATGCTCGTGGCCGCGCTGTGGATCCTGCATGGGATCGGCGTCGGCAACACCCCCTCGCTGGTAGCGATCATCCTGCTGCTCGTCCGCTCGGCTCGCAGCGGCCAGCAGGGACTGGCGACCTTCCAGAGCCTCTCGCAGACGCTGCCCTTCATCGAGCGCACCCAGGATGCCGAGCGGCGCTACGCCGAGAGCGCGCCGCCGGAAGGCGACGTGCCGCTGCAGAACGTCCAGACGCTGGCCTTCCGGGGGGTGTCCTACGCCTACCGCGTCGGCCAGCCGGTGCTCTCAGACGTCAGCTTCGAGGTGACCCGCGGAGAGGTGATCGGCGTGATCGGCCCGACCGGCGCCGGCAAGTCGACGCTGATCCAGATCTTGCTGCAGCTGCGGCGGCCCAAGTCCGGCAACTACCTCGTCAACGGCCTGCCCGCCGAGCGTTTCCTGCGGGCCGACTGGCACGGCCGCGTGGTGTACGTGCCGCAGGAACCGCGACTGCTGCACGCGACGGTCGCCGAGAACGTGCGCTTCGAGCGCGAGATCGACCAGGCGGCGGTCGAACGGGCGGCGCGGCTCGCCCACATCCACGACGAGATCATGAGCTGGGAGCGGGGCTACGAGACCGTCGTGGGACCGCGCGCGGACGCCGTCTCCGGTGGTCAGCAGCAGCGCCTGTGTCTCGCCCGTGCGCTCGCAGCCAGGCCCGAGGTGCTCGTACTCGACGAGCCCACCAGCGCGCTGGACCCGAAATCGGAGGCCCGCATCCAGCAGTCCCTGAACGACCTCAAGGACGAGTTGACCCTGTTCATCATCGCGCACCGCATGTCGACGCTCGACGTCTGCGACCGAGTGATGGTGATCATGGGGGGCCGGCTCGTAGCGTTCGATACGATCGAGGCCCTGAGCGAGAACAACGCCTACTACCGCTCGGCCTCGGCGATCGCGGCCGGCACGAGGCCTTGAGCAGCGAGAGCAGCCTCGCGCGCCCCGGCGAGACGCGGGCCGACGGCGGCGCACGGGATGCGCCCGGCGCGGCGCCGGGCGTCCCCGACTTCTTCATCGCCGGGCACCCCAAGAGCGGGACGACAGCGCTGTATGAGGCGCTGCGCCGGCACCCCGACATCTACATGCCCGGCTGCAAGGAGCCATGGTTCTTCGCCCCGGAGCTGCACGTCCGCACGCCGCCCCGCCCCGAAGGCACGCCGGCGACGCTCGAGGAGTACCTCGCGCTGTTCGCCGGCGCCCGTCCCGGCCAGCGCACGGGCGAGGCGACCGCCCACTACCTCTGGAGCAGACAGGCGGCCGCGGCGATCGCCGCGGTGGCGCCGGCCGCGCGCGTGATCGCGATCCTCCGCGAGCCCGCTCGAGCCGGCCCGTCGCCAGGGCCGTGAGATTCCGCGCCATACCTACTGGCCGACCGCGCTGCTCTACTCCGAGCACGTCCGATACGTCGAGCAGCTGCGCCGCTTCTACGCGGTGTTCGCGCCCGAGCAGATCCTCGTGCTCGTCTACGACGACTTCCGCGCCGACAACGAGGCCTTCGTGCGCCGGGTACTGCGCTTCCTGGAGGTCGATGACACCGTCACGATCCGCACCGGCGAGGCGAATCCCACCGTCCGCGCTCGCTCGCAGCGCCTGCACGAGCTCGTACACGCGATCGGCGTGGGCCGCGGCCCGGCATCGCGGACCATGAAGGCGACGATCAAGTCGCTCACGCCGGATCGGTTTCGCCGGCGGGCCCTCTACGCGACACAGCGGCGGCTCGTGTTCTCCGATCCCGAGCCGGCCGATGAACAGCTGATGGCCGAGCTGCGCCGCCGCTTCGCCGCGGAGGTGGTGGCGCTGTCGGAGTTCCTCGACCGCGATCTCGTCTCGCTCTGGGGCTATGAGCGGCCCGGTTGAGGGGCCGCCCGAGTCACTGCGCACGACCGTACAATCGGGCGCCGTGGCGGCCCGGCCCCTTCACATCGCATGGATCGGATTCGCGCCCGCCGAGGAAAGCGGCGGCGTTCCCGGCATCGCCACCGACCTGCTCCACGGCCTCGCCGCGCTCGGCCATCGGATCGACTGCTTCTTCCCGTCCGCGGAGCGGGAGCTGCCGCCGCGGATCAGCGGCATCGAGAACCTCACGTTCGTGTGGGGGACCAGCCGCTGGCAGTGGAACCGCTGGTACAGCAGGACGAGGCTGACGGCCTTCCTGAGCTCGCTGGCGGTCCGCGCGCTCGCGTCACTGCGCCAACGCAGAGTCCTCATGCGACGCCATCGGGAGGACCCCTACGACCTGTGCTACCAGTTCTCGAACGTCGAAAATCTCTCGATCCCGCGCCGGCTCAGAAGTTCGGTGCCGCTCGTCGCGCACCCCGGCCAGAGCAGCGCCGACGCCTTGCGCTTCTTGATCCGCGAGCGGCGTCTCAGCTTCCAGGGCCGGCCGGCATACGCGTTCGCGATCGCCTGCGCCGTGCTGTGGTCGCGGAGGCGCGTCCAGCGCAGGCAGATCAGGCGGGCGTCACTCGTGATCTGCATCAGCCAGATATTCCGAGAGCACCTGATCCGCGACTACGGCCTCGCCGAGCAGGACAGCGTGGTCGTGCCGAACCCGGTGCAGCTCGAGCGCTTCGAGAACTTCGTGCGGCCGCTCGGGGATCCGCCGACCGTGATCGTGCTCGGCCGCATAGCCACCGGCAAGGGGATCGAGGACGTCGTCGCGGTCGCACGGCTCCTGCACGAAGGCGGTATCCGCGCCCGCGTGCGGGTCGTGGGCGGCACGAGCGTGTGGTCGGACTACACGAGGGTGCTCGACGAGCTCCCGCCGGAGAATTCCGAATACGCCGGCCACGTCCAGAGCACGCAGGTGCCGGGGGAGCTCGAGCGCAGCGACGTGCTGCTGCAGGCCAGCCGCTACGAGGCCTTCGCGCTGACCGTCGCCGAGGCGCTCGCCGCCGGGGTACCGGTCGTCGCCACGAGCGAGGTCGGAGCGATGGAGCAGCTCTCCTCCGAGGTCGCCACGACAACGCCCCCCGGCGACCCGCAGGCGATGGCGGCAGCGGTCGTGGCGATGCTCGAGCGGCTCGCTGCCGACGCCGCCGGCCTGCGCGCGGCCTGCCGCGCCGAGGCGGAGCGGTTGTTCGCTCCGGAGATCGTCTGCAGCGGAGTATCGGCGGCGCTCGCCCGCCTCGTGGGCCCGCCGCGCAGCACGCCGCCCGGCGCCGGCGCACGGCGCGGCCCCGAGATCCACGAGCTCACCGGCTCTCCGAGCTGAGGACGAAACGAATGGAAGGGACGGACAGGCCAAAGGTGGTCTACGTGCTCGGCGCAGGTCGCAGCGGCAGCACGATCATCGGCGTCGCCCTCGGCAACTGCCCCGATGTGTTCTGCGCGGGCGAGCTGCATCTGTGGATCGGGCGCGGCGGCGTCTCGCCGATCCGCGGACGCACGCGCGCCGCGCGGGCCGCCTTCTGGGCGGAGGTCGAGCGAAATGTCGAGGTTCCCGAGGACTTCCCCCGTCGCGAGGCCCGCTTGCTCGAGAAATCGGGGGCGCTCTTCCGCGCCGACCGGTGGCTGTCCCGGCGCCGCCTGCGGGGGCCCTACCGGCGCATCACCGAACAGCTCTATCGGGCCGTCGCCGACGCGGCGGGCGTCAGCCACGTCGTCGACACCTCGCATTTCCCGCGCCGCGCCCTGCAGCTGCAGTCGCTGCCCGGCATCGATGTGTATCTGCTGTTCGTGGTCCGCGACCCGCGGAGCGTCGTCTCCTCCTACGTCCGCGACGACGCTGACTTCAGGCAGTTCGGGGTGCTCAGCACCAACGCGTATCTGTGGCTCACCTACGCGCTCTCGGTGCTCGCCTTCCTGCGCCAGCCCCGCCGCCGGCGGCTGCTCGTGCGCTACGAGCAGTTCATGGCAGATCCGGAGGGGGTGCTGGCCGGCATGCTCACCTGGATCGGGTCGCCGGTGGAGCTGCCCGACTTCGGGGCGTTGAGCACGGGCTTCGCGTTCCAGGGCAACAACCTGCTGCGTCAGGAGGTGGTCGCGTTGGAGCGCAGCCCCGAACAGCGCCTGTGGCGGGGCGCCCGGGTGACCGCGTTGCTGAACCTTCCCTGGACGCTCCTCTTCACCCGGCTCCGACCGGCACTGAGCGGCGCCGGTGAGCCGACGCCGGCGGGCAGGTGCTGAGAGCGATGGGCGAGCTGCGGGCGCCGGCGGGTGAGCGGACGAAGGTCGTCTACGTGATCGGGGCGGGCCACAGCGGCAGCACGATCCTCGGCCTCACGCTCGGCAACTGCGACGGTGTCTTCTTCGCCGGGGAGGTCGCCAGATGGCTCCGCTACGACGGGCGCCCGCCGCTCGAGGGCGAGGAGCGGGCCGAGCTGTGGAGGCGGGTGCGCGAACAGGTCGACGTCCCGCCCGAGCTTCTTCGCCTGGGTGCGCGGCCACTGGAGCAGTCAAGCGCCCTGCTGCGGCCCGGCACCTGGCGCGACCAGCTGCGTCGCGGCCGGCGCTACAGGCGGGTGACAGAGGATCTCTACCGCGCGATCGGCCGGGTCACGGGAGCCACACACGTCGTCGACAGCTCGCACTTCCCGCGCAGGGCGGCTCAGCTGCAGAAGCTCGACGGCATCGAGCTTCACCTGCTGTTCCTGGTCCGCAACCCGCAGTCGGTCGTCGCCTCCTACGGGCGGAAGAACGTCCCGCACAAGCAGACCTGGAAGATGCCGACGGCAAACGCCTACCTGTGGCTGACGAACATGCTGTCGCTGCTGGTGTTCCTTCGCCAGCCGCGCTCGCGCCGGCTGTTCATCCGGCACGAGGCGTTCATCGCGGACCCCGCCGGGGTGATCCGCCAGATCCTCGACCGCGTCGGGTCCGGCGCGGAGGTTCCCGACCTGACAGCGCTGCGGACCGGCCTCGCGTTCCAGGGCAATCGCCTGCTGCGAGGAGACGTCGTGGCGCTGAAAGCCGACCCCGAGCGGCCACCGAAGCGCTCGCGGATCACCGCCCTGCTGCATCTGCCGTGGCGGGCCGTGTTCTCGCTGCTGAGGCCGGCCGCGAAGCCGGCGGCGCAGGGACCGGCGCAGGCACAGCACACCGGTAGGACGCCAGAGCGGGCCTAGACTCCTAGAGAGATGAACGAGGCGGCGGCAGGGGTGGAGGCGCACGCGGGCGGCGCGCGGCTCCCGGACTTCTTCATCGTCGGGCACGCCAAGAGTGGGACCAGCGCGATGTACCAGATGCTCGCGGCCCACCCGCAGATATACATGTCGCCGGTCAAGGAGACCTGGTTCTTCGCTCCCGAGCTGCGGGCCGCAAATCGCAGCCGCGAAAACCCCCGGCACCCGGACCGGCTCGACGTGTACCTCGCCCTGTTCGAGGGCGCTGCGGCCGACCAGCGCGCCGGTGAGGCGACGCCGTCATATCTCTTCTCCCACGATGCCGCGCGGCGCATCGGCGAGCTGCAGCCGGAGGCACGGATCATCGCGCTACTGCGCGAGCCGGCGAGCTTCTTGCGCTCGCTGCACATGCAGTTCCTGCGCACCGACGTGGAGACCGAGAAGGACCTGCGCCGGGCGATCGAGCTCGAGTCCATGCGCGAGGAAGGCAAGGCGCTCCCGGCCGCCTCGGCCCGGCCGCAATCGCTGCAGTACTCCGAGCACGTGCGCTACGTCGAGCAGCTGGAGCGCTACCGGGCGGTGTTCGGCCGGCAGCGGATGCTGGTGCTGATCTACGAGGACTTCCGGGCCGACAACGAGGCGACCGTGCGCAGGGTGCTGCGCTTCCTCGAGGTCGAGGAGAACGTGCCGATCGAGGCGGTCGAGAAGAACCCGGCGGTGGGCACGCGCTCGCCCCGGCTGCAGGGCGTCGTGCGGTCGCTTTACATCGGCAGCACGCCGCCGGCGCGGGCGGGCAAAGCCGCGATCAAGGCGGTCACCTCGCAACGCGTTCGCCGCAGGGCGCTCGGCGTCCAGCGACGCCTCCAGCAGGCTGCGCCCCGGCCGCCCGACGAGCGCGAGACGCTGGAGATCCGGCGCCGCTACAAGCACGAGGTCGTGGCGCTCAGCGAGTACCTCGACCGCGACCTCGTGTCCTTCTGGGGCTATGACCGGCTCTGAGGCGCAGCCCCCGTCCACCCCGGCGGGGAGGGTCCCGGACTTCTTCATCGTGGGACATCCCAAGTGCGGGACGACGGCCCTCTACGAGATGCTCCGGCGCCACCCCGAGGTCTTCATGCCGGACCTCAAGGAGACACGCTGGTTCGCCCGCGAGCTGCATCCGCGAACGCCGCCCGGCACCCACCCGGGCACGCTCGAGGAGTACCTCGCCCTGTTCGCCCCGGCGCGGCCCGACCAGCGCGCCGGCGAGGCCTCCCCGTCGTACCTGCGCTCGCGCGAGGCCGCCGCCAGGATCGCCGAGCTTCAGCCGCAGGCACGGATCGTCGCGATCCTGCGCGAGCCCACGAGCTTCCTGCGCTCGCTGCACATGGAGCTGATCAGAGACCACGTCGAGACCGAGAAGGACCTCGCGAAGGCGATCTCGCTCGAGGCCGAGCGCCGCTCCGAGCCCGAGCTTGCGCGCCGTCCCGGGCTCGTCTACGCCGACTACGTGCAGTACGTCGATCAACTACGCCGCTACCACGAGGCGTTCGGGCGCGAGCAGGTTCTGGTGCTGATCTACGACGACTTCCGGGCCGACAACGAGGCCACTGTGCGGCAGGTGATGTCGTTCATCGGCGTCAACGACTCCGCCCCAGTGCAGCTGAGCGAGGCGAACCCCAGCGTGCGCGTGCGCTCGCCGCGTGCGAACGAGCTGATCCGTTCGTTGTATCTCGGCCGTGGGCCGCTCGGCAGGACGCTGAAGGCGCCGATCAAGGCGCTGACGCCGAGGGCGGTTCGTCGCGGCGGCCTGCAGGTACTGCAACGTCGCGCCGTGTACGGCAAGCCCCAGCCCGCCGACGAGCTGGTGATGGCCGATCTGCGCCGCCGTTTCCGAGGCGAGGTGGTCGCGCTCAGCGAGTACCTGGACAGGGACCTCGTTAGACTTTGGGGCTATGACGGCATCGACTGAACCGTCGACGGCCGCCCGCCCAGCGCAGACCAAGATGCCCGATTTCTTCATCGTCGGGCACCCCAAGTGCGGCACCACGGCGCTGTACGAGATGCTCCGCAGCCATCCGCAGATCTTCATGCCGGAGCTGAAGGAGCCGTGGTTCTTCGCGCACGACATGCGGCCGCTGTGGCAGCCGCCGCGGCAGGCGGCGACGCCGACGTCGCTGCCTGAGTACCTCGCGCTGTTCGCGGCGGCAGGGCCCGATCAGCGCGCCGGGGAGGCCTCCTCGACATACCTGCTCTCGGCCGACGCCGCGGGGCACATCGCCGAGCTGCTTCCCGACGCGAGGATCATCGCGATCCTGCGCGAGCCGTCCAGCTTCCTGCGCTCGCTGCACCAGCAGCTCCTGCGCACCCACGTCGAGTCCGCCAAGCGACTCGGCGATGCGATCGCGCTGGAGCCGGCCCGCCGTGAGGGCAAGCGCATCCCGCGCCGCTCGCACCGCCCGCAGCTGCTGATGTACTCCGAGCACCTGCGCTACGTCGAGCAGCTCCGCCGCTATCACGCCGTGTTCCCGCGCGAGCAGGTGTTGGTCCTGATCTACGACGACTTTCGCGCCGACAACGAGGGCACGGTGCGAACGGTCCGGCGCTTCCTCGGCGTCGACGACACCCCGCCGGTCGAGGTGACCGACGCCAACCCGAGTGTGATCAGCATGCGCTCGCAGCGCGCCGACGAGCTACTGAACCGCGTTTCGGTGGGCCGAGACCCCGTCTCCCGCGTCGTCAAGAGCGGCCTCAAGGCCGTGATCCCCGGTGAGCTGCGCCGGCGCGCGATCGGTGCAACCCAGCGCCACCTCGTGATGGGCCCGCCCCCGCCGCCCGAGGAGGAGGTGATGCTCGGGCTGCGCCGGCGCTTCAAGGGCGAGGTGGTGGCGCTCAGCGAGTACCTCGGTCGCGACCTCGTAACGCTCTGGGGCTATGACCGCATCGACTGACGCCGGGGCGTCTCGCCGCGAGGCGGCGGCCGAGGTGCAGGCCGCGGCGCTGTTGCCCGGTCCGACAGCCGTGTCGTGCACCGCCGCACCCGGAACCGGTGGGCTCGGGCGCCACCTGCAGGAGATCGTCGCGGCGCTCGGGCGCGGCGGCTCGCGGGCGCACGTGATCTCCGGCGCCGAGCGCAGGGGCCGGCCGCAGCACGGCGCCGGTGTCCCGTACCTCGCAGCGGTGCTGCGGGCGTGGCCGATGCTGCCCAGCTCGCCCGGTGTGCGCGCGCGGGCCGCGATGGTCGAGTTCGACGCGTATGCGGCCGCATCGTTGCCCGACGCCGAGCACCTGCTCGCCTTCAACGGCCAGGCGCTCCTGCAGCTCGCGGCGGCGCGGCGGGCCGGCTATCGCTCGGCGTCGATCGTCTCCGCCAACCCGCACCTGCGGCGCCTCGCCCGCCAGCACGCCCTGGCCCATCGGGCCTACCCCCTGGAGGGCTCCTGGGCGACGCGTCTGATCGATCGCAACCTCGCCGAGTACGGCCAAGCCGACCGCATCTACCACGCCAGCGAGTACATCCGTGAGTCGTTCCTCGAGGAGGGGGTGGGGGAGGAGCGACTGGTCCGCTTCCCGCTGACGCCCGAGGCCCGCTACCGGCCTCAGCGCCCGGCGCCTCGGAGCGGACGCTACGAGATCGTCTACGTCGGCAGCCTCTCGGTCCACAAGGGGGTGCCGTTGCTGATCGACGCGGTCCGCGCCCTACCCGGGCTCGAGCTGCGCCTGCGTCTCGTGGGCGGCTGGGGGACGCCGGGGATGAGACGCTTCGTGCAGCGGGCGCTCGCGGCCGACGGGCGCATCGAGGTGTGCCCGGGCGATCCGCTGCCGCGGCTGCGCGATGCGAACCTGTGCGTCCACCCGGCCTACGAGGACGGCTTCGGCTACGCGCCCGCCGAGGCACTCGCGGCCGGGGTGCCCGTGATCGTCAGCGAGGACACCGGCATGAAGGAGCTGATCGACGGCGACGGCGAGGGCCTCGTGCTGCCGACGGGCGAGCTGGCAGCGCTGACCGAGGCGATCGAGGCTGCCTACCGGCGCGAGATCCTCACCACAGCAGGGGGAGTATGAGCGGCGCGCCGCAGCAGCAGGGCGAGGACGCGCTGCGCCTTGCCGTCGTCGGCGTCTCGCCGAGCCGCACGTGCGGCGTCCGCGACCACGCCCGGGTGCTCTCCGAGGCGCTGGTGGGGCACGGCGTGCTCCCCACCTGGCACTGGCTCGGCCGCGAGGCCTCCACGCCCCTCGGCGCCCGCGCCGAGGTGTCGGCGTGGGCATCGGCCCTGCCCGGGCAGCTGCAGGAGGAGAGCGCGGAGGCGATCCTCTTTCACTACTCGGTGTTCTCCTACGGGTACCGCGGCTTCCCGTTGTTCGTTCGGCCCGTACTGCGTGAGCTGCGCCGCAGCGGCCTGCCGGTCGTCACGGTCCTGCACGAGTTCGTCTACCCGTGGCGGCGCGGCGGGCTGCGCGGCAAGGCCTGGGCGCTCAGCCAGGCAGCGGCGCTGCGCGGCGTCATGCGCAGCTCGGCGGCGGTCCTCGTCACCGCGCCCGTCCGGGCGGAATGGCTCGCGGCGCGGCGCTGGCTCCCGGCGCGTACGGTGCGGCTCGCGCCGGTCTTCTCGAACCTGCCCGCGCCGTCGGACGGTGCAGCCGCGGGTACGGGCGGGCCGCCCACGGTCGGTCTCTTTGGCTATGGCTACGAGGGGGCCGCGATCGCGATCGCCCTCGATGCGATGCGCCTGCTGGACGATCGCGGCACGGCGCCCCGGCTACGTCTGCTGGGCGCTCCCGGCGCAGGATCGCCTGCCGGCGAGCGCTGGCTGGCCGGCGCCCGCGAGCGCGGTATCGAGGGGACTCTGTCGTTCTCTGGCGTGCTGCCTGCGCAGGATCTCGCCGACGAGCTGGCGGCATGCGACGTGCTGCTTCACCTCGAACCGTCGGGGCCGACCTCGCGCAAGGGCACGCTGGCGGCATC
>WNFN01102903.1_pt1 | contig 10934 bp, 7 predicted proteins | sample 5400161 | NCBI WGS metagenome assembly WNFN01 (sample SAMN13153353, study PRJNA577476) | soil metagenome | isolation source: 80 cm saprolite on Douglas fir-dominated hillslope | place: USA:California | collected 2013-09-17
ATGTGCTGGAAACGGGTATCCGGCGCGACATCCACTTCTACTGGGGGGCGCGCCACACGCAGGACCTCTACGAGGAGGAGCTGGTGCTGGAGTGGGCGCGCCGGTATCCGCAGCTTACGTTCACCGCCGTATTGTCCGAAGCGTCCGCGGCCGAAGCCGCGCATCACCGCTGCGGCTGGGTGCATGAAGCCGTGCTCGCCGACTACCCGAACCTGGCGCGCTTTGAGGTGTACGCCGCCGGCCCGCCCGCGATGATCGAAGCGATGCGGGCACGCTTTCCGCGTCATGGATTGTCCACGGAGCGCTTGTACTTCGACTCCTTTGACTACGCTCCGGATGCCAGCCCGCTGCCGACGGCGCCCTAGCAACTGCGGCGCGGCGGCGGCAGCCTGTCGACTGCGGCTGCGGATTGTAGCGGCAGCCTGCTATTCTTGCGAAGCAGGAGGGGGCGTCACTGTGATCCACGCGGCCATCACCGGCTGGGGCAAGTGCCTGCCGCCGGCGGTGCTCAGCAATCACGATCTCTCGAGCCTCCTCGACACCAGCGACGAATGGATCGTCAGCCGCACGGGCATCCACGAGCGGCGCATTTCCCACGTCGGCCTGGAAGAGCTCGCGTACGTAGCGGCGGCGCGCGCGCTCGCCGCCGCGGCGATTCCCGGCAGCAGCATCGAGCTCATCGTGTTTGGCACCTGCAGCCACGAGGACCAGGTGCCCAACATGGCCTCAGGGATCCAGGTGCGCATCGGCGCGCAGGCCGCGGCGGCCTTCGACATCAACACCGCCTGCACCAGTTTTCTCTACGGACTGTCCGCCGCCACCGCGCTGATCCGCACGCACGTGGTGCGCAACGCCGTGGTGATCGGCGCGGAGCTCATCTCACCCTTCATGGACTGGAGCGACCGCGATGTCGCGGTGCTGTTCGGCGACGGCGCTGCGGCGGTGGTGCTCGAGGCCAGCGATCAGGAGGAGGGAGTGCTCGCCGAGAAGCTCGGCTGCTACGGCGAGGCACGCGAGAGCCTGCGCGTGCAGGGCATGGGCGGGCGCTATGCGAACCGCGGCGTGCTCTACGGCATCACGCGCTGGCAGTTCGAGGGTCAGGAGATCTTCAAGCGCGCCGTGCAGGGCATGAGCAGGGCCTGTGAGGACACGCTCACGCGGCTGAACTTCGGGCCGCAGGACGTGGACCTGGTGTGCCCCACCAGGCGAACCTGCGCATCATCGAGGCGGTCGCCAGGCGCACGCGCGTGCCGCTCGAGCGGGTGTACGTGAACATCCAGCGCTACGGCAACATGTCGGCGGCCACCGTGCCGGTCGCGCTGTGCGAGGCGCTGGAAGAGGAGCGCGTGCGACCGGGGGCGCTGCTGCTGATGCCCGGGTTCGGCGGTGGCCTGAGTTACTGCGCCCACCTCGTGCGCTGGGGCAGCCGTACGACCCCTTTGCAATCAAGCGCCGTCGAGTTGCCGCCGAACGAGCGTCCGGCGCTGCAGATCATCCGCGAGTGCCTGGAACGCAAGACGCGGCCGTCGGCGGCCGCTCCCACCGCGCCGTTCGCCTGACACACTGTTGCCGCCGAGCCACGGCTCATGCGCAGCCGGCCCGTGTCCGGGGCGCTCAGCGTTTCGCGGCCTGGGCTGCTTTCTTCTTTCTCTTCGCCGGATCCTTGGGGCGCGACTTGCCGAACGAGCCCTGGTAGATCTTGCCGCGGCGGGCGCTTGGGTGCGCCGCCGCGGTTGCCGCCGCCTCCGCCGGTGCGCTCCTGGGCCTCATTCACCCGCAGTGGGCGCCCGCCGAGCTCCTTGCCGTTGAGACTCTGGATGGCGCGCGACGCATCGGCGCGTGACATCTCGACGAACCCGAAGCCGCGCGGCCGGCCGGTGTCGCGATCGGTGATGATGCTCACCGACTCGACGGTGCCGTGCTGCGCGAACAGCTCGCGGATCTCGGCGTCAGTGGCGGAAAATGGCAGGTTGCCAACATAGATCTTCGTCATGCAATCAAACTCCTGAAAGAAATGTACTAGCAGGAGCGCAGGCCGGAGATCGGTTGGGTCGTCGGCGCACGCACTGCCACCTGGTCGAGAACGATTCGGCTTTTCACACTCGGAAGCCAACTCGCAAACGAGGCGGGCGGCAGGCGGCAGGAAAGGGAAAGGTCACGAACCGGCGCGGACGATACCCCATGCGCCGGGCGCGGCACAAGTGAGCGTCTCGTATTTGCCACACGCGCGCTGTCCGGCGTTGCCGCGGGCTGACGCACGCGATCCAGAGCCACGAACAGCAGCGCCACGCCGAGTCCGGCGGCGACCGCCCGGAACGGCCGGTTGAATATGAACATGCGCCTCACTGTAGCGGCGGGCGGCATTTTCAAAAACCATCCAATCAAGAATTCATTGTTCCGAAATGCCTTACAATCCGGGCGTGGATCAGCTGGTCTGCATGCGCAGCTTCGTGCGGGTCGCCGACCTGCACTCCTTCACCCGCGCCGCGGATGCGCTCGGAGTCTCGCGCGCGGTGGTGAGCACGCACGTGGCCGAGCTCGAACGGCACCTGCGTTGCCAGCTGTTCCACCGCACCACGCGCCGGGTGGGCCTGACCAGCGACGGCGCGGAGTATCTGGCGCGCTGCCAGCGGATCCTGGCCGAGCTCGAGGCCGCCGACGAGGCCTTGAGGGGCGCGCGTCTGTCGGTGCAGGGGCGGCTGCGCGTGGACGTGCCGGTGGTGTTCGGCCGCGCGCTGCTGCTCCCGGCGCTGCCGAAATTCACGGCACGCTACCCCGACCTGCAGCTGGAGGTGCAGTTCAACGACCGGGTCATCGATCTGATCGCCGAGGAGGTCGACCTGGTGGTGCGTGTCGGGGCGGTGCGCGAGCCGCACCTGGTGGCGCGCCGCGTGGTGACGACGCGCCTGCTCACCTGCGCCGCGCCCGAGTACCTGCGCGCGCACGGTGGCATCGCTACGCCCGAGGAGCTGCGCCGTCACAAGCTGGTCGGCCATCTCGCGGCCGGCAGCCGCCGCGCGCACAAGTGGCTGTTCCAGCGCGGCACGGCACGCAAGCAGCTCTCCCTGCCCTTCAACGTCGCCTTCAACTCAGTCGAGGCGCAGATCATGGCCGCCATCCGCGGCGCCGGCGTCGTGCAGACCATGGACCTGGTCGTGGCCGAGGCGCTCGCCACCGGCAGGCTCGAAGTGGTGCTGCGGGACTGGTCGGCGCCCGGGGCGCCCATATCGGTGGTGTGCCGCAGCGCGCTGCGCGACTCGCCCAAGATCCGGGTGTTCGCCGACTTTGCCACCGAGCTGCTGTTGCAGTACCGGCGGCGCGTGGACGCACTGCTGGAGTCAGCGCCGTCGTAGCAGCGCCGCTCGCCGTCCAGCCTCAGCGTCCGGTGCGCTCCGTCAGCTGCTCCAGTGCCCGCAGCTCGGTTGGCCTTGGCGATGAACGCCGGGACCTGTGCCACCGGGAGCGGCGGACTGATCAGATACCCCTGAGCGAAGTCGCAGCCCAGCCAGCGCAGCAGGTTCCAGGCGGCCGGCTCCTCCACTCCCTCGGCGACGACCTTCAGCCCCAGGCTGTGGCCGAGCTCGATGGTCGAGGTGACGATGGTGACCGCGCCGCCGGTTGCCTGAGAAATGAAGGAGCGATCGATTTTCAGCTCATCGACCGGCAGCACACTCAGCTGCGACAGCGAGGAGTGCCCGGTGCCGAAATCGTCGATCGAGAAACGCACGCCGGCGATGCGCAGCAGTTGCATGTTGCGCACCGCGACCTGTGGATCACGCATCACGGCGCTTTCGGTGATCTCCAGCATCAGGGAGGTCGAGTCCACCCGATGCTGGCGCAGCAACTGCAGGATCGCGTCGCACAGATCGGGATCCAGAATGTCGGGCGCCGAGAGGTTCACCGCCAAGTCCAGCTCGAGTCCCGTGCGGCGCCACTCGCCCATCTGCCGCACCGCCGCGGCGAGTACCCAGTTGGTGAGCCGGCGCGAGCCGCCGGTGCTCTCCGCCAGCGGCACGAATTCCGACGGTGGCACCGGACCGAGCTGCGGATGAGTCCAGCGCACCAGGGCCTCGAGACTCTTGACCGAGCGGGTCGCCATCGCGACCTTCGGCTGATACACCAGCGTGAGACGGTCCTGATCGATGGCGCTGAACAGATCGGTGATCAGTGTGAGCCGGCGGCGATGCTGCTCGTCCTGTCCGGGACGGTACATCGCCACCCGCGCGCGCGCCTCGTCGGCATCCTCCAGAGCCACCTGCACGCGCTGCAGCAGCTCATCCGCACTGCGGCCATGAGCAGGAAACAGACATACACCGCACGCCAGGCGCAGATCCAGAGCCACGCCCGACAGATGAAAGCCGCTGCGCATCACGGCGACCAGCTGTTCGGCGAACAGCAGCGAGCGCTCGGCAGAGCAGTCCGGCGCGATCACCAGCAGTTGAGTCTCACCGAGACGTGCGACCGTGTCGGCGGCGGCCACGTTGTGCTTCAGCCGCCGCGACGCCTCCCGCAGCACCTCGTCTCCCATCTGGTGTCCGAGCGAGGTGTTGATGTCGCGCAGGTTGCGCAGCTCGATGAGCACCAGCGCGGCGCTCGACTGGCGTTCGGTGCCGCTCACGAGATTCTCGAGCCCACGTGTGGCCAGCGCCCGGTTCGGCAGTTGCGTCAGCGGATCGTGGTAGGCCTGGTAGGTGATGTCCGCCTCGCGAGCCGCGATGTTGTTCTGCATGCCGTTGAAGGTGGCCGCGAGCCGGCGAAACTCATCTCCCCCTGAAACACTCACCGCGGTCTCGTATTGCCCTTGCTCGATGCGCCGCGCGGCGCGCATCAGCTCGCCGATCGGACGGGTGGCACTGCGCCCGAGTACCGCACCGATCACCGCGGCCAGCGCCAGCGCGATGGTGTCGATCAGCAGCATGGCGTCGCGCAGGTCGCGATAGGGAGCGAGCACGTCCTGCAAGGGCTTCAGCAGAATGAGGTCGACCGCATCTCCGCGGGTGTCGAGGCGCCGCGCGAAGCTCAGATAGTCCGTATCCCTGATGCGCGTGATGTGCGGCAGCTCGCTCGGCGCCGGCAATGCGTCTGCGGGGCTCGCGGCGGAGGGTCGCTCTGCGCCGGGCAGCGTCGCGGCGACCCGCACGGCCCCGTCTGACCCGTGGGTGACAATCGCGACCTGCGACCCGACCAGGTCGCGGATTTTCTGCGCCAGCGCATCATCGGCCACGAACCCCATGGCGACCCAGGCGATCGTCTCCGGGGTGCGCACCGGCGCCAGGAAGAACTGATACGAATGCGCGCCAAAGACCCGGAAATGCGGCTGGTCGCGCACACTGGAAGCATCCCCGATCAGACTCGCGAGCGATCCGGCGGCCTCGGTGGCGGCCGGCGCCGTCGACGTGAGCACCCGGCCGTGCGTGTCGAGCAGCAGCACCATATCGGCGCCGATGCGCTGCGCGTTGTTGCGGGCCGCTGACAGGATGGTGGGCGCATCGCCGGTCGCGACGGCCTCCCGAAAGCCGAAGTCCGCCGCCAGCACGGCCACGCCGTTGGCGAGCTGGCCGGCGCGAAAGCCGATGAGCTGCTCGGCCAGCGAGCCACCGGAACGCAGCTGCTCGGCGGCGCGGGCTTCCACGGTGCGCCGGGTGCTCGCCAGCACTGCGGCCAGCGTCACAGTTTGGGTGACGATCACCAGGCCGATGATCAGCACGAGAAGCCGTTTGCGGAAACTACCCATTAAATCGGCTCGAATATGTCGTGCATCGTAAGAGCTACCCGGTGCTTACCGCGAGGACTCGAGTGCGGGAATGAGACCTCCGACACGACCGCATCGCATCTCGTGCGCCACCCGGGGGGTTGGCGGCGCCCTGGCGCTGCTGGCCCTCACCGGGGCCGAACCGCTGTGGGCCGCGACACTCGTCATCAGCGTGCAGACCCCCGACGGCCGTGCGCTCTCGGGCGCCGTGGTCACCGCGCGACCCCTCGATACCCCGCCCCGACGGCCGGCGCCGGTGCACGCCGTCATGGATCAGGTGAGTCGCGCCTTCGCTCCGGATCTGCTGGTTATCGCGGTCGGCTCCACAGTGGCGTTCCCGAACAGCGATTCCGTGAGTCACCAGATCTACTCGTTCTCCGCCGCCAAGCGCTTCCAGCTGCCCCTGTACCGCGGCAAGCCGTACCCGCCGGTGCAGTTCGATCAGACCGGAGTGATCACTCTGGGCTGCAACATCCACGACGACATGCTCGCGTATCTGCTGGTCACCGATGCGCCGTACTTCGGCCGCACGGATGCCCAGGGCGCCTGGTCGGTAGACGTTCCGCGCGGCCGCTACCAGGTCAGCATCTGGCACCCGCGACTGCGCGAGAGTGACACGGACCTGCAGCGTGAGCTCACGGTCGGCGACGCCGACCGCGCCGACCTCCAGCTGCATCTGCTGAAGTCGCTGCAGCCCGCCCCGATCGCCGACCGTCCGCATTCGTGGGACTACTGATGCCTACCCTGTCGCGCGGCGCCTCGATGATCACTCTCCTGGCCATGGCCGTGACCGGCCGGGCCGCCGACTGGGAGTTGAGCCTGGACACGCGGGCCGTGACCTCGGATGCCGGGCGGTCCTTCATGGACGGCGGCCTCGGCACCACCCGCTTCGACCGCAACGACTCCGGGATGCAGCTCGGCCGCCTGCGGCTCGCGCTGAGCAGCCCGCTCGGGGAGCTGTGGAGCGCGCACCTCGACGCCTCCGTGTGGGACGACAAGGACCGCAGCCCCGTGGGCGTGACGGAAGCGTACCTGCAGTTCCGTCCCTATCCGCGCGCGGGCTATCGATTTCGCCTCAAAGCCGGCGCGTTCTATGCGCCGATCTCGCTCGAGAACCGCGCCGCCGGCTGGGAGTCCCCCTACACCCTGTCGTACTCGGCCATCAACACCTGGCTCGGCGTCGAAACGCGCACCATCGGGCTCGAGGGGCAGCTCGACTGGCTCGGCACGCGCACCGGCCACGTCTTCGACCTCGGATTGACCGGCGGGGTATTCGGCTGGAACGAGGGGACGGGTGTGGTGCTCGCCGGCAACGGCTTCATGCTGCACGACCGGCAGACGCCGGTGTTCGGCCGCGTGGGTCCCCCGGGCGTTGGCGTACTGCCGTTCCAGCAATTCGACGGGCGTGCCGGCGTGTACGCGGGCGTCGAAGGGCGCTGGCTCGATCGCGTGGTGCTGCGCTTTCTGCGCTACGACAACCGCGCCGATGCGACCAGCATGGACACCGTCTCCGGGGCTATCGCCTGGAACACGCGCTTCAACAGCGCCGGACTGCGCATCGAGAGCGCCGCGGGCTGGACCGGGATCGTCCAGTGGCTTCAGGGCGAGACCTACATCGAGCCCGCGCCCGGACTGGATCTGGCCTGGCCGTTCCGGGCGCAGTTCGCGCTGCTGTCAAAGCGCTTCGGCCGCCAGACACTCAGCGCGCGCTATGACCGCTTCGAAGTCGACAGCAACGTCCCCGATGGCGATGGCCGGCAGACCGGGCACGCCTGGACCGCGGCCTGGATGTTCGACGCCGATGCGCACTGGCGCCTGGCGCTCGAGTGGCTGCAGGTGCGCAGCTACTCCTACTTGCGCACAGAATTCGGTGGTCCACCGCTCGCGACCGAGACGCAGCTGCAGCTCGCCGTGCGCTACGCGTTCGGCTCAGGGGTGCGCTGAAGAGCTCCGCCGGCCTGGCCGCTAGCGGTAGCGCGCCAGCACCTTCTCCAGGGCCTGCGCCCCGGGGGACAACACCTCGAAGGCCAGGCTGTTGAGCGGGGTGTCGGGCGTGGCATTCAGCTGGTGGAACTCGTTCTGTGAGCGTTCCACGTACAACAGTCCCGTCAGGTACTCGCCGGCCTTCATGCGCTCATGGATCTGCGCGGCAGCCTGGGTGCGGTTGGTCGGGTCGTAGGCGCCATCGAGCTTGCGCAGCACGATGCGGCTGCCGTCGTGCATGACGAGCGGCAGGGTCTCGCCTTCCTGGTAGGTAGCGGTGATCTCGCGCTCCAGCGGCACGAAATCCGCGTGCACCGCGGGTTCGTAGTGCTCGCGCGTGTAGGCGTAGCTCTTGGTCGAGCCCTCGTGGTCATTGAAAGTCACGCACGGCGAGAGTACGTCGATGAGGGCGAAGCCCTGGTGGCTGAGCCCCGCCTGGATGAGCGGCACCAGCTGCTGCTTGTCGCCCGAGAAGCTGCGCGCCACGAACGACGCGCCGAGCGTCATCGCCAGCAGCACCGGATCGATCGGCGGCTGGAAGTTGGTTTCGCCCTTCTTGGCCGTGCTGCCGACGTCCGCGGAGGCGGAAAACTGCCCCTTGGTGAGCCCATAGACGCCGTTGTTCTCGATGATGTACAGCATGTTGAGGTTGCGGCGGATCGCGTGGCAGAACTGCCCGAGACCTATGGAAAGGGTATCGCCGTCGCCGGAAACGCCGATGTACTGCAGGTTGCGGTTGGCGGCGTTCGCGCCCATGGCGATCGAGGGCATGCGGCCGTGCACGGAATTGAAGCCGTGGCCGCCGCTCACGAAGTAGGCGGTGGTCTTGGAGGAGCAGCCTATCCCTGACAGCTTCACCATGTTCTGCGGCTCGATCGCCAGAGCCCAGCTCGCCTCGACGATCGCGGCAGTGATCGAGTCATGCCCGCAGCCCGCGCACAGCGTCGACAGCGCCCCCTCGTAGTCGCGGCGCGTGAAGCCGAGCGCGTTCTTCGGCAGCGAGGGGTGCGCGACCTTGGGTTTGGCAATGAAAGTCATGTCGGCCTCCGGCCTGCCACGCCCTTGGGTTGCAGCTGCTGGCGCGGTCGCAATTCCGCCAGCACCCCTTCGACGATGAATGACGAGGAGATCGGCAGTCCGTTGTAGTGCAGGAGCGACCGCAGCTTGGATTTATCCACGGCGGTCTCGAGCGTCAGCAGCGCGCGGAACTGCGCGTCACGGTTCTGCTCCACGACGAACAGCAGCTCGTGCGCCGCCAGGAAACGCTCGACGTCCTCGCTGAAGGGGAAGGAGCGCACCCGCATGTAATCCACCCCCACGCCGTGGCCCTTCAACACCTCGATGGCCTCGCGAACCGCGCCGTCGCAGCTGCCGAGGGATACGAGAGCTGCCGGCGCGCCGGCGGTGGCGTCGATCAGCGCGCGCGGCACCAGCTTTTTCGCCGTCGCCCATTTCTTCAGCAGGCGGTCGAGCACCAGCTGGTAGTCGGCTGCGTCCTCGGTGTAGGCGCCGTACTGCGTATGCCCCGAGCCGCGCGCGAAGTACGCGGCCTTCGCATGCACGCCGGGCAGGGTCCGGGCGGTGATGCCGTCGCCGTCCTTGTCGATGAAGCGATAGAACTTCTCGAGCTTCAGGATCTCGTCCCGCCCCAGCACCTTGCCGCGATCGGGACGGTAGTTGTCGTCCCACTTCAGGTCGCGGCACATCCAGTCGTTCATGCCGATGTCCAGGTCCGACAGCACCAGCACGGGGGTCTGCAGGCGCTCGGCGAGATCGAAGGCCTGCACCGCCATGTAGAAGCATTCCTCCGGGTTCGCCGGATACAGGCACACGTGGCGGGTATCGCCGTGGGATGCGTACGCGCATTCCATCACGTCGCCCTGCTGGGTGCGGGTCGGCATGCCGGTGGAGGGACCGACACGCTGGATGTCGAAAATCACCGCCGGCACTTCCGCGTAGTACGCCAGTCCCAGGAACTCGTTCATGAGCGAGATGCCGGGGCCCGAGGTCGCGGTGAAAGCGCGGGCGCCGTTCCACATCGCGCCGATCACCATGCCGATGGCGGCCAGCTCGTCCTCGGCCTGGATGAAGGCGAAGTTCCTGCGCCCGCTGTCGCGGTCGACGCGCATGCGGTCGGCGAACATCTTGAACGCATCCATCAGTGAGGTGGACGGCGTGATCGGGTACCACGCGGCCACGGTGGCCCCGGCGAACAGGCATCCGAGCGCCGCGGCGGTGTTGCCATCGATCATGATGTGGCCGGCGGTCCCGCTCATCGGCTCGACGCGCAGCGGCAGCGGACAAGGAAAGGTGGCGCGCGCGCAGTCGTAGCCGAGCTGAATGGCCTTCATGTTGCTGTCGACCAGCTGCGGCTTCTTGGCGTAGGTCTCGGCCAGCAGTTCGCGGATGCGGGCCAGATCCAGATCGAGCAGCGCCGCCAGCACCCCGGCGTAGCAGATGTTCTTCATCAGGATACGGGTGCGCACGCCGTTGAAGTTCTCGTTGCACAGCCGCGCCAGCGGCACCCCGAGCACCGTGATGTCCTCGCGCTTCAGCAGCGCGGGGCGCGGCCAGGTGGAGTCGTACAGCAGGTAGCCCCCGGGCGCGACCTCCTTCACGTCGCGCGCATAGGTCTCGGCGTTCATGGCGACCATGATGTCGACCTGGCCGGAGCGGGCCACGTGGCCGTCGCGGGTGATGCGGATCTCGTACCAGGTGGGCAGTCCCTGGATATTGGACGGGAAGTAGTTCTTGCCCATCACCGGAATGCCGCTGCGGAAGATCGACTTCATCAGCAATGTGTTGGCGCTCGCCGAACCGGTGCCGTTCACCGTGCCGATCTTGATGGTGAAGTCGTTGACGCGGGTACTCATGGCTGCGGACATAGTGGCTTCTAGGCAATCTTGGGTTTGCGCGCCTCGAGGATCCGCGCTTCGTCCACGGCCAGCGGCCAGTGCAGCTCGGACTTCTGCATGTCCCACGCCGCGGTCGGGCAGCGCTCGGCGCACAGCCCGCAGTGCACGCACAGATCCTCGTCCTTCACCATCACGCGGCCGGTCTGCGGCAGGCCCGCGGACACGTACAGCGGCTGGGCGAGGTTCTGCGCGGGTGCCTTGAGGCGCGTGCGCAGCTCCCCTTCCTCACCGTTGTGGGTGATGGTGAGGCAGAGGAGCTGCGCACGCGCCTCAAGGCACCCGCG
>WNFN01097794.1_pt1 | contig 10933 bp, 9 predicted proteins | sample 5400161 | NCBI WGS metagenome assembly WNFN01 (sample SAMN13153353, study PRJNA577476) | soil metagenome | isolation source: 80 cm saprolite on Douglas fir-dominated hillslope | place: USA:California | collected 2013-09-17
CGGCCGCGATGGTACGGCCTTCTAAATCGGCAAAACTATTCGCAGGATCTTCCGCATGCAGCATGATCGCTTGCGGATCCCATTGCATCGTCGCTCCGATCGCCACCAGGTCTTGGCCCTCGGCATTCGTCGTGAGCACAACATCGGAGGAGGCCATACCAAACTCGCCCGCCCCGACGGGAACTCGCTGAGTGGGATAAATATTTGGCCCGCCCGGCTCGATCGTAACGTCGAGACCGACATCTTTGTAATAGCCACGGACCAGAGCATTATAGAAGCCTCCATGTTCTGGCTGGGGATACCAATCGGTAAGAAAACGGATCGGTGTAAGCTGCGTTTCAGAAGTTTTTTGCGGTTCGGGGGTCTTGTCGCATCCGGCCAACAGCAGCAAGCCGGTACAACAAAGAGCGAAAAGACTGCGGATCATCAATGGCAAAAATAGCAGCAGCCGTGCCGAACTGCGTTGCAGTCATGACAAATGACAAATGGATTCGGCGGTGGCGATGCGGGCGCGAGCCATCCAAGCGGACATCGCATGCTTTCCAGCGCGCCGAGGCCGCCTACGCAAGCTTCGGCGCGCCCTAGTTTGAAAGGCATGCTTACCGAAAGACGCGGCCGCGACGTAGGCTCTGCGAAGTCGGGTTTTCGCCCTGCCGAAAAGGGGCAATCACCAAAATCGGCAGTCTGTCATGTGTCATCGCTGCGCAGCAGCGCGTAGCGGCGCCAGCGCCGCCGCCAGGCCCAGCAGCTCTCGATCCGCTCCGGGTGGCGCCACCAGCTGAGTTCCGCCCGCACGATTGGGCAACGCCAAACAGGGCAACCCAGTAACACTCACCGGAGTCGTATAACTTAGGATCCGATCACGCACCGGCCGATGATCCACTCCGTTTTTCAGCCGGGCGATCGGGGCGGTCGGCAAAAGCAAAAAATCGTAACGAGAAAAGAGCTGCTGCATTCGTTGCATGAACAAATCGCGGCGTTCTCGAAGCATATCCAACTCCCTCTGCTCAAGACTCGCTCCCCATTCGAGGCGCGCCCCAATCTCCGGCTCGAATTCATGGAAATTTCCTGCATGATACTTTGCTGCTTCAGAGGCCTGGATCGGACGGAAGATCTCGATCGCTTCTTCCCAATCGATCGGTGCGAAGTTCTCCAATGAGAATCCGCGTTGCTCCAAAAGCCGGGCCCAAGTCGCTACGCCATCCAACACCTCCGGCTCCGCATCTCGGAGAAAATTTCCGTCTACTACTCCGATGTTATTGAAACGCGGAACTACTTTAGGCCTTGGCAGTTCAAAAATTGCTTCTCCGAGCAGAAGGGCATCTTCCAAATGTCGAAAAAGGAATCCAATCGTATCAAACGATCTTGCCAGATGCTGTCCTCCCTCCCACGAACCGACTCCCAAAGAGGCTCGAAAACCGCATAACCCACAGAGGCTCGCGGGAAATCGAATGGAGCCGCCGGTATCGGTCCCGATTGCGCACATGGCTGAGCCTTCCAAAACACTGGCGGCAGCTCCGCTGCTGGATCCACCGGTGAGCAATGTCGGATTGGCTGGTTGCAAACAGTTTCCAAAATCTTGGTTTTCGCCGGTCAGACCGTAGGCCAATTGATTGAGATGTGTCTTCCCCGTGACGATCCCACCAGCGGAGCGTACTTGTTGGGCCACTGCAGAATCAGCCGTGCGAATCCCAGATCGTTCCTGATAGAATCGAGACCCAGAGGTGGTGGGATAACCAGCGACGTCGAAGCAGTCCTTAATGGAAATCGGGACGCCGGCGAGCGGCACATGATCGAGTGACTCAAGCTGATCGAGTTGTCGCTGGATGTTTTCGTTATTGGTCGCGAGGTAAGTGTTACGACCCGGAGAAAGATTACGGTGCGTCTTGGCGATCTCGGTTGGAACCCGAATGTCGATTTCCTTAGTCAGTATCTTTTGCCGAACCTCCCTTATGGACGATTCGAGAAGGTTCGAGTCGAGTGCGTCATCTCGCATATTAAGGGCACAATAGCGCACAAACCCGTCGATTGAATAGAAGGCTTCGGACACCGGAACGCGTGGAGTTTTCCATAGATCGGAGGGTGCGTCGCGCCAACATCCAGGAACAAAATCTGCTCTTTCCGACCTGCACACCCATGGCGACCTCAGAAATCAAGCCGCTCGCAAGCTCAACGTTTGATCAAGAGCAGATGATTAGTCTGATCCGATTCACTGAACGAACCATGGCCACAGATCGGCCCGTACCATTTGGAGCCATGGTCGTAAATACTCAGTCTAGGCAGATGCTCGTGCGAACAGTCAATCAAGCCTCGCAAAAAAACGATCCAACTTGTCACGCCGAAGTCAATGCCATCCGGCTTGCTTGCCGACGAATCAAAAACCATCTCCTCAGGGGCTACACACTTTACACCACTTGTGAACCGTGCCCGATGTGTATGGGAGCGATCCTTTGGGCGGGTCTCGACCGCGTGGTCTATGGCGCGACCATCGAGCACGCCGCTCGCCATTGTAACCAGATCTACATATCAGCCAGCGAGTTCGTCGCCAAGAGCGATATGCATTGCGAAGTCGTCGGCCCAATCGAAGCGGAACTCTGTTATTCCTCTCTGTTCTCTCATCCCAACATGATCAAGCGATTCGAAATCTGGCGTTCAAACAACCGATGACTGAGTCCCAAATTGCTGAACTCGCAATACGCCTTGGCCGAACGGATGCGATAATCCGGGAACCCCAAGCCGTCGAAAGGTTATCGAAGGACTTTTACTGGTATTCACCCATACTTAAGCCGCTGCTGGATGACAAGCGGGCGGAAGTGATTGTTCAACCGCGCTCGGTTGAAGAGATCAGAGCGATGGTCAGTTATTCTTTCACTGAAAGTATTCCCGTGACGGTCCGCGGATCGGGTACCGGAAACTATGGCCAGGCGGTTCCTCTGGAGGGCGGCATTGTGTTGGATCTCGCACCGATGGATCAGATCCTTGCGATCGAGGCCGACGGTGTCGCAGTCTGCGAACCGGGTGCGCGCCTTGGAGCAATCGAAACAGCGGCCCGCAAAGTCGGTTGGGAACTGCGCTGTTACCCGAGCACTTATGTGAAAGCTTCCGTGGGCGGCTTTCTCGCCGGCGGCTCCGGCGGCATCGGATCGATTACTTACGGCGCGTTACGAGACAATCAAACGGTGCGCGCCATCGAGATGCTAACGATGGAGAAGGAGCCGCGACTCCTACATTTCTCCGGGGAGGAAGTGCACCAAATCCTTCACTCATGGGGAACCAACGGGATTATTACCAAGATCTGGCTGGCGTTGGGAACGCGCCGAGACTGGGCTCAAATCGCAGTTGCCTTTCCTACTTTTTCTCAAGCCTACGATTTTGGCGAAAGACTTTCGCAAAATGACGACATTCGGAAGCGGTTAGTTACCATCTTCGAATGGCCGATTCCGAGCTACTTCCTCCCGGTCCGAAAGATTTGCCGGGAAGGAAAGGCGACCATTTTTTGCCAAGTGGATGATCCACAACTAGCGACGGTAACAGCAGAGGCAGAAGGATCCGGAGGCGAGGTCACCTGGGCGCAACCGTATCAAGAGCCGCGACGCGGTCCGCTCTTGACCGATTACACTTGGAATCACACCACGCTTTGGGCAATCAAAGCCGATCCGGCACTCACCTATTTGCAATGTAATTTCGACCCCGGTCAAGTACGCGAGCAATTCCGGCTGATTCGCGCGCGTTTCGGCAACGATTTCTGGTTCCACATGGAGATGGTCAAGAATGATACCGGCCAAATCATACCATGCTGTCTACCGATCGTTCGCTATCGAACGGAACGCTACCTCAATGAAATGATCGATTACTGTCGTGAGATTGGCGTGAGCGTCGCTAATCCTCACGTCAACCAAGTCGAAGGAGGCGGACGTTTCCGCTCCGACAATCGGCAGCTCCGGGCAAAGTACCTGTTCGATTCGAACGGGCTCTTAAACCCTGGCAAAATGGCGACATTTCAAAAAACGAAATTGAAGCAGCCCACCGCCTCCTAGGCCGCAAATCTCACACGCTATATGTATCAACACACTCTTTGCGGGCTAGCGTGGTCGTGAAAACCTGGATTCCGGACGATCGCCAGTTTTCTTATCTTACTTGGCAGGAGGTAGATCATTTACCACGCGAACGGACACTCCTCGTCTTGCCTACTGCCGCAATTGAACAGCATGGGTACCACCTGCCACTTGCTACTGATACTCTGATAAACAATCTCGTCCTCGGGCACGCGCTGCAGCTCTTGCCGGGCGAAGCGTCGGTTTTTGCGCTGCCGCCGATCTGTTACGGCAAGAGCAATGAGCACATCGGTTATGCCGGCACGCTCGCAGTCTCCGCGGCAACTTTTATGTCGGTCGTGCGAGATATTGGTTCCAGTTTGGCGCACGCAGATTTTCAGAGACTCGTGCTCTACAACTCCCATGGTGGAAATAGCTCGGCTATTGATATCATGGCTCGGGATCTGCGGGCCGAATTTGGCCTGCGAACCTTCTGCCTAAGCGCATCCGGCGGAGCCACGCTGATCGGGCTCGATCCCCAAGAAAAGGCATATGGGTATCACGCCGGTGAGCTGGAGACTTCGCTGTTGCTGGCCGGCTGCCCGGAGCTAGTCAAGACGGATCAGTACTCCGTGAATTATATCGCAGACCTCACCAAACCGGAAATGTTGCTCCCGGAGAACGAGCCCGCGACGTTTGCCTGGCTTATGAAAGATATTGCTCCGTCCGGTGTGTTGGGTGATCCGCGACCTTCAACCCCGGAAAAGGGGCAACAATGGTTGGCGGCCATGGCCAGAAAAGTGGCAGACGCTCTGCTGGCGATGGCCGCCTTTAAGTCCCATCACCCACAATGAAATCTTCGGGAACTCTGATCGATTGTGGAAACGGGGTCCGACTGGAACGCTCAGTTCCCTGTCGCATGCGTGACGGTATAACTCTGATCTCAGATCATTACTACCCCGCCGCTTCCGGACCTGCCCCGACGCTTCTCATGCGGCAACCTTATGGGCGCGACATTGCGTCGACCGTCGTCTATGCGCACCCAGTCTGGTTTGCTCGAGCCGGCTATCACGTGGTCATCCAGGATGTTCGTGGACGAGGCGACTCCGAAGGGACATTTTATCCGTTTCGCAACGAAGCGACCGACGGTTTCGACACACTCTCTTGGCTGGTTCAGCATCCAGCCTGCAATGGCAAAATCGGCATGTACGGCTTTTCGTACCAGGGAGCTACGCAATTCCTCGCTGCTGCTGAACATCCGCCTGGGTTGGTCGCGATCGCCCCGTGGATGACCACCCACGATCTTTACCATGGCTGGTTCTATCATAATGGCGCCCTTCGGCTCGCCGCCACCCTGGGTTGGGGGATTCAAATGTTAAGGGAGGACGTTCGCCGCAACGGATCGGCCGAGGCTAGTCGCACGCTAGAAGATGTTTGGTTAGATGTGCGCCGACAGCCGTTGTACACTCCATACGGCGCGTTGCCCGCCTTGGACCAGCCTGGTACGCCTTCGTACGTAAAGGACTGGATCAGTCATCCGCGTTGGGATGACTATTGGCGCAGATTTGATCTCAGTCCGCGATTGCTGCGGCTTCCTGCTCTCCACCTCTCTGGCTGGTATGATCTCTATCTCAAAGGAAGCATCGACACGTTCCTGGCTTTCCGAGCGGCTGACTGTCCAAATCAGTATCTAATCGCGGGTCCTTGGATCCATATCCCATGGGGAACGCGAGTGGGTGACGCTGATTTCGGTGAGGCGGCGGCGCTCGACACGAATTTGATTCTTCTGCGCTGGTTCAATCATTGGCTAAAGGGAAGCGACGAGTTCGCCAACGAACCACCGATTCGCCATTTCGCGCTGGGCACCAACCGTTGGTACACCGCCCAAACCTGGCCACGACAGACCAGTTGCAGCTTTTATCTCCGCAGCTCGGGAAACGCAAATTCCGCCCACGGCGATGGTCAATTGAGCACCGCCATTCCAGCTAAGCAGGAACCGCGCGACTTTTATATCTACGATCCGGAGGTCCCCATCGTTGCTCCTGGGGGAATCACCTCTGCGGCCGGTTGCTTCGACCAGTACGGCCTGGAACAAGGAAACAACCTTCTGGTTTATACCTCAGCGCCCTTAGACCAAGCACTTCACATCTTCGGTCATCCAAAATTGGTTTTGTTCGCCGCCAGCTCGAGACCATCAACTGACTTCGTCGGCAAACTGGTTCGGGTGCGGCCCGACGGTCGAGCAGAATTTATCAGTATCGGCATTGCTCGATCCGACTGGATGTTTGCGCACGGCCTTGCGCCCGATGAACCGTTTGGTTGGGAATTTGAACTCGAGCCTACATCCTGTGTATTCGGGCCCGGTGACCGCGTCCGACTGGAGATCGCGAGTTCAGCATTCCCGCTGTATGACCGGAATTCCGGATCTTCGGTGCCACCACCGGAAGCTGATCCCTCGACCTGGCGCCGGGCAACCCAGGCAATCCTCCATGAACCGGCCAAGCCTTCTCGGCTCGAACTTCCCCTTGCTGCCATCTGTTGAAATAGGCTTGAGACTCGATGCACCGCCGCTCTTTAACTACCTCCTCGATGCGCCAGACCGCAGAACTGCCAGCGAGTCGTTCGCATATCGAAATCCGAGAGGTGAGCAAAACCTACCCAAATGGGACACATGTTTTGGACCGCATCTCGCTGAATATTCACCCAAGCGAGCTGGTGAGCATTATCGGTCCTTCCGGCTGTGGTAAATCGACTTTGTTGAAATTGGTGGCGGGCTTGAGTCCGCTTTCCTCAGGAAAGATCGCGATCGACGGCATGGAACCAGTGAATGCTCGGGAGATCATGGCTTTTATGTTTCAAGACGCCACGCTTCTTCCGTGGAGAACCGTTCAACGAAATGTCGAGCTTAGTCTCGAATTGCACGGGGAAAGTCGCGCCCGCCGGAAGGAAAAGGCGACAGCGGCCTTGGCGTTGGTCGGCCTCGGCGACGTAGCAGCTCAATACCCTCGACAGCTTTCCGGCGGAATGAAGATGCGCGTCTCTATTGCCCGTGCGTTATCCGGTCGACCCAAGGTCCTGTTGATGGATGAACCGTTTGCGGCTCTGGACGAAATGACCCGTGACCGGCTTAATGAAGAGCTTCTGCGTTTGCGCGCGGAAAACCGCTGGACCGCTCTTTTTGTTACCCATTCGGTCGCCGAAGCAGTATTCCTCTCCGATCGCGTCGTCGTACTGTCGGCTCATCCTGGCCGGATCGCTCATGAAATACCGATTCGATTCGATGCTCCCAGAAACGCCGATCTACGGCTCTGCGCCGAGTACGAACAGATGGTCCTCGAGGTCACCCACAAGCTTCGCAGCGTCTTTCAACCGCCTATCCCCAACGTGAAATGAAGTTGCCTTCGAGACATCGGCTCATCGATTTGCTCAGTGTCGTGCTGATCTTTTGCGCGCTTTGCACTATTTGGGAAGCCATCATCTTGGCCCTCAGAATTCCTCGGTTTATTCTTCCTTCGCCGTGGGAGGTGGTGCTTGCTGTTTTCAATCGACGCGAATCGTTGTTCAACGCCCTGCGGATCACATCAAGCGCGGTCCTTATCGGGCTGCTGGCCAGTGTCGTTGCCGGAATGATTATTGCGATCGTATTCGCACAATCCCACTGGATCCGTCGAATGCTCTATCCCTACACCATCTTGCTGCACTTGGCTCCAATTATTGCTAACGCCACGCAAGGACTCATTAGCGTCGATAAAAACCTGGTCAGCCTTTTTGCGATGCATAACGCGTCTCGCACCCAAACGTTCTGGAAGCTTCGGCTGCCGCATGCGGTTCCTTCCTTGTTTGTTGGACTCCGCATTTCGAGCGGTATTTCAGTGATCGGAGGCATTACCGGAGAGCTTTTCGCCGGATCTAGTCGAGTCGGTGAAGGCGGGATTGGATACTCAATCATGTACGCCAGTACGCAGCTGCAAACGGATTATCTTTTCGCACTCGTATTCGTAGCGACTGCTCTTGGGTTCGCCTTCTTTTTCTTGGTTAGTTTTCTCGAGTGGTACTTCCTGCATCACTGGCACGAGTCCGCGTTGAGTCAGGAGAATGATTAATATGCTTCGACTAGAATCCAATACCGGCTGGTGGCTCGTTACCCATGTTGATCACGCACGGTTGGCCGGCATGTTCGCCATTCATTGGGGTAATGCTCTGTTTATCCGACCAGAACCTCGCGGCGACGTAATGGAAGGCATTAGCACACATGATGATGGTTGGGAACAACGCGACTCTGCACCGGAAATTACCAAGCAAGGCAAACCAAGCGCTTTTTCATCCGAGTTGGTCGGGAAATATTCCGCCTTCGAGGAGATAGACTTGCGCGACTATTTGGCGGTCAGAGAAGCAGCGGTAAGACAGGTAACTGCGAAGAATCTCTATGCCGGGCTGCTCGTTTCGATGCATACCTACGACCTTCTCCAGAATCGGGCTGACCACCAGTCGATCGCAGCAGATCAATTACCATTGCTGAAACGTTTTTTGCGCGCGCAGCAAGAGTTTCAAACAACGGCAAAGAAGGAACTGGTCACGATCAACGAGTACTCTCCAGAGGAAATCACCGAAACTCGAATCGCTGATAATTTTCATCTTTTGCAAGCTTGCGACAACCTTTCCCTGCTGACCTGCGTTGATTACCAATCCCCGACGAATCTCTTGCACGCTTTGCCAGTGGAAGACGGAGACCGGCAACCGGTAAACGTCGAGCATTTGGGCGAACGCCATTTCCGGCTTTCTCCCTATCCTTTAGCCAAAAGCCCTCTAACCATCCACTTTCCTGCGCGGTTTGTTCGGTCTTCACACTTCGCATCCAAAGAAGAATTGCGGGAAGAGTTTGCTGCGCAAAGCGCTGAAGGCGTGGTTCAGGATCGCCTGAGGCGTAGCCCTAGGAAAATGGATTCCCGGCTGTTATGGGCTGAAGGTGCGTTTCAAGATTAACCTAACCCACATTGTCACGCGCTTTCAGCGCTGGTCGCCTGTTTTATCACAATTCCTAGGGCTACGCCCCAGGCTATCTTGAAACACGCCTTCGGCGCTCCATTGGTAAGCGAACATCGGCGACAAGTGGTTTACTACTTCCCAATTACCGATCACCAATCAACGATTACTGGCTACCGATTACCGCTCAAGAGCTGGCACCGATGCTGCTCCAGTCCGAACGCATGCGCCCTTTTTGCTTCGCGACAATGGTCTCACTGCTGTTCCCTTTCCTGGCAGCCTTGGGCGGGACTCTTACCAGTTCACCTACTCGCAGCAGTTTGCAACACTTGGAGGTTTTCAATATCAACGCCGACGGATCGTCTTCAGTTCCCCGCTATTACCGTTTCGAACAACTTCTCACCCTTCCGCAGATCACGGTAAAAACCGCGACGGACCCTAATACTCAGCAACCGGCTACTTACACCGGAGTGTATTTGAACGATTTGATCCAGGCACTGCAAAGTTCGCCGGAAGGGACCGTACTCGGTGCCAATTGCTATGATGGCTACCAGCAATATTACGATCCGGACTACACCGAAAAACATCATCCGATCTTTCTCTTGAAATACGACGGGAAAGCTCCAGCCGATTGGCCGAAGTCCGAGCATAACTCGCCGATGGGCCCTTACTGTGTCGTGCATGAGAACTTTCAATCGTCGGAAACTATCTATGGTTACACTGAGGCGCCCCGGATACCGTTTGGAATTGTTTCTGTCGAATTAACTAGCTACGCGCTTTCATTCGGCAAGTTCGGCGCACCCGATCGACACAATCCCGAAGTTGTTAAGGGCGAAAGGATTGCCATTGGCAGTTGCATCTCTTGTCACAATAACGGTTCGGCGGGCGGGAAAATGGCTCAGCGTCCCTGGCAAGTGTTGGCGGCGAATTCGATCTATAACGGGAATTATTTTCGCCAATACGTTGTGAACCCCCAGAAATTCAAACCGGACGTGGCGATGCCAGCCCATCCGACTTTCGATTCAGTAACCCTTGATGCGCTGCAGGCATATTTTAAGACCATGCTATCGGGGAACTGAGCTCCTGGTCGCTGTTGTCGTTCTCGAACTCCGATTTGCAATTCCTGGTACGTCTTTTTTGCAAGCTATCGGCGAGGAAACAGGCTAAAACGCTCCTGTCGCTCTATGGAGTCGAAGGTCTTTATTAGCCATTCCAGCAAAGACAAGGCGATTGCCGACCAGATTTGCCAGCACCTGGAATCGGACGGGATCAAATGCTGGATCGCTCCGCGCGACCTCAAAGCGGGATCCGATTGGACCGAGGGGATTATTCAGGGAATTGACTCCTGCCGGCTGTTCGTCCTGGTGTTCTCCGCTAGCGCTAACAGTTCAGAGCATGTACGCCGGGAGGTTGCCACCGCTTTCTCTCTCGGATTAGCGGTCATCCCTTTCCGCTCCGAGAACATCAATCCCAGCGGTAGCCTCGGTTATTTTTTAGGAACAGTGCATTGGTTAGATGCAATTACTACTCCCCTACAGAAGCATCTCAGGGTTCTAACCGAGCGCGTAAACTATCTGCTGTCCGATCAGGGCCGATTTGCGACCTCAATAGGCGAGAGCGCGCGGCGCCCAAAAACCGAACCTGTCCTTCCCACACCGTTAAGGCGCCATCGCTGGTTCATCGGGACTCTTCTGGGCGGCGTAGTGATTCTGATTGCTTTTTGGCTCTTAAGGCAACGACCGCAAAATGCGCCTAGTGAGATTCCCCCCAGAAGCATTGCCGTCCTTCCATTCGATAACATCAGCGCGAATCAAGACGACACCTATTTTGCTGATGGCGTACAGGATGAAATCCTCAACAACCTGGCTAAGATCGCCCAACTGAAAGTCATCAGCCGGACCTCCGTCATGCAGTAT
>WNFN01041520.1_pt1 | contig 10929 bp, 14 predicted proteins | sample 5400161 | NCBI WGS metagenome assembly WNFN01 (sample SAMN13153353, study PRJNA577476) | soil metagenome | isolation source: 80 cm saprolite on Douglas fir-dominated hillslope | place: USA:California | collected 2013-09-17
TTGCTATTTACGGCACCCGCGACCCGGCGCGTTCCTTCGCGCATTGCTGGAGTCCCCATTACCCAGATTGGCCACATCACGCGCGGGCGAAAGATTTTTCTGATGGATCGCGGTGGGGTTCGACACGAGTTGCAGCCGCGGGGATGGGAACATTTCCGGCAGTGACGCAGTTACCTTGGTTACCATCGGTGTCTCTAGTCTGCGGCGATAAACGAGACTAGAGTTATGGTTATGTCGTTCTGCCGATTGATACTTCTCCGAGTTTTGGCTGCGGTGCTGTTCATCGCTGCAGGAACTGCCTCACTGTGCGCACAGTCGAAGAAGCAGCCGCCACCTCCGCCGGCGCATGCCAAGGCGCCTTCTCCCGCAGTCACGGATGAGTTGGTACACCAGCAGTTTGGTGAGAATTGTTCACTGCTGGCCGGGCCGCCGCAGTTTGTGGCTGACCTCGACGATGATGGGGTCGAAGACTTGCTGGTAGCCGCACGGTGCAAGAATCCAATCGCGGATCAGGACGAATACAGTTTCCGCGTCGCTGATCCCTACAACAGCTTTCTGGGGTTTGGCGAGGTAAAAGTTACTTCCACGTTCGCCTCTGATGAGCCCGACCGCCGCGGCCTGAGCTTGCTGATTGTTCACGGGGCCGACAAAGATGCTTGGCGCGCTGAAACTCCGAAGGCCAAATTTGTGTTGATCAACTTGCCTTTCAAAACGCTATCTGTAAAAAAGCTGGTTTTGAAGAAGAGGACCATCCTGGGGATCTACATGGAAGAGAAGGGCGAGGGCGAGAATACCTCGTCGGTGGTTTTCTGGGACGGGAAGAAGTACCGCTATCAGCAGTTGGGCGCGACACTGGAATAAATTTCGGGCAGCCGCGATCGCCAAGCGAATCGGCGTTTCTTCCGCTAAATAGAGCAACCTATCCCACGATTCTTCCATCTTTCTGATTAGTATCCTTGCCGGAGAAGCTGTGTCGTTCCCAATGCGATATCTCAAGGCAGGTCCAGTGCTATTGGCAACCAGTTGGACCGTTGGCCTCAGCTTGATGTTGCTGATCTCATCGCAGGCGAGCTGGTCGGAATCGCTCTCCGGTTCGAAGCACACGGATGGCCTGCAAACGGCGACGATTGTAGCCGTCCAAAAACATTCTGAAGGAAGAGCTTTTGACTGGGTGAAGGCTGGTCTGAATCCGATCCCGATTTACGACAACTATCCCTTCTACGACATGACGATCCGGGTGGAGAAGAAAACGTTTGTCGTGCGCTATGAAGCGCAGACGGACTACTTCCCGTCCGCCTGGAAGGCAGGCTCTTCGCTCACAGTTCGCCTGGCGCAAGGGCGGATGTATCTTCTCCGCTACGACGGAGTCGAGGTGCCGGTCAGCATTCTAACGCGTTCGTCATCTCCGCATTAGCCATCTTGACGTTCACCATCTCATCGACCCGCAGCGTCACCCTGAGATCGCTACAGGAAGACTCCTCCCGCAGATTCCCAGTCAGCGCAACTCAAAGTGAAACACATCCACGACAAGGAACGTTTTGCGATTGAGCAGAACCACATGGCCCCCGATCAAGACGTGCTCACAGTCGGGTGGCGGAGGTGGAAGGCGGTATTCCATATCCTCGGGGCACCGCAGCATTTTCTTTCTCAGTCCGGGCGGCAGAGTTCCGCGCACGATCAGCTGGCGCTCCAGGCCCGGTGGGAGCCGGTCGCGCTCCGCTAAGCCGGGCGGAAGGTGGTCGTAATTCTCGCGGTACCATCCCCGAAGCTCATCGCGGTCGTGGTCTGAATAGCCGTGATGCCCATGGTCATGATCCCTGTTACCATGGCCGCGATCATTGTCATCATCATCGTCGCGATCATGCTTATCGTGACCGTGTCCATGCTCCTGGGCTACGGTGATTGTGGTCGAGAGCGCGAGTGAGAGAGTTGCGATCGCACTGGCTCGCAGCCAAAGTTGGAATGACATGAAAGCTCCTTCCTGCAAATAACAGAATCTCAGACTAAGAGAACGACCGAGGCGCGCACAGATTACGGAAGTGCACGCGGCGGAATCAGCTCGCGGAAGAAGGCGGCGGAGCCAAGCGCCGCGAGCGCCAGCACAAAGAAGGCAAGATGTCGGCGCGGGAGCGGATTGAGTTCCTGCTTGACGAGGGCACCTTCGAGGAGACCGACAAACTGGTCACCCACCGCTGTACCGACTTCGGCATGGCCGAGCAGAAGATTTACGGCGATGGCTTCATTACCGGATACGGACGCATCGAAGGCCGGCTGGTATATGTCTTTGCGCAGGACTTCACCGTCTTTGGCGGATCGCTGTCGGAATCCCATGCCGCCAAGATCGTGAAGATCATGGATCTTGCGGCGAAGATGGGCGCGCCCATGATCGGGCTGAACGACTCCGGCGGCGCGCGCATTCAGGAAGGCGTGATGTCGCTGGCGGGCTATGCCGACATCTTTCTGCGTAACACTTTATACAGCGGCGTGGTGCCGCAAATTTCCGCAATTATGGGCCCGTGCGCCGGCGGCGCAGTCTACTCGCCCGCGATCACCGATTTTGTGGTCATGGTAGATAAGACTTCCTACATGTTCATCACCGGCCCCGACGTCATTAAGACGGTCACGCACGAAGAGGTCACGAAAGAGCAGCTTGGCGGCGCCATGACGCACAACGAAACCTCGGGCGTGGCCCACTTTCTGGCTCACGACGATGCCGAATGCCTGTCGATGGTGCGCGAACTTTTGAGTTTTTTGCCTTCGAACAATCTGGACGATCCGCCCCGCAAAGCTTCGACCGATCCCATCGACCGGGCCGATGCCACGCTCGACACGATGGTGCCTGAGCAGTCGAACCAACCGTACGACATCAAAGACGTAATCCACGCCGTGGTTGACGACGCGTATTTCTTTGAGGTGCAGGAGCACTACGCGAAAAACATTGTCGTTGGATTCGCGCGCCTGAGCGGACGCTCTGTCGGCATCGTCGCCAACCAGCCCGCAATGCTTGCCGGAACGCTCGACATCAATGCGTCGATCAAAGGCGCCCGCTTCGTCCGCTTCTGTGACTGCTTCAACATTCCGCTGGTCACGTTTGAAGATGTGCCGGGATTTCTGCCCGGCACTGCGCAGGAGTATGGCGGCATCATCAAGCACGGCGCGAAACTTCTCTATGCCTTTGCCGAAGCCACGGTGCCCAAGGTCACGGTGATCACGCGCAAAGCCTACGGCGGAGCGTATTGCGTGATGGCGTCCAAGCACATCCGCACGGATGTGAACTACGCCTGGCCTACGGCGGAGATTGCCGTGATGGGCCCCGAAGGCGCGGTCGACATCGTGTACAGACGCGAACTCGATGGCGCAGAAAATCGCGAAGGCGTTCGCCAAAAGAAGATCGAAGAATTCCGCGACCGCTTCGCCAGTCCCTACGTGGCAGCGGAGCGCGGCTTCGTGGACGCCATCATCCAGCCGCACGAAACGCGCAAGAAGCTGATCCAGGCGCTGGCGATGCTGGAGAACAAGCGCGACAAGAACCCGCTGAAGAAGCACGGGAATATCCCGCTGTAATCACGAGAGCTATTGAATTGGGTGGCGAAGACAGGCAAAATAGAACTATTCTTGAAGGCGAACAAAACACGAACGAAAAGGAGCGAAGTCGTGGATGTCGATGACGACGGCCTCTTTCGCGGTAAAGATGTTGGCAAACAGGCGGAGGAGAAGCATGCCATTGTCTCGTTCTATGCGAAGCTGTTTTCCACCGGGATGAAGGGCAAATGGGATGAGCGAGTCTACATCGAACTGTATGCGGGTTCAGGCCACAGCAAAATTAGGGATACGTCGAGGATCATCGCCGGGTCTCCCCTTCAAGCGCTCGCCTTGGAACATCCATTTGATAAGTACATCTTTTGTGAAACAAATCCCAAGGCGCTCGACGCTCTGAGGGCTCGGGTCGAGAGAGCTGCACCGTCGGCGAACGTGTCGTATATCGAGGGGATTGCAATCAAAACGTCGGCGAAATTCTGTCTGAGATTCCGGCTCACTCTGCGGGGCATCGCGTTTTATCTTTGTGCTTCGTCGACCCTTACGACATTGGAATCAAGTTCGAAACGATAAGCAGGCTGTCGAAGCGGTTCGTGGACTTCTTGGTCCTGCTCGCCATTTACATGGACGCAAATAGAAACTACGAAAACTACGTCAGAGACGAGGCAGTCAAGATAGACGAGTTCCTCGGTTCACGGACTTGGCGCGACGAGTGGAAGATGAATCAGCAAAATGGAATCCTCTTTCCCCAGTTTCTAGCGGAGGAGTTTTCGAGAAGCATGGAGACGCTCAAATACCAGCCGCAGCCGTTTTACAAGATGAAGCCAGTAAGTATTCCTGAAATGAATGTTCGGCTCTATCGCTTGGCTTTGTTCTCCCGCAGCGATCGGGCGTACAAGTTCTGGGACGAAGTGCTCAAGTACAGCACCCCGCAGACAGCTTTTGAATTTGGGGGTCCGCTTGTCTAGCAACTCTAAAATCGAATGGACTGATGCCACCTGGAACCCTGTGCGCGGCTGCACGAAGATTAGTCCCGGATGCAAGCATTGCTATGCCGAGACGTTCGCAGAGCGGTTTCGCGGGGTTAAAGGTCATCCTTACGAGCAGGGATTCGACTTGCGCTTGGTTCCTGAGAAGCTGACCGAGCCTTTTTCCTGGCGGTCGCCGAAGCTTGTGTTTGTGAATTCCATGAGCGACCTTTTCCAGGAAGGTGTCCCGGACGACTACATCGAAGCTGTCTGCCGCGTGATGGTCACGGCAAAGTGGCACACGTTTCAGGTTCTGACGAAGCGATCGGAGAGACTCAAACAGTTGTTGACCGGACGACTTCGCTTTGCCGCGGAACAGGATCACATCTGGTGGGGAGTCAGCGTTGAGGACCAGAAGTATGGTTTGCCAAGAATCCGTCATCTGCAGAAGACACCGGCCAGAGTGCGCTTTTTGTCGATCGAGCCGCTGCTCGAGGACTTAGGCCCATTCGATCTCTCCGGCGTTAGCTGGGCAATTGTCGGTGGTGAGAGCGGACCTGGTGCCCGGCCGATGCGGAAGGAATGGGTCATTTCGGTGCGCGACCAGTGCCGAGAATACCGCGTCCCTTTTTTCTTCAAACAGTGGGGCGGTGTGAGAAAAGCGAAAAATGGGAGACTACTTGACGGGCGGACTTACGATGAATATCCCGCTCGTACTGTATCGCCGATTCCCGAGAGAGCAAGTTGCCTGGCGTTTGCGCGAGACCTTGTAAATTCCTTTCGGAGTACCGGCCAAGGCCCGTCGCTGGTGGGAATCACGGCTTAGACTTCGCAACACCAAATCTGAACATAGCTCCAAAACACTCTGTGAATCCGAGGAGGCGTTTATGACGCAGGTACTCGTGCTGTTGGCTTTTTGGGCGCTGACATTGCCGGTTGTTGCTCAAGATCCCGGCACCTGGCTAAACAGTATTCCCCGGGCAAAAGATTACGTCCAGCACCGAGCCTCCAGCTACGACCGCAGCGGCGCGAACGCTGACTTTCGCACGATTGCGCCGGGAGGCACGCTCACGCTTATGGACGAGGCCGGTCCGGGGCTGATCAGCCACGTCTGGGTCACCATTGCGACCGACGATCCGGACCACCTGAAGGCGTTGGTGCTGCGGATGTATTGGGATGGGGAGTCGTCGCCGAGCGTGGAGGCGCCTATCGGCGACTTTTTTGGTCTCGGTCTGGGGGACTACTTTCTCTATCAGTCTCTCCCTCTGTCGGTAGCGTCGGACAAGGCGTTGAACTGCTACTTTCCCGTGGACTACCGCAGCTACAGCAAGCCCTTGCCTGGGGATTCACTTTACTTCCATGCTCAGTACCGTCAGGCCTCGCCCGCGCATGGCTGGACCAATGAATGGCGAACGAACGGCGACCCACAGGTAGATACGAAGAAAAATCTGAAAGGTGAGGGCGATTACGTCTGGCTCGAAGCCAGCGGGCGTGGCCATTTCGTCGGCGTGACCATGTCAATCCTGCAGAACCAGGACGGTTGGTGGGGAGAGGGCGATGACATGTTCTTCGTGGATGGAGAGGCAACGCCCTCCATCAACGGCACTGGGTCGGAAGACTATTTTTTGGGAGCGTGGAGCTTCGGCGACCATCCATTTTCCTACGCACTATCGGGCGCGCCGGTTAAGGGGAACGAAAAGGCGGGAAGCCGGACCTCGGTCTATCGCTTTCACTTGGATTCGCCAATCATTTTTGCCAAATCGCTTCGCGCCACGATTGAGCATGGGCATGCCAATCATCGGTCCGACAATTTCTTTTCCGTCGCGTACTGGTATCAAGCAGAGCCTCACGCCGCCTTTCCGGCACTGCCATCCCTCGATCAGCGTATTCCGAAGATTTATCCAGTCGGAGGACCGGGGAATGCGGGTAGGTGAATGCTTGGGGAAAATGTCCAGACAGGACCTGATTCTCATTGCTGCTGCAAAAAATTAAGAGTTCCGAGGTGATGTTAGGCCCATTCGTCTCAGCCAGTAGCTCGCTTTAGACCCTTGCTCGACCTGCTGTCGCAGCATCCCTTGCGGGGCCGCCACGTGCGATCTTCGCTCGGGCTCCGGGCTTACCGCCAACCGGACAAACCTACCCAACGCCTCGGAACTCTATCCTGCCTTCGACTTGGCTTCTCGTTCTCCTCGACCAGCGCTTTGCTATAGACCCTCGCTCGCCCTCCCTTGATCATTTTGCAATGAAAGGGTGACTACGCTTGAGCCCCGGAACGCCGCACCAACCGGAAAAACTTAAGAAGTTGTCAAAGAACGATTCCGTTTCTACGCTTTCTATTTTTATAGTCAACAGAAAACAGTGGTTTGTAACTACATGTGTTTTCAATCGAGTGCAGCCTGTCCACAGGTGCCTGACAGAATTTGGTGCAAGCGCAGAACGAGGATTTTGAGAATTTCGCAAAAGGTCTGCGGGATGCCGATTTTGAGAATTATTGACAGAGGCTAGCCCTGACTTACTGCTTCCCGTCATGACTTCGTCTTTGTGAAAATCAGGCAGAAGCGGCGCGGGATAAGGGAATCAGAAGAATGGCGGGGACAGTATTGCCAAAGTTCACTCAGGCAACGGCGATTTTCTCGTCGATGAGCTGTTTGTCACCCTCGTCCGTTCCGGTGAGTTCGAACGAATTCGTAACCGCCGCCTTGCTCTTTTCCACGCTGGTGATGACATAGGAGCAGCCGAACCAATGGGCTTCGGCCAGATCGGTCTGCGACCAGCGGGCGGGGTGATCGGGGTGGGAGTGGTAGAAGCCGATGATGTCCTCGCCGCGATCGCGGCCTTCACGCTGGATGCGGACCAGTTCCCGTGTGGCCGAGAAGAACGCCGCAGCACTCGTGCGGGTAGGTTTCTTCGCCGTGGCGGCGAAGGGATTCGTGGTCCCTAGCTGCGATCTTCAGCATGGATGCGAATGCAATGTGAGTGCAGAAGTAAGAAGTCAAAATGCAGAAGTAAATCGCATACCCTCGTCCACTTCTTATACCTTACCTCTCGTTTTACTTCTGCATTCTCACTTCTGACTTTCGTTCACTCCTCCGTCCAGAATCGTTCGCTCAGATACTTGTCGCCGGAGTCGCAAAGAATGGTCACGATGACCGTATCCTGTCCCTTTTTTCCCGGAAGTTGCCGGGCAATCTTCAGGCACCCGACAACGGCAGCTGCAGCCGAAATTCCGACTAGCAATCCGGCTTCGCGCCCCAGGCGCTTGGCCATGGCGTACGCATCTTCGGTGGCAATCTCGAGATTCTGATCAGCCAGCTGCGGATCGTAAATTTTCGGCACCAGCGCGCTGGGCATGTGCTTGGCGCCTTCAATGCCGTGGAAAGCCGAGTCCGGCTGGAGCGAAGTGCATTGAATCGCGGGATTCAGTTCTTTCAGTCGACGCGTGGTGCCGACAAAAGTTCCGCTGGTGCCGAGCATGGAGACGAAGTGGGTGACGCGTCCCTGGGTTTGTTGCCAGATTTCGTTAGCCGTGCCATGGTAGTGGGCTTGCCAGTTAGCGTCGTTCGAATACTGGTCGGCGTAGAAATATCTGTCGGGATGTTCCGCGGCCAGTTCGCGTGCCTTACGAATGGCGCCATCGGATCCGTCGCCAGGATCGGTATAAACGATGGTAGCGCCGTAACTGTGCAGAATCTTTTTGCGTTCGAGCGACACGTTCTCCGGCATGCACAGCGTGACCGGAAATCCCCCGGCTGCACCGAGCATGGCATAAGCGATGCCGGTATTTCCGCTGGTGGAATCGAGCAGAATCTTGCCGGCACGGAACTGTCCACTGCGGCGGCCTTCCGCCACAATGTTGGAGGCGGCGCGATCTTTGACGGAACCGCCGGGGTTGTACCATTCGGCCTTACCCAAAAGTGCTACGCCCGGTAGATCCGCGGTGAGCGCGGTGAGACGCAAGAGCGGAGTGTTGCCGATGCGGTCAAGCACGCTTTGACCAAGGCTGGCGGCGGCGTCCCCTGAGCCATTCGGCGAAGCAGGGAGTGGTCCTTCCCCTAGCTTGGTGGAAGTTTGCGTCATATTTGACCCGAACGCTGAGTCGAACTCGGAATCGACCCGGGAACCGAACCGCCGTGACTAACGTAATGTGCTACAAGGACCAAAACACGGTATGTAGTATTGTGTCTTAGATGATAAACATGGCACAGCGATGCAGGCGATGTAAAGGTGTGCGTTTTCTGCACGGCCTGCATCTATAAGCTAGAGACAGCGAAAGGTTGAAGCAGGTAGCAATGGCGAAAACTATTGAAGCACGGACTTATGAAGAAGCGCTGGCCTGGTTACGCGAGCACGGGTTCGACGTACTGGATGCGCCGGGAATGAATGGCCGCGTGTTCCTCAGAAAGTATAACGTGTCGTCGGCGATCCAGAAGACGCCCGAAGATGGCGTGAAGATCTTTGCCTACCCTGGCTACTTGATTGGCAGTGAGATTTCGAAGCTGGTGAACCGCGGGTACCAGCAGTTTCTGAAGACGTCGAAGACCGAAGTCCCGGCTACGGCCGATCACCTCAAAGCACTGCACTCTTTTGCGGAAGAATTGAAGGTTGCTCTCGGATTGCCCAGTCTGTACAACGAGTCGCTAGGCACGGTGAGCGAGTCGTACCAGTACGATCGGGTTGAAAACCGCGACAAGCCCGCTGTCGACCGGCCCAAGCGGCCTTGGGAAGTGGCAGGGAAAGCGGCTGCCGCCAAAAAGGGCCGTGCCTAGGTCGATATAAGTGTCGAGATATAGTCAGGCTCACCGGGTCAGAATCTTTTCCCAAGCTACTCTCCTTATGCCAAACTAATGCGCTCACGGAGGTCTCTGTGCGCATACGTTTCGCGGTCTTCCTTTCTATCCTGTCTTTTTTCATGATCAACATAGAGTTGGGCGCACAGACGCCCACTCACATCGTCGCTCAAGAAGATACGAGGAGTGCCATCGAACAAGTGTTGCGCACGCAGCAAGCGGCGTGGAACCGTCACGAGCTGGAAGGGTTCATGGTGGGATACTGGAACTCGCCGGAGTTAACATTCTTCTCTGGCGCGAAAGAATCGGACGGATGGCAGGCTGCAATCGAGCGCTACCGCGCCGCCTATTCGAGCCCCGGACACGAGATGGGGAAGCTGGAATTCTCCGGCTTGCGCATCGAGACGCTGGGGCCGAGTGCAGCCTTCGTGCGTGGTGCATGGCTGTTGACGATGCCGGACGGGAAGACGCCGCACGGGCTATTCACGCTGGTGTTTCGCAGGTTTCCTGACGGATGGAAAATTGTGCACGACCATACTTCGGCGGCGGAATAGACAACAAATTACTTCTTCACGCGCACTTGCACGCGAGTTCCTTCCGGAAGAGTTCCATTCTGCAATTCCACGACGCTGTTGCGGACGAGGCCTTCGAATTCCTGCCGTGCGAAATTGGGATCGATTGATGGGTTCGCGGGCAAGAGTGCCCGCGCCACACGATCTGTGCCTAGACGCCCCGTACCTTTGTCCATGGCTTCGTTCGCCAAGCGGTCGGCTTCCTGGTTGTGCTCACGCAGCGCGTGGCCGATGGAGAACCAGTCCAGCTGGGCGATCAATTCTTTGGCCCGGCCGTGAAGATCCTGCAGCGTCGCATTCTTCACCTTGTAGATGCCTTTGATCTGGCGGACCAGAAGTTCGGAGTCACTGATCAGCTTCAGGGACTTGTGGCCATGTTTGATAGCGTATTCGAGGGCCGCAATCAGGCCTTGATACTCGGCGAAATTGTTGGTCTGGTGGCCGAGATACTCGCTCAAAGCAGCGACCTTGCCTCCCGATTCGTCCTCAATGACGACGCCATATCCTGCGGGGCCGGGGTTGCCGCGTGCGCCGCCATCGCTGTGAGCGATCAAATAATGTTGGGGAGGATTTTCGCGGGATTCGAAAAGATGCTTGGCTCCGGGAACGCGGGAGGAAGGCATGTCTGAGTTTACAACGTGCGGTTGTATGACAGCGAAACTCTGAGTGTGTCGCGGATTGAAAAATCAGAATCGCGCCGCAATGGGAACGCCTTGCAGGGCTTTTAGTTTTGCGAGCGGATAAGGGGTCCTTCGACCCCGCAAAACGATTCGCCAAGCAAATCGTTTTGCTGCGCTCAGGATGACAAGCGTATTAGCGTCCCGCGGCCAGGCGGGTGGCGAGGCGCGCAGGGAGGTTGGCGGCGAAGATGCGGTCCTGCGCGGCTTTCAGGTTGTAGGGAGTACGGTGGAAATGGATGATTTGCGCCTCGGTATCGAAGAGTGCGAATGCAGCTCGCCAGTCGCCATCGCGCGGCTGTCCGACTGAACCGGGGTTGATCAGGTTGCGAGTTTCCGATTTCAATTGCAGCGCGATGGACTCGGCTTGACCCACGGTGCGGTCTTC
>WNFN01201482.1_pt1 | contig 10929 bp, 10 predicted proteins | sample 5400161 | NCBI WGS metagenome assembly WNFN01 (sample SAMN13153353, study PRJNA577476) | soil metagenome | isolation source: 80 cm saprolite on Douglas fir-dominated hillslope | place: USA:California | collected 2013-09-17
TGGCAATGCCACCTATCAACGGCGGAAAATAGAGCAGCATCATCTCGCCCTTTTTTTTGAGTGTATCCTTATAGAGGAGGAGTTCGGCGTGGGAAAATCGGACCCTCGCATCTATCAAGCAGCTCTTGACCAACTCCATTTGCAGGCCCAAGAAACCTGGATGATTGGAGATAACCTCTTATTCGACGTGGCAACCCCGCAGCAACTTGGGATTTTTACCTTCTGGTTTGATCCTGAAGAAAAAGGGTTGCCTCCTTATCCGCCGGCCCATCCCGATCGCATCATTCGCACACTTCCTGAACTGTTGCAAGAACTCAGTAATACGAGATTTCTTTCTTCATAGTCATAAATTCCTTCTTTTTAGAAAGTTTCTTCTCTATGATTGCCAGTGATTTGAGCTTGTATTTGCGTTTCTAAAAGTCGAACGGGAGCCTCATTCTGATAGGGCTGGAGAAGAGAGCGCAAATCAACGATACGCTGCCACATGCTTTTTGACTCAATACGGCTTGGTATCGCTAAGCTTTGAGACGCGTAAAAACAGGCAGCCTCTATCTCTCCACATCGTGCTTCGATTTTCGATAAATCGCCGAGATAATACCGTTTTCTTCGCAATGGGGTATTACTTTTCATTGCTCTCTCAAGTGCTTCTTTTGCTTCTTTGATGTAGGTATGTGTCGCTGGGGCGTCTCGTTGATAAAATCGTTGTAAGCAAACACCTTTATATCCATCCAAAAGCACTGAATTCAGCCCAAATAAGTAATAGGTGTCGCTTTTTGGGGAAGTCAGGGCTTCTTCGGCTTGCTGCAAGGCTTGGAGACAATCATCACGACGGAAAAGATTCGCGTAAATCTCTGCCTGAACAGCCGCCACCCAGGCTTTTGCGTTTCGGTCGGTTCCTTGCTCAACCAAAGATGCTGCTTCAAGGATACAGGGAAGAGCGAGAGAAAAAGAACCAGCAGGATTTGAGGATAAAAAAAAGCATCAATCAGGCATGGACGGGTTCAATGATAGGGTCACACAAGCATGAATACGGCATGGAATAAGCATACTTATTGAGAGTGCTGCATAGCACCATTTCGTTACTTACACCTGTTCTCTGCTTTTTCGCATGGAGGTGGTTTTATGATAGCTGGAGCACGGCCAGATGCATCGCTTGATGCCCTTTTCATCAATGCGCCCTTGAAAGATTATGATCATGCTCCACGGTATAACGACTTTACCCTTCCCGTTCTTGGACTCGGTTATATTGCCACCTACGCTCGTACCAAAGGCTTCAATGTTGGGGTTCTGGACGCAGAAGCACTTGGACTCGGAATCTCTCAAGTAGTGGCTCTGGTTCATCAAGCACAGCCGCGCTGGGTGGGACTCAACCTGCTCGCACCCACCTATCGCTATAGTGTCGAGATTTTGCAGCGCCTTGATCCTGCACTTGCAGTGATGCTTGGTGGCCATCAGGCAAAGGCGTTGCCAGAGCGCATTCTCCAGGATCAACGTATCTTACGCATCGATGTGCTCCTTTTAGGTGAGGGGGAATATCGGGTCACAGCCCTTCTGGATGATATCACCAGGCGAGAACGGCTCCCTGGTGTCTTTTGGCGAACGATAGATGGCACCATCGGCCAGGGTCATCTTCCTCCTGGAGAGAATACCGTCTCGTGGCTTGCCCCCGATATCAATACGCTCCCATTTATTGATCGCACCTTTTTGACTCAAGATCCATTCACAGCCGCAGACGGCTCCATCGAAGCGAATCTTGTTGGCTCGCGGGGTTGTCCCTATGACTGTTCTTTTTGCGGAGCGGCAGTGAGTGCGAACCCTGACATTACTATTCGTACTCGTCACCCAGACAACCTGATTGGCGAAATGCGGGCCCTGGCTGCCTCCTCTCAGACCACCGTTTTTCGTTTCGTAGACGATCTGTTTCTGGCAATTCCCCCATTTATGAGAACCTGTCTTGGCCAATTCAGGGCCGAGGAAATCGGGAGTGCCTTTTCCTGGGACGCAACCGGGCGCATTAACATCCTGAGCAAAGCACCGGAAGCCTTACTGGATCTGATGAAAGAAGCGGGGTGCCGTGAAGTTGCGCCCGGTATTGAGTCCGGGAGCGCTCGCCTGCTGTCCTACATAGGAAAGCGTATCACCCCAAAAATGACAAAAACGGCGGTCCTGGCGCTCACTCGTCGGGGAATCAACGTCAAAGGCTACGTTATTCTGGGCTTTCCTACGGAAACCCATGCAGAAGCGCATGAAACCCTCCAGTTGATTTATGATCTCTGGGAGATGACGGATGAGCAACCGGGCACCTTTCGCTGTAGCGCATTTGAGTTTCGTCCCTATCCTGGGACGCCAGAATGGCACCGGCTGCTCGCCACGGGGCGTTTTCAGGAAGAAGATCTGTTACGCTACGAGTCTGTTGATCTGACCAACGAGGGACAGGTTCAGGCTGGCCCAAAAAACCATTCCAGACGGAGACACTTTGATGGCACAAGGCGTTTCTTCCATCATGAGTAAACGGTATCAGCACCCCTGTTCGTCAAAGTAATCGGGGTGCAGCAATGTTTGAGAAGAAAGATCAGCAAACCGAGAAACGGCTTGAGCACTGGGGAGAAAAAAAAGTCCCTGAGAAGCAGGCGACGAGAGTTGCTGGTCGTTGTGCATGTGTGTCTTCATCACGCGACATCTTTCACGCATTCCAAGCAGAAAACGATGGATGTCGCATTCCCCTTTCCACGGCCAGATGGGATCGGAAGATCCATGGCGCTATCGAATTCATTTATAAAACGGAGAAGCAGCAAAAAAGAAACAGATTGTCCAAATGCTTCTTTGTCAGTCTTGACGTTTAAACTAACACTAATTTAACTGAACCATAATGTGAATGGTTCAGGATCAAGAAAGATGAGCGAAGATGAACAAGATCAGCCGATCAAGCTCAAGCAGAAGTGATCTTTTTGCTCGTTTTGCGAATCACCGCCTGACGAGTTCTGGGCGGGGGATGGAAACCTTTGGCCCGTCCCGGTGCCTTTCCACGCAGTTGCGGAGGGCGCGCGGGTGTTCCCAACTCGTGCAAAAGGGTGGGCATGGCTCGTCGCACTTGCCCCAACGTGAGGAGGGAGCTATGCGTCTCCCACGGTCGATAGCAGCCGTCCACCAGAGGGCGAGCCAGGACCAACAGATTGTGTGCACAGGCAACCACCCACGTCCAGCGTTCGGTGCGCTCCGGGGTACTCAGCCGTGGGATGTCCCAGAGCAGTTCCTGCTTGTCGAAGCGATAGCCATGCTCATGCGAGTAGCGCAAGCGATACGTCGGGCTGACCTCGGCCAGAGGAGCGGGTTGATCACCATGCCACACGAACCAACTGACTGCTGTCGATCACGAGCCTTGCCGCTTGCTCCATGACGGATGATCTGGATCAGCGAAACCTCAACGAAGCGGGCGGCGCGCAAATGCAGGTGGCTCCAACGCCGCACCTCAATCTTGGCCCCTTTGGCATCGACGCCTTCCCAACTGGCATCCGGTTCTCCGTGGCTACTCTCGTCTTTGCATTGAAAGCGCTCCCCATCCTTGCGGCTGGCCCCGATCTGGCCGGGAACCCGTGCCGGGGCCGGACGATAAAAGACGCGATTGCTTTTGACCCGCAGCAACTCAGACGCCTCGACGTCAGCCATACGGGCCAGGAACGGGGCGCAGGCGTAAAGGAGAAGAGCATGAGGCCCTTGATGAAGGGACCGGAAGACAACGCGAAGCGCTTCGCGTTGTCTTCCGGTCCCTTCATACTCAAGACCTGTTGTCGTGAGGAGTGACCCTGAGCCTCACATCAGTTGTTGAAGTAGTGCTCTTCAAGGTCCGGGAGAAGTCGCGGATGCACAGGCCGCCATCCCAAGAGTTCCTGGGTCAGTGCACTCGACCTCGGGCGGTCGACCGCCGCCACGGTGCCGAGAAAAGAACCGAAGTGGGCGTCTGCCTCTTCGCGGGAAATGCTGACCACCGGCAGGTTCAGGTGGCGACCGATGACGCTGGCGATGTCGCGGAATGGCACACCCTCATCGCCGACCCCGTCAAGCCGTGACCCCGCCGGGGCGCTTTCCAGTGCCAGGCGGTACAGGCGCGCCGCATCGAGGCGATGGACGGCAGGCCAGCGGTTGGACCCGTCGCCGATATAGGCAGAGACGCCCTTCGCGCGAGCGATGGTGATCAGTCTCGGCATGAAGCCGTGCTTGTCGTCCTCGTCATGCACGGACAGAGAGAGAGAGACGACCGATGATCGCACTCCAGCCAGTGCGAGCACCGCGTTATCCGATGCCTCCCCGTTGAGGTGAGCGGTGGTCACGAACGGCTTGCCTGTGCCGATCTGCGCCGTCCCCATCGTCTCGACGGCGCGCAGATCGGTGGTGAGCGCGGCTGCGAAGTCCGAGCCGTGCCCAAACGCCAGGTGAATGACGCCATCCGCTGCCGCCGCAGCGGCGCGAAGACTGTCGAGGTCGTCAAGGGTACCGCGACGCACCTCGGCCCCAGCTTCCTTCAGTGCCTCAGCACCCTTGTCTGAGCGGGTAAGACCGACGACCGTATGACCGGCATCGATGAGTTCGTGGACGACGGCGGAACCGATGAAGCCTGTTGCTCCTGTGACGAAAACACGCATAAGAAAGTTCTCCTTCTCCTGGTAAGATCAATCGTGAATGTGATAAAATGAGGCTACCTCCCTCTATTAACGGAGGGACCCTCAGGTTTACCTCTCATATATTAACGGAGGGACTCTCACTTTGTCAAGGACCAATAGCTCTAGGAGAAAGGAGGAGCATGAAATGAACGAGCCAACACCAGCCAACCGCCCAATGCGAGCTGATGCCCAGCGCAACTACGCCAGCCTGCTGAACACGGCGCGAGTCGCGCCTGGATGAGACCAATGCATTGAGGGCGCACGCGGAATTACTCGCAAGCGCTCCGGTTCCTTTCGACGCCTTGATTAGCTGGCTTCGTCTCCAGATGGACTTCGCGGCTCGAGGGCGGAGCATGGGAGCAGCCATCATGGCCGCCAAGCACGTTGCGGGAACGAGAATCTATGATGCGAACAAAGCTATGCACGAGGCGGGAGAAGTCCTCTTGCTCCGCGCCCAGGCCGCAGCACAAATCCGAACGGATGTCCATATTCTCGACGTGATACGACTCGTCTACGGAATCGCCCTGGTGAATCAACATGCGTCCGACCCTGATGGGGCCAACCGCATGCTCGATCTCGTCATCGCCGGAATCAGAACAAAGCCAAGTCGGGACTGAAAGATGTTGTGTCACCTCTCGGCTAGGAGTCGATCCTGCTTTCCGACGGCTTGCGCCAGTTGAGCATGCGCACCGGCTTCGCTGGGAAGTCGAAAGGCAATCTTGGGGAGGGCCAACATTGTCACGTTCTCGATGGCGAGCATGGAGGCCCAGTACCAGCGAAGCTGACACAGACCGCAAAGAAGAGGGGAATAGTTGGGAAACGTCCAACACCTGTTGTAACCACAAGATGTACCTGCGCTGCCCTCACCCATTTCCCAAAATGGTGCGAAACAATTCGTCTCTGGGACTACTTCTCTCGATTCTCCAGAGTCAATTTCCCTGTTTCGCGCTGATGCGGGTCAGTTTCGCCTCAAAAGGTGTGCTGATGCGCACCCAATGTACTATTTGGATACATTACTCCACCTCAGCAATCCTTGAGAGAGAATTGCTGAGGTTATTTTAGTTTAAACGTCAATCAAGAAGAGCAGGGGCTGGCTGAGGAAGCGCGAGTAATTGTCCATGCAACGGTGTCACTGGCATCGGTGTCGCAAGCCAGGAGCAACACTCCTCTGCCCATGCACCTGATGCGACAATGACCTGGCCACATCCAAACGTCTGCCCCTGTCACCTTTCAGGTATTCTTAAACGGTGCTTCTCTTGCACCTCTTGCAATGCTAGACCTGAACGATAGGATATGTTACACTCGGCAAGGATGAAGCCGGAAGCCATGCTATCCAACAAGCGTCATCGCTTATTCCGCCATTGATGGAGAAAGCGCCATGTTCCAAACACATGTTTCACAGAGCCATTTTCTTTCTCTTGATGAAGTCGTTACGCGGCTGGCACAGCATCATGAGATCGAGAGCATTACTCTTCTCGGCTCCGGGGCCAAAGGCACTCTGAATCCGGCCAGCGATTATGATGTGCTCGTTGTGCTCTCTAACATGTCTGTGCCAGTCTCGCTTGTTCTCACCACTATTGGACAAAGACTGGCTGAGGTCGTCTTTTTCTCTGCTAACACGATTGAGCAGTGGTTGAGCGTTGAGACGTGCAATGCAGAGAATCAGGCAGGTCCTATCTTGAGACGGTTCCAAAAGGCACGTATTGCCTTTGATCGCACGGGCCGTACCACGCGTTTCTACGAAAAAGCGCTGAACGCTGCCTGGGAAGAGGAGAGAGACCAACAAGCGATCTGGGAGGCATGGTTCTCTTGCAATTATGATCTCTTGCACACGAAACGTCTGCTCACCTCCACCGATCCGGTCTATCTCATGGCTGGTGAGATCAAGATGTTCAGCAATGTCTCCCATCTCTTGAAGACCTATTTCCTCATGCATCAGGTGCCTTGGTCGGGTGAGAAGGAGGCCATTCGCTACCTGACGAGTTACGATCCCACGTATCTAGCATTATTTCAGTCCTATTTAGCTGAGACAGACCACGAACGCAAAGTGCAGCTCTACGAAAAGATAGCAGAACTTGCTCTGGCACCTATCGGGGCGTTATGGGACGATGATGCGACGGCAATTGAGTTGCGAACAGAGGGAGATATACAACCAGAGCAGTTGCAGGCAGCGTTTGCCTGGTGGGAGCATGTGCTTTCCTCAGAGATCCCATGCGCTTCGTAACGAGATGAACCCTGTAGCAAGCAGGAGTAAAAATGGGCCTTTTTGAGAGGGGAAAACACAACACATTCCCTCAAGGAGGCACGTATGACCAGTATCGCCGATGGATCGTTGTGTATCCAGACCTCTTCCGAAGCTGTCCCTGCAACGCCTTCTTGGTTCGGAGAAGTTGTGCTGCTGATGGCGCATCTTCGCAAGCACAGCGTTTTCAACAAGATCAATGAGCAGGTGCGCCCTGCATTTTGCTGTAAAGTGCAAGCTCGTTGCGCAACCCGTGGGATTTATAGGAGGGATTTATAGGAGATCAAGGGACGCTCCTTCTGTGGATGGGTGAGGGGAGTCCCGATCTTGCGCCCATAGCGGGTTGGGATCGGGATGGGCAGCCTGCGCGTACAACTGCCGAACTTCGAGAGAATGATGTGGTTTGTTTCCCCCTTTTTATCATAGCGGTTGTCCGCCTTCAGCTCCCTCTTGGGAAAGTGCAAAGTTAGAGTTGACACTCTATCCCCGTAATTCTACTGGTATGCCTTTGTAATGATGGCTACCTCGCCTTGCAAAGAACGGTAGTGACAGCCTGTAATTCTACAGGTGTATTGCACCTCCTGGCAAACTACACTAAGAGCAAGTGGTTTGTCAGGAAGCATCCCGGTGAGAAAGAGCAACGATTTCCATACGCCGAGGGCTGCCCTGTACGAAGCGCGTGTTTTACTAACAAGGTTTTATTGTAGTCACATGCCTTTCATGGATAGCCGCAGAAGGACTTCCATTGATCTGGCCTATATTCTGGGAGGCTTTTCAGATCTTTGGCCCTCCCCTGGGAATCCTTTATGGGATCGTGGTCATCGTTAGTTGCCTTCTGGGATTCACACCGCCCTTCTAACGCGAAATGCGTGAAGTTCGGATCTCCCTCACATTTGGTAATTGCTGGGCTTACAATTTTAAATAGTCCCTTTTTCATGCGCAAAGAAATGTCTCGGTTCATATTACGGAAGCGTTTTCCCCAAATGTGAGGGAGATTCTGAGGAAATGCTTCTGAAAAGGAAAGCGTCACGTTTAGTGAGGAGTCTTTGAAAATAGCACAGGAGGTGCTCTTATGTGGACAGATTTAGGTCGCCCGGCAGATCTTCTTATGCGTCTTGCCGTTAGTCGCAATGCTGATGGTCGTTTGGAAGTCTTTGGTGTAGGATCTCACATCTGGCATAACTGGGAACTTGCAGCCAATAGCTATACCTGGAGGGGTTGGGAGATGCTTGGGACCAATAGCGACGGTGGAACAAATCTTGTTGTAGGTCAAAATAGCGATGGCCGCCTGGAAGTTTTTCTGGTTGGCCCCAACAACAACCTCTATCACAACTCTCAAAATGCCCCGGTGAATGGAACTGGCTGGAGCGGCTGGCAGATTATGGGGAATAGTCCCCAGGTGAGCGCAGATCCTGACAGCCTGGCGGTAGCATCTGAAGCTGACGGACGTCTGCATGTGTTTGCCATTGACCAGAATAATGGTGCGATCTGGCATAGCTATCAGCAGCTAGCATCAGAGGGCGGCGGTTGGAGTTACTTTCTCGAAATCGGCTATATAGCCGATAGAAACGGATACCGCCTGGCAGTGGGCCGCAACAGTGTCAGTCTCTGTTTGGAAGTCTTCCTGGTGAAGCAGGATCATACCATCTGGCATGCCTGGGAAACGCGAGAAAACGGGAGTAACTACTGGAGCGAGTGGGCTATGCTGGGAACGCAGACAGACGCAGGCTATCTACTCAAAGTCGGACAGAATGCTGATGGGCATCTGGAAGTCTTTCTGGTTGGTATGGACTTCAATGTCTGGCACAACTGGCAAATGGCTCCGCAGTCGGGGTCTCCCTGGAGCGGCTGGAATCATCTTGGCACACTGCCTCATCCACTTCTCCCAGAAGCGGAGATGCACCTTGCCGTTGGCTATGACGAAGCTGGCCACCTTGAGGTATTCGTGATCGATAATGATGCACATGTGTATTACACTTCCCAGGCGGGAAACTGGGGTTCCTGGCAGGTTTTGAGTTTAACAGATCTGTTCACAATTACCTCAGGTTCGGTGATCGTTGCCCAGAACGAGCAATCCCGTTTTGGCATTCCTTCTCCTTATGGACCGCTTACTGTTTTTATGATGGGGAACTCCACCTGGGCATATAGCGTCTATGCCTTCGTGGACTGGTTAACCGAACAACCCGCATTCGATGCCGTCTATGTCTCCCAGTCGGTTCCCCCCTCGGTAACAGCTAAATCGACTTTTACAGCAACCATAACCATGCGAAACACCGGCAGATGCATCTGGACCCCTGGCGGCCTCAATCCCTTGCGGATCGGCTCACAGAATCCGCAAGATAACATGATCTGGGGTCTAGGCCGCATGGACGTGCCCTCTACGGTCCCTCCAGGGATGCAAGTGACATTCAATTTGACACTTACCGCCCCGGCAGTCTCGGGCACTTACAATTTCCAGTGGCAAATGGTGGAAGAAGGCATCAGCTGGTTCGGAGCTATGACGCTAAATATGCCGGTCATAGTTACTGGAGTGAAAGGGAAGGAGAAGGAGAAGGAGAAAGACAAAGACAAAGACGGCAAAGACCACAAGGACTTGCGAGATGGCACTGGCATAAGTAGCCAGACTTCAATGATGGACGCCCTCGGCAATCCCGCAGAGATGGATGCGATAGATGAGCAGGCGGCAAACGGCGAAACGTTCATTTCTTCTCAGGAGCGTCCACCTGTTGGTACGCATGCATTGGAGCAGGCGTTAGAGGAAGAGTAAGCTCAATACTTGTGATTACCGCTCACCAGCAAGATCAGCATGTTCCTGCCTGTTTTACGAAAGGAGAAAGGAATGCCACTACCTCAGCAGCAGCTTGATCGAATGGCGGTCGACCTGCAAAACCATGAGCGAGAGCGCCAGGCGCTGGAAGCGAGCCCCGGTTACAACGATCAACATGTTCGTAGTAGAATTGAGTTTCACCAGGTCGCTCTCCAGGTGGGGCGAGATCAGAAAATCCTTGCTGCTTTGGGAGAGATTCACGACGACCCGAAGCTGATCGATCAACTGGCGAGCAACCCTGATAAGTTTCTTCAATCCCGAAGTATCCATCTCCCAACGGGGGTCACCAGGATCGTCGTCAAGAATCTCCCATCTCAGCCCGTCCAGGCTGAGATCCAATTCCAGCGTGGAAATCTGTTTTTTAGCCTTCTGTGGGACCAGAAAGCTGGCTTTGGCGCTCGTCAGCTGCCACCAAAGGCATAAGTACGCGCATTCAGGCAGTTCCAGCAGAAAGAAGAGAAAAGAGGGCATCATGATTTTTCTCTGGGGAGTACCCGGTGACACTCCGCTGATCTCCGTACGCGATACACTGCGCAAACGAGGCTATTCTTTTGTGTTCTTCAATCAATGGGACGTGCTACAGACCGAAGTCGAACTTTCCGTGGGTTCCTCCATGACGGGTAGAATCCGTGTGAAAGAGCAAGTCATAGATCTCGACACAGTGACTGCTGCCTACCTGCGGCCCTACGATTCCAGGAAGCTGCCCATCATTGCCGAAACCGGGTGCGCCAGCGAGGCATGGCAGCATGCCCAGCAGGTTGAGGATATTCTCTTGTCCTGGATTGAAATGCTTCCCGGTACCGTCGTAAATCGGCCCGGGGCCATGGCTAGCAACTGTTCCAAGCCCTATCAGGCGACACTCATTCGAGATCTCGGATTTGCAACGCCTGAGACTCTGATCACAACAGATTCTGCTGCCGCTCTTGCGTTCTGGCAGTTCCACGGCACGGTGATCTACAAATCGATCAGCGATGTGCGGAGTATCGTTTCTCGCCTGACCTCCGAAGATCGGCAGCGCCTGGAACGTGTGGCCTGGTGCCCAACGCAGTTCCAGCAATACATTCCTGGCACCGACTATCGCGTCCATGTGGTTGGTACAAAGATCTTCGCCTGCCAGATTACATCGACAGCAGACGACTATCGTTATGCAGCACGCCTGGGCGCAGCCACGCCGCTCGCACCCTACGAACTTCCCGCTGCGA
>WNFN01241769.1_pt1 | contig 10927 bp, 16 predicted proteins | sample 5400161 | NCBI WGS metagenome assembly WNFN01 (sample SAMN13153353, study PRJNA577476) | soil metagenome | isolation source: 80 cm saprolite on Douglas fir-dominated hillslope | place: USA:California | collected 2013-09-17
CCCCTCTTCGCAATGCGGTTTGCGGTTTTCAACGCTCGCGAAATCCCGCTGCAACAAAGTAAGCCGGCGTTCCCCTCTATTTCAAGTAACTGAAGAGATTATTCTGCGTGAGCTTGCTGATGGTGGCGAGTGTGGCTTGGGTGTCGATCTGGGATCGGGCGAGATTGGTGGCGGCTGCAGCGAGATCCGCGCCGCCAAGCGTGTTCTGCTGCTGGGCGATTTGAAGCTTGGCGGCATTGAGGTAAGTGGATTGCGACTGCGCCTGGTTCGCGGCATTGCCATAGAAGACGCGCTGCGCCGATAGATAACTGTTTGCCGCGCCTAATGAAGTAACGGCGGCGCCAATGCCGGTATTGGACTGCAGGGCCTGGATGAGGCTGTTGATGGCGAGAAAAACGTCGTTGCCGGGAGCGGAAAACAGGTGCGATCCGGGCTGGTTGATGGCGAGCTTGTTTCCATTGCCGATCGCTACCTGATTGACATCAGTGTTGCCGACATAGCGGACGCCGGAGGGGACGGTATTATCGATCACGAATGGCGGCGCATTCGTATTGGTGCCTGCGAACACGTAACGGCCCTCGTACGAAGCGTTGGACAGCGACACGAGCTGGCTCTGAATGCCTTGCAGTTCATTGGCGATCGAGGCCCGGTCGCTGTCGGAGAGCGTGCCATTGGCTCCCTCAACGCCGAGGCTGATACCTCGTTGCAGCGCGGTTACAACCGAACTCAGCGTCGAATCGGCGGTCGAGAGCTGGCCTTGTACCGTGCCGATACTCTGCAGATAGCCGCTGTTGAAGGTCGCCTGGTCGTTGTTCTCGATCAGCAGGGCAGCGGCGGTCGGATTGTCAGAGGGCTGGTTCACGCTCCGGCCGGACGAAATCTCGAGCATGGCCTGCTGCGTTTCCAGTTGTGACTGATTGAGTGCCTCCAGCAGATCGGGCATGGGATTCGGATTCACGCGCATGAACGATTACCTCCCAAGATTTACGGCGACATCAAGCAAGGCATTGACGGTAGAGACGACCCGGGCAGCAGCCTGATAAGCGGTCTCATACTTGATGAGGTTATCGGCGAAAGTATTCGAGGTATCATTGCCCACTTTAAATACGATGCTGGAATAGAAATCAAGCGGCGTCTGTCCATTGGCCACGGGTTGATCGTGAACCGCGGAGAGGACGGCCAGATTTCCGTTGCTGCCGGGAGTACCGTCGGAACTGGCGGCAACCAGGGCCGGGTCGGTGATACTGACGCTCAATGTGGCCGCTGCGCCCACCCCTCCCGCGGGCGGAGGCACGAAGAGATTGACGTCGGCAGCGCCATTCAGATCGAAGCCTGTTTTGTTGGCGGTGTTGAGGGCAGTGGCAAGACCCGCTGCCAGTTGGTCGAGGCTGCTCCCAAGGCCGGGTATTTCCTGGTCGCGAATCTGAATCAAACCCGCCAGGCTGCCACCTTTCAGCGAGCCGGTGATGTCCTGACTCCCCGCCAAGATGTGCTGCACTCCGTCGCCGCCGAGCTGGGTGGAGAGCGCGAAACTCTGCGAACCCGATACCAGCGTCGTCCCATTCGAAGTTGCCAGCGAGATGCCCTGATCGGTCTTAATGACCTGCACATCCACTAGTCCCGAAAGCTGCCGGATGAGAGTAGTCCGCTTGTCGACGAGCGTGCCTGCGTCCCCGTGCGCGTTCTGGACACTGCTGATCTGCCGGTCGACGCTGGCGATCTGCGCCGTCAAGCTATTCACCTCGCCGACCGACTGCACGACATTGAGGTCAAGGTTGCTGCGCTGGGTCTGAAGGTTGCGCGCGGTTGTGTTGAAATCGGTTGCCAGATTGCCGGCGGCGGTCAGCACGGTTTGCCGCAACGCCAGATTCGTCGGATCGGCAGAGAGTTGCTGCAGACTGTTAAAGAAATTGCTGATGTCGGCGCCGATGCCGGAACTGCTGCTCCCAAACTGCGTTTGAATCTGTTGCAGTTGCCCCAGTTCCGTGCTGAGCTTGCTCTGCTGCTGCGTTTCCTGATGCAGTTGAATTTCGAGGATGGGATCCCGCAGGCTCTCGATCTTTTGCAGAAGTACTCCTGTGCCAAAGCTCAATGCCGCGATAAGAATCGGGTCGCCCGCCACCGCTGCGGGAATCTCGCGGGAGTATCCGAGAGTATTTGCGTTGGCCACATTGTTGCCAGTGACTGCCATCTCCTGCTGGCTGACTGAAAGCGAAGTCAAGGCAATCGAGAGAGAGCCAAACAAACCCGACATGGTTATTCTCCAGCCCGAAGCCAGACTTCTGTTCTAAGCAAGCCGAGGTCGGGCGTGTAGGTAGGTGCGCAACTGTCGACCACGCGATTCAGGACCGCGAGACTGCGCTCCAGGTGCCGCAGCAGCGACCAGTGCACTCGCGTGAGATAACGGATCCGGGCTCCGAGCGTCTCCCACTCGGCTTGCAGCCGAGCGGATTGTCCGCTTTGAAGGGATTTGGTTTGAGGGGAACTGCCGGATACCCCGGCCGCGGACGGCGAAGAATGCTGCCCCGCTTCGCGGCGAAGCTCCTCTTCGAGACGGTTCCACTGCCGGCACAGCTCTGCCTGATGCGCCGCGCCGCGCGCGATTGCTTCCGAGTCGTTTTGCACCAGCGCCAGGCTGCTGGTCTCCAGACTGTCGGCCAGGCTGCGTAACAGCGCGAGCCGCTCGTCGATCAGTTTGCTGAGTTCGGGAAGCGATGTCTCGAGGTTATCCATTGAATCATCAGGATCAAGCCAAGTCATCCAGATGGTGCTTTGGAATGTCGAATGATGGCTCTTCTTCTTTATCTTCGTCTGTATATTCTTCGTGGCCTTCGATCGTTTTCCCGCGCAGCGCCGGACGCTTCCGCCTAGGCACCGGGCCATGCTCGTTGGCCCGCTTTTCCAAGCCGCGCAGCATCACTGGTTCGACCCCGTTCGTGCTCAACAGATGCATAATTCAGTCCATGTTAGCCGGTGATTCCGCCCAGTTCGGTGACCAAGGCCTCGGCCACTAGGCTGGCAGGAACCGAATATTCGCCCTTGCTGATTGTCTGCTGCAGCGATTGAACCTTGGCCTCGCGAATTTCAGGCTGGCTCAGAACATGCTCTTCGAGTGACTGCACGCGCTTCTGATCGAACGAGAAGCGGGTTTGGTCTATACCCAAGGCGCCGCCCGCCCCGGTCCCTGTTCCGGGTCCAGAGGACTCGGTACGCCCCGCGCGGCCGGCCGTGCCCTTCTCCGGTGGTTCCAGTCCGGGTGTTGTGAAATCGACTCTCATAAACTCTCCAATCTCCAACTGCCCCCACTTGCTTTCGTTATCGGCAGGCTCTTAAATGAACCTTAATGTGAATGCGGTGCATCTTGCCGCAGACCCATGGCGGCTCAAATCTAAGATCGGCAGAGTCTCGAAAACCTTTAGCACTCGAAGTGAACCCTCGGTTCAGCTCCCACCCGATACCTTTGGTAGCTCGAAATGGCGCAAGATCAGCTGCGCGATGCCAATCCCGCCCCGGGCGGCGATCGCCTGCGCCAGCGCCGCGGTCGCCATCTGGCGATAGTCGTTCGTCCCCGGGATATTGACCTCCTCGGAGCGACCCGCAAACGTTTTCTGAAGAGAGTCGAGCACCGGCGTGAGCAGCAATGCTTCAAAATCCTGTGCCGCCTTTTCATTTTTGAGACCTGCTTTCAGGGCCGCAGGATCGGCTGCGGCGATGTGATTCCGGTTGGTAAAGTTGGTAAAGAGCGATACGTTCATCTCGTCACCTCTTGCACAAGATCGCCTGTAATCCGGTCACACGGCATCAAATCACCTCCAGATCGGCGTCGAGCGCTCCGGCGGCTTTGATGGCTTGCAAAATCGAGATCACGTCGCGCGCGGTCGCGCCCATGTTCTGCAATCCGCTGACCAGGTCGTCGATGCTGGCGCCCTCTCCGATTTCGAGCCGCCGCGCGGGACTGTCTTTAGCCTGAACTTCGGTCTTGCCCACGACTTCTGTCGTCCCCGACGAGAGTGGCGCGGGCTGAGAGACGGAATACTCAGTCGAAATCTGCACCGAGAACCCGCCGTGCAGGATGGATACCGCTCCGAGACGCACGTCTTTCCCCATCACGATGGTTCCCGTACGTTCGTTGACCACAACCCGGGCGCGCCGGTGCACGGCAACGACCAGGTTCTCAATTCTGGCGAGGACCGCCGTCAGGTTGGCCACGCCGGTTGCGCCCGGATCGACTTCCACGCGTCCGCCATCGCGAGCGCTCGCGACACCCCGCCCAAATTCGCGGTTGATGGCGTCGGAGATTTCGCCCGCGGTCGAAAAATCCGACTCACGCAAAAGCAGCGAAACCGGAGCGAGACGATTGAAATCGAAGGCCAGACTACGTTCTACCCGCCCGCCCGCCGGAACTCTTCCGACGGTTGGATGGTTCATCTGCTTGCTCGCACCCGCACCTCCAGCGGCAAACCCTCCGACTGCAACCGGGCCCTGGGCTGCGGCGTAGACCTGCCCATCCGCGCCATAGAGCTGCGTGAGCAGAAGGAGGCCGCCTTCGAGGCTCTTGGCATCGCCGATCGAGGAGACGGTTACGTCCACTTGCGTGCCGGGCCGCGCGAATGCCGGCAGGCTGGCAGTCACAAATACCGATGCGACATTGTTGACGCGCGCCGTCGCCGCCGGAATCGTTGCGCCCATGCGCTGCATAATGTTGGCCAGGGTCTGGGTCGTGAACGCGGTCTGCTGGCTGTCTCCGGTACGCGTGAGTCCAACCACCATGCCATAGCCAATCAGCGGATTTTCCCTTACGCCTTCGATGCTGGTCAGATCGCGGATTTTCACCGCGACCGGTTCGGTCGCAGAGATCGCTCCGGGATATGCGAGCACTATCACTAGCACCAGAAGGGGTCGAGCGACAAAAACGGCTTTCCCATGCATAAGAATCAGGCTCCTAAAAATTCAGCACGCGAAGGATGGCACGCAGCACCCGATGCGGCGGCCGCACCCCGTCCGAAATGACGCCTTTGCCCTTGATCTCTAACTCAAGATCGCCAATGGTGTTCGAAGCGACGGTGTTGTTCGGTCCGATATCGCCCCGGCGCACGACGCCGCGCAAAATAATGGTCTGCTTCTCGTGGTTCATGTTGATGACGCGCTCGGCCTCGACGACCAGGTTCCCGCTCGGCAGAACCGCGACGACTCGACCCGCCAGCGTGGTGGTCAGGCTGGTAGCCGAAGAAGCCTGGCTCTTGCCGGACAAGGTATCCGCCGAGTGCAGCCCGAGGAGGCTCTGAGCTGCTCCCACTCCTACTACAGGCACTGAATCTATGCCTGAACTGGTGTTGAATGTCCGCGCCGTGCCGACCGCGCCGGCGTTCGATGAGATGACGCCCTGCACCACGACCACCGTGATCAGGTCTCCGACAGTCATCGCCTTGTAGTCGGCGCTGAGCGACGCCATCCGTCCCGAATCGACCCAGAGGCTCCCCGGGGAGAGGGACGCGGGCGGGGAAGGCTGCGCGGTCTGGACATGGGCGAGATATTTTGCCAGACTCTCGTCCCGCGCATCCCGCTTCTTCGCATTCAGCCAACCCGCCGTCAGCAGGAGCAGGCAACACAGCACCGTTTTCATTTAGGTCCTCCGTGGTTGACTTATTAACTAGCTCATCAGTAGAGACGCAGCTTGCCGCGTCTCGGCAGTGCCGCGCGGCCTGAGACGGGGCAAGCCCCGTCTCTACTCATTGCTCATTACTGCGGCAAAGCTTCCACCCGGGCAGAACCGGAAATCCGCGCCCGGAACACGTGCCCATCCTGGCTGCGAACGCGAATCACCGCGCCTTCGCGGCCGCGCTCCAGGCAAATCACATTGGCAGTCATGCGCAAGCGGCTGGAAAGGAACACCGCCGTCGCCCGGTCTCCAACGCGCAACAGGGGCGTCGGCGAAGTTTCCGGCGGGAGCCGCGACGGCGATGGCGGCCGGCACGATCCGACTCTCTCTCTCGCGCTCGCATCGTGATCATGACCGGCATAGTTATCGAAATAGACGTCATGGAGATACGCAACCTCCGTCCGGCAAGCGCCGGGAGAGCCGCCGGCAGATCGAGGTCCTCGATCCCCGGCAGCCGTCGTTCGGCAATCCCTTCCCGGCGAAGTTCAGACGCCACCGCTTGCCACACTTCCTGCCGCGTGGCCGGAGTTGGCGGCGTGCGCGATGCTTCGGCTGACAGCCCGGGTGAGAGTTCGGCGGAAAGACCGGCCAGGAGGAAGGAGCACCATACAATTCCGAAGAAGAATAGAAGGCGGGCGCAAATGGATCGGGTAATCAAGGTCTCTCTACTAGCCCTTTCTCTACTTGCCCATGGTGTTGACTAGCTGAAGCATCTGATTGGCGGCGTCGATCACCCGTGAACTGGCTTCGTAGGAGCGCTGTGCCACGATCATGTTGATGAATTCATCGACCACACTGACGTTCGACTGTTCGAGATACCCTTGCTCGATCTGTCCCAGACCGTCGCTGCCGCCGGGCGTGCCGACGGCGGGATCGCCCGAAGCGGTGGTGGCAAGATAAAGATTCTTGCCGACACTGTTCAATCCACCGGGATTCGGAAACAGGGCCAGTTGCACGCTACCCACCTGCTGTGCCGCGGTTTGCCCGGCCAGCGTGACCGATAAGGTGCCGTCCGGCGCGATGGTGATCGAGGTGGCCCCGGCCGGTATCGTCACGGCTGGCTGCAGCGGATTTCCGTCGGAGGTAACCACATTGCCTTGCGCGTCCTGGTGAAAGGAACCGCCGCGCGTGTAGGCAGTCTCGCCCGTCGGCAACAGCACCTGAAACAATCCGTGTCCTTCGACGGCCAGATCAAGCGGGTTCCCGGTTGCGTTCAGGTTGCCCTGCAACTGAATGATCTCGGAGGCGGCCGGGTGCGTGCCGAGTCCAATCTGCAAGCCCGTGGCCACGGTAGTTTGCTGGGACGCGGCCGCGCCCGGCATCACCATGCTTTGGTAGATCAGATCCTGGAACTGCATACGGCGGCTCTGGAAGCCGGCGGTGCTGGAGTTGGACAGGTTATTGGCAATGGTGTCCAGATTGGTTTGCTGCGCCTGCATTCCGCTGGCCGCGGTGTAGAGTGCTCGAAACATGGTTTCCTCTCTAGACTCTTGCCAGGTCGGTGCTGGCAATGCGGTTAAATTCGTTGTCAAAAAGGGTCATGGCGCGTTGCAGCATTTCGGCCTGCCGCTGGACTCCGATCAGGGTCACCACCGAACTGACGGAATTCACGTTCGAACTTTCAATCGCGCCCTGCCTGAGCGCCGGCTGCTGCGCCAGTTTCGCGCTGCCCTCGGGGGCGGCGAGCAAGGTTTCACCCTCCGGAGTAAGTTTCGTCCCGGGAGCGAATTCCACCAGCCCGATATTGCCTGCGACCGCACCGTTGACTGAGAGTGTCCCATCGGAAGCGATCGAGACTGGCCCTGCCGGAACGTTGATCACACTCTTAGCTCCGAGGGCAGGGTCGCCGAGCACGGGATCTCCTGCTGCCGTCTCCAGTGCCCCGCTACCCGACACCTGGAAACGTCCGTTGCGCGTGTAACGTATGCCGCGCGCGGTCTGGATGGCGAAAAAGCCAGCGCCTTCGATTCCGACATCGAGCGGGTTTCCAGTCGTTTCCAGATTGCCCGCAGTCATATCCATGTGCGTCCCTTCGAGCACTCCGAAATTGTTTGTCGCCGAGTTGAGTACCGAGGTGAGCACATTGTGGAGCACATTGGGAGCGGTCGGGCGCGACACCGCCAGCAGCGCCTGGAATGTCGCATGGTCGCCACGAAACCCGATTGTGTTCAGATTGGCAAGATTGTGTGCCACCACTTCAAGCGCCTGGCTCTGCGCCTGTAGCCCGGCGCATGCTGCATAAAATCCGCTGTCCACATTGGCTCCTTGTGGTTGAGTGCTCCTTGTGGTTGAGTAAGGAGCACGCCAATCGCCATGACGGAAATTGGTAGAGTCTTCACAAAATGACCCTGTTCTGAACCGCTTAGAAGCAGCGGAGGGCGAAGAAACATGAGAAGCGTCTTAGAGTTTGTCGCAGAGGAAAACTCTGCCCGGCAAAACCCGGCAAAGTTTTCTTGGGGAGACGGGCGGGCTTGGGATTACCCGGGATCACCTGTGCAGCTTCAGGCGAACGAAAACCGGCGCGCCCTCAAACAGCAGGACGGTTTCTATGGACCCCCCCTCGGCCAGCGAGCGGAAAGAATATTTCCCGCCGCTGATGACGCTGGGCACGCTCAGCATGCATTGTTCATCGGTGCCGGCGAGCTTGTTCTTAAAGTTTCCGGTGATCATGTTGCAAATTTCGCCGAGCGCGTCCGCCGCCTGTTCCTCGGAACCGGCCGCGTCCCCCAACATGCGGGTGGCAATCTGGCAGGCGGTCTTCCCGTCGCAGCAGACCGTTAGAATTCCGCACAGCGCACCGGCCAAACCGACCATGGCGGTGAATTCCGTATTCGCCGCATGCTCCGATGGCGCCACGGTTTTCACCTTGCTGCCGAGCATAATCTCGAAAACTTCCTGGATCGCAAGTTCGAGAATGGGGAGCCAGTTCTCTTCGTGCGACCGCTCGGCCAATCCGCCAGCGGCACTCACGGTTTCTTCCCCAGCAAGGGCAAGACATGCTCTTTTACCTGATCGGGAGTGAACGGCTTGCGGATGTAGCCGCGAGCCCCGGCCGAGAGCGCCTGCACCACGTGCGATTCACTGCCTTCGGTGGTGATCATCACGATCGGAACACCTTTAGCGCTTTCTACCGTGGCGACCTGGCGGACGAATTCCAGCCCGTCCATGACCGGCATGTTGATATCGCACAGGATGACGTCGACTCCATTGCTCTGCAACGCGATCAGCGCTTCGGCGCCGTTCGCGGCTTCCACAACCTTTTCCAGTTCGATGCCCGCCTGACGCAGCGAGCGCTCGACAATCTTGCGCATTACCGAGGAGTCATCCACGATGAGCGCTCGCACCTTATCCATGTGTCCCACCACTCTGCGGTTTGTGCGGGCAGGCCTCGACGTCGCCCGCCGGCATTTTCTGACTCACTCGATGTACATCGGCAGTTCGACCCTGCGCTTTAGAGGGTGCGACACACCCTTCAAGCGACCCGCACCCGATGGGTCGGCCGTAATCCGTGCCATCTGTCGTCGGACCTTGGGAGCTGGCCGGGACTTCCGTAACCGGCCGCAAAGGAATTTTGCCTAGCTCCGGCTCCTTAACTCCTTCTCCTACCTTTATCCTGCGGGAATCCGCTATGCTTAGCCGAGACTTATGACTCTCCTCGACGCCCATCCCTACGACCCCGCGAAGGCGCAGCGGCGGAAGATCAAAATCACAGCGATGGTGGTGATCGTTGTCGCACTAGCCGCGCTGGCCTGGATGTACCGCAACTGGCCGGAGGAGCACAGCGTGGACAAGTTTTTCGCCGCCTTGCAGCACCAGGATTACGAAACCGCCTACGCCATTTATTTCCACGATCCCAGCTGGCAAAAACATCAGCAGAAATATTCCCAGTACACATACGCGGACTTCTATCGCGACTGGGGACCGGGCGGCGAGTGGGGTCTTATCAAGTCCCACAGAATCTACGGATCGGCCAACACAAAAGGTCTTGGCAGCGGAGGGGTCGTGGTCGAGGTCGTGGTCAACGAGCGTGCCGAGCACGCCCGCATGTTCGTGCAGAAATCGGATAAGACGCTGACGGTGTATCCGTACTAGCTCGTGTGGGGACGGGGCTCTGCCCCGTCCAAGCCGAGCGCAACTCGGCAGCTATCTGGGGTCACAGCCAGTTTGAGTTTTTCGCAGCCGCTCAAGAGGCCGTCACCGCAATCTGCGCCAGCGTCTTCTGCAGCGACGCCTCATCTCCTACCGTAACGCAGGTTTTCGAGCGGTCGATCTGCCGCATCAGTCCCCACAGAACTTTTCCCGGCCCGACTTCGATAAACAGGCTGGCTCCTTTGTTAATCAGTAGCCGTATCGAGGGCTCCCACTTTACCGCGCCGGTCACCTGGCGAATCAGGGCTTCGCGCGAAGCTTCCGCGGAAGCGACAATTGCCGCATCAACGTTGCACACTACCGGGCACGAAGGGTTTTGAAAACGCAGTGCGCCGAGGTCCGCCGCCAGGCGATCCTGCGCGGGTTGCATCAGCGAACAATGGAAAGGTGCGCTAACCGGCACGCTCACGGCCTTCTTCGCTCCACGTTCGGTGGCTAGTTTGATGGCGCGGTCCACGGCGCCGGCATGGCCCGAGATCACGATTTGCTCAGTCGAATTGATATTGGCTGCCTGGCAAACTTCTCCCCGCGCGGCTTCGTTCGCAATCTCGGTGACATGGTCAAGCGTCATGCCAATAATCGCCGCCATCGCGCCGACGCCCACCGGCACCGCTTCCTGCATATACTTGCCGCGATTACGAACCGTCCGAACCGCGTCGGCAAACGTCAGCGTGCCCGCGGCTACGTGCGCTGAATACTCGCCCAGGCTGTGCCCGGCAACATACTCCGCGGAAGAGTCCGGCTTGAGACCTTTTTCTTGCAGCACTCGCCACGCCGCCACTGACGCCGTCAGTATTGCCGGCTGCGTGATCTCAGTCAGCTTCAATTGTTCTTCCGGACCTTCAAAGCAAAGCTGCGACAGCTTGTAGCCGAGCGCCTCATCCGCTTCCTCAAACGTCCGACGTGCAACCAGATAGTTGACGGCCAGTTCCTTGCCCATGCCAACGGCTTGCGAGCCCTGGCCGGGGAAGAGAAAAGCTATCGGGAAAGATGAACTCATCATTGAGATGTTCAGCTGCTGGCACTTAGCACTTAGCAATTAGCGCTTACCCGACATTTGGGAATTTTGGGTAATTGCTAAGTGCTAAGTGCTGGGCTCGGGACCGCCACGCTCAGTTC
>WNFN01176043.1_pt2 | contig 10923 bp, 5 predicted proteins | sample 5400161 | NCBI WGS metagenome assembly WNFN01 (sample SAMN13153353, study PRJNA577476) | soil metagenome | isolation source: 80 cm saprolite on Douglas fir-dominated hillslope | place: USA:California | collected 2013-09-17
GGGTCGGTTTTGCCATGCTACGAACTGATCTCGACACGCCCTTGCTGACCAGTCCCTCGTACGCCGCGAGGCCCGTTTCCCATTTTGTCAGACTTACCTGCTCTGGAATTCTCATCATCTCTTGCACAGTTTTTGGCTTCTCGCAGTGTTACGCCCAGGATGTCGCTGACGCAGCGCGCCAAGAGCAGACCCGGAAGCAAAATCAGCAAAAAAAACCCAAACACGTTTATACCGACGAAGATCTAAAGCGCGCCCAGATTCTTACTCCTGAAGATCGTGCTGAAGTAGAAGCGCGGAAATTGCAGCAGCCTCTTCCAGGTGCGGAGAATGCACAGCCGCTCGACGCGCAGGCAGTTACCGCCGACGAACCTCTTGGCGACGTCGCCCGGCGCTACCGCAAACAAAGGGAGTTACTCAGACTTCAGGAATCCGCACAGTTCCATCTTCCGTTTATCGAAGAGACCGTGCATGCCTCTCCCAAACCCTCGGTACTTGTCGAAATCAAGCCTCCGGCGCTCGATTCGCCTAAGCCCTCAGTGATGCCGTTGCGTACGATCATCTCTATTCCTGCGCCGCCGCCGCAGGAGGAACCGTTCCAGCCGCCCGTGAAACGCTCCCCCTTCGAGCGCCCGCGAGTTTTCTTGTCGGCCCCACGTGTTGCGCCGTCGCAACCGTCCGTGAATCACGTGGCACCTCCTCAGCCGCCCGCGGTAGGCGTGGCCCCTGCACACCCGTCAACAATCCCGGTAGCGCCCGCGAAACCCTCGGCACCGCCTCCGGTCGTTCGCTTGATGCCGCCAAACCGGACCTCCCCTCGGATGACGCCAGCGGAACCTTCTGAACCTGCCGTCCACACGGCACCTTCGAACGCGTCCACACTGCCTGTAACGCCTTCTAAACCGGACGCTCCCGCGCATGACTTAAAGGTGATGCCTGTTCCTGCGCCAGTCGTTCATGTGGCACCGGTGCAACCCGCGCTACCTGAAGTTCCCGCTGTGCCTGTGCGACCTTCGACCATCTCAGTGGCGCCTTCGGGACCGATTGCTCCGAAGCCAGACTTTAGGTTGTTGCCTTCTCCCGCGCCCGCAGTTCACAAGGCGTCAGCGCCTGCTGCCGCCCCTGTCGTTCGGACTGTTCCACCTCAGACATCTGTAATCTCGGTAACGCCGTCGAAACCGGCTGCTCCGAAGCCAGACTTGAGCGTGTCGCCGTCTCCAGCGCCTGTCGTTCGCGTGGCGCCGGCGCTGCCCGTGGCGCCGGTGGTTCGTCCGACACCCGCGAAGCCGTCAGTCCTTGGCGTTGCTCCTTCCCAACCCGCCGCGCCTGTTGTTCGAGTTGCGCCTTCGCAGCCGACCGCGCCCGCACGTACCGCACCCGTCGGCCCGGCGAAATTGAACGTAATCACGGTGCAGCCAGGCGATTCCCTCTGGAAACTCGCACAGCAGAATCTCGGCGAGGCTCTTCGCTGGCATGAGCTGCTTGCTGCGAATCCGGCTATCGTTGACCCCAACCACATCGTGGCGGGCGCTCACCTTTTTCTGCCCGCGATATCCTCTCGATTCCGCACGGCCACGAGCATCATCGTTCAAAAAGGCGACACCCTCTCGGAGATCGCCAGGGCCCACTTTGGCCACGCTTCCCTTTGGGCATGTATTGCGCATGCCAATCCCACAGTCCACGATGCCAATCTGATTTACGAAGGCCAGTCTCTGCTCCTCCCCGGCAGCTGCAAACCATAGCTTTTGCGGTGTCGCCAGGGCCGCGCTGCCTCTAAATTCCGTATAAAACTACTTCGGTATTTTGGAGGGGCCTTCCGTTTTTGGAAGCCTGATCCACGCTCCAGATTCAACTCAGTCGAGATAAACCTTTAAGGCGCTGATACCACTCCCTTTCGGGCCGGGTGAATAAAAGTCCATTCTGGCACTGCGATTGCGAATTCACGCGGGGCAGCGTTGAGCAATTCAGGTGGGTAGGCACACAGGAGGAGTTGAAAAATGGAAGTTGCATCGAGAATCCTGCTTGGCACTCGTAGTTTTTTCGTTCGAGCGTTCGTTTTGGCCGTACTTACGGCCGCCTTGGGAAGCAACCTTTTCGCGCAGTCTACAGCGACTTTGGGCGGCACCGTGACCGACGCCACAGGGGCTGTCGTCGCAAACGCGAAGGTTGTAGCGACCAACCAAGCTACAGGAGTCGAAACCGCTACCCAGACTGACTCTGCTGGGGCGTATCTCCTTCCCTCGCTGCCAATTGGAACTTATCGCATCCAGATCAACGCTTCCGGTTTCCAATCCTCAATCATTTCCAACCTAAAGCTCGAGGTGGCAACCGCTCTCACGCAGAACATTCAACTAAAAGTCGGGCAAGCCGCGGAAAAAATCGAGATCGTGGCCGATGCCGCACTCGTCGATACCACCACCACTGGCGTGGGACAAGTCATCAACGATAAGGTCGTGCAGGAAATTCCCCTGAATGGGCGCCACTTTACGGATCTCAGCTTGCTGACCACCGGCACGGTTACACCGCCCGCAAACGGATTCTTGTCTGCGCCGCTGCGCGGTCAGGGCTCATTTGGGATCAATACGGCGGGCCAGCGCGAGGATACCACCAATTGGCTGGTCAACGGGATCAACTTGAACGACAACGTCCAGAATCAGATCACCTTTCAGCCGCCCATCGATACCCTTGCGGAATATAAGATCGACAACTCCACGTTTCCCGCTCAATACGGCCGAAACGCAGGTGCAATCGTGAACCTTGCCACTCGCTCCGGAGGCAACGACTATCACGGCGAACTCTTCGAGTTCCTCAGAAACAACGCACTGGATGCACGTAACTTTTTCAACCCCACTTTCAAGGCGGGCGTATTCAACCCTCAAGCTCCGTTCAAACGCAACGATTTCGGCGCCACTTTTGGCGGTCCCATCAAGAAGAACAAAATTTTCTTCTTCCTGGCCTACGAAGGACTCCGCCAGCACCAGAGCTTGACGGTAGCTTCCAGCCGAGTTCCCAGCCAGAATGAAAGAGCCGCCGTAACTTCCCCCACGATTCAGAAGATCCTTGCGCTCATTCCCGCTGCCAACCTGGTGGGTTCGGGCACCGCGACAGATCCCACCACTTTTAACGCATTTACCGGTGCAACCTTGGCCAACGTTTCTCTCAATCAGGGCTCCGCCGACCTGGACATTCAACTTTCCGACAAAGACCGCATTCACGGCTACTACGTCGTGCAAAAGGATCTCCGCCAGGAGCCGACTGCTGGTGGCGCAATTAATGCGAACCTCCCTGGGTACGGAGATACCCGCGACGGTTTCCGGCACCTGATGACGTTGAGCGAAGACCACGTTTTTGGCCCCTCGCTGACGAACACTGTTCGCCTGGGTTTCAACCGCATCCATCTGACGTTTACGCCAAAAGCGTTGCTTGACCCTACCGCATTCAATATCACCATGCCTGCGGGTGCTCCGGCGGCCTCAGGAATCCCCTTCTTCAACATAGGAAATGCGCTCGGCTTTGGCGGTCCCACTGGCGAACCGCAGGGCCGCGGCGACACTACGGGGGTCTTGAATGATGACGTGAGTTGGCTGAGAGGGCGTCATACCTTCTACTTTGGTGGTGAAGTTCGGCGCGCCTACAACAACAACATCGCGTTCAACGTGGGAAGCTTCACGTTCAACGCCACGGGAGTTAGCGCGATGCAAAACTTCCTGAACGGGAACGCTCAAGCGTTCACGGTCCAACTCGGCTCGGGAAATGACAAGATTCTCCAGCCCTCTTACGACGCCTTTGCGCAAGATAGCTTCAAGTGGAGGCCCAACTTCACCTTTAATATCGGCTTACGATACGCTTGGAACTCCTCGCCGTCCGAAAGTGCCGGTCAATTCACGCAGTTCGATCGCACGACGGGAACTCTTGTTTCAGCCCCCCAGCCGTATCACACCAACAACAAGAACTTCCAACCTCGTGTGGGCTTTGCTTGGGACCCCTTTAAGAATGGAAAGACGTCGGTTAGGGCCGCCTATGCAATCATGACCCAGGACCCCACGACCAACATCGTCACCGGGTTGAGCGGCAACCCGCCCTTCGCTATCCCCATTTCGATTAGCAGCGGCGCCATCGCTGTGAGCGATCCCGGAGGTTCTCTCGGCACAACGAGCCTAGGCCCGGCGGCCATCAACCCCAATTTCAACGACATGTATGCCCAGGATTGGAACCTGACGATCGATCGACAGCTAACTTCAAGCATGGGCCTTAGCGTTGCCTATGTTGGGTTGAAGGGAACACACCTTCAACTGAATCAGAACATCAATCAGCCGCTGGTGACAAACAACGTTTACGGTGCGACGCGGCCATTCCCAACACTTCCGGCTACTAGCTCAATCCTGCCGGCCCAGTGCACGGCTCCTCATCCAGCCTGCACCCTTGGCAACATCAACCAGGTGAACAGCAACGGAAACTCGAACTACAACGCCCTATGGGTCACACTCAACAAGCACTTCTCCCACGGGCTGCAATTCTTGAGCTCTTACACCTACTCCAAGTCGCTGGACTACAACTCCCTGTCCACGGGCGAGTCATACATCATTCAAAACGCGTACAACCCGCGCGGGGATTACGGCCCCTCCGAGTTTGATGTCCGCCACCGCTTCGTCCTGAGCGGTTTCTACCAACTGCCCTTCAAAGCCAATCGCCTTGTTGCCGGATGGGAAGTCGGCACCGTGGTTCAGGCGCAAACTGGAAATCCGTTGAATCCGACGATGTCGATCAACCCCGGTGTCAGCTTGACCGTTCGACCGAATGTGACCGGATCCATCAAGACCACGGGAGATCCAGCGGACTGGTTTGGCGCGCTTGGGGTAGCCGCAACCTCGACAACGCCGGCAATCCCGGGATTCTTTGCCTCGGAGTTGTCATCCCCCTGCGCGGTTGGGACCACGGGGACATGCCATCCCGGCAATCTGAGCCGCAACGCGGTCACCGGGCCGAGCTTCGTCAACACCGACTTCTCCGTCATCAAGAACACCAGGGTAACGGAGAGATTGAACGTGCAGTTCCGTGGGGAACTGTTTGACATCTTCAATCATCCGAACTTCGGGAACCCATTACTCACGTTCACACCGACAAGCACAACTTTCGGCGCAATCAACAACACGCGCTTCCCGACGGGCGATTTCGGCTCCGCTCGGCAGATCCAGTTCTCGCTTAAAGTGCAATTCTGACCAAGCGTGACTGTCCAGGGGGCGGGCTCCGGCTCGCCCCCTTTTTGTTTGCGGCATGGGCTTTCCGGCGGCGACGATCCCGCCATCAGGGCTTCTCCAACCTTTGATTCTGAGATGCGAACCTGCCCCCGGCTCAGCGACAACATGCCTTTTTCAGTTACAATAATCACAGGTTGCAAACTGTATTTGTGAGGTCCAGTTGATTCACCCGAACGTCTTTCATAACGACGCCCTGCTGCCCATCGAGAAAGTACGCCTCTCTCCCGGCCAGGCCGGTCTCATCTGCGGCTGGGGTATCTTCACCACCCTGCGTATCTCGCGAGGCGAGGCGTTTGCTTATGAGCGCCACTGGCGCCGGCTCGAAAAAGACGCCGGGATCACCCGCCTTCCCATGCCCTACACGGCCGCCAAGGTGCGAGTGAATTTGCATGAAGTCATTCGCGCTAACCAAGTGACGGAAGGCTGCGCGCGCATCTATTTGGTTTACAACACCGTGGGGTACTGGCAAAGCGAAGAAAAACATCCGCAGGTGGATCTCATCATTTACAGCGCCGGCCTTCCCGAACATCGCGAGGTCGTGCGCCTGGCCATGCGCGAACACGGCCGGCACGCGGCTTCTCCGATGGCCGGCGTAAAAAGCATCTCCTGGCTCAACAATGTTTGGGCTGTTTCGGAAGCGGTGAAAGAAGGCTCCGACGAAGTCGTCATGCTCAACGAGCGCGGCGAAGTGGCCGAATGCACTTCCGCAAACATTTTCGCCGTGAAGAATGGAAAAATCCTTACGCCGCCGCTCAATTCCGGCTGCCTCGAAGGCGTCACACGCGGTATCCTGATGGAAATTGCGCCAGAAGCAAGCGTATCGGTCATCGAGCAGGCCCTACGCCCGGAAGACCTGTACTCCGCCGACGAAGTGTTTATCTCTTCCACGAACCGCAATCTGATCAGCGTCGGCGAAATCGCGGGCAACAAAATCCCGACGCCCGGCGCGGTCTGCGAGCGGCTCAACGATCTGTTCGACGCCTACGTCGCGGAATATGTCTCGCGCCGGCTGGCTTCGGCAGCACGCTGAGCGCCGCAGGGAGATGATCGTCAGGGGCAGAGTCCGTTGGCCCGGTAGTGACTCCGGCGAGAAGCCAAGACCCGCAGCGAACGCAGGCACGAAATAGACATGGCCTTAACGCCGCTGTAAGATTTGGCTGTCTCGCCTCTTTGGACTCTTATGTGGCCCATCCATCACAACTTTCCGGCTTTGCGTTTCGTGGCCGCCATACTAGCTGCGTTTTCTCTGGCGTTCTTCGCAGCGCTCTGTTTTGCCCAGAATTCAGCAATGGCACTCGACGGCACGGCGGCCGATCCACTGCAAAAATCTCCGGGGAAAGTCGTCGTAATTGTCTTCGTCCGCACGGATTGCCGGGCTCGAATCGCTATGCTCCGGCCATCCAGCGCATCAGCGCCAAGTACGAAGGCAGGGCGGCGTTCTGGTTGGCGTACCCGGACAGTTCCGAATCGGCAGAAAAAATTCGTCAGCATGAACGTGAATACAATTACAAGCTCCCAGCCTTGCGCGACCCGCAACGCGTGCTCGTGAAATTGGCCCAGGTTCGGGTCACACCCGAAGTGGCTGTGTTCGACACCAGCCGCCATCTGGCGTACCACGGCCGCATCGACGACTGGTACCAGGATCTTGGCCGCGCCCGTCGTTGGACCTCGAATGACACGAGCACTTCGGACGCTCGCGCTGATTCTGGGAATCAGTATTGCGAACTACCACCGCTTCGTGCAGTTGCTTCAAGGCCTTCCAAGCCGCGTCCCAGGAATATCCCGCCCTCGTGTCGTGTCTACAGGGAATCCGTGTCGGACTTCATGTAAAGTAGATGAAGCAAACAAATGTGCTTTTTCAGAGGGAATCAGTAACGATGAATCGGGAATCTGGGTTTTAAATGGCCAGCGATGCAAACTTGACGGCAGTCGGGGCTGCGGCCCCTTCTGACACTGGCGAGAAGACCGTCTTCAAAATCCTTTTGACTATCAGCTTCTGCCACTTGTTGAACGACACGATCCAGTCTTTGATGCCGCCGATCTATCCGCTCTTGCAGAGAACCTTTCATTTTAATTACTGGCAAGTGGGCCGCATCGCGCTCACTACGCAACTAACCGCATCGATCCTCCAGCCTATCGTGGGCTTCTACACTGACCGCCGCCCAAAGCCCTACTCACTGGCCGTCGGAATGGGCGTCACCATGATCGGACTCGTGGCCTTCGCCATGGCTCCCAGTTACGGCACCATTCTCGCGGCCGCGGCGCTCGTGGGCATTGGCTCCGCTGTGTTCCATCCGGAGTCCTCGCGCATCGCGCGCTTGGCCTCCGGCGGACAACACGGTATGGCGCAGTCCTTATTCCAGGTGGGCGGCAACGCCGGTTCTGCCCTGGGCCCCTTGTTGGCCTGGGCGTTTATCAGCGGACAGTCGAGCATTGCGTGGTTTTCGCTCTTAGCTTTGATCGCCATAGTCCTGCTCACCAACATCGGGACATGGTTTCGCAATCATCCCATGCATCTTCCGAAGCCGATCACCTTTGATCCCGCGAGTCTTGCCTCTTCGCGCCCCGCTCCTCCGAGCTCGGTCCTGGCCCCCAGGAAAGTGGCCCTCGCTCTGGCTATTCTTGGAGCGCTCATGTTTTCAAAGTTTTTTTATCTCGCCAGCCTGACGAATTACTACACGTTTTATCTGATGGGCAAGTTTCACCTCACCATTCAGAATGCGCAGTTGCACCTCTTTCTCTTCTTAGCTGCTGCCGCAGCCGGCACGTACATCGGTGGCCCGGTGGGCGATAAAATTGGCCGCAAATACGTCATCTGGGTTTCCATTCTCGGCGTCTTGCCATTCAGTCTGCTGCTGCCCTATTCCAATCTTTTCTGGACCAGCGTCCTCAGCGTGGTAATCGGCTTCATCATAGCCTCTGCTTTTTCCGCGATTCTCGTCTACGCGCAGGAACTTATGCCCGGAAGAATCGGCCTGGTTTCGGGGCTATTTTTTGGCTTGGCCTTCGGCATGGGCGGCATCGGCGCAGCCTTCCTCGGCAAGCTCGCCGACCTCACCGACATCAATTTCGTCTATCGCGTCTGTTCGTTTCTCCCCGTCATCGGCATCCTCACCGCTTTCCTCCCCAACCTCGAACCGCCGAAAGTGAAAGCCGTGGCGCCGCAAAGAGCGACCGCCTGATTGTGGCAACTGCCGCCGCTGAATCGTGAATTTCAGGTCAAAACATGATATTCTGATCGCACCTAAAAAGGTGCGTACTTGGGGGTATGCCAATGCTGGACATCACGCGCGACATTCAATCGCTCACTACCTTTCGCCGTCGCTCTGGCGACTTTATGAAGCAGCTTAGCAAGAGCAAGCGTCCGGTGGTGCTTACCGTGAAGGGAAAGGCCGCGGCGGTCGTGCTGGACGCTGGCGCATATCAACGCCTGCTCGACATTGCCGCCCTCGCTGATCCTGAGGAGGGGATTCGTCAGGGCCTGGCGGACGCGAAAAAGGGAAAGACCCGGCCTGTGAAGGAATTTTTCGACGCGTTTGAAGCAAAGCATGGCCTACCTCGTTAGGATCACTTCCCGGGCAGAGCGCGACCTTTCTCACATCTATGGGAAGATTCACGCTGAGCATGCTGGCGCTGCATTGGAATGGTATCAGGGCCTCAAGGAAGCCATGTACAGCCTGCAAGAACGGCCCGACAGATGCCCTATCACGCGCAAGCGAGGCCCTCTGCGGCACCTGCTCTACGGGCACAAACCTCACATCTACCTTGTAATTTTCCGTGTACTTCCGAAACTCAGACAGGTCGAAGTACTTCACGTCCGTCATGGCGCAAGGCGCAAATTCAAACCGTCCGACATCGCCTAGCCTAGCCAACTCTCTATCTCTCCATCTTCTTCCCGCGTGCTACAATTCCCCGCCGAGTCGCCTATGCCCGATACCGCACCTCTCGCCGGTGAAGCAGTCCTCGAAGTCGTTTCCCCCGACGGCGCGCGCCGCTTCGCGCGCGTCACGCAGACGCCCTTTATGATCGGGCGAGGCGCGGAGACCGGCAATCACTTGCAGCTCTCCGACCGCCGCATTTCCCGCAACTGCGCCGCCGTGGTGATCGAGGCCAATCGCTTCTATGTTGAAGATCGCGGCCAGCGCCGCGGCCTCTTCGTCAACGGCGAGAAAGTGGACAGCCGCGAGTTGCGGGACGGCGACTCGATCACTTTCGGTCTCGACGACTCCTACGAAATCATCTTCCGCTCCGGCAAGACCTCGGACGAGGACTCCCTTCCCCATCTCCTCACGCGCATGGAGCACATCACCAGTTCGGAGCCGACCAGTGGCGGCGGTCTGGTCAAGCTTAAGCGGCTCCTGGAAGCAACGTCCTTGCTCCACTCACAACTTCCGCTCGATGTCGTTCTAGGCCATATGCTGGACCACGCCGTCTCCGTCACCGACGCCGATCGCGGCTTGCTCCTCGAAGCTGACGCCGCGGGCGCGCTCAAAGTGAAACTCGCGCGGCGGAGCGGCGGACTGCGCCTCCCTCCCGAGAGCCTCACGCCTAGCCAGACGGCCATCCAACTCGCGATGAAACAACAGTCTCCAGTCATTACCGAAGACCTTGCGCAAGCCGACGTGGATTTGCAGGCCGCGCAGAGCATCGTGGCCCAGCGCCTCCGAGCCGTGGTGGTGATTCCTCTTTTTGGGATGACCCGCGCCAACACGCAGGAATCCATGGTCAACGTAAAGCGCGGGGATTTCCTCGGCATCCTCTACCTCGATTCGCGCCGTCCCGCCGCCTTCTCCAAACTCGACCGTCAAATTCTCGATGCTCTCGCCGCCGACGCCGCGAGCATCCTTGACAACGCCCGCCTCGTTGAACGAGAGCGCGAACGCCAGCGACTCGAGCAGGAAATCAATATCGCCCGCGACATTCAGCAAGCGCTGCTCCCGCGCGATTTCCGCGAATACCCGCATCTCGCCGTCACCGGCTTCAATCTCCCTTGTTTATCCGTCGGCGGTGACTACTTCGACGTTTTTCCGCTTAGCGAAGGCCGCACTGCGTTTCTCATCGCCGACGTTTCCGGCAAGGGACTCGGCGCCGCGATTCTCACTACCATGCTTCAGGGTGCGCTCTCCGGAATGACCCTCGGCATCGATCCCGCGCGCGTCGTCAATCATGTCAATCAGTTCCTGTGCTCCCATTCCGAGGTCGGACGTTACGCCACCATGTTTTTCGGTATTCTCGATCAACAAGGCCACCTGGAATTCATAAACGCCGGGCACCCCTCCCCCATCCTCATTCGCCGCGGCGTCGCCGAAGAAGCATTCACTGAAGGCTCGTATCCCGTCGGCCTCGTACCCGAAGCCCAGTACACCGCGGTTTGTCTGAAGCTTGAACCGGGCGATACCCTGGTGCTGTTCAGCGACGGCGTCACGGAAGCCGCCGATCCTGATGAACAGATGTTTGGCACCGCACGCCTCAAAGAACTCCTTACCGGCCAGCTCGAGTGCCCCCTCGAGCAGCTCCAGAAATGCGTGCTCGAGGCTGTCGAAAACTTTGCCCGCGGCGCACACCAAGCTGACGACTTAACCCTTCTCATCGTCCGCTACCGGGCTACCGCGGCCACCACGGACACTGATGTGCCGTTATCTTCTTCGTCCTCAGCTTCAGTTGCTTC
>WNFN01082026.1_pt3 | contig 10920 bp, 9 predicted proteins | sample 5400161 | NCBI WGS metagenome assembly WNFN01 (sample SAMN13153353, study PRJNA577476) | soil metagenome | isolation source: 80 cm saprolite on Douglas fir-dominated hillslope | place: USA:California | collected 2013-09-17
CTCTGATGTACCGCTGGGCATGTGGCTTAGCGGAGGCATCGACTCCTCAACAATTTTGCACTACGCGGCCGAATCTGGTGCACGGCTGAAGACGTTCTCGATTTCATTCCAGGGGCGGAGTTTCGACGAAACCGCATACATTCGCGAGGTGGCGCAGCTATATCAGACCGAGCACGAGGAACTGGATCTGAATCCGGAGGTCAATCTGCGGGATGCGATCGAGCAGTTCGCCTATTACTCGGATGAACCGTCGGCGGACGCAGGAGCGCTTCCGGTCTGGTTCCTTTCCAAGCTGAGTAAGACTAAGTCGACTGTCAGCTTGAGTGGCGAAGGGGCGGACGAGCTGTTTGGCGGCTATCTTACGAATCAAGCGAACCGCCTTGCTGCCCTCGCTCGGCGATTGCCGCAAAAGGCTCTCCAACTTCCATTCAACGCATTACAGTTGTGGCCGGTTTCTGACGAGAAGATCAGTTTCGAATATCGACTGAAGCGATTTCTAGAGGGCTGCCTGATGACTCCCGACCGCGCACATGCCTACTGGAACGGAACCTTCTCCGAAGCCCAAAAAGCGGCTCTGCTGCGCGCGGAACTCCCCCCTGCTCTCCAATGCATTCTGGGCAAACTGCGCGATCGGGCCGCCCCAAAAGATGATCTGGCGCCGTATTTGTGGTTCGATCAGAGATATTTTCTTCCCGATGACATTCTGACCAAGACGGATCGCATGAGCATGGCGCATTCGTTGGAAGTACGACCCCCGTTCCTCGATCACCGGATCGTTGAACGGGGGTCGTACTTCCAACGAATGCGCCATGCTCATGCGATCCGTCTTGGTCAGAATGTCATCGGGAAGAAAATATCTTGGACGGTGCGTCTGATCAGGGGGCACTTTTCCGACGCGATGTGATCGAGATGCAGATCCGACATCATCTGGAGAGACGAGTCAATGTTGGATATCACCTGTGGGGCCTGCTGGTGCTGTTCTTGTGGATGAAACAATGGGGGATTCAGGCAATGACCTCCCGGGAGACGAGCGTTTGGACACAGCAAAAAACGGGTACCTATATCTAGTCGTTCTGCTGGTCGCGGGAGCCATCTACCTAAGTTGCATCATTTCTCCTCCCTCCCTCATGGACGATGTGGACGCCGTGCAGGCGCAGATCGCGCGTAACATGCTTACTTCGGGCGACTGGGTGACAGCGCGGCTGGATGGCGTGGCGTATCTCGAAAAGGCCCCTTTTGTGTATTGGGCAATGTCGGTTGGGTACATGATTTTCGGTACGCATGACTGGGTCGCGCGAATTCCGATTCACTTGGGCATTCGATAAGCGGGCGGGATTCTATGCGGGTTTATGTATGGCTACGTGCATTGGGCTGTTTTTGTTCACCCGGGTCTTGATCCCTGATGTCATGCTGACCTTCACGGTTGCCCTTAGCATGTGGGCGTTTCTTCGCGCTTTGGACGAAGACGAGCCCCATCCGCAGTTTTGGGCTTTCGTGCTTGCCACGAGCCTCGGCCTGGGTCTCCTGCTCAAGAGCTTGATCGGAGTTCTGTTTCCACTCGCGGCAGGTGCAATCTATCTTTGGGTCACCCACCAGCTCTTTTCTGCCAACACATGGCGGCGCTTGCGTCCCTTCAGCGGATTACTGATCGTCGTGATCATCGCTGCACCGTGGCACATTTTGGCGATGTTGCGCAATCCACCTTACTTCGCTTTCACACTTCACAGCGGGCCAGGGCAATATCATGGTTTTTCTTGGTTCTTCTTCATCAATGAGCAATTGCTCCGTTTTCTGAATCTGCGCTATCCGCGGGACTACAACACCGTGCCGCGCCTTTACTTTTGGTTGCTCCACCTGGTGTGGCTGTTCCCATGGAGTGTGTATTTTCCCGCCATTGCGAAGCTCTCCTTCAAAGCCACCGATCGCGCCGGGAGAACGCGGCTTCTGGCGCTTTGTTGGGCTGGGTTTGTGTTGATCTTCTTCACCTTCTCCACTACCCAGGAATATTATTCGATGCCTTGCTATCCTGCGCTTGCGCTCCTTTTAGGTCCAGCGATGGCCATGGGAGGCGTTTGGATACGGCGCGGCAGACGCGTGCTCGCGTTAGTTGCGGGGTGTGCTGGGCTGGTGACATTAACTCTATTTTTTCTCGCCCGGAACATGCCCGCTCCGGGAGACATTTCGCAGGCACTGAGCCAACATCCCGGCGCTTATAAGCTCTCATTGGGGCACATGCAGGATCTCACGCTGGCTTCCTTCGCCTATCTTCGGGTGCCTCTGCTGGTGGCTGCAGTTGCCCTCTGCCTTGGTGCGTTGGCAAACTGGAGACTCGCCGGCCAGCGCGCATATCTAGCCACTGCGTTGATGATGATACTGTTTTTCCACGCTGCCCGCCTTGCCATGGCTGTTTTCGATCCCTATATGTCATCGCAGCCGCTGGCGGAGGCAATCCTGAAATCGCCGGAAGGAACGCTCATTGTGGATCACCACTACTACACATTTTCTTCCATCTTTTTCTATACGAATCGCACCGCGTTGCTTCGCAACGGCCGCTTCCACAATCTGGAATATGGGGCTTCCGCTCCAGGCGCACCCGATGTGTTTATTGACGATACGCGATTCAAGAATCTCTGGCTTAAGCCGGAGCGTTCCTACATCGTCGCAGAGCAGGGTGTGGTTCCTCAATTGGAATCCTTGGTAGGCGCTGCACGCCTGAACCTGGTTGCGGCAAGCGGTGGCAAGGTCGTTTTAACGAATCGTCCGGTTGCTATTTCTCGGGACGATCCGCCCCAGGCCGTTGTGTTTTAGATTACCTGTTACTTTTGACAGTTGAAAGAGGCGCGACACGGAGGAAACTGATCTGCTGCTTTACCAAGTGCAAGTCAGTTCGGCAGGGGACGATAAGATTTTCGGTAATCATTTTCAAGAAACATACGGGAGGAGGCGAAATCTGACGCCCATCCGTCCGCTGTCGGATCGCCTGAGGGTTTGGCAGAGGCTTACTGGGAGTACCACCGAGCTCTTCGTCGGCGATGTAACAGAGTACGACTTTCTCTCCTCAGTCATCAAGGATTTCGAACCAGAAGCAGTAGTCCACTTCGCTGAACAGCGCGCTGCGCCCTATTCCATGATTGACCGCAAACACGCGGTTTTCACGCAGGTGAACAGTGTCGTAGCCGGGCGGCACGCGCTTGTTCAGGTACCGCAGGAACTGCTCGTTAACAAAATAGAACCAGAGGAATCCTCGCACAGAGCCTTGAGCGGGATTCCGTAACGCCGCGAGCACGTGCCACGGAACTGCAATCGCCAGGAAGACAATGGTGCTCGACATCAGGTGACACCTTAGGAGCCGACGCAAGTCGCGGGTGAGCAGGAGGTACACAACGACGGTGCCGATGGGAAACAGCAACCCGATCAGGCCTTTGGTAAGGACGTTCATAGCGCAGCAGGCCGCAAATCCCCAACACGCAGGCCGTGAAGGCGTTTCTCCTTCCAGCGACTTGGTAAAAAAGTAGAGCGCTAAGGTCAGCCACAGGGCCACCAAGACCTCTGGGATTTGAAATCGGGTGAAGATGTAGGGGCCAACACAGGTGCCCAGTACGACAGCGGAGTACAATCCGCCCGCTTCGCCGTATTCGTGGCGGCCCAGTGCGTAGGTAGAGAGCAGCAGGCACAACATCGCCAGCACAAGTGGCAGACGGGTGCTCCAATCGCTAATGCCGAATACCTTGTAGCTTGCAGCAATGGCCCAGTACATCAAGGGAGCCTTTTCCAGATACCGGATACCGTCGGTATGAAGAGTGACCCAATCGTGGCGCAGCACGATTTCTCGCGCGGCTTCGGCGTGGACCGAGTCGACATCATCAAGAAGCGGCGGACTGAAGATGCCTGCGAGGTAAACTGCCGTCCAGAGAACTAAGAGGGTCAGAATAGAAGCGAGGCGGGAATTTCCGCGATACAGCATGTAGAGCCTACTGTCCCTCCATCATAGGGATGGATGCTTAAGGCGGGCTTAAAGTGGCGCTTAACTGGGTCGGCGAATGATCCGCCAGTTCAAGGAAACAGATCGGTCTCGCAAGCCGGGGTATTGAAGACGCAGCCTGCTGAGTGGATAGTGCCTCATCAGCCAGCGAGATCAAAAGGTCTGGGGTGGGCCAGCCCGCCACTATTTTTGATTTTTGGCTTTGGACGTGACCCCCCGCAGGAGGAACTCCTGTGCCAGGTTGGCGAGTGCGCGCTCGCCGGTGTTGACAAGAGCAGTCGTGAACACCCTGCCCGCGCCGCGATCCGGCGCCGGGTAGTAGGCCATCGAGATAGCGGCTGCGCCCAGATCGCCACCGATGGTCGAGTAGTTCGGCTGCCGCCGTCCGTCGTCGCCCCTACAGACGAATGCGAACGAGATCGCGTGGAAAGCGCGAGATCTCTTCGTGCCCGTGCCCTGGTAGAAGTAGCGCGGGTCCTGGTGCAGAAGCGATGGCAGGATGGCGCCTCCGAGCATGATGTCGGCAAAGCCGCCGGTATAGCTAGCGCCATAGCGGCAATCAGACCTACCCCGATGAAAGTAACGGGATCGAAGGCGACCTTGGCGGCGAGCTTGAACTTCAGCTTCGTCGTGAGCGGCGCGGCGCTCTGATCATAAGCGACGTAGAAATTGGGGATGATGCCGAAAACTCGTTGGTGCTCCTCTGCCTTGACCTGCTCGGCGGCGATCTCCTCGGGGGAAGCAGCCGGAGAATTCACAGTTATTGTGGTAAGCGCCTCTGCGATATAGAGCTTGGTGCCCGTCAGGATTGCGTACTGGCCGGGCTTGAGGATGACGGCGGGTGAGATCCAGTTTGCAAATCCCGGAGCACTGATGGTGACGTGATAGGTGGCTCCCGGCTCGACATCGTTGAATTCAAAGAATCCCCTGTCATTCGTCACGACCGTGCGGGGAACCTTGGGGGCAGGGCCCTCGAGAACGGCGGTGGCGCCAGGAACGGTGTCGTCGTTCACATCGGTTACTGTGCCGACAATAATTGCTGGCTGCGGCCTGGGCGCGTCAGGCAACACAGTCAGTTGCTCCTGAGCCTTGGAAGTCCTTGATCCGCAAAGGCAGACTACGAGTGCAAAGACAAACCACCTCATTGCGTTCTCCTATGAATGACAGCAATCTCCGACATGAATCTTCCGGCAACTTAGGTCAAAGCAACCGACCGACCAAGCGAGGTGCTAACGGACGTCTCGTAACTCGCTGACTTTAATGAAGAAGAGAAGATCAGGCGGGGAAGGTGTCGAGACGTGTCGGAGGCAATCTCGACACATGTCGACAATTGGTCATGGCCGGTAAGGCCCGAAGCCGCAGTTCAAGGAAGTAGGGGGTGGCCCCGCTCTTCTTCGCTCCAGACCAAGACAGAGGTTGCTCATCCCTTCGACATCGCTCAGGGCAGGCTCTTGCGTTCTTGCAAGAGTGGGGATCTTACGGGATGGAGAGGCAGCGCCGCGGTGAGGGATGAGACTAGGGTTGAGGGTTGAGGGCCGAGAGTTGTAGTCCCGCCCTTTGAAAATCGCAAAGGGTGGGGCAACCTCAGGTGTGGTAGACCCTCCGGAAAACACTCCAACAAAAAAGGGTGGGCCAGCCCGCCAATTTATTTAGTCTTTCGCACGATTCCGTTCCAGATAACTAGCACACAGCTTGCGATGATTAGACCTTCGCTTAGCTCTGAAGCCACGAGAACCCAAGCAGCGTCGACGTGCAGAACCAAACTTCCAACTAGATAGGCCAACCCCGATAGGACCCCCGCAATTAATAACAATATTGCCAGAGCTGACAAACGTGTCCTCTTGTTGAGCGTCCGGCACAGCGGGTATATCGGGGCGGCACCCAGAATTACGATCATTAGAATAATTATGGGATTGCTCCAAACAGCGGCAGACCTTCTCGGGTGGAATGCCGTCCAACCGAACACTAACGAAAAAGCTGCCGCCAGCAGAACAACTCCAACTAAGCGCTGTTTACTGGACATCGGCGGGCTGGCCCATCCTTTTCAGTTTCTTCTGCCTGCGGCGCAGCAATTGAGGTTGCCCCATCCTTGCGTTTTTTGCAAGGGTGGGGATCTCAAATCTATCCCGCTGGTTGCAGTTCGCACCTTGCGCAGATTCATGGGCGCGCTTTGCTGCTCGTTGATGAGAACCCTCCCGCCTTCGTCATAGGCATAGTAACGGAAGCTGCTCCATGCCCACTGGTCGGGCTCCAGTACAATTCCGCGTTTCACCGGATTGCGATGCATGTAGCGCAACTTCTCCGTCCGCTTGCGTTCGGTAAAGACCACAAAGTCATAGAAGCGCCGCTGCCAGACATGACCTGCTTGCATCGCTTCGTCCCACAAGCGGCCCTGCGCCGGCCGGTTCCGCTTGCGCCATGCCTGCAGCACGCGGTGCGCGAAGCGCTGCTTCAGCACCTGCATGACGGTCGATAAATTTCCACGCTCGGGCTCGCTGATCAGCAAGTGGATATGCTCCGGCATCACAACATAGCCGACCACGACAAAACCGTAGCGACGGCGTACTTGCTCCAGGATTTCAAGAAACAGATTGCGGCGGCGCGCCGAGCCCAACAGCGGACGACGCTGATAACAACTGGAGGTGATGAGGTGATGAAGTGGAGATATCCGCAGTCGTAGTTGCGGTGCAGACGCCTGGGCACGGACGGATCTTATGCGATGGAGAGGCAGGGCCGCTGTGATGGATGAATCTACGGTTGAGAGCTGTAGTGCCCACCATTTTAAAGTCGCAAAGAGCCTGCCCTGAGCGCAGTCGAAGGGGTGGGGCAACCTCAGTTGTGGTTGGGTCCCGTAATTCAAAACAGCCCATTACCACAATTCTCATCTGGAGTCCACGGAATCGGTCACCCGCGCTGTGGGCCCACCGGGGGTGTAGCAAAATCCCCTCAACGCGTAATACCCCACTCCCGTTTGACCCTCTGCGGAGAAGTCCTTACACTGGAGTGTTCTCCGCCTATTTTTAGACCATCCTGCGGGAGGTTTTCCTGAGTCTTCTGGTGCGAGGTTCGTTTCTGGCGGCCCTGTTGGGGCTGCTGGGGTCTTTCTGCGTGGCAGAAGGCACGTCTCAGATTTCCCTGGATACGAATGAGACGCTGTTCGCGGTGCTGACGGCGATCAATACCTGCGGATACGACCAGAGCCTGGACATCTCGGACGCGATGCGCAGCAACATCCGGGCCGAGGTGCAGAAGAACCTGCAGGCCTCCGAGGAGGCGCAAGGGACGGCGACCACTCTTTGCGACTTTTATCAGACCCACCGCGGAAGGGATGCCGCACATGATCTCTCGCAGTATGTGTCGCTGGCGCTCTATCTGCAGGGCTCACCTCATTTTCTTCCGCGGCGATCTGGGAGCGGCATCGAACTAATTACGCGGCTTTGACCGAGCGCTATCACGATGCTCTCGCCAAGATGGTGTTTGACACCGAGATCTACCTGAAGCTGGCCTCTGCGGGATATCTGGGACATACGTTCACGATCGATCTGGACTTCATGGGCGATCCCAACCAGGTGAATGCGCGAAGCTATGGACCGGACTATTACGTGGTGGTCTTTCCATCGCCGGATCAAGGTTCAGTATCGCCGCTGAAGATGGATCAGATCCGGCATACCTACCTGCACTACCTGATGGATCCCTTGGCGGAAAAACATTTCAGCTCGATCAAGCGGCTGGAGCCGCTGCTGCAATCGGTGAAGAGAGCTCCGATCGAGGAGAATTTCAAGAGCGACATTTCCCTGCTGGTCACGGAATGCCTGGTGCGGGCCATCGAAATCCGGACCACTGGCGGCAAGCAGACTGCGGAAGCGATGCGGACTCAGGCGGTGGACGAGGCGGTGCGGCAGGGATACATCCTTACTCGACCCTTCTACGACGGGCTGGCCGCGTTTGAGAAAGATCCTTCGGGTATTCGCAACGCGTACTCTGACTTTCTCGACAAAGTGGACGTGAAACGGGAAGAGAAGGCTGCGTCGGAGGTACAGTTTGCAGCGGCGGCAACACCCGAACTGCTGCAGTTGTCCGGAATGAAAGATCGGCAGATGCTGGTGACGGCGGAGAAACGTCTCGCAGCGGGCGACGCCAAGGGAGCGCAGGAACTGGCGCAGCAGGCGCTCGATAAGAAAATTGGAGATCAGGGGCGGGCGCTGTTTATCCTGGCCCAGGTGGCCGTGTCCAGGAAAGATATGGCCGGCGCCCGCGACAATTTTCAGAAGGCGATCGAGGCCGCGAAAGATCCCAAGGTGTTGGGGTGGTCGCACGTCTATCTGGGACGAATTCTGGATCTGAAAGAAGAGCGGGAGGCAGCTTTAAGCGAATATCGGGCCGCTTTAAGCACGGGCGCGGATTTGCCTGAGATCAAAGCGGCGGCGCAACGCGGTCTTGAGCAGCCTTACGAGCCGCCGTCCAAGCCACAGTAGCGGCGCTGAGGCCGCGTCCGGTTACAATGCGGCAAGCCCTTCTGCGGCGGGGAATTTGTAGCCCTGAATTTACATTCAGAATTTGCAATTTATGGAAGCGGAAGCCAAGGAGAACGCATGAAGCGAGCAGCGATCGTTATCGCGATGCTGGGAATCACGGCCTGGAGTTTCNCTCCTCAAGGCAAGCGCCCGCCACAGGCGAAGACGCAGCCCGAGTTTGACGCGTACAAAGTCGCTGCCGGGCTGACCGATCCGGCAGCCCAGGAGAAGGCGGCTGACGACTTCGCGGCAAAGTTTCCCGACAGCGAATTGCGTTCGGTGCTCTACAAGTCGGCGCTCCATGGGTACCAGCAGGCCAATAACGCCGAGAAGATGATGGATATGGCGAAGAAAGTTTTGAGTTACGATCCCGACGATCCGGAGGCGCTGCTGGGCGTTGCACAGGTGCTGGCAGAGCGGACGCGAGACACGGACCTGGATCGAGATCAACGTCTGGCGGAGGCGAAGAAGAACGCGGAGCGCGCGCTGCAGACCGTCGAAACCGACATTCCTACCGCTGGGCAGCCGCCGGACAGGATCGAGGCTTACAAGGCATTCCTGCGGTCCGAAGCCTATGCCATTTTGGGAACAATCTCATTTAATGCCAAGGCATGGCCCGACGCAGAGGCAGGCTTGCGCAAGTCGATTGACGCCTTTCCGCAGCAGGTGGATCCCATCGCCGTCTTCCGGCTGGCGGTCGCCCTGGATATGCAGAATAAGATTCCAGAAGCGTTGAAATACGCCAATCAGGCAGTGGACTTGACCAAGGAAGAGACGGCTGCCGGCAAAGCGGCTCGGGCGGAGAAGGACCGCTTGACGAAGTTGAACGTCGGCACCGCCCCAGCACAAACTGCGGGTCCGCCGAAGTAAACACATCTCGAGATCGCGGCGGTCTGCTTGTGTTGCGGTTCGTCTCTGTAGTAATTCGTCTGTGTAGTGGATCGGTCATGAAAGAACGGGAAATTACGGCGCTGGAAACGGCGCTGGGCTACCACTTCCGGCGGCGTGCGGTCGTGGAGCAGGCGGTCACGCATAGTTCCCAGGCGCGGGAGCAGGAAGCGCAGCAAGCCGGCAATAAGTACAACGTCAGCGACAACGAACAGCTGGAATTCCTGGGCGATGCCGTGCTGGCGCTGGTTACCAGCGAGGAATTATTCCAGCGATTTCCGCAATTCCGGGAAGGTGAACTTTCCAAACTTCGCGCCCACCTCGTCAGCGAACGGCATCTAATCCAGGTAGCGCAGCAGTTGGAACTCGGCCACTACCTGCGCTTGGGGCGAGGAGAAGAAAAGAGCGGAGGACGGGGCAAGACGGCTTTGCTAGTCGACGCGCTGGAAGCAATCCTGGCGGCGATCTATCTGGATGGAGGACTCGATCCGGCGCGCGAGTTCGTGGTTCGCAAAATCGTATCCCCCGAACTGGCGCGGATGGAGCGGGAAGGCGGGACGCTTCCGGTCACCGACTTCAAGTCGGCACTCCAGGAAGCGGTGCAGGGGCTGGGTCTTCCGCAGCCATCCTATGTTCTGGTGCAGGAAGCAGGTCCGGAACACAGCAAAACTTTCACCGTCGAGGCCCGTCTGAATACGAAAGACCACAAGGGGCAGGGGGATTTCGTAGGGCGGGCACAGGGCATGACCAAGAAAACCGCCGAGCAGGATGCGGCGCGGCAACTGCTGACCTACCTGGCCTCGCGTTCCAAGGCGACAGAAGTAAAAGCGGCGCAAGCCCCACATCCGCCGGACAAGTAGAGTGAATGAATTTTCCACACGATGGCAGAGTTAAGACGGCGGGAGCGGATCTGGTCGGCTCGCTGCAGTCGCTGGCAGGCACAGTAGTGATCGCTGTGTTTGTAATCACGTTTGTGGTGCAGGCCTTCCAGATCCCGTCAGAATCGATGATGAACACGCTTCTTGTCGGCGACTATTTGCTGGTGAACAAGCTTTGCTACGGTGGACCTAGCCTGGGCAATCGTGTGATGCCGTACCAGAAGATTGCGCGCGGCGATGTTGTCGTCTTTCACTATCCGGTCGATCCTCAGCAACATTTCGTGAAGCGCGTGATTGGGCTGCCGGGAGACAAGCTGCGCCTGGTCAATAAGCAGGTGTGGGTCAATGGCAAGCCGCTGGAGGAACCGTATGTGCGCTATCTGGATCCTCCCAACAACATGTTCCGGGACAACTTTCCGCGTCTCGACATTCCGGCGTTCGGGTTGGAAGGAAAGTGGTGGTTGGAAATGCGGAAACTGGTCGAAGACGGCCAGCTCATCGTCCCCCAGGGGCACTACTTTGTGATGGGCGACAACCGCGACAACAGCCAGGACAGCAGGTTTTGGGGATTTGTGCCGCGGGAAAATATTATCGGGCGGCCGTTGGTGATCTACTGGTCAGTAGAAGCGTGGGATCGAGACCGGAGCCCTGCTTCTTC
>WNFN01231909.1_pt2 | contig 10918 bp, 6 predicted proteins | sample 5400161 | NCBI WGS metagenome assembly WNFN01 (sample SAMN13153353, study PRJNA577476) | soil metagenome | isolation source: 80 cm saprolite on Douglas fir-dominated hillslope | place: USA:California | collected 2013-09-17
CATTGAGAGATTGACGAAGAGATCACAGCTCTGGCGCAGGGTGGCCGACATTGACTCGTCGAAAGCGGCAACTTCCACACGCACGCCATGATCCGAGCAGTAGTCCAGCATAGGCATAAAATCGCTATCACCGCTGACCAGCACAACGCAGTCCACTGCCTTGCCGTCAACCAGGCGCACAACATCCATGCACAGATCCAGGTCCAGGTCGGCCTTTTTGGCTCCGCTGGAGAACGTCTTGTAATTCTTAGTGGTAATGCGATAGCCCAGGCCTTTGACCGCCTGCAAAAACATTTGGTCATCTCCAGGCTGCGGGCTGGTCGGGCAATAGGCTTGCGCACGTACCAGGCGGCGATTGCCACGCAGGAAGTCCAGCAGCTTACCAAAATCGACCGTGATACGCAGGGTGCGCGCCGAGTAGAGTAAATTTGCGACATCGACAAAGACGCCCACGCGCTCGGTCGACGGGAAAGGCGGTAGCGAAACCGAGACGTTCGTCGGCACCTGGTTGGCGCGGCGCAGCTCGGCAACCATGCGGTCAGTCTGCGTCTGCATAGCCTGCGAGACGACATTGGCCATATGATTGATCGCAGCGCCTGAGAGTATCGGGCTTTCGCTATGCTTGGTAGAGTGCGCGGGTGCATTGTGCAGGGCCTCGTTGCGCACATGGCGTACAGGCGATGACGAGAAAGTGCTGCCACGCGCGGGCGACGGCTCAGGCCCCATAAACGGCCCGCTCATGTCGTTACCCTGATTCATCTGGCTGACTGTGTAACCAGAGGTGATGCTATACGAGGATGGCGGCAGTGCCGGCACGCCTCTGGGAGCCGTTGGCGCGGGCGGCGCAGGTGGCGCAATCAGGTCGGCCAGGGTGTTTCTGGGCGCGGCTGCGTTGTTCGCAGCCGGGGTCGCAGCAGCTGTGCTGGCGCTGCCAGCGCGGCGACGACGACGGCGGCGCGAGTTCGCGGCCTGCAAGTCGGCGTACTCCAGCGGCGGCAGATCCTCAACCGCGACCTCCTCTACCACTGCGGGCGCGGCAGGCTCAACCACAGGAGCCACCGGCTCAGACGGGACTACCGCCGCGGCGGACGGCTGCTCCTTCGCGCGCGTGCGCTCGTGAGTGGCACGGCGACGGCGCTCTGGCGCAGGAGCTATCGGCACGGGGGTCTCCACGACTGGCGCGGGCGTTTCTACGGTCACTTTCGCCACAGGCGTCTCTACGACCGGGCTGCTGGCGGCGGGAGACTCAACGCTGGCCGCGCTCTCGCTGCGCGCTGCAAAACCGCGCTGATGCTTGCTCTCAGTCGCATTCGCTGGCGCGGGCGCTACACTGTTAGTGGCTGAGGGACGATCAAAGCGATAACGGCGCGCCGGACGGGCTTGCTGCTCTTCTGACTTTGGCTCAGCAGGCGGCGTCTCGACCGCGCTCACCGGCTCCTCAACTGGCGCGGGCGCGGGCACAGGCGCTTTCAACGCCTCACCGCGCAGCTCCGCCGGATGAATCAGCTCATCGATACGATGCCGGCTATGACGCGGCACCCGTGGCCGCACGGCTGGCCGCAGCAGGGGAGAAACCGGGCGCTCAGGCGCGAGCCGGGGCTGCGTCAGACCGGGTGGTGTCTCCTCAGGCTGATTAGCCGGCGTGGCGTTCACCTCACCACCGGCCGCAGCCTCTGGCACCAGCGTACCCAGGTCTAATTGAAACGGAGCAATCTCCACCACCCGCGCCTGAGAATCTGATGCGCTCCCCACAAAGCCCACCGGCTCATGAAGGTTCTCATTGTTCATCACAAAAGCGGTAAAAGAGGTATCAGGCGGTGGGCCAAAATACCCTTCCGTCTGGCGAAACTCCTCGATAAAGTCAGTAAAGGGGCGCACAGCCTCTTCCGGGGATAAAGGCGCTTCTGCTCCCGCAGGGAAAAGCGCCGGGCTTTCGCCCTCAAGCAGATTGGGCTGGCGAATATCACCATCAGCAGCTATAGCCGCGATTTCCTCGGCCACCACGCTGGCTATTGTCAGAGGCACATTCTCCACAGCAGGCGCCTCCACAACCGCCTCCACAGCAGACTCATCCACGCTCGCTGTTTGTTTCTCATCGCTCATAGCTACCACAACCTCTTCCACCACTGCCGCCGGAAGCTCCTCTGAGCGCGAGCTTGCTTCAGTCGTCTGCCCTTCCTCCTGGGCAGGTGCATTCTGCACTGGCTGCGGCGTAGAGGTTTCGGAGACAGACAACTGTTCTCCGCCAGGCTCTTGCCAGTCGTTATGCTCTGAATGCGTATGTTCTGTTATCACTAAGGTCTCCAGTCTCAGTATTAAGGACCGGAGCGCAGGCATCTGCCATCGGGCAATTTGCCTTTGAGCCAGAGAGAATATTTATTTGAAGGTCTTCTGGCGAGTCTCAAAGACTCACACATTGTCTTACGCTTCCGCGCAACGGGTGTTCGGTTGAAGGCTAGCAGTACAGGCAGCCTCCTCATCCAAAGCAAGCGAACGGCCTCTATACTACCACGCGAGCAAGCGATTTGATCATCGCTTTGAGAGCTCGCTTTGAGCGGAAGGATAGATCGCTATTCTCTTCTGCTTGCTCTGCAAGGAAGTTTCTCTATCTCTCGCACAATACCATTCGCAAACGCATCCCACCGATCCTATGCCGTTGTCGCTAGTCATGTTGTATGCTACCAGTCAACGGCGGTAAACTGGTAGATACAGTCTCAACAGACGCGTCTCTGAAATCGTCCGTCTCGAGGGACGAATGACGATCAGGCGCGCTTCCATCTGGCTCTGACACCAGACCACTGGCGGGAAATTGCTCGGCGCCCTCTTTACTTCGCGCGGGCAAACCACTAGAATGCGGTTGCTGAGGCCCGCCTGGAAAAGAGGCCTGGCCTGCAACCGGCTGGTTGGCCACACGCCACACATGGGCAATGCGCTCGACAGCCGTGACATGTGAAAACACGGCCAGCAGCATCAAAGCCCAGATGATTGTCCCCGTGAGCAATCCCAGAGCCAGAATAACAACACGTTCAGGGCGGGCCAGCAATCCCGTTTTACACTCCAGACCCAGACCTTCCGCGCGCGCTTTCGCGTAACTTACCATCAACGAGCCAACTGCGGCTACGAAGATCAAGACAATCATCCATTGCTGCTCATTCGCCCAGGGCCATAAAGCCTCGTGCAGGGCCGGTCGTTGTAAAGCGTAGAAGAGCAGACCTCCCAGGATGATACTCTCAGAATAGCGATCCAGCGTAGAATCCAGAAACGCGCCAAAGGTGGTGGCCGCATTGCGCACGCGAGCCATAGCCCCATCAAACATGTCAAAAATGCCAGCAAACAGCACCAGAGCCCCACCGGCTATAATAGATCCAGACGCGATGACAAGAGCTGTCACGATACTCAGGAGTAATCCTACAAAGGTCACCATGTTTGGGGTGATCCCTAGCCGAGCCAGCGGTCGCACAATCCAGGCGACAAACTGGCGAGCATTTTGCTGTATACGTCTGCTAAACATAGCCCTATTGTATCACACTTTATCCATAAAACAAGCACACAGAAACAGCAGAAGTTCCATCAGTGGATTGCTCCCTGCCGCAGGCGTCAGACTGCGCGGGCTCGTAAAGAGCCGGTCGCTCTCTGCACCCCTGCTCTACCATGTGCTCAAGGGACGCTACTACATACACTTACCATTCATCCATTTGTGAATGGCATTCAGATTACACATGAATACGATTCAGACAACTCAGACAACGCGTGAATGGCATTCAGGCCACACGCGCACGGCGCATGCGCTCGATGTTGACGACGCGCCGGCCCTGTTTGCCCAGGTGATGACCAGCCAGGCGCAGGTAATCGTGCATGCCCCACATTTTACCGCCGGGCGCGGTTTCACCCCGCTCGATCGCGGCCCGCACCTCCGGCGCGCTGCTGCCGGCAAACCAGGTACAGCCGCTGCCAATGGCGCTGAGGGTGTGTGCGTCGCTATTGCCCAGCTCCGGCCAGCCATAGCTCTCGCGATTGCTCTGCATGGCGACGCGGTTGGCGTAAAAGCCGCAAAAGCTGGCGTTCCACGTCTCGATACCGTCTAGCCAGACACTCCCAGAGGCCTTAACCCGGTCCAGCACCGCGCGTGGACAACTATGGCGGAAAAGTTGATTCAGGGGATGAGCGACGATGGCCAGTCCTCCCTGCGCATGGATCAAGTCAATGCTCTCTTCCATGCTCAAACGCGGAGGAATGCGCTTCTCGATAAACAGCGCCAGCAAATGTCCGGAGCGAGTGCTGACCTCTTCGCCAACAATAAAGTCAAAGCGGTATCTCCTTTTTGCCCAGAACTCGCGCGCGCGCAATGCTCCCTCTATTACATCATGATCAGTCAGTGCAATCACATCCAGATTCGTGCGCTGCTGGGCATAGTCCAGCAGCTGCTGAATCGTCCCCAGCCCATCGCTATATGTACTATGCATATGTAAATCCGCCCGCCCCAGTTTGCCCGCGCGATACGCCTGCTGCTGCGTCATCTGCCTCCGCTTCTTCAACATCGCCGTACCGGCGGTCAAACTACTTGCTTGAGTCTCATCCTTCTCAGCGCCATTTTTTGTAATCATTTTGCTCTTTCCAGGCCAGACAACCCGGCCACCTTATCAGGCAGGCAACGCGCCCGCGCACCTCACTCAGGACAATTTGTCAGAACTCACCTCAGCCTCGATCAAGGCCTCTCCTATAGGAAAAGTTTCAATCAACGTGCCTGGCTCGACCAGGCCCTCCAGACGCTTCAGGCAGAGCCGGAAGTACTCGGTATTGAGCGAACAATAGACCTGCCGCCCGACCCGCCGTGTCTGTGCCAGGCCCGCGCGCCTCAACTTACGCAGGTGCCACGAAACCAGCGGCTGGCTCAGGCCCAGCATCTCCGTCAGATCCGTTACTGTGATCTCCTGATGCCGCGCCAGCTGATATACCATTGACAGGCGTGTTACCCCGGCCAGCGCCTTCACGGCTATCTTCAGATCTCTCCATTCGTCCATCCAGAGCACACTCCTGTCATATAAAGAAAAATTTATCAAACCTTTGTTTATATATTAGCATTAGACCCTCCCAAAAAACAAGACTATAGGACCCCTAATTTGCAGAGACTGGAGAAAAGCAGAGATGTGACCAGCAATTTTTCGCGAAAAATTGCTGGTCACATCTCTGCTTTTCTCCAGTCTCTGCAAATTAGGGGTTGCATCGTGGTAGAGACTGTGTTATAATCGCCCCATTAAATCGACAGGCCCGCGTAGCTCAATGGCAGAGCAGTGCACTCTTAATGCAACGGTTATAGGTTCGAGTCCTATCGCGGGCACCTCTCCAATTCATAATCTCTCGCCCAGCGCACATTTTTCTCCTGATTATTCTTCGTAGCTACCAGACGAAGCTTCGCCAGAGTAAGGCCCACTGTATCAACAGGAATAAGATAGACTTTATCCAGTTCTTCACAATAGACAGCAAAAAAATCGGCTTGACCTCGATAATGTCTCCATCCCTTTTGTTTGGCTGTATGATTATAGCTACTTGCAGTAGCAAAATTGATAACTGTTCTCTTCTCATCTAGCCAAACGGTTTTACACTGAATACGCCAGAAATTCCCCTCGCTATCCTCAATCAGAAGATCGCATCTATGATTTTTGCCATTAAGGAGTGAATACAACATAGCCTGCTTGCAGAAGGCGTACAAGAATTGCCGCTTCACTAATATCACCAGTTTTATCTGTATGTCTTTTTGGACCAACTTGTTCCATAACCCTGTAACCCTACCTTTCACGCAGTTATCCTCCCCCCAACAAAAAAACCGCCAATGTGGGCGGGTGAAACGGCGACGTCTTATTTTCCCGTGGGGCTACCCCCAGAGTATCATCAGAGCTGAAGAGCTTAACTTCCGTGTTCGGGATGGGAACGGGTGTACCCTCTTCGCTATTGCCACCGGTTCGCCTGCACATACAAGCGGTTTCTCTTGACACGCCGTATAGTAACAGATTAGCTCTCTCCTGTCAAGCATTTTTGCGGGCAATTTTTCGGCAATTTTCGGCCAGAGCAGGTTTTCCTGTGGGAGGCGAGTTCCCAATTGCAAGAGGAGCGGGGAGGCGGTTCAACCGCCCCCCCGCTCCTCTTGCAATTGGGAACTCGCCTCCCGTCCTGGCTAATCCAGGTAATCCTTTAGCTTGCGGCTGCGGCTGGGATGGCGCAGTTTGCGCAGGGCCTTGGCCTCGATTTGACGGATGCGCTCGCGTGTGACATGGAACTCTTTGCCGACTTCCTCCAGGGTGCGGCTGCGCCCATCATCCAGGCCGAAGCGCAATTGCAGCACTTTGCGTTCGCGCTCAGTCAGGCTATCCAGTACGTCCTCTACCTGCTCTTTAAGGAGTTGATGGCTGGCCGCCTCGGCGGGCGCGAGAGCCGTGTGGTCCTCGATAAAATCGCCCAGGTGACTATCCTCTTCCTCGCCGATTGGCGTCTCCAGACTTACCGGCTCCTGGCTGACCTTGATGATCTCACGCACCTTCTCCGGGGTGATCTCCATCTGCGCGGCAATCTCCTCGGACGTGGGTTCACGCCCCAGGTCTTGCAGCAGACGGCGGCTGATGCGGATCAGGCGGTTGATCGTCTCAACCATATGCACGGGAATACGAATCGTGCGGGCCTGGTCCGCGATTGCGCGCGTGATCGCCTGGCGAATCCACCAGGTCGCGTATGTGCTGAACTTATATCCCTTGGTATAATCGAACTTCTCCACCGCGCGGATCAGACCGATATTCCCCTCCTGGATGAGATCCAACAGGCTCATACCACGGCCAATATATTTCTTCGCTACGCTCACGACCAGGCGCAGATTCGCCTCAGTCAAGCGGCGTTGAGCTTCCTCACCGTCCTCGGCAATGCGATAGCTCCGGCTAGTCACAGGTTTGAGCAGCTCAGCCCGCCCGCGCTCCATACGTTGCGCCAGGCGCACCTCTTCTTCCGCTGAAAGCAAAGGCACGCGCCCAATTTCGCGCAGGTACATGCGTACAGGATCATCCAGGCTGCTCTCAAGGTCCGCAACTACAATTCCAAAGCCGTCAGGCAACTCATCCCACTTCGACTGAGCCATTTCGGCGTCTTCCACATCCTCGGGTCCAGGCTCCCAGTCTACGGGTGGCTCTTTGGTTGGGTCCAGGGCATCCATAGTTTCTTCGTCCTGTAGTTTAAACAAGTCAAAATTCTCAGGGACGTCAACAGAGGTCGAATAGCTCTCTCCCGCCGTCACATGAGCATGACTGCCAATATCGCTAATATCGAACACTGCGTCCTTCTCGCCTATGATAGCCTCTCCGCCAAATGCCCCCCCTCCAAACATATCCCTCAGCGCGCCCGTGTCGATATCGCCACGGTTCTTGCTTACGATATCAAGTACCTCTTGCTCTTGATTCACCATTCTTGACATCCCCCTTTAGAGAGCAGGCGTTTAGGATAAACGAATAAGAACGATCGTTCCTGTCTCCCAGTACACATTATAATTAAGATGATTTCTCGCCCTACAAGGCTCTTTTTTGAAGCAAACACCCACATGTTTTATCCATGCAGCCGTATTGCAGAATCTATAGTGCGTAACTCCCGCGTCACCATACCCACCTGACGTCGCAACGGTTTGCCCGCCGCTACATCCCCGGCCTCTTCAGTCTCTCTCAAGAGGAAACGTAATTCTGTTTCTGATCGTAACAAACGCGAGCGCTTTAGCCGAAAGGCACATTGCTTCACCTCTTTGACCAGGCTTCCCATTTCCGCCGCTAATCTTGTCTCAACACACTTGCGTACACGCTCGATAGTTTCTCGCAACGCGGCAGGCACAGTTGTTTCCCAGGGTTGAGGTAAGGGGGAAGAACGACGTTGATACACTGCGTTGATTATGCGGTACAACTCTCGCGTGTCTGTCCCAGCAAAGTCACCATCGTTTATTATACCACAAACATGCTCACTTAAAGTGGGATTTTGCAAGAGTAGCCCTAATAGGTAGTCCTCCCATTGTAACTTATCTCTCGACTGCCTGTCAAGTCCCGGCGCTCTTCTTTCTCGCCGCTGCTCTTCCGCTCCTTTCCCTTCGCTACTGGCTTCGTTCCCATCATTTCCTCGCTCTCCAGCCCACTCTCTCCGATTACTGCTTTCCCCTGACCGCTCTCCCCGTGGATCTGAGCGCTCAGAAAATCTAGCAACCACGCCTCCCGTTTGCTGCCCACGTAGGACACGCTGTAGTTCTTCGTTTAGACTACGCTCATCCATACGCAGCATATGCGCCAGTTGCCGCAGATAAATGTCGCGCCTGGCCCGATCAGTAATCGCGGCGATAATGGGGAGTAGCCGATGGGCTGCTTCCGCCTTACCCGCCGCCTCGCGCAAGTTGAGGTTCGCGGTTCGCGCCGCAAAGTAGTAATCGATGAGCGGCAAGGGATGCCTGACCGCGTGCTCCCAGACGGCGAAGTCGCGAATGATCACTTCGTCGGGATCTTCACCCGCTGGTAGTTGCAGAACGTTGATTTCCGCGTCGACCTGCTCTTCCAGGCGGATAATGCCCCTCGGCTCCTGGCGCTTGCGTCCATGCACCGCGCCTGCTCGCTCTTCCGCCGGCATAGGAACGGGCACAATCGTGCGATCAAAGCCCTTGAGCGCCTCTTGAATCCCGTGCTCGGTGGCCGCGATACCCGCCGCGTCTGGATCGAGCGCCAGCGTGACCTGGCGTGTGAGCTTTTTGAGTTGCTGGATATGCTTTTCGGTAATTGCGCTGCCGATACAGGCGACGGTCTGTTTCGTGCCATACTGATGCGCGATCAGCGCGTCGACATATCCCTCAACAATAATCACCTGCCGCTCCTGCTTGATTGCCTCCCTGGCCATGTCCAGCGCGTAAAGCACGCTGTTCTTCTCAAACAGAATCGTCTGGGGCGAATTGAGATACTTCGGCTGGCCATCTCCGAGAATGCGCCCGCCAAAGCCGATCACCCGGCCCCGCGTGTCGCGAATCGGAAAGATCAGGCGCTTGCGAAAGTAATCGTAGATGCCTCGCTCGCCTGCTTCTCCCGTTTCATGCTCGCGTTCCCTGGCCAGCCCGCCCGTAATCAGTTCACTTCCAGTATAACCCAGGCCCAATAGATAGCTGCTCAGACCATCCCAGCGATCCGGCGCGTACCCCAGACCGAAGGCCATGACTGACTCAGAACTGATCCCGCGCGCTTGCAGGTACGCCCTGGCATCAGATGCCTCGCGGGAGCGCAGCAGCATCTGGTGAAACCAGAGCTGTGCGTCTTCGTTCAGCTTGCGCAGACGCTCTTTGTGTGCGTGAGTCTCGCGCTCTTCCTGGGGATCTCTGCCCCCGAAGTCGTCAAGCGTTACACCAGCCTTTTCCGCCAGATAGACCAGCGCGTCTCGAAACTCAACTCCTTGTTGCTTCTCTACAAATGTGAAGATATCCCCACCTTCGTGACAACCAAAGCAGCGCCAGGTTTGCGATTCGATAAACACGTAAAAAGAAGGCGTGCGCTCATTGTGAAAAGGGCAGCTCCCCTTAAAAGACTTGCCTGACTTATGTAAAGCCACCACCAACCCGATCTCTTCGACCAGATCCACCTTTGCCTTAATGCTTTCGATAAGAGATGACATGCTACGCCTTTCAGCAAAAAATGGTAGATCTAACCTACGGAGTAACGGTGGTTTGTCTTACATCAGATATAACGAGCGATTCTGTGGAAAGTTACGCCTACATGACCAGATGCCCGGAGTTTTGGGGGCTTTCATCCTTTTGTCCTATCCCCGCTAATTGGAACAAATTCTATCTCGTTTCTCATCCCAATTTACCAGCAAAATTCCAGTTCATTTTCATTTCTCACACTCTGCTTCATTTCACACCGATTTTTGAGATGGGAGAAGAAAAAAATTGGAAATTTTTTTCTTCTCCCATCTCAAAAATCGGTGTAGTAATCCTCTGGGGTGGGGCGCTCTTTGACAAACTTTGAAAAGTTGGGGGTGACTCATAAGTTATCCCCTGAGTGTGGAGAGAATAGACTCTTCCACGAGGAGAAAAGTTATCCACATACCCACAGCCCTTTTTTTTATTACTACTATTATTTATTTTTATAAAAAAGAAGAAACAGTAGTAGTAGGGGCTGTGGATATGTGGATAACCTTACCCGCGTCAAAAAAAACTGGCCCGCGCGATCGGCTTGCCGAGCCTTGCCAGTAGTTATCCACAGTCTGATTCCGGGCACTGAAACCTGTGGATAACCATAGGAAAAATGGGGATAACTTGCCGGGACATGGGGATAACTTCTTGTGTACGCCCAGAAGTTATCCCCATGTCCCGGGGCATGTGGATAACTTTATCCACATTTTGGGGATAACTTCTTGTGTACTATCCACAGCCTATCCACAATTTTATGTCAATGTGGATAAGTTATCCACAATTTCTGTGGATAAGTGATATGTGTAAATATCTATATCTATGATTATCCACAGGGTGTGGATAATGTGGATAAGTTATCCACAATTTCTGTGGATAACTTATATTCATCGATTTTTCAGAATCGGAATGTGGATAACTTTTGGATGCATCTTTTGCAAACCCTGGACTTTTGCACATATTGGCAGAGTTATCCACATTTTTTGCCAGTTTATCCACCATCGCCTTTTGGCAACTGGGGAAAAATCCGCACCACTGGGGAAAAATCCTCAGAACGTTATCCACAGGATGTGGAAATGTGGATAAGTTATCCACAATTTCTGTGGATAAGTCCCATATTCAAATATGCTAATTTATGATAATGATAGTATCACTATCACGCCAAAAAGCCCGCACCGTTTTTCATTTTTTCATAGAAGATACCTGTAATAGTATCTTTTATTCTGTGGATATGTGGATAAG
>WNFN01190357.1_pt1 | contig 10911 bp, 13 predicted proteins | sample 5400161 | NCBI WGS metagenome assembly WNFN01 (sample SAMN13153353, study PRJNA577476) | soil metagenome | isolation source: 80 cm saprolite on Douglas fir-dominated hillslope | place: USA:California | collected 2013-09-17
CAGAACCTTAAAGGCGAAGTGGATGAAGGTATCGAGTGGCCGATTACTCTTTTCCGCCTTAGACCGGACCAGAGCGCCCTCCCAGCTATTGAGGAGGAAGGAGGCCAGTTCGTCTGCTTTCGTGGATCGAGGCAGCTCACCCCGATCGACCGCTGAACGCAATAAAGCGGCGATCGCTTGTTGCCAGTCATCGAAAGCGCTGCTGAGCAGAGATTGAATGTCGGAACTATGCTCGGCAACTTCGACGCTCATCTGGCCGAGCAGACAACCGCTGATCGGACCTTTCTGGCCATACACCGAGACCAGTTCGTTGAAGTACTTACGCAGGCGTTTTAAGGGCGGCAGTTTTTCGTCACCGAGAATAGTTTCCCACCTCTGAGCTTCTCTGGATGCGTAGTGCTGCAGAACTTCCTGGGCGAAAGCCTCTTTGCTACGAAAGTAGTGATAGAAGGAACCCTTGGGAACTCCGGCCAGGTCAAGGATTTCCTGTACGCCGGTGGCGGCGTAGCCGATTTTGTGGATACGCTGAAGGCCGATCTCGATCAGATGTTCGCGGGTAGTCTGCACCGCCGTCTCTCCAATATGTCTGGTCCACTATACCATATCGCCAATAGACTGGTCCATTATACCTTGGCCGACATGGGTTAGAGCCGGCGAAGTCCACGCTCAAAAACGACCTGAGCTGGCAGCGCGGGCGAAGGCGTGAACCTGTCAACCATCTCGCCTGACCAGTATCTTCACGGGCGGATTTTTCTTTGTTGCCGCCCGCATTTGCCGAAGCTTCCAAACCGCGAGGGAACTTTCGTCGGACCGGTAGCAAACGGCTATTTCAGAGAGCCGCTAACAGCCCAAAACATACCAAGGGTACGCTCATATTCCGTAGTGATTCCGGCACATAAGCGACGCCAACGCCGCCGGCTACAAGTGCGATCATCGCCGTAAGGTTCGAAACCGACTGTGCTACGCGTAATGGAAAGCCTCCCTTTGCGCAAGAGCCGAGACGTGATAGTGGATGGCTTTGGGTCTTCATAGCGATAGATAACGAAATCTGCGCTTCGCCAATCAGCGTACCATCTGGTTCCTCAAAAACATTCCGGAGTCTGGTCCTGGCGGTCTCTAGCTCTCCGATCAACAAACCAAGTGGGTACATAATATTAATTTGCCGGCACAGGCGTCCCATTCGAATATCATTCTTTGATCCGATGAAACCTTTTCACGATCCCCTTTCGATCTTCGGCCCTTGGTGTCATTCGCCGAAATCGGCAGAACCGGCGTGGTGAGAATCCAATTGAAAGTCCGCCGGGCAGTTGCGAATCGGGCGACCCATTAAGGGAGGACCCGAACGCTGAACCACTGATTGGTAACCCAGTCAGCGGCTCAGTTCGTAGGCAACCCAATCAGTGATTCAGTGCGTTCCAGCCCGGACTCCGGGTCGGCGTATAGAAGCCGTCCGCGTCATGGTCCCAATCGGCAGCAGATTTTTGCGGCTGCACAGTTTGCCGAGTTAGTTGATGGACAACTTTGACTGATGTTCTAGCCAAGCCCACCGTTGGGCTCAGTACCAGTGCCAGTGCGGCGGCCGCGATTACCACCGGAGTTGTTAGCTTTGAGAACCTCTTGATCATTTTTTCCTATCCTCTTTCTGTTATACTATTGGTTATCTGGTCGACGCCTGCCAATAGAACGGACGCGCGAAATTAATAAGCTGCAGTTATTGCCGAAGTCCTGCTGCCCCGTCGGGTAGTTTTCTTCCTTCTGGTGCGCAAGCTCCGCTCCACCAGGAAAATTATTTGGCCCGACGCAATTCTTGGCGTAGCGCGCCCATTCGTCGGCGATCTGTTGAGGATGGCAAATAACTCGCTCTTATGGGTGACTACCAACCGATGGCCGAACATGCGCAACAAAACGGCTGACCGCCGGCGAGGCCTCAAGCTGACGAAATGCCAGCATCAGCGGAATGACTGCATCCGGAGAGCGGAGCGGTCGGTGCTCTCAAAATCACTCCGGTTTGGCGATCGTATGGACAGCGCCCGGCGCGCCGGACAAAACAGAAAGATAATTTCGCCCAAGACTTCCAGGCCGTTCAGGGGTGTTTATTCGACTGGCTCCAGTTCTTGCAAAATCGAATGACAAACGGCACAGACTTCGGATCCGTCGAAGATCCAATGTATCTGCAGCTCCGTGCTATTTGACGGAGGTTGCGAGATTTCTTCCCAGCAATTAGTGCATCTCATATTTTCTCCTCTTCATACGGCGGTCAGGATAGCAACCCGCATCATTGACTTTCCGCACCCGCGCCGGAATGCAGAATGTTGCAGTTTGACTTTGTTCATTAGGTCAACTTGATGAACCGTTCGTTAACAGATTAGGCCTTAACTACAGATGGCGGCTACCGCCTGATTCTCACTATCTGCCACCAAGAAAATTCACCGGCCCCCAACCCGGATGCGGATCTCCTTCCAGAGAAGTGTCTTCGTTGGTTTGAGCTACCCCGACCCTGTTTTGATCACTCGGCTGTTGGGCTCCAGGTTGATTAGAAGGTTGGTGATACGAGACATGTTGTGTCGGCATCGATGGCGTCACTGATGATGCGCCCACCGGAGAGTCTAAAAACGCGCAGCTGGGAAAGCCGATAAGAACAGCGAACACACCCACGGCAGTCAAAGTGAGATGCAGCCATGTATCCTTTTTCATTGAAGCCTCCTAACTCGAGAACTTTGTCACTGAGCTCAGCGAGAATTGCTTGGTACTTAACCTAAGGACTGGATGCTTGAATTCTATTGCCTCAATGGGTGGTTTCTCATAGCCTGGCCGAGTGACGCCGGAATGCTCAATGGAGTTATAGGGAACACCTGCAGCCAGTTAGGTGGCGAAGTGCTGCCTGATCGAAGCGGGGAACCCTGCAGTTCGGCAATCGGCACAATCGCAAACCCTCACTTGCTGCCGGAAGTTAACCCTCAATCGGCGAAGCGGGTGGGTTTCTGTCTATTTTATGCTGCTTATCGAATCAGATTGCTTACCGCTAGGTCGATCAGCTCGTCGCCACGGCCATTGAGCACCGCTTTCAGCGCCCAGAGGTTGAACCCAACCGCCTGATCGATCTTAATCGTCGGCGGCATGGAAAGTTCTGTCCGGTTGACCACTGCGTCGATCAGCGCCGGTCCGTCGTGCTGAAACGCCTCGGTCACAGCTTTTTTCAAATCGGCCGGATCTTCCACCCGCACGCCGAACATGCCGGCCGAACGGGCCAGCGCGACAAAGTCTGGATTCACCAGTTCGGTTCCTTTCCCGAGAATACCCGCCGCCAGCATTTCCAATTCGACAAAGGCCAGCGCGCTATTACTAAAGACAACAATCTTCACCGGAAGCTTGTGCTGATGCAGCGACAGCAGGTCGCCCATCAGCATGGACAATCCGCCGTCACCGGAAAAGGTGACAACTTGCCGCCCCGGGAAGGCAAGCTGCGCTCCTATGGCCTGGGGCATGGCGTTAGCCATTGATCCATGATTAAACGAACCCAGTAGGCGTCGCTTCCCATTCATGGTGAGATAGCGCGCGGCCCAGACGGTGGGCGTGCCGACATCGCAGCAAAAGATCGCATCGTCGGCCGCAATCTCGTCGACAATTTTCGCGACATACTGCGGATGCATTGGTTTGTGGCCCGGACGCCCCACCGCGAGCTCATCCAGCCCTTTGCGCGTGTCCTGATAATGGTGGATGAACCGTTTCAGGTGGGTGTCATCTTTTTTCTCATCAAGAAGTGGCACCAGGGCGTTGAGCGTTGCCTTCACGTCGCCGATTATCCCGAGGTCCAGCCGCGTCCGGCGTCCGAGGTTCTCACCGCGGTCGACTTGAATGATGGTTGCCTTCTCGGGATAAAACTGGGTGTAAGGAAAATCCGTACCGAGCATCAGCAGCGTGTCGGCCTGCATAATCGCGTGGTAGCCGGAGGAAAAGCCGATCAGGCCGGTCAGTCCCACGTCGTAGGGATTGTCGTACTGGATGTGTTCCTTACCGCGTAAGGCCGAGACGATGGGTGATTTGAGTTTGCCGGCCAATTGCATCAGTTCGGCGTGGGCTCCGGCACACCCAGCACCGCCCAGGATCGTAACCGCTTTCCCTAGGCTGAGTAGTGCGGCCAGCTGCTTGATCTCGTCCTCCGCAGGGACCACCGCGGGATGGCACGCCTTGATGGCAGCGCTCGGCCGGCGGTACTTTGCCTGCTTGAGAGCGATATCGCCCGGAATCGCCACGACGGCCACGCCCTTATTCGTTAACGCGCTTTGGATGGCGATCTCGAGCACGCGCGGGACTTGAGTCGTCTGTGAAATCAGTTCGCAGTAATGGCTACAATCGCGAAAAAGCTGGTCGGGATGGGTTTCCTGAAAGTAGTTGCTACCGATCTCCTGGCTCGGAATCTGCGCCGCAAGCAAACCGCCAGTTCACCCGTCAAGTGGGCTTGGGCACCCGCGGCAAATGCCGCCGTCTCTTCGTGACGCACCCCAATCCACTCAATCTTCTTGCTCCGGCGCATCTCCTCCAGAATGCCGTTGAGCGAGTCGCCCACGACACCGTAAATCCGCATCACGCCTGCCGCGATCAGAGTTTCGATCAAGATTTCCGCCACGGCTTTTTCTGTCATATTTTGTTCCTTACTAGGGTTGAGGTTTGAGTTTTTACCGACAAAAAATGTTCACTCCAGACGGAGCGGTTGGGACTTAGCGGCAATTAGTGGTGCTATAGCGTTTGTGCCAATTGATTGCGCCACCGTCCATGAGAACGTCGATCTGGCGTTCGGAGAGAGTGTGGCGCAAGATTATCGTCCCGCCCTTTGCGATCTCTGCCTTTATGTCCCGGCCAGCTTTCAACGCACCGGCGACGCGGGCAATCCTGATTGTCGTTCCTTGCTTTAGACAGTCGGTCGATATGTCGTTCAAACCCACCACGTGTCGATCGACGGCGCCCAAAGGCTGGAAAGTCCGCATCAGTTGTGCGCGGCGATAACTGGGTTTTGCAAGACGTACTCGTAAGGCGGCGGCATGCTGATTTCGCCGCGACTGCCCAGTTCAAAGCTCGCGTGCAACGGCCAGTACGGGTCATCCAACATCGCTCGCGCCAGGAAGATCAGTGTGGCCTGACCCTTCTGCAGGATCTCCTCCGCAACCTTCGACTTGGTAATCGAGCCGACCGCGGCGGTCGGCAATTCAGCCTCTTTAAGGACCCGCTCCGCAAACGGAACTTGATAGGCCGTGCGGGGGTCATAGCGGACGCCGGGCGCGATACCGCCGGAACTGCAATCAAACAGGTCCAGGCCCAACGGCCTCAACCTTTTCGCCAGTTCGACGGTCTGGTCAATGTCCCAACCGCCGGCAATCCAATCAGAGGCAGAGATCCGCATTGCCAGCGGCAGCGATACAGGCCAGACTGCTCGGACGCGCTTCGTCGTTTCTACCGCAAAGCGAATTCGATTTTCGAACGAACCGCCGTAGCGATCGGTGCGCTGGTTGGTAATCGGAGAGAGAAAACTGTGTCCCAGATAACCGTGGGCGAAATGCAGTTCGATCAACCGGAACCCAGCTCGCAGAGCGCGTTGGGCGGCCGCCACGAAAGCAGCCAGGATCTCTTCAATCCCTTCTTCGGTCAGTTCGTGAGGTATACGCCAGAGTTCGTTGTTCTGGCCACCGAAGGGAATCGGGCTCGGACCAACGGTTTCCCATCCCCCTTCTTCATCGGACAGAGAACGACCACCTTCCCACGGGCGCATGGCGCTGCCTTTGCGTCCAGCGTGGGCCAGCTGCAATCCAGCCACCGCTCCATAGGCGTGAATGAACTCGGTGATGCGTGACAACATCGGAATGTGTTCGTCAGACCAGACCCCGAGATCCCAGGGAGTAATCCGCCCGCGCGCCTCGACGGCGGCGGCTTCCGTCATCACGAGCCCGGCACCACCAACAGCCCGCGAGCCCAGGTGAACCAGATGCCAATCCGACGCGAATCCATCCTTTGCCCAATATTGGCACATCGGAGAGACCCCGATGCGGTTGCGCAGGTGAACATCCCTCAATTCCCACGGTGTAAAAAGCAATGGTTTCATAAATCATTTCTCCGTCTCACAATTCGTTTTAGAGCCACGCAGAGATTGAACTAATTGTTCACGCAGACCTTCAATTTCCACAACTCTCATCAGCAACCCTCAAAACGGCAGTGTCGGTTTGACCATGAAATAGAAGAGCAACGCGACCACGCATTCTGCGAACCCAAGGCCAGCGACCGTGGCAATGTAGTGCCCGCCCCCGGTCATCCTTTTTCGCAGATGGAAGGTCCGCCCGACCAGGATGACGAATGCAGGGACGATCCATTGCAGCCAAGCTAACGCGGGTGGCAGCTCGGCGTAAATCGTACCGTTCAGCAAGAGAAGAAAATGGAAGAGCAGCGTAATCTCGACGAAACCACGACCCAGTGCCGAGAAACGGCGAGCAAAGTAGACCGCGGCCACCGCAATACCGCCGGCAACAGCAAGCTCGGTCAACATTGCTGATCCAGCGAAGAACAACATGACCGCGGAAACGAATAACGGGATCGCGAGCAACAAAGGCGTGCGTAGAGAAGCCGTTTCGAATTCGTTGTGCAATACTAATCGGACGAGGAGGTAGCTAAAGAGGCTGGCGAAGAACCACAAGCCAAACACTGAGGGCGGCCAACCATTTTGGGCGATGGGTAGCAGAGTAACTGCGACGCCTAGAGTTGCGCTGGCCAGAGCCGAAATGTGTTGTGCGGCCAAGAAGCGAACGCTCCGGAGAAGCGCCGCGAATAAGAGTACGTACCCAATCCAGTGTTGGCTCTCGCGCGGCGGAAAAGGCCAGCCACCGTTTACCCAGGCGCAACTTGCGGCGAGGATGGCGGCGAGTAACCACCAGAGTGCGACTCGCAGTTGTTCGGGTTGGTTAACCAAGAGCCGGCCAAGGAAAATTGACCCAACAAAACCGGCGACTCCAACGGCCAGTAGAAAAGCCAGCTTCGAGATGACGAACGCGTCCATACTCCCGCTCCATCGGCCGAGGTTAGTTATTTGCGGATGCCTTCGACCGCTACGGTCAACGTTACGTCGTCTCCCAACGCTGGCAAACCGTAATTCACGCCGTACTCGCTCCGGTTGATCGCGCAATGAATCGCGGCGATGTCGCGAATAAATAAAATGGCACCACATAGGCGTCGCTTGGGTGCACAGGCATCTTACATCCCGATTGTCAGAAAAGTTGATCCAAATTCCGTGTCTAGATCCGGAAGTCTCGCCGTCGATCAGTTTTTAGAGCTCGGCTCAGCATCGCCAACTAGAAATATTTCGAAAAACCAGAATCAATTGCGATATTTTGAAGGACCGGAGCGAAAAGTCAGTCGATATGTTAAACAGGGTGACAGATAGAGCGCTCCCCCTGGCGAAAGCTTCTAAAGGAAATATCCGACACAACTACAAGGAGACCGCCAACCACTGACCGTAAAATTCTTTGAGGCGCACCTCAATGGAGCGAGCAGAGATCGCCGAACTGTTTTATAACGCTCTCACTAGTTTGAACGATGTGGAAGAGCTGGATCGATTCCTGTCGGCCAGCGTTCAATGGAGCCTCTCGGCAGCTGATCCCCACACTATGGGTGAGGAATCCCCTCCGAATGCCATTACGTTTTCCGGGAAGGAAGGTTGCCGACAATTGGCGCGGTATTTCCAAGAGAGCTTAAAAGTGTTTGCCGGAGATCTCACCGGCTGTATTAGCCGCCATCAACTGGTTTTCGTATTCGGAACGATGCGATTGGGTGCGCCTGCCCCCGATCGGTTCGCAGAAACTAGCATCGCCGCCAGGCTCACATTTCATGGTTCTAAGATCATAAAAGGCCAGATACGGGTTTCCTGGCCGCTAGACTTTTAAACCTACGAGCAAGCTTTGAAAGACGAGTTTGACCAACGATGTTTGCCTACAGAGGTTCGACCGCGATGATCAGCGGCTCCTCCAAGGGATTGGGTGCGGCCTTTGCAAAAGAGCTTGCGGGCCGCGGCATGAACCTTGTTCTGGTCGCCCGATCGATCGATACGCTGCAAGATCTTGCCGACTCCCTTGGCGCTCAATATGGCGTGAGATGCGTCGTCCTGCAGGCCGATCTTGCCACATCGGGCGCCGTAAAGCGGAACGTGACGGAACTCGGGCGCCTGGATCTGAAGATCGATCTGCTGATCAACAGCCAAACGTCTCCTCCCGCACGAAGTTTGCCAGCCCCAGGGGGAACTGGGATCTTGATAGAGACCCTAAGATTTCCCAAGTGCGGCGAGACTCATGATGTTCTCCTCTGTTAATTGACAGCGTTGCAACTCACCTACGATAGTTCCATTTCGCATCACTAAGACACGATCCGAGATACTAATTATCTCCGGCAGGTCACTGGAGATGACCAGTAGCGCCAGGCCTTCGGCAGCTAACTCTCGGAATAGTGAGTAAATTTCGGCTTTCGTTCCTACGTCTACACCTCGCGTCGGCTCATCTACGATCAGCACCTTCGGCGAAGTTGCCAACCATTTGGCTAACACTACCTTTTGTTGATTACCCCCTGACAGGAATCCGACGGCTTGATCAATGCCGGCTGCTTTTACGTTGAGGCGATCAATGAACTTTGCCACCATCGTTCTTTCAACGTGTGACGCGATAATACCGACGCGGGCCAGTTTAGGTAGCGCTGCCAAACTCAAGTTATTACCAACACTATGCATCAGGCCGAGGCCTTGGCTCTTTCGGTCCTCCGGGACTAGGCCCACCCCGTTCTTAATTGCATCCCGCGGCTACCTTATTTTGATTAACTGTCCAGTGATGAGCACTTTCCCGCGGCTTGGCGAATGCTCGCCGAAGATTCCATGCGCCAGTTCGGAACGACCAGCACCCATCAATCCAGCGAGTCCCAAAATCTCGCCGCGGTGAAGCCTGAATGAGATATCGTGATACTTTTTATCATCCGACAATCCGCTAACTTCCAGCGCGGCCGTTCCCCGTTTTGCAAGATGGGGCGCCCGTTGAGATTCCAGAAGATTCCGACCCACCATCAGACGGACGACTTCATCTTCATTGGTCACAGCTACCGGCACAGTGTGGATATGCTTGCCGTCCCGCAAAACTGTAACGGTATCGCTGATTCGAAAGATTTCTGGAAGACGATGTGAGATATACAGAATAGTTACACCAGAGTTCTTAAGCCCCTTAATGAGTCTGAACAGCGTTTCAGCCTCTTGGTTAGTCAAACTGGAAGTCGGCTCGTCGAGGATCAGGATTCTCGGATTGCGCACCAGCGCTTTACAGATTTCGACAAGCTGCCGTTGCCCTAATGACAATTCTTCCACCGGCAGAGTTGGCTCAAGCAGAATCCCTAGGTCTTGCAGGATAGCCCGCGTTTTGCGGTCAACCTCATCGTGCTTGACCAGACCCCAAAACTCGTAGGGTTCAACGCCAAGGAAAATGTTCTCGGCGACCGTTAGGTTTGGCGGGAGATTTAGCTCTTGATACACGATCGCAATCCCGGCGGCTTGTGAAGCTGCCGGGTTTGCGAACACAACCGATTTACCATCGAGCAGAAGCTCACCCTCATCGGGCTTGTGGACTCCTGCGATGATGTGCATAAGCGTCGACTTTCCTGCACCGTTCTCACCGACGATCGAATGGACATGGCCACGCTCGATCCGGAAAGCGACACTTTGCAGCGCCTTAACACCAGGAAAAGCCTTGGAGACTGACCGGAGTTCTAAGATAGCGGTCACAGAAAGGAGACGTACATTCTATTTCTTAAGAAACTCGGCGACGTTTTCCGGCGTCACGATGTCGACTCCCGTATCGTAAGAATCCTGAATAGGATGGCGGTCGACGAGTTCGTTCAGAACGTCCACCGCTTTAGAACCCATAGCAGCCGGGCGTTGCCCGACCAGGACATTGGCGTATCCATCTTTCAGGAGTTCCAGTTGCGAGACCAAGTTGTCGAAAGAGACGATAACGAATTTCTTTGTCTTTATGTCGGGTGCATGGCTTCCGAGAGCCCTTATATAAGCTTCTCGAGCATACATGGGCCAACCTCCCGCAAAAAAGAGGCCGTCCAATTTTGGATTTCTTGTGAGAGTGTCCTGAACGAGTTGGATCGCCTTAGGTACATTATCGTCGCAGGTTAGAGGAGAACCCTGAATTTCTTGGTAACCATCTCCTAGTCCATCCTTAAACCCACGGATGCGTTCGTTTAGATTGATCGCAGCGAGATTCGCGGTCAGTACAGCATAGGTGCCGTTCTTGGGCATCAATTGTCGGAAGGCTTTCCCCGCCTCGACCCCGGCCTGGTAATTGTTTGTACCGATATAGCATTGGCGTTCGGACTTCGCCGAGTCGGAGTCGAGCGTCACGACCGGAATGCCTTTTGTGTGAGCATCGTTGATGGGACCCGTCATAGCTTCGCCGTTTAGACACGAGACCGCGATGCCGTCGGTTCCCTTGGTGATTAGATCTCGCATCATACGAATCTGCTCGGCTTCTTCTGCCGCATTGGGGCCAAGAACCGCACATTTAAGGCCTAGTTTCTTTGCCTCTTCCTGAGCGCCTCGTTCGATCTCAACACCAAATGGGTCACTGAGAAGTTTCACGAGTACGGTAACCTGGTGTGATTGGGCGCATAACTCGCCAATAGGAACCAGGGTCGCGATAGCAACGGCCATAACTAGTGTACGATGTAGTTTCATACGATGATTCTGGATTTCTGGGGTTTTAGTGGGATGAGGATGGGAAGACAGAGAGAAGAAGTTGCTTACCAACGAAGGCGGGAACCCTTGCGAAGGTTGTCAACGAGGACAGCGACTACGATAACCAGACCGACAAAGACGCTCTGCCAGTAAGGATCGAC
>WNFN01203043.1_pt1 | contig 10909 bp, 9 predicted proteins | sample 5400161 | NCBI WGS metagenome assembly WNFN01 (sample SAMN13153353, study PRJNA577476) | soil metagenome | isolation source: 80 cm saprolite on Douglas fir-dominated hillslope | place: USA:California | collected 2013-09-17
ACCGTTATTGGCTGCGCAACTGAGACTAAGAAATGAGACTAAGCGGGCACGCTCTCAACGCGCATCACTCGTACGCGCAGGCGTTTCCGCAGGTGGGAGTGGCGGAGGATGCGAGATTCGAACTCGCGAGGGGTTGCCCCCAACACGCTTTCCAACAATGCTGACCGGCGTTCACCGGGAGCTGCCACCGTCCGCGACCTGCGCGGATCGACACGCGTGGCCGTCGGCGAACGGTCCCGAACAGGGGTGAATGAGACAAGAACTGAGACAAGGCACTGCCCGCAGTTGGCCGCGCGCCGCCCAGCTGCGGCGCTCGTCAGACCGCAGAGACGATCTTGTCGGCAATCAACCTACTGGCGTCGCCGGTGACCGCCCGCGCTAGCGCGTCGCCGGACCCTGATGGCAACGCGGTGACCGACGCCCGTGTATTCTAGAGCGCACTTGAAGTGGGTGATCAATCCCGCACTAGAGGAGGAGTGTGAGGCGGTCCGAGCTCATCAAGAAGATCAGGCAGGAAGCCAGGCGGCAAGGCGTCGTGTGGAAGCAAGTCGAGGGCGCCAAGCATGACACGTTCTGGCTCGGATCGGTGAAGATCCCGATCCCGCGCCACGCCGAGATCGGGCATCGAACCACTGAGGACATCCTCCACGAATGCGAAGCCGAGCTTGGGAAGGGCTGGTGGCGTAACTGAAGATCTACCATGCTGAAGTCGACCGGGACGGCAAGGTCTGGCGTATCCGCGTACCCCAGGTCGGCCGCACCACGCAGGCACGCACACTGCGCGAGGTGGAGCCGATGGCCCGCGACCTCATTGCCATCATGGACGACATCCCGGCCGACTCGTTCAACCTTGACGTCACCCTCACCCTTCCAGCCGACGTCAGGGCCGAGCTTGACCGGTCGGCGGAACTGCGGGAGCAAGCGGCGCGCAGCCAGGCGCAGGCCGCGCAGTTGGCACGACGGGCAGCACGGCGCCTTCGGGATCAGGGGCTGCCGCTGCAGGACGTCGGGAAGGCACTCGGAGTGTCATTCCAGCGGGCCAAGCAGCTGATCGACGAGGCCGACAAGCTCGCAAGCTGACCAGTTGCCCAGCACTGGATTGGCTTCTAGACGATCACGTCGAGCATTCCCCGATCCGGAAACCTGAAGGAGCTGCGGCCGGATGCTCCTGTAGCACGATGGGGGTTGGTGGCCCGGCTACGCAGCGTGAGCGGCGACAGCAAATCCTGGGCGGCGTTGAGCGCGCCTCCCTGCCGATTACGCGCCTACGGTGCCGAACCTGCTGGCAGCACAGATTGCCCATTTAGAGCGTTCTTGGCCGCAGCGGATCGCCCCTCTGGAAGGGTCCGCTCCGGGGACTGGTGGCGGGCAGGGTCAGCCGCCGAGGGCGTGGAGCGGCTCCTGCAGAGTGCGGAAAGTGTCGGCGAGGTGGGCCGCGAGTGCCGCGCGGACGCCGCAAGCAGGGCACGTCGTGGAATGCCCAGATCGGCAGCGCAGTCGCCAGCAGGCGGTCGGCGCTACGTGCGGACGGCTGCCGCGTCTGAGGACGGCGGCGCCGCTCATAACGAGCCTTACTCGCGCGCGAACTGCGGATGGCGCTTACGGAGAGCGACTGCTCGTTCGGCCGTTCGGCGGCGTGTGCTTGCCGCCGAACAGGGATTATGCCCGGACATGCACGCACTGGGGTGAACTGGCAGCCGCACGCCTGCGCGGCGTGCGTCCTTCCGTTCACGCCGGTGCGGGAAGCCTGCGACCAGGCACAACAGCGACCGCAATTCCGGGCACGCCATCGCTGAAGGTCGAAATTGAGCCAAGGCTGAGCCAAAAAATGAGACAAGCTCCGCGGCGCGGCGCCAGCCTGCAGACCGCCACCAGCGGCGTTTGCGCAGGTCAACCTGGCGGAGGATAGGAGATTCGAACTCCTGAGGGGTTGCCCCCAACACGCTTTCCAAGCGTGCGCCCTAGGCCACTAGGCGAATCCTCCGTCGGCAAGCCTACCGACTCGGGATCACGCGGCAGACCAGGATGCGCGACAGTGCAAGGCCAGTGAGATACGGCTACCGCAGGGTCGGCAACCGGGAGCCGCACGCGACCGTCAGCAGGCCTGGCTAGACTGGGCGGCAGACCCCTCGCACGGCGTTTATCCCGCCAACTCCCCCAGGGCCGGAAGGCAGCAAGGGTATGCGGGCTCTGGCGGGTGTGCGAGGGGTCCCTTCCCCTCCACGGCGCGGATGAGGTCATGGCAGGCGACGTCGCCAGTTCCCGCAGCAGCGGCGGCCCTCGGGATGAGGATCGCCCGGGGATCCCCGACGCTCCGCTCGCGCTGTACCGGCGTTACCGGCCCGCCACCTTCGCCGAGGTCAAGGGACAGGATCATGTCACCGAGCCGCTGAGGCAGGCGCTGCGCAGCGGCCGTGTCCACCACGCTTACTTGTTCAGCGGACCGCGTGGTTGCGGTAAGACCTCAAGCGCCCGGATCCTGGCTCGCTCACTGAACTGCGAGGAGGGCCCAACCCCTGACCCGTGCGGGAAATGCCCATCCTGTGTGGCGCTGGCTCCTTCGGGGCCTGGCAGCATCGACGTCATCGAGATCGACGCCGCCTCGCACGGCGGCATCGACGACGCCAGGGATCTCCGTGAGCGTGCGTTCTACTCGCCGGTCGCGGCGCGATACAAGATCTACATCATCGACGAGGCGCATATGGTGACCGGCGCCGGCTTCAACGCTCTGCTGAAACTGGTCGAGGAACCGCCGCCGCATCTGAAGTTCGTCTTCGCGACGACGGAGCCCGAGAAGGTCATCCCGACGATCAGGTCGAGGACCCATCACTACCCGTGTCAGTTCTCGACCAGCTCATCGCGGGTGCTGATGAGTCGGGACTGCGCTATGACCGCGCGATTGCCCTGCTGGGCTATACCGACGACACGCTCCTTGACGAGATGGCCGAAGCACTGGCGGCGCGCGACGGCTCCGCGGTCTTCCTGGCCATCGATCGCGTCGTCGAAGCAGGCCATGATCCAAGGCGGTTCGCCATGGACTTGCTCGATCGGCTGCGCGACCTGATCGTGCTGGCGGCTGTGCCCGGCGCTGGCGCATCGGGCCTGCTCGATGCTTCGGAAGATCAGCTCGACCGGATGCGCAAGCAGGCAACGGAGTTCGGGCAGGACCGGCTGGCCGCGGCCGCGGAGACGATCAGCAACGGCCTGGTCGAGATGCGCGGCGCAACCTCGCCACGGCTGCTGCTCGAGTTGATGTGCGCGCAAGTTCTGCTTCCGGCTGCGCCGGCCCACGATGAGTCGGCAGAAGGGAGCACAAGCAGCGAGTTGGCGGCCAGGGTCGAGCGGCTGGAGCGGCAGCTTGCCAACGCGGCCGTAACCAAGAGGCAAGAGGTCCCAACACCCGCCGACAGGCCAGGCACCGGGTCGGGCGGCAGGCCAGGCACCGGGTCGGGCGGCAGGCCACGCACCGCAGAAGCGGCTGTCCGGACGGGGAGCGACGGCGGATCCAATGGCGGACAGTCCGCTGCCGGTACCCCCGCGGACCAGCATCCCGCCGAGCGTGGTCAGGCCACCGGCAGCGAGGCGTCGGCCACTCTTGACCTAGATGTGCTGCAGAGCCGGTGGGCGGACGTCCTTGAGGCGGTCCGGGAGGTGCGCAAGACAGCATGGATCCTGCTCAGCAACTACGCGAGCATTGATGTGGTCGAGGGCAATGTCCTGACGATGGCCTTCGACACGGAAGGCAACGCCAAGGGCTTCGCGAACAGCGGCAGCGACGGTTACCTCGCCGACGTCCTACATGCCATGTTCGGAGTCCGTCCCGTGATCAGGGCGATCGTGAATCCGGCCGGCGGCAGGGGCGCTGCGCGGGGTGCAGCCCGGCCGGCAGGCGATGACCATGGCGGGGCTGGCGGACGGGCGACACAAGCACCAGGGCTCGGCGGCCGTCCCGACAGCGGCCGTTCCGACAGCGGCCGTTCCGACAGCGGCCGTCAGAGCGGCCGTGGTGACGGCGGCGGTCACGACGGCGGCTGGGAGACGGGTCCGGCCCCTGGTTCGGCGCCTGCGGGAGCCGGCCGACGCCCCAGCGACGGGCAAAAACTCTCCGGGACCGGCGACCCCACTGGCCGCCCCGGCACCGGACGAGGCGCCGGCAGCCGGAGCAGCCCCGCTGAGTCGCCCAGACAGGCGGCCGACGCCCGCGGGCAGCCACGATCCGGGGCGCCGACCCGGAGGGCCGCACAGCCCCGGGATTCGCGCGGGCGGGCATCGGCTGTCTCGCCCCGCAGCCAGCCAGCCGGAAGTGACCTGCCTGACGATCCAAGGCCGCACACGGATGCCGCGGCCGGCGACGAATCCGATGACCTGACCGGCACCGACCTGGTGATGCGGGAGCTTGGCGGGCGCGTCATCGAGGAAATCACCGACATCTAGACCGGCGGCTGGCCACCCGCCTGCGTGTCAGCCAACTAGGCAGGCCGTAGGCTCTCAGTAGCTGAATGCAGCGACACGGCGACCCGCGCCGCGCTCGGCCCGACAGGGGCGGCGCCCGGCCATGCGAGAAAGCAGGTGAAAGGCATGGAACCCGGTGGGCAGCTGGACATGCAGCAGCTCTTCGCCGCGGCTGCGCAGATGCAGAGCCAGCTGATGAGCGCGCAACAGCAGCTGGCCGAGACCGAGATCGATGGCACCGCCGGCGGCGGGCTGGTGAAGGTGACGATCAGCGGGCAGGGGGAGCTGGTCGACGTGAACATCGCCAAGGAAGCCATCGACCCCGGCGATCTCGCTGAGACCGCGTCGACGCTTGCTGACCTGGTGCTTGCCGCCTGCCGCGATGCGTACCGTGCACTCGCCGAAGTCCAGGCCGAGCTGATGGAGCCGCTGGCTGGCGGTTTCGGCGGGGCCGGAGGGAGCGGCCCCGGAGGCCCCGGAGGCATTCCTGGCCTGCCCGGCTTGCCTGGTTTCCCCGGCCAGCCACCGCTGCCTGGCACTGCACTGCCCGAAGAGCCACCCGCTCCCGGCGAGGACTGAGGTGTACGAGGGAGTCGTCCAGGACCTGATCGACGAGCTAGGCCAGCTTCCTGGCATCGGCCCCAAAGGTGCACAGCGAATCGCGTTCCATCTGCTGACGGCCAGCGCCGAAGACGTGCGCCGCCTGTCGGCCACGCTGATCGAGGTCATCGAGAAGGTCAAGTTCTGCCGCACCTGCGGCAACGTGGCCGAGAATGACGAGTGCAGGATCTGCCTGGACGTGCGTCGTGACCACTCGGTGATCTGCGTCGTGGAGGAACCTAAGGACGTGGCGGCGATCGAGAAGATCAGGGAGTTCCGCGGTAGGTATCACGTTCTTGGCGGCGCCATCAGCCCGATGGATGGCGTTGGTCCTGAGGACCTCAGGATCTCCGAGCTGATGGCCAGGCTCGCGGACGGCGCGATCAGCGAGGTGATCCTGGCGACCGATCCGAACCTGGAGGGCGAGGCGACAGCTACCTACCTGGCCAGGCTGATCAAGCCGCTAGGTCTGCGGGTCACCAGGCCGGCGAGCGGCCTGCCGGTCGGCGGCGACCTCGAGTATGCCGACGAGGTGACGCTCGGGCGCGCCTTCGAGGGACGGCGGACCCTGAATGTCTGAGCCGTGTCGCGCTGGCGGTCGCGTCGCCCAGCAAGCCGAGACTGATGGGCAAACCAAGCCAGCCACTCCGGCCGACTCAGCAATGCCAGCGAAGCCGGCCGAGCGAGGCAGGCCGCTCCCATCCGGAGAGGCCGACGGCGACTGGCGGTTGCTCGCCGACCAGATTGCCGGGCACGCCAGTGACTTCCTCGACGCTCTGGCCGCGCTCGGGCGCGGCGAGGGTGCCGAGGAGATTATTCCGCTGCTCTTGCTGGAGGTCGCGCAGGTGATGCTGGCCGGCGCCCAGCTTGGCGCGAGCCAGGATGTCATTCCGTCGGGCAATGCCGAGCCGGACGTCGGTGCGGATCCTGACCTCGACGCGCTGCGGGTGGGCCTAGCTGAGCGGCTGGCAGGCTGCGACGAGTACGCCGAGCTCTTCGACCCGTACCGGGACAGCAAGCCCACTGCGTTCCGGCTCTCTGACGATCTCGCCGCCGTGGCGGCCGACCTGATCCATGGGCTGCGGCACCACCAGGCTGGGCGGCCGGCCGAGGCGCTGTGGTGGTGGCAGTACTCGTACGTGAACCAGTGGGGAACGCACGGCGGCGCCGCGCTCCGGGCGCTGCACGCCGTGGTCGCGCACGCCAGGCTTGACGTGGCCGACGAGGAGATCCCAGGCTGACCGACGGTAGACTCAGGTCCCGCTGACCCGAGCTGCCGACGTTCCGTTTGCCGATGTATCGAGATCCGATACACTGAGCTCACCATTCGACGTTCTGAGGAGCGCCGCACCTTGAACCTGATCGTGCAGAAGTATGGTGGCTCCTCGCTGGCAGACGCGGACGGGATCAAGCGAGTCGCTCAGCGGATCGTCGCCACCCGCAAGGCAGGTCACGGCGTGGTCGTAGTGGTCTCGGCCATGGGCGATACCACGGACGAGCTGCATGACCTGGCGCTGGACGTCAGCCCGCTGCCGCCGGGGCGCGAACTCGACATGCTGCTGACTGCCGGCGAGCGCATCTCGATGGCCCTGGTGGCGATGGCCATCGCAAACCTCGGCTTCGAGGCGCGGTCCTTCACCGGCTCGCAAGCTGGGGTGATCACCGATTCGACGCACGGCAAGGCCAGGATCATCGACGTCACGCCAGGCCGGATCTCCGGCGCGCTCGCCGACGGCGCCATCCCGATCGTGGCGGGATTCCAGGGCGTGTCCCAGGACAGCAAGGACATCACCACGCTGGGCCGCGGCGGGTCCGACACCACGGCGGTCGCCCTGGCAGCCGCCCTCGGGGCGCCGACCTGCGAGATCTACACGGACGTAGACGGGGTGTTCACCGCCGATCCGAGAATCGTGCCTGCAGCTCGACGCATCCCCGCGATTAGTTATGAAGAAATGCTTGAGATGGCCGCGGGCGGCGCCAAGGTGCTGCACCTTCGGTGTGTCGAGTACGCCAAGCACTACCAGATGGCGATTCATGTGCGGTCGTCGTTCAGCAACAGGGAAGGTACCTGGGTCAGCGACGCGCTCGCCGCGCAGCGTGAGGGGAACGGAATGGACCAGCCAATTATCACCGGGGTAGCCCACGACAGGAGTGAGGCTACCGTCACGGTGTCTGGAATTCCCGACAAGGTCGGCGTCGCTGCGCAGCTGTTCCGGGTCGTGGCGCGTTCCGGCATCAACATCGACATGATCGTGCAGAGCACGTCCAGGTCGACGGGGCAGGCCGACATCTCCTTTACGCTGCCCAGGCAGGACGGTCAGATCGCGATGACCGCGCTGCGAGGCGTGCAGGAGGAGATCGGCTTCGACTCGCTCGTATTTGACGACAGGATCGGGAAGATCTCGCTGATCGGCGCGGGGATGCGCTCGCATCCCGGGGTGAGCGCCGACTTCTTCGGCGCGCTCGCCGACGCCGGGATCAACATCAGGATGATCTCGACATCGGAAATCAGGATCTCAGCCGTGGTCGACGCGGCCGACCTCGACGTGGCCGTGATCGCCACCCACCGGGCCTTCGGGCTGGAGGACGGCCAGTCCACGGCGGTCGTTTACGGCGGGACCGGCCGGTGACAGGCGGCCCACGCCCCGGTCCGGTCCTCGCGATCGTGGGCGCGACAGGGGCAGTCGGCACCGTCATGCGCGAGGTCATATCTAGCCGGGCCGACATCTGGGGCGAGATCAGGCTGATCGCTTCCGCCAGGTCAGCGGGCCGGATGCTGCCGATCCGCGGCGAGCAGGTAATGGTCAAGGAGCTGACCGCGGACGCTTTCGACGGCGTCGACATCGCCATGTTCGACGTGCCCGACGAGGTCTCGCAGGAATGGGCGCCGGTCGCCGCTGCTCGCGGGGTTGCGGTGATCGACAAGTCCGGGGCGTTCCGGATGGAGCCCGACGTGCCGTTGGTCGTCCCCGAGGTCAACCCAGCCCAGGCGTTCAACCGGCCGCGCGGGATCATCGCCGTCCCGAACTGTACGACGCTGTCGCTGATCGTCGTGATCAGCGTCCTGCACAAGGCCTACCGGCTGCGCGAGATGTTCGCCGCCTCCTACCAGGCCGCATCCGGCGCGGGGCAGGCGGGCACAGATTCCCTCTACGACCAGCTCGCTGCCGTAGCCGGAGACCGCACGCTGGGCCAGCAGGCTGGCGACGTGCGGGCGGCCGCCGGCGACGGGGGCGCCTTCGGTGCGCCGCTGGCGCTGAACGTGATCCCGTGGGCCGGGTCGCTGCGTTCCGACGGCTGGTCGTCGGAGGAGCTCAAGATCAGGAACGAGACCCGCAAGATTCTCGGTGCTCCGGACCTGCGGATCTCCGCGACGTGCGTCCGGGTTCCCGTCGTGGTCGGCCACTCGCTCGCCCTGCACGTCGTCTTCGACACCGAGGTCGAGGCCGATCAGGCGCGCAAGATGCTGAGCGAGGCGCCGGGCGTGCTGGTCGTCGACCGGCCGGAGAGCGGCGAGTTCCCGATGCCGGTCGACGTGGCCGGGACCGATCCAACCGTGGTCGGCAGGATCAGGCAGTCCATGGACGACCCGCACGCGCTTGACCTCTTTGTCTGCGGCGACAACCTGCGCAAGGGTGCCGCCCTCAACGCGGCCCAGATCGCCGAGTTGCTCATCGCGCACGCGAACTGGCCGCTGTGGCAGCCACGCGAGATCCGCACGACCGCGCCCTGCGGAAGCGCCCCGGCCAGCGCCTCGACACCGCGTCTGAACGGGTCGTCAAGCCCGGTCGCTACCCGGACCGCGACGCCTTTCAGCGAGCTGGCGTGCGTGACGGCGTCCGCTGCGGCGAACGCCGCCGCTGAGGCGTAGGCGCCCGGGTTGACCGAGCGGGCCTGCTCGTAACTGGTCCAGATCGCCGGGCTGATCGCCGCCGCCGCGCGAAAGACCTGCGGATACCGCTCGGCCAGCAGGATGGCCCCGTAGCCGCCCATCGAGATCCCCAGCGTGCCGATCCTCCGGTCGCCCCGGCCGAGTCCCATTCGCTGGCACCGCGGGATCAGCTCGCCGATGACCATCCCCATCGGGTCGTCGTCCGGATGCGGATTCCAGTACCTGCCGCCGCCGTCGGCCGACGCGATAGCCATCGGCGGCAGCGGCCGCCCGCCAGTTCGCAGGGCCAGCCCGTCCGCCAGACCGAGGCTGCCGAGCGCATTACCATGATCGCCGCCATAGGCATGCAGGCCGATGATCAGCGGCAACCTGCTGCCTGGCCGGGCGCCGGGCGGGTAGGCGATGGTGTAGCCCACGTCGCGGCGCCTGGCCCTGGAGTAAAAGGTGCCGGAGACCGACGGACCTGGCGCGGAGAAGATCAGCGGGGGCGCGGGCACGGAGCACGCGCCGTCGAGCTGATCGAGATACGAGCGGCCCGGTAGCACGCCGTGGGCGACCAGCTCAAGGCCGCCAGCGCCAGCCGCGGCCAGGCCGGCGATGCCGACGCCGAAGATCCGGCGGCGGGTCAGGCCGCCGACGGGGCGGGCGCTCACCGTCGCGTCGTCGCGGCGGCCTCGGCAAGTCCCGACCGCGCCGCTGCCCGCGCCTGCCGCACGGCGACGGCGCCGGTGAGCACCGCTAGGGCGAGCACGGCGAACCCGGCCCGGTCGATGGCGCCGGCGCGGAAGAGCGGCGCTGACCCGCCTCCTGCGGACAAAAGCCAGGACAGCGCTCCGCTGAGGAAGACCGCCAGCCCAGCCAAAGCCACGTTGGCCACCCGCGTTTGATAACGGAACGCCCGGGGTGACAGCTCCACGCGGCGTATCAGTTTCATGGCGCCGGTCAGGACGCAACCGGTGGCGGCAGGGCTCACGAGCATCCAGCCGAGCTGGGTGGCAGGAAACGCGGCGAGCGCCGCCGGATGCACCCAGTACGTCGTGATCCACATCGTGGTTGCCCAGCCGAACGCCGCGACGCCGCCGGGCACCAGGCCTTGATGCACGAGCAGGTGACCGCCCGTCCCTGGCCAGCCATTCTCGAAGTGGCGGCCGCCGATCACCAGCACGACCAGGCCCGCGGTGATGAGCGCGGCCGGCCAGCGGAACTGGCGTCCCTGGCCGCGAACGGCAGCTGCGAGGGCCGCCCAAGCTACCGGTGCGGCAGCCAGCAGGGCCAGCACAGGCAGGACCAGCAGCGCGGCGGACATCAGGGCCATCGCCTCAGTGATGCCGCGCTCATGAGCGACCGACCATTGCAGGCCGATCGCAAGCTGTGCCCACATCGCCGCGCCGGCGAGGGCCGCTGCGCCGCCGCAGGCCGCGACCATGGCCAGGCCGGCCCTGGCGGCCGCTGCGGAGTCGAGCGGATGACCAGTGAGGCCGGCCCCGGCCAGCCTGGTGCGCAGCCCGCTGACCGCGATGTTGGCGGATCGCCGCCAGCCCGGCCCCAGATCGGCGAGATCCGCGGCGAGCAGTTCGGCGAACTCGTCGCCGTACCGGGCCCGCCAGGCACGGGGGTACCACAGCAGCAGCCGCCGGGTCTTAGGCGCGTCCCGGCCCGTGCCGCTGTCCTCAGCCCGGTCGACTGGCGCCGAGGCGGGTTCGCTCGGGGTCACGTTAGTGCCCAGCTGCCGGCCAGCCGGCGGAGGCCGACCTCGGCGACCTTCCGCTGCGCTTGCAAGTAGGTGCTTAGCGCCGTCGCGCCCGTGGCGGTCAGCCGGTACGGGCGGCGCCGGTCCTGACTCTCGACCGCTTCGATCATGCCGTGCGCCTCGAGCCTGCTGAGCGCCTCGTAAAGGGTGCCAGGCGCGACCCTAACGCCAGCGAAGGACTCGATGTCCTTGGTCAGCGCGTAGCCGTGCTTGGG
>WNFN01230911.1_pt2 | contig 10905 bp, 9 predicted proteins | sample 5400161 | NCBI WGS metagenome assembly WNFN01 (sample SAMN13153353, study PRJNA577476) | soil metagenome | isolation source: 80 cm saprolite on Douglas fir-dominated hillslope | place: USA:California | collected 2013-09-17
TCAACAGGAAGCCTGCTGCGCGGGTCGGCTGGCCGATGTGGGCGGCGTAGGGGGCGGCGAGGGCCTCGGGGGCAACCGCGCACGCGGGCACGAGCCAGTAGAACAGCAGGACGCGCCTTGTCGGCCGGTGCGAGAGCACCTCCCGCAGCCCGGCCAGCGAGTCGCGCGCCATAGACCGGCTCCCGGCCGCTCGCGCGCGCCGAGATGCCGTGCCGAAACGTAGCAGAACAGCGGAGGCCGCGAAGGACAGCGCATCGGCAACCAGTGCGCCGCGGGGCGACAGGATCGCGAGCAGCAGCCCGCCCACGCCGTATCCCACGATCTGCGCCGACTGGGCCACCATGCGCATCAGCGCCCGGCCAAGAATGTAGCGGGGACCCGGCGGCAGGACCTCCGGCAGCACCGCCGAACGGACACCCTGGTAGACGGGCGCGATCAGCCCGTTGGCGAACAGTAGCGCGAGCATCCCCGGCACTGGCATCCCGGGAACCACCATGCAGGCGACCAGCGCCGCACTGGCCAGGTCGCATCCGACAAGCACCCGGCGAGCAGGCAGGCGGTCCGCCGCCGCCCCCAGCAGGATGCCGCCGACGAGGTACGGGAGAAACGACAGCGCCATCACCGAGGCCGCGAGCGCTGGAGAGCGGGTCTGCTCATAGACCAGCACCGTGAGCGCGACCGCGGCAACGACGGTGCCGAGCACGGAGACAACGTTGGCAACGAAGATGACCCGGAACTCGCTCACGGCGAGCACGTCACGGTAGCTGGCCCGGCTGGCCGGCGCGTCCGGGTGATCGACAGCACGAGACCGCTTACCCCGCGTTGGCATGGAAGTCAGGCTGGCAGGCGGGTAGCATCAGGACCAGATATTCGGTTGGGGCCGAATGATAGAGATGCACGGTGAGTCTGACCCTTGTCTTCGGCCGAGACGATCCAGCGCGCGTCCGGTTCGCGATATCGCCGCTGTTTGAAACGATGTCGGCATTGCGGGTGCTGCTCGAACCACGTCGGCACTGGTACCACTTGCCCTGGCTTGATTCGGTGCGAGGCGATCTGGACCGCCTGGATCTGTGGCCGCTGCTGGTGCTTTCACCGCGCTGCGGGTGGACCCCGGATTTTCTCAGCCCGGCGCCCGCCGGGCCCGGCACGGATATCGCAGATCAGCTCGCCCAGGTCGCCGCGACGGCGCCGGAGCAGGTAGCCAGCGAAGTGGAACGCTCGCTGACCGAGCGTTCCGGGGATCCCGCGTCCGAGGCGGCCTGGCGGCTGCTAGATGACCCGGCGGCGACACGGACCATCCTCGCGGATCTGCTTGAGCAGTGCTGGTGTCTGCTGATCGCGCCGCACTGGCCGCGTCTGCATGATCTTCTTGAAGCCGACATGCTGTACCGGACGCAGATGCTGGGCGATTTTGGCCTGGAGCGTGTGCTCGGCGATCTGCACCCCCGGGTGCGGTGGACCGGCCGTGCCATGGTCATCGACCGGCCCGCGGCGCAGAGGCACCGGCTCGAAGGTGGCGGGCTGCTGCTCATGCCCAGCGCGTTCGTCTGGCCCAGCCTGGCACCGATCATCGACCCGCCTGCCCGGCCGGCGCTGGTCTACCCGGCCAGGGGAATCGCCGAGCTGTGGCAGCCGGCGCCCACCCGGCACTCGGCTGCGCTGGCGCGCCTGCTCGGCCGGACCAGGGCCGCCCTGCTGGAATCACTTGCCGAGCCGGCCTCCAACGACACCCTGGCCCGTCGGCACGGCCTGGCCCCGAGCACCGTGTCCGAGCACCTGTCCGCGCTGCGCAACGCTCGGCTGGTGACTCGCCGAAGGCATCGCCACGCCGTCATGTACCAGCAGACGCCGCTCGGGGCGGTACTTTCCAACGGCGGGCAACCCCATGTTGGGCGTTTGTCATAGCCGCGTGACTCGTCCGTGGGTCTAGCGTGGCGGCCATGGACGACGCGTCCTTGCGCGTCTCAGACGCCGACCGTGAGCAGGCTGTGGTCGTGCTTCGCGAGCACCTTCTCGCGGGCCGCCTGACACTCGAGGAGTTCTCCGAGCGAGGTCTACGTTCCGGAAGGCGTGAACGTCGACGTCGGCGGACGGCGGCGCCCGTCTAGTTGATACCGCGGCGGCGCAGGATCTCAGCAACATCCGAGTCGAGGCCGTCGTGGTCGGCGCCCCGCCCGGCCGGCTTGTCTACCGCTGCGCCTGCGCTGGCCGTCCCCTGGTCACCCCGGGCGGCCGTCAGCGCTACCGTGCTGCCGGTCGTGGCTGCCGCCTGGGCGCCCTTCGTGGCCTGCTTCAGCTCCTTCCTCCTGGCCCGCCTCCTGCCCGACGTCAGCAGCGGGATGCCGCCCGAGGCCAGGAGTATCAGTGCGGCCAGGCCCAAGAGGGCCACCCCGGACCAGGTCTTGGGTGAGAACACGAACGACTGCGCGAACTGCACAACCGCCGAGCCGATCCGGCCGACCAGCAGGATCGAGCCGGTCAGGTAGAGGGCCAGCGGCACCAGCGACCACGCGCCGACCCGGATCCCGCGGCGCACTCCGCGGCGCCGCCAGGTGAACCAGCCAAGGACCAGTCCCGCTCCGGTCAGCCCGATACAGATCGGGAACCATGCGATGCTGTTCCAGGTATTCACGGCCGCCTCCTCTCATGCCGCTTCGAACGCTCTGCTGCGAGGCGCGCGGCCAGCCGTGTCTGTATTCATCGTCGCATATGTCAGCGGCCGCCTCGGACCATGGCCGCCGCAGGGCCGGCAGGCTAGCGGGCGGCGACCAGGTCCCGCAGCAGGGCCAGGTCGACCTGGCTGAGCGAGGCGGCGACAATCCTCCCCGGCCGGGCCAGGATCGGCACCAGGCTCGGCACGGCCACCATCGCGCAGCCGGCGGCCTCCGCGGCGGCCACGCCGTTGGGAGAGTCCTCGAGCGCGACGCAGTGCCGCGGATCGGCCCCCAGCAGCGAAGCCGCCCTCAGGTACGGCTCTGGATCGGGCTTCCCGCGGGTCACGTCGTTCGCGCACACCGTCGCTGTGAAGCTGACCCCTAGCTGCCGCAGCACGGCGTCCATGATCGGGCGTTCGGAGGAGGTGACCAGGGCATACGGGATCCCGGCGGCGCGCACCTCGGCCAGCAGCTCTCCTGCCCCCGGCAGCATGGTCAGGGTCCGCGACATCAGCAGCGACGTCATCCCCTCCACCAGCCAGCGGCCGACCTGCTCCGGGCTGGCCGGGTGGGCGGCCCTGGCCAGCAGGTAGGAGACTGTGCGCGGCAGCGACCCGCCGATGAGCGCCCGCTGATCAGCCTCTCCCCACTGCCCGCCGAGCCGCGCCATGACCGCGCACTCGACCTCGAACCAGAGCGGCTCGGAGTCGACGATCAGCCCGTCCATGTCGAACAGGACGCCATGCAGCTCGCCGGAGGCCGACAAGACGGCGTGGTCGCCCCGAGCAGAGTCGCCCGGTGCGGGGTCGCTCGGCGAGTGCTCGGCGAGCTGCACGGGCTCGGCGGGCTTTGCGGGGTTGGCCGGCTCGGTCGGCTCGGTAGGCTGGCGCAGCATCGTCAGGTGCTGAAGTAGTTCGCTTCTGGGTGATGCGTGATCAGCGCGTCCGTGGACTGCTCGGGCGCCAGCTGGAACTCTTCCGACAGCGTGACCCCGATCCGCTCCGGCTGCAGCAGCCGCATGACCTTGGCCCGGTCCTCCAGGTCCGGGCAGGCCGGGTATCCGAATGCGTAACGGCAGCCCCGGTATCTCACCTTGAGGATGTCATCGAGGCCGGCGGGATCGTCATCGCCGAAGCCAAGCTCCTGCCGCACGCGGCTGTGCCAGTACTCCGCGAGGGCCTCGGCCAGCTGCACCGAGAGGCCGTGCAGCTCGAGGTAGTCGCGGTAGGCGTTCTTCGCGAACAGCTCCGCGGTCGCCTCACTGATCTTCGCTCCCACCGTGACCAGCTGGAACGCGACCACGTCGGTCTCGCCCGACTCGCGCGAGCGGAAGAAGTCGGCCAGGCACAGGTGGCGGTCGTGACGCTGGCGCGGGAAAGTGAGCCGCTCGCGCTGGCTCCCGTTCTCGTCGAGAATGACCAGATCGTCGCCTTCGCTGACGGCCGGGAAGTAGCCGTAGACGACGCCTGCGTCCAGCAGGCCGTCGGTCTGGATCCGCTCCAGCCACATCCGCAGCCGCGGCCGCCCTTCGGTCTCCACCAGCTCCTCATACGTGGGCCCGCCTTCGCCGCGGGACGGCTTGAGGCCCCACTGGCCCATGAACGTCGCGCGCTCGTCGAGGAACGCCGCGTAGTCAGCCAGCTGGATCCCCTTGATGATCCGGTCGCCGAGGAACGGCGGGACCGGCACCGGGTTATGCGCGGCGACGTCCGACCGGGCCGGCATGGCATCGGGCGCGGTGACCTGCAGCCGGACCCCGGTCAACGCGTCGCGAGCGTAGCGGACCTCGCCATCGAACAGGCTGGCCAGGTCCTGCTCGACGTACGCCCGGGTGAGAGCGGCGCCGCCGAGCACCACCGGCCACCGGCCGGCCAGGTGCCGCGAGTTCAGCTCGGCCAGGTTGTCTCGCATCACGACGGTGGACTTCACCAGCAGCCCCGACATGCCGATCACGTCCGCGCGGCTGGAGTCCGCGGCCTCGAGGATCGCGGATATCGGCTGCTTGATGCCGATGTTGACCACGTCGTAGCCGTTGTTCGACAGGATGATGTCGACGAGGTTCTTGCCGATGTCGTGGACGTCGCCCTTGACCGTCGCCAGCACGATCTTGCCCTTGCCCTCATCGCCGGAGCGCTCCATGTGCGGCTCGAGGTAGCTGACCGCGGCCTTCATCACCTCGGCCGACTGCAGCACGAACGGCAGCTGCATCTGGCCGGAGCCGAACAGTTCGCCGACGGTCTTCATCCCGTCCAGCAGGATGTCGTTGACGATCTCCAGGGCAGGCCGGCTGGCAAGCCCCTCGTCCAGGTCCGCCTCCAGGCCGATCTTCTCCCCGTCGATGATCCGGCGCTTCAGCCTCTCCCACAGCGGCAGTCCGGCCAGCTCGGCGGCCCGGCTGGCCTTGAGCACGGTGGCGTCGACGCCCTCGAACAGCTCGAGCAGCCGGGCGAGCGGGTCGTATCCCTCCCGCCGGCGGTCGTAGACGAGGTCGAGCGCGGCCTGCAGCTGGTCCTCGGGTATCCGGGATATCGGCATGATCCGGGACGCGTGCACGATCGCCGAGTCCAGCCCGGCCGCCGCGGCTTCGGCGAGGAACACCGAGTTGAGCACGGAGCGGGCCGCTGGGTTCAGGCCGAACGAGACGTTGGAGACGCCGAGCGTCGTCTGCACATCGGGATAGCGGCGCTTCAGCCCGCGGATCGCGTCGATGGTCTCGATGGCATCCCGCCGGGTCTCCTCCTGCCCGGTGGAGATCGGGAACGTTAGGCAGTCGACGATGATGTCGGACAGCCGCATCCCCCAGTTACCGGTGAGGTCCTCGATCAGCCGGGTCGCCACGGCGAGCTTCCACTCGGCGGTCCGGGCCTGGCCCTGCTCGTCGATGGTGAGGGCGATCACCGCGGCGCCGTGCTCGCGGATGAGCGGCATGACCCGGGCCATCCGTGACTGGGGTCCGTCGCCGTCCTCGTAGTTGACCGAGTTCACGACGGCGCGGCCGCCGAGCAGCTCGAGGCCTGCCCTGATCACCTCGGACTCGGTGGAGTCGAGCACCAGCGGCAGGGTCGCGGCCGTGGCCAGCCGCCCGACCACCTGCCTCATGTCCGCGGCGCCGTCCCGGCCGACGTAGTCGACGCAGACGTCAAGCAGGTGCGCGCCGTCCCTGGTCTGCGCCCGGGCGATCTCGACGCAGTCGTCGTAGCGCTCCGCGATCATCGCCTCGCGGAACGCCTTGGACCCGTTGGCGTTGGTCCGCTCGCCGATCGCGAGGAACGCGGTGTCCTGCCGGAACGGCACGTGCTGGTAGAGCGAGGCCACGCCTGGCTCCGGGAGCGGCTCCCTGGGGGTGAGCGGACGGTCCCGCAGGCGCCGCACCACCTCGGCCATGTGCTCCGGCGTGGTGCCGCAGCAGCCGCCCGCCAGCGCGAGGCCGAACTCGCTGGCAAACACCTCGTGCGCGTCGGCGAGCTCGGCGGCGGTCACCGGGTAGTAGGCGCCGTCGGAGGTCAGCTCGGGCAGTCCGGCGTTCGGCATGCAGGACAGCGGCAGCCGGGAGTGCGCGGCGAGGTAGCGCAGGTGCTCGCTCATCTCGCCGGGCCCGGTCGCGCAGTTCAGGCCGATGAGGTCGATGCCGAGCGGCTCCAGCGCGGTGAGCGCGGCGCCGATCTCCGAGCCCAGCAGCATCGCTCCCGTCGTCTCGATCGTCACCTGCGCGATCAGCATGACATCGGCCCCGGCCGCGGCGATGGCCCGGCGGGCGCCGATGATCGCGGCCTTGGCCTGCAGCAGATCCTGGCAGGTCTCCACGATCAGCGCGTCGGCCCCGCCGCGGAGCAGGCCGGCGGCGTTTTCCTGGTAGGTGTCGCGCAGCTCGGCGAAGGTGACGTGGCCGAGCGTGGGCAGCTTCGTGCCGGGGCCGATGGAGCCGAGTACCCACCGGGTCCGCTCGCGCCCGGCCCAGGCGTCGGCGGCCTGGCGGGCGATGCGTGCCCCTGCTTCGGACAGCTCCTCGATCTGGTCGGCTATGCCGTATTCGCCGAGGTTGCCGAGATTCGCGCCGAACGTGTTGGTCGTGAGGCAGTCCACCCCGGCGTCGAGGTACCCGTCGTGTACCGACCTGACGATGTCCGGCCGGGTGACGTTCAGTATCTCGTTGCAGCCCTCATGCCCGGCGAAGTCGTCGAGCGTGGTGGGGCAGCCCTGCAGCATGGAGCCCATCGCGCCGTCGGCGACGAGCAGCCGCTCCCCGATTGCCGCTCTGAGGGCCTGCCCGCGGCGGACTGCGGCGGCGTCGCGATCAGCAGGCTCCGGGCGCAGAGGCTGGTTGTCGAAGGTCATAGTGCGCCCAAGTCTAAATGCCGGCCCTCGCCAGCCAGGGCGACGACCGGAGATCCAGGCGGCGCGCCTGAGCGCTGCGCCGCACCGCGTGCCCATCACGATATCGGGCCAGCACCGTAACAATCGGACAGCCGCTCGGTCAGGCACACCCAGCGATGAGCCGCATGAGGCTGCAGCTGAATCGGCGCGTGGCGCGGCTCTCCGCCGTCCGCACGTCGCCCTGCGCCGCGCGTGCGTGACCGCGACCCGCCGGCCAGACTACCCGGCGATCATGGTCATGCACGTAACCTGGACGCAGGGGAACCGGAGGAGGTGGTCGGAGATCGAGCTCGACGGTATCGGGAAGCTCACCTCACCTGCAGTCATCGCCGCCTTCGAGGGCTGGAACGATGCTGGCGAGGCCGCCAGCGGGGTGATCAACCATCTCGCGAGCGCGTGGCACTCCACCCCTGTCGGCGCGATCGATCCCGAGGACTTCTACGACTTCCAGGTGACCCGCCCGGTCATGGAGGTATCCGACGGACGGACCGACCGGCTGGTCTGGCCGACCAGCCGGATGTCGCTGGCCCGGCCCGAGGGCGTGGGCCGAGACCTGATCCTGCTGCACGGGATCGAGCCGAACATGCGCTGGCGCGCGTTCAGCGACGAGTTCGTGGCTGCCTTCACCGAGATGGGGACCGATCTGGTGATCTTGCTCGGTGCCCTGCTCGCCGACGCGCCGCATACCCGCCCGGTGCCGGTCACCGCCGCCGTCTCCGACGCCAAGCTGTCCGCGCGGCTGAACGTGGACCCTGTCGACTACAAGGGGCCCACCGGCATCGTTGGCGTTCTGCAGCACGCCTGTGTGGCTGCCGATGTCGCGTCGGTGTCCCTGTGGGCCGCGGTGCCGCACTACGTGGCCCAGCCGCCCAGCCCCAAGGCCACGCTGGCGCTGCTCCACCGCTTGGAGGACATACTGGACGTGACCCTGCCGCTCGCCGACCTGCCCGACGACGCGCGGGCCTGGGAGCGCGGGGTGGATGAGCTGGCCGACCAGGACACCGAGGTCGCCGAGTACGTGCGGACGCTCGAGGAGCAGCGGGACGCGACCGACGACCCGTCGGCGAGCGGAGACGCGATCGCCCGTGAGTTCGAGCGCTACCTTCGCCGTCGCGGCGACCACGGCGGCCGCTAACGCAAGCAGCGGAGACGCCGGATGCGAGGGGGGCTATGCCGGGCCAGCACAGCTACACCGGCGGCCAGGGGACGGCGGGCCAGTCTTCCGGCGGGAACGGGTGAACCCGGTGCTGCAGCAGCAGCTCGACGCGCTGCCTGGTGGCCTCTACCTCGCCGGGAGACAGCCACTTGCCCAGCTCGGCGCCCAGGTCCCCTCCGGTCAGCGCATGCTGCAGCCTGCGCAGCGCATCGACCGCGGTCACCGGGAGCTTGCGGCCGCGCCACTGCCATAGCACGGTGCGCAGCTTGTAGTCCTCGCTGAAGCAGACGCCATGATCGCAGCCGAACAGGTTGCCGTCGCGGTCCGGCAGGAGATGGCCGATCTTGCGGTCGGCATTGTTCACCACAGCGTCGAAGACGGCCATGCAGCGCAGTGCCGCATTGTCGTGGCTGCGGGCCAGCGCGATGACGTTCACCGTCTCGTCCGACTCGATCCACAGCTGGCACATGCCGGGCCCGAACGGGCCGTCGCGGTAGACCGTCGGCGGAACCAGGTGCCAGCCCGCCGCCGCGGACACCTGGTAGGCGGCAACCTCCCGGCCGGCCAGGCTGCCGGCGGGGAAATCCCAGAGCGGTCGCTCGCCGGCCACCGGCTTGTAGACGCAGTGTGCCTCCTGGCGCGCGTCGCGCACCGTGCAGTACAGCGTCGCGTTCGAGGCGACGACGAGCCTGCCCTCTACCTCAAGGGTGCCCGTGGTCAGCAGGTCAAGGACGGCGGCGTCCCGCTCGGTGGCCGGGCTGGGCTGAGGAGGCGGACCGGCCGGGCTGACCGGTAGGGCGGCGCCGGCCGGGCCGGGCGCGTCGGCGCAGCCCACCTCGGGCACTGGGGCGGCGGCGGGACGCCGCTGCCGCCGGCGGCGGCTGCGCGCCGAGGGCTCAGGCATTGCTGACCCGGTGGCCGTTCTGCCGCGGGCAGATGTGGCCATTGGCATCGAGGGGCAGCCCGCACAGCGGGCATGGCGGCCGTCCCTGGCTGACCAGCTGCAGCGCCCGGTGAGAGAACGCCCGCGCCGTAGCGGCCGTGATCCGCACCCGAAGCACCCCAGGTCCGTCCTCGGGAACGTCGTCGGCCAGGTACTCGACCGGCGTCTCCGATTCCTCCTGCGCCTCGATGACGACGCGCTCCCCTTCAGCGTCCCACGCCAGGGCGATGACGCCTACCCGGAATTCCTCGAGCAGAGGCAGGTCAAGCGGCCCGTCGTCGGCGAGGCTGGCCGGCGCGGCCGCCAGCACCGACGACTTTCCCCCGCTGCTGCGCAGCTCATCATCCAGCAGTTCGTCCAGGCGCTCGGCCAGGCGGCTCACCTGGACCTTTTCCAGGCGACAAACCGTTCCGGGGGGTCGTACGTATAGACCGGCATGACCCTTATCCTCCCGCCCCGCCGCCCACCGCGGCGTCGGTCTCGCGGTGTGCTGCGGCCCTTGACCGCCTCGGCTCGGGCTTCCTGAGGCTGTCAACTCCGGCACCGGTGTCATTCATCCGCAGCAGGAACGGACGCAGCGGCGTATACCGGATCGCCGTGAGCGAGCACGGGTCGACCTGGATCCGCTGCAGCATGTCGATGTGCATCCCAAGGCTGTCAGCGATGACAGACTTGATAACGTCTCCGTGCGAGCAGATCAGGTAGACCGCGCCCGGCCCGAGCCGCTCGTTCCAGTCCCGGACCGCGGTGACCGCGCGGTGCTGCATATCCATGATGGACTCCCCGTCCGCGCCGGGGAACCGCGCTGCTCCCGGGTGCGCCTGGACCACGCGCCACAACGGCTCCCGCGCCAGCCGCTTCAGCGGCTGGCCGGTCCAGTCCCCGTAGTGGCACTCGCCGACCCGCTTGTCCTCCTGCACGGCCGGCGGGCGTCCCTCGCCGGTGGCGGCGATCATGTCCGCCGTCTGCCGGCACCGGTCAAGCGGGCTCGTGATGATCGCGTCAAGCGTCACCGTGGCGAGCCTCGCCGCGAGAGCGCGGGCCTGCCCGCGGCCGCGGTCGTCCAGCGGGATACCAGGCGTCCAGCCGGTGAGGACACTGCCAGTGGTGGCCGTCAGGCCGTGTCGTACCAGGAGGACCAGGGTCACTCCCTGACTCTACGGGGTGATCGCGACCGCGGCTCGCTGGGCGCGCTCGGTGATCACGAGGGTCATCGCGCCGAACGTGACCTGGTCTCCGGCCTGGACCGGGACCGGGTCGGTGACGCGCCAGCCGTTGAGCCGGGTGCCGTTCGTGGAGCCGGCGTCGCTCAGCAGCCAGCCGTCGGCTACGCGGAGCAGGCCGGCGTGCGTGCGGGACACCGTCATGTCGGCGAGGACCAGGTCACAGGCGGCGTCGCGGCCTATGGTGAAGCTGCCCGGGCCGGGAGGAAGCATAAGCGCGGGCGGCGGCGGGGGCTGCAGGTATCCGGCCATCCGGCGCAGGGCGGCACGCCTGGTTTGAGCCAGCCGACCGATAACGGCCCGGGCCGACGACACCCGGGGCCCGGGCAGGTCGGCCAGGATCGCGGCGAGCTCGCCGTGCCGGCGAGCGTGCAGCGCGGCGTCGACCCGGAAGACGAAGCTCTCCTGCGCCAGCGACCCGTCGGCGAAACGTTCCCGCAGCTCGGCGATGACCTGGTCCCGGTCGGCATCGCACGCGCGCACCTCGGGCGAGGGGTACGCAGCACGGGATGCCCGCATATCCAGAAGTATCAGGCCCGGCCCAGCCCGGCACAA
>WNFN01251932.1_pt1 | contig 10905 bp, 14 predicted proteins | sample 5400161 | NCBI WGS metagenome assembly WNFN01 (sample SAMN13153353, study PRJNA577476) | soil metagenome | isolation source: 80 cm saprolite on Douglas fir-dominated hillslope | place: USA:California | collected 2013-09-17
CGAAGCAGCGAGAATCAAGGGCATCGAGTCCGAGGTCGCCGGGCGCGCACAGATCCTGATCGTTCCGGATCTGGAAGCGGGGAATATGCTGGCCAAGAATCTTACATTTATGGCCAAAGCCGATACGGCGGGCATCGTGCTTGGCGCGCGCGTGCCGATCATCCTGACCTCGCGCGCTGACTCCGTGCGTTCGCGCATGGCCTCTTGCGCTGCGGCCGTCCTGTACGCCGATGCACGCCGACGCGCTGCGGCGTTGCCGAAGACCTGATCGTTATGGATGCGCTTCTCGTCGTCAATGCTGGTTCTTCGAGCGTCAAGTTCCAGATATTCGGCATTGAGGGAGGCGCGCCGCGCCGCCTGATCAAGGGGCAGATCGACGGCATCGGCACTCGGCCGCGGTTGGCTGCCGAGGCGAATGACAAGTCATTGCTGATCGACAGAACCTATGCGTCGGACAAGGTCCCCGACGTTCCTGCGGCGATTGCCGTCGTAGCATCCTGGCTTCGCGAGACCCAGAGCTTCAACCTTGTCGCGGTCGGCCACCGAGTTGTTCATGGCGGGCCGAAATATGACCGGCCCGTCGTCATCGACCAAGCGTTGGTCGCGAACCTTGAGCAATACGTTTCACTCGCACCGCTGCATCAGCCAAACAACCTGGCGCCGATCCGCACACTGTTGAAGAGCCGCCCTGAGTTGCTTCAGGTTGCCTGCTTTGACACGGCCTTCCATCACGGCCACAGTGCTGTCGCGGACCATTTCGCCATTCCGGAACATTTTTACGCGGAGGGCGTCCGTCGTTACGGCTTCCACGGGCTCTCCTACGAATACGTCGCCCAGCGTTTGCGCGAGGTCGCCCCGGGTGTGGCAGCGGGCCGCGCGATCGTCGCGCATCTCGGCAGCGGCGCGTCCATGTGCGCCTTGGCAAACGGCCGCAGTGTCGAAAGCACGATGGGTTTCACGGCGCTTGACGGGATACCCATGGGCACCCGGCCGGGCCAAATCGATCCTGGAGTCCTGCTTTACCTGCTCACCGAAAAAGGTATGACGCCCACGGCGGTTCAGGATCTGCTCTATCGTGATAGCGGGCTTAAAGGCCTGTCCGGCATCAGCAATGACATGCGAGATCTCCAATCGAGTTCTGATCCCCGCGCGAGACTCGCCGTCGACTATTTCGTCTACCGGGTCGGGCTAAATGCCGGGATGCTGGCGGCCGCGTTGGGCGGCCTCGATGCGTTCGTTTTCACGGCCGGAATTGGCGAGAAGTCACCGACGGTTCGCACCCGCATCGCAGAGAAGCTCGCATGGCTTGGCGCCGTTCTTGATCCAGCCGCTAATGCGGATGGCAAATCGCTCATTTCGCGGCGGGAGAGCCGGGTTGTACTCTTGGTCGTACCGACCGACGAGGAACGCCTTCGGCTTGGTGCTGATAAACGCAGCCGGCGCTTGTAAAGCTTCCGGACGAGGCTTCTATCGATATGGGGGCCCTATCAACGTCTCAAACGCAGCCGCTCGCCCCTTTGCGATGTCGCCTTCATTCGCATTCGACGAGCGTCTTGGCCGGCTTCTCGCCCTTCGGGATACGATCGACGTTAGTCGGCCGCCTGCCGGTACTGCTCGATTTCATCAGGCCCGTAGGAGATTGAGACGTAGCCTCAAGGCCCTTGGAGACTCTCCGGGCAATCTGCGATTGCTATGAAGGTCATTCCCGAAAAGCGCAAAGTCTAAGGGGAATTGCTAAACTGAAGGCCAAACAGCAACAGCAAAATGGGAGGTCGTAATGGCGGCAACCCTACAATACGGCCGCGAGCGCGCTCATTTAGGCCGCTCGCTCCTTAACTTCATGCGCATCGCACGGGACGGCACGCCTTTGAGCGCCCGATGGTGCTGAGCGAGTTGTCGCGCAATCTCGAAATGCCGCGCCACACTGTCCGGCGTAAGCTGCAACGTCTGATCGAGATAGGCTTAGTCGAGCGTATCGACCAGCGCTACTACATGACAGCGAAAGTGAACGCGCCGCTTCAGCGCGAAGTACTCTTGGCGCACCTTCACAATATGCAGGCGGCGATAAAGGAAGTGTCCAAAATGGACATCGGCGACCTTTGACGGTCGGAGGCAGCAAGGGTGATCCGGCGCTTCCAATCGACAGGGTAGCACACCTTGGGACGGCAAGAGACGGCTGCGCTGGGAGATTTAGAGCGAGCGATCGCGTTGCGAGCCTTTGTAGGATCGACGCAATAGCGCAAACAAGCTGCCGCCCGTTACAGCTCCGATGACGTAGACGACTGCAATCAGGATTGCGAGAGGCGCTCGGACGCTGAATCCCAGGAAGGACATTGTTACGACGTCGCGATTCTGCAGGACAAAAAGCAAAGTAGCCCCCGCGAGCAAAACAATGACAGTCAGATGAACCCAGCGCATGCCGGTCTCCCTGCGCTATCAGTACCAACACACCAACTGCGGATCGCGGGCTAACTATAGCAGGTCAGGACCGTGCATCGCAGCAAGCCGCCGCTCATGTCCGAGTTGGGTCCAAACTCGGCTATCCCGGTGATGTGCGCTGCATGACCGCTCTTCCCCCGGAAAGCGGGTCGATCTGCGATCTTGCTCGCAAAAGCGCCAATAAGCGACATCGGGGTCAGCGTTTTGATGCTGCCCCGAAGGTCTCGGTCGTAAGACGGTGCCTACCTCGCCTTGCTGAAGTGTCGAGACCTGGCGCCCAGCCGGTTTCCCTGGCTTAGCAAGTGCGCCCGCGGACGCACCTGCTGGCGGCACGGCGGGCGTGAGTTCTCACGCAGGTACCATTCACGCTGTGCATCCCGGCGCCGCACGCTTCGCGGACTGGAACGACCAGTTCGTCTGGCTGAAGGAGCGATACGGGTGGCAAAGCCTGTGCTGATGACGCCAAGGTCAGAGCAAAGGCAGCGGCAATCAACCTGAGCATGGTTCTCTCCCTTTTTCTTCGCCGTCTGGGCCCACCCAGACAGCGAGGCTCAGGTGAGCCGATGACGCGAATAAATCAAATGATACATCCTCTCGCCAGCGACAGCAATTGACGGTAGTGCCTCACTTTGAATTTGTCGAAGGCGCGGCCAGCCACTGCCGAAGACATGCGAAGGTAAGCATCCCAGCGAGCGCGCCCCAAACGCCCCAATCATTGCTGTACAGGGGTTCTAATCGTGAGGCCACCAAACCGCCAACGATGGCACTAGCGAGCAACCCAAAGACCCATATCGCAATCGTTCGCGCCATAGCCTTATGCCGCTCGCTTCTTATACGGGCCGCGCTTGCCCGGCTGCGGCTCGGCACTCTCAACCAATGCTGCTAATTCCGCAATCGTCCAAAGCCGATCCGTCACGCCAGCAGCCATCGCAGGGGTGGCATTGGGCGCAAGCCTCGCTGCCGACGAATGTCGGCGGCGGGACGGCGGTGCCGAGAAAACGCTCCCACGGCGCACTCGGGCCGCCAAGCCATGACACGCCGCCGAGGAGCGCGACGGCCGTGGCAGCGACAACGACTACGATCCAGGCACGCGCAGGCATTGCTGCATTAGCGTTCGACGCGCGTCGAACGAGGTCCTTGCAGCATCCGCCTTCCGGCGACAGGCAGGCATTCTCGGTTCGATGAACCGCAGCACGACTGCGCGAGCGGGATAAGGCGACGCTGGCACCGGACAGGGATAAACGCTGTAGGGGATGCCTGCCTGATCATTGACCGCCTCTTCTTCGTCGAGTGCGTCGCTGAGCCGGTCAGCCATCCTTTGTAGCTGCAGCGCCAGGCCGGACTGGTGGTAGCGAATCGCTCGGTTGGAGAGACGCGAGAGCTCTACCATTGCCGCCTCGCCCGCGCGCATGGTGGGACAGTAGCTCGCAGGCGGCGGCGGCGAGCCCGTCCAGCGGTGAAAGGCGTGGATGCGCGCGGCGAGCGCGTTGGCACGCCCGACGACGCTCCCGCCCGCAATTTCCATGAATGGCTGCGCCGCCGTGCTGGTGATCGTCGCCGCCGTCAGGCCAAGCACGACAAGTGCGAGCGCCAGTAGTCGAAGCGAGATTAACCGAATATCAGGCATCAGAGCCGCCCATCCTCCAGCACGATGGGCCCATTCCGCGCCCTCACGTTACGAGATTACCCGCTCGTCCGGCACAGGGCCGAACCGAGTATCAATTTGACCTGCATCGCTTCGCCATTGCGCGACGTATCGAAGTAAACCGCAGTGCCGGGCGCCATCGCGGAAATGATTTTCGCAAAGTCGCTCGATTGCATGAGGGGTGAGCCGTTGATCGCGGTGAGTACGTCGCCTTGTTCGATACCTGCGCTCTCGGCAGGGCTGCCCGGTTCGGGCCGGTCGAAGATGGCACCGTAAGTTTCCACCATGCCGAGGCTCTCGGCGAATGCCTTGGTCATCGGCGCGACCCGAACGCCAACCCATCCGCAGAGGTCTTTCGGCGTTTGCTGGACTACGCGCGCGTGAATTACGTAAGCAGGACTGGCGCAAGAGGTTGCATAGTCGCAACTGCCGACCTGAAATCCTAAAAACGCTTCCATCACCATCCTCTGGATAAATTCTCCACTGCACCACGTATCTAGCGTGCTCCGGTCAGATTGAATCACTCTCTCGTCCGTCATGCCCGCGCTTGCGCGGACGTAGTGCCAGCGGCTCTCGGCACGCTATGTTCCGATGAAGACCGTCCTACCTGCCGCCGCCAAAGAAGCCATCCGCGTCGCGCAGAATCTGCTGGCGAATGAACGGATCGGGATCCGCGCCCATCACAATGGCTCCCGGCTGATTACATGGAGTCCAACAGACCACATTGGCTCTCGGTGTATTCCGGGGCATGACCGTGACGCCGCCGCTGTAGGACTGGTCGCCATACACCGGCTGCTGCCTGTTGCGCTGCTTCGCGTTGGCCGGTGACGAGAGGAGCATCCCGAGCCCCAAGACGGAAACAGCCAGTCCAACCGAGAACGTTGTCATGTTGATCTTCGCAAAGCGCATGGTGTCCTCCATCGATTCCCTTCCCGCGCCTCGGCAAGTGTGGCCCCACCCGCCGTCTGCCGCATCGCTCATGGCAGATTATACATGCGCTTGGCCGCGGCGAGCGCCCGCGTGCAGCCGGCACGATTTCCTTGCGCGTCGAGCCGCTTGGCCCGCGCCATGGTCGCCGCGAAACTCGCTTGCGCGCGCTCCTCCGCCCGCTTCACCGAGCCAGGCGTGGGCTGCCGATCGAGCTGCGCGCCGATCGATTGCGGCGCCATCGGTCCCGCGCCCGGGTTACCCGCGGACTGGCGTACCGCCTGCTCGAATTGCGCAATAGCAGTGGTGCACGGACCGGCATGTGCCGACACGACGCCGAGGCTCAACGCGGCGCCCGCGATGGCTACACCAATATGTCGGTTCATGATCGTAACTCTGCTCGATCGGACGAAATGCGCGGGCGCCCATCGCCGGGCGCCCGCGGACGATACGTCACGCTCGCCTCGAACGCTTACGATACTATCGAAAATTCCAATGGTTTATGACATTAATCGACGAACCAATTCTTGTGGTACGGGCTGGTCACATGTTCGAAACGGTGCAGCTGCTCGCCGGAACCAATTTGTTCCTGCTCGCCTTCTCCGTGCTGATATTCGATATTCCTCGCTACACGCTCTCGTTGCTTTCGCTGGCTTTCTTCGGTGTGCGCAGTCGAAGCGAGAGCGCGCCTGTAGGCAATGCTTCGGTCAGCGTGATCATACCGACGTTCAACGGCGGCTCCGGGCTCGCGCCCACCATTGCATCGCTGCAGCGACAGACCTTGCGGCCGGTCGAAATCATTGTCGTGGATGACGGCTCGACCGATGATACACGCGCGGTCGCGGAGCGAGCGCGCGCACTGGGCCTGGTGGACATGGTCATCTGCCATGGCACGCGCTGCGGCCGCAGTGCGGCAATAAACTCTGCGGCCAGGTTTGCCAGCGGCGATCTGCTCTTGACTGTGGATGCGGACACGGTTTTCGAGCCGACCGCTGTCGCGCGGCTCGCGGCCGTATTCAGCGACCCGCGGGTCGGCGGCGCGAGCTGCAACATCGCGATAAGCAACGAACAGGAATCGTTATGGACCGGACTGCAAAGCGTCGAGTACCTGATGTCGATCACCGCGGGGCGATCCATCCTGGACGTCGTGGATGCGATCGCGTGCCTATCCGGCGCCTGTTCCATGTATCGACGCGATATATTCCTGCGACAAGGCGGTCTGGACGTCGGCCCGGGAGAGGATCTGGAGTACAGTTTGCGGCTGCGCCGCCTTGGCTACCTCATCCGTTTCGTACCGGACGCCTGGGCGGAAACAGACGGCCCGACCCGCGGGATTAGCCTTTTGCGCCAGCGCGCGCGCTGGGATCGCGACGCTTTGCGAGTCCGTTTCATGATGTACGGCGAACTGAGCTTCTTCCATCGGCTCGCGCCTTGTGCTGATGTTCGGCGCAGTCGATGCCGCGCTGTTTCTCGCAGGTGTCTATGTCGTGCTGCTCTGGATTTCGATTTTCAACATGGGGCTTGCGTTCGTGATGTTCAACCGATCGGTCGGGTTCTTCGGTCTTGGTGCGTCCCTGATCTTTCCTCTCTACCAGGGTGTCTTTCTGAAATGCGGCCGGTTCTTTTCGTACTCCTCGGAAATCATCTTCGCCAGCTCGCGGCGCGACGACTTCGTGCCACCACGCGTTCGTCGCGCTCTCCTGGGGGATCGCGCTTGAGAGCCAGCCGATGAACGTCACCATAAACCGCCTCAACCCCAATGTTCCCGATCCCGTTGAAAGCCGCCGGCGCGCGGCTGGACGCGTCGTGCGCTTTGCCTATGCGATCATCGTGTTCGGCGTGATCGGTTTCTTTGTCGTCTATTTCGGTGCGCCCTTCGTCTTTCTCAGCGGTCCCGGCACCGTTTCAGCATCGCGGCATGTCGTGTCGCTTCCTTACACCGTGCAGGTCACCAAGATGAATATGGAGCCTGGCGCGACGATCAAGGCCGGAGAAGAGATCGCGGAAGTGGTTTCACCGGAGCAGGACCGCATTGTCGCGACCTATATGCAGGCGCTCGCGGACATCGCCGGCCGCACGGCGGAACTGCGCATCAAGGCGCGCGTCGCGCAGGAATCGCTCGAAGCCGTGCGCTCGTATCTGCGCGTGACCGAGGAAGCAGTGGAACGCGTGAACACCATGACCGCGGCCACCGTGACCTTCCGTATGGAAGTGTTGCGGGAGCGCGCCCAGGCGCGCAAAGCCGTCATCTCGCAGGAGGCGGAAGTCGCCGAGTCCACCATTCAGCTTGCGTCGCTCGATGAATTCATCAAACAGCTTCGCGGCCGGCTCGATGAGGCGGAGCGCCATTTCGGCCAGGGGCGGGTGTTTGCGCCGATCGCCGGAATCATTTCGACAGGTCTCGCAGATGTCGGCCAATCGCTGCCGGCGGGCACGCCGATTGCCGAAATCCTTGATCCGACCGACATCTTCGTGGACTGGTACATTCCCAATGAGCGCTTCATCGATCCCAAAGTTGGGAACGAAGTCCTCGTGCTGTTCGGAAACCGGCGCATTCCCGCCAAGATCGCGCAAATCCTGCCTGTCTCCGGCGTATACGCCGGGACGACGCAGCAGCTGTTGACGCGCGACCGTCCTGCAACGCAAATCGCGCGCATCCGTTTCGATCCGGATTCATCGCCGCCGCCCCTGAACACGACGGTCAACGTTCACATGCACTACAGCGAGTTTTCCGCCCGCATCGCCGACGGGCTGATCCTTCTCTTCGGGTTGCATTGAACACGACGCCGCCGATGCCGCGGGGAGTGCCACACGATGCAGATTGAAGCGGATCAGACGGTCTGTCCGGCTTGCGGCGCCGAAGGGCTGGAGCTTTTCCCGGTGCTGCATCACATGATGTGCGCCTATGTCGGGCCGGAGTATGACTTTCTCCCCGCAGCCGCCGGATATACCTGTCCCAAATGCCGGCGCGACATCGTCTCGGGCGACACCGCTTGCGAGATCGTGGGGACGAGCGCGCGCTGCATCCGATGCCGCAAGGAGATGATCGTGTCGCCGCGCGCCGTTTCTCCCTAAGCTGGCGTGCCAAGGCGCGGCTGCCCTCTGCACGCAACCCCGCTAGACCTCGCGCGCGATGGCGCTTTCGTGCCAGCGCCGCAGCATGAGATGCGAGACGAGCGAGAGCGCGAAGAAGATGACAATGCCGGCGAGCGAGAGGAGCAGCAGCGCCGCGAACATGCGCGGGATGTTGAGCCGGTAGCCCGATTCCACGATGCGATAGGCAAGTCCCGAGCCGGCGCCGGCCGAACCGGCGGCGATCTCTGCCACCACCGCGCCGATCAGCGAAAGCCCGCCCGCGATCTTCAAGCCACCGAGGATAAAGGGCAGCGCCGCCGGCAGCTTGAGCTCGAAGAGCATCTGCGGGCGGGTTGCGCCATAGAGGCGGAACAGATCGACGAGGTTGTGGTCGACCGAATTGAGCCCGAGCGTGGTGTTGGCGAGCACGGGGAAGAAAGCGACGATCCAGGCGCAAGCGAGCACCGCCGCCGGCTGCGGCAGATAGACGAGCAACAGCGGCGCGATCGCCACGATCGGCGTCACCTGCAGAATGATCGCGTAGGGATAGAGCGAATATTCGATGAGGCGCGATTGGTTGAACAGGACGGCAAGACCGATGCCGCCGACGGCCGCGAGCAGAAAACCTTCGAGCGTGGTCGCGAGCGTGACGAGAAGGGACGTCAATAAGATCGCGCGATCGGAGATCAGGGTCGAAAAGACGAGCCAGGGGCTCGGCAGCACGTAGGGCGGAATATCGCCGATGCGCACCACCAGTTCCCAGAGCACCACGCCGAGCGCGAGCACCGCGATCGGCAGCAGCACGCGCAGTGTGCGATCAGCGCGCAGGCTCGGCTCGCGCTTTGGTGGCGTCTCGTTCATAGCCGCTCGCTCATTCTCCAATATGCTTGCTTCTCGGTTGCACGCGGGGAGAGGGCGTACGCCGAGTCTGTCGCACCGGCTTCATGGAACGTCCGTGGCTTCAGAAGCGCACGCCAAGGCTTCCGACACCCGCCGGCAGTGCGCAGCATATTCGGCGGAGGTGCGGAAAACTTCCTCGCGCGGATAAGGCGCATCGATCGCAAGCTCGGCAAAGACGCGGCCGGGGCGTCGCGTCATCACGACGATCCGCTGCGAGAGATAGACCGACTCGAACACCGAATGGGTGACGAAGATGACGGTCTTGCCCAGCGATTGCCAGAGCGCCAAGAGGTCGTTGTTGAGACGAAAGCGCGTGATCTCGTCGAGCGCCGCGAACGGCTCGTCCATCAACAGAAGCTTCGGCTCGGTGACCAGCGCGCGCGCGATCGAGGCACGCATCTTCATGCCGCCCGAAAGCTCGCGCGGATAGCTTCCCGCGAATCCGGAAAGCCCGACGCGCGCGAGCGCGGCATCGACGCGTGCTTGCGCGGTCGGTTCGAGCCCGCCGAGTTTCAAGGGCAGGCGCACGTTGGCGGCAACCGTCGCCCAGGGCATCAGCGTCGGCTCCTGGAAGACGAATCCGATCCGACGCGCAGCCTCGGTCTGCGACCACACGACCCCTCCGCCGCTCGGCTCGGTCAAGCCGGCGATGATGCGCAGCGCCGTCGATTTACCGCAGCCGGATGGGCCGAGCAGCGAAACGAACTCGCCCGGCCATACCTGGAGGCTGAGCCGCTCGAGCGCGACCACGCCATTGGCGAAACTTTTTCCGACGGCGTTGAGCGCGACGACGGGCGACTTGGGCGGATCAATGGACACGTTGGAATGCTCGCCGAACGACGGCTTGGCCGACGATCTCAGAGGACGTTCTTTTGTCGTGGATGCACAACGGCGCTGGGCACGCGGTGTGTTCCCCTCTCCCTTGTGGGGAGGGGTTAGGGGTGGGGGTCGGGCGATGAGGCACTACAAGAGCGACACTGAGGGACCCCCCTCCCCAACCCTCCCCCAGCCGGCTGCGCGCTTGCGCGCTTCCGGCAAATTTAAGAGTGCCCAAACCCCGGCAAGCCGAGGTTTGGGTGGGGGAGGGAGCAGACCGAGTTTGCCGCCGCGTTAATCGCATCCACGCACTATAGGTGAGTCTACTTCCGCAATCCGGCTTCCGACATGAACGCGACCCAACGCTTCACTTCGGCGGCGTGAAAGTCGGAAAACTCGCGCACGCCGAGCCCGGTCGGCTCGAAGCCGATGGCGCGGAATTTTTCGCCGATCTCGGGCTGCTTCACGATATCGGCGATGGCGGCGCCCAGCGTGGCGCGGATGTCGTCGGGCATCTGCGGATGCCCGTAGACGCCGAGCCATCCCGTGAGCTCGACACCGCTGACGCCCGCCTCCTTGAAGGTCGGCACCTGCGGAATGCTCGGCAGCCGATAGGGGCTGGTCACCGCGAGCCCTTTCACCGCGCCGGTCTTGATGTGCTCCATCACTACTGGAAACACCTCGATCAGCACGTCGATCGAGCCACCCATGAGATCGTTGAGCGCCGCGGGCCCGCCGCGGTAGGGCACGTGCACCAGCTTGGTGCCGGTTTGTTTCATGAACAACTGAACCGCGAGATAGTCGAGCGCCGCGGTGCCGGTCGAACCGAAGGTGAGCTTGCCGGGCCGCGCCTTGGCGTAGTCGATGAACTCCTTGACCGAATTCACCGGCGTCTTCGTGTTGACGATCATGGCGGTTGCGTATTCGGCGGTACCGGCGATCGCGCTAAGGTCGCGCAGCGCGTCGAAGGGCGCGTTCACCTCCATGGCGTAGCCGAGGACGAAATTGCCCATGGTGCCGGCCATGAGCGTGTAGCCGTCGGGCTCGGCCTTGAGCAGCTCGCGCAACCCGATCAGGCCGTTGGCGCCGGACTTGTTCTCGAC
>WNFN01024105.1_pt1 | contig 10904 bp, 10 predicted proteins | sample 5400161 | NCBI WGS metagenome assembly WNFN01 (sample SAMN13153353, study PRJNA577476) | soil metagenome | isolation source: 80 cm saprolite on Douglas fir-dominated hillslope | place: USA:California | collected 2013-09-17
CCGCGGCGTTGCCGTTCTCGGCCTGGACGGGCGCGCGGTACAGCCTCGAGCAACGCACGGGTATAAGGATGCGCACAGCGGTTGAATAAATCCTCCGGCCTTCCCTGCTCGACGATCCGGCCGAGGTAAATCACCGCAATCTCGTCGCACAGATATTCAACCACCGCGAGGTCATGACTGATCAGGACGTAACTCAACCCAAATTCGTCCTGCAGGTCTTCCAGCAGATTGAGCACCTGCGCCTGCACCGAAACATCGAGCGCGCTGACCGGCTCATCGGCGACGATCAGTTTGGGCTGCGTGATCAGGGCGCGCGCGATGGCGATGCGCTGGCGCTGGCCGCCGGAGAATTCGTGCGGGTACTTGTCCATATCGGCATCGCGCAGACCTACTTGCTTCAGCACTGCCGCGACGCGACCGCGCTGTTCGGCACGATCGACACGGCCGAACGCGGTGAGCGGTTCGGCGACGATGCGCGCCACCGTCTGGCGTGGATCAAGCGAGCCGTAGGGATCCTGGAACACCATCTGGAAGTCGCACCTTGCGCGGCGAAGTTCATCGGCGGGCAAACGATGCAGATCGCGCCCGAGCAACCTCACGGAACCCGATGTTGGCGTCTCCAGCGCCATCACCGTGCGCGCAAAGGTGGATTTGCCGGAACCGGATTCTCCGACCACGCCGAGGCTCTTGCCCGCCGTCAGTTGCACGCTGACGCCGTTGAGCGCCAGCACCTGCGGGGCGGGCTGGAACAGGTTTTCGCGCGGCAGCGTATAGCGCTGCACAAGGTCATCGACTTCGAGAAGCAGCGGTTCGGGCCCAACGCGCGCAGCCGCCGCATTTGCCATCGTGCTCATGCGCTCACCGCTCCAATCCGGTTCGCCATCGAGACGTCGGTACGCAAGCAGCGCACGGTGTGGCCGGCATTTACGGTGACGGGGGCTGGAAAGGTCGCCCGGCAGCGTTCCTCGGCGATATCGCACCGGTCGGCGAACGCGCACCCGGAAGGCAGGTCTGCGAGCTCCGGCACGATACCGGCGATGGTTTGCAGGCGGGTACCTTTGGGCGCGCCAAGCCGCGGCCGCGCGCGGAACAGGCCTTGGCTGTAAGGATGGCCCAGGCCTGCGAACAACGCTTCGGTCGCGCCATTCTCTACCACGGTGCCGCCATACATCACCATCATGCGCTGCACATTTTCGGCGATGACGCCAAGATCGTGGGAAATCAGGATCATCGACATGCCGCGCTCGGCCACCAGATCGGCGATCAGGTCGAGAATTTGCCCCTGAATGGTGACGTCGAGCGCAGTTGTCGGCTCGTCCGCGATAAGCAGATCCGGCTCACAGGCGAGCGCCATGGCGATGGTGATGCGTTGGCGCTGACCGCCGGAAAACTGGTGTGGGTAGGCATCGACCCGCTTTGCGGCATCGGGAAGGCCGACGCGGTCGAGCAATGCAATCGCTTCCCGGCGCGCCTGCGCGGCCGAAAAAGCCCTGTGCCTGCGTAGCGGTTCGGCAACCTGGCGGCCGACCGTGTGCATCGGATTGAGCGCCGTCATCGGCTCCTGAAAGATCATGCTCACGCGGTTACCGCGCAGCTTGCAGTAATCGGACTCGGCCAAGCCGACCAGCTCCTGCCCCTCCAGCCGCACGTTGCCGCTGACCACGGCGCTGTCCGGCAACAGACCCATCAGCGCCATCGCGGTGACCGACTTGCCGCAACCGGACTCTCCGATCAGCCCGAGGGTCTCGCCGCGGGCGAGCGAAAAGCTGACGCCGCGTACCGCGTCGGCCGGGCCACGGCTGGTATTGAGCCGGACTCGCAAATTGTCGACTTCGATCAGCGGCTTTCTGTCGGTCATCACCGCTCCCGCGAAAGCCGCGGATCGAACAGGTCCCGCAGCCCGTCGCCCAAGAGATTCAGTCCCAGCACCGCGGTTGCGATCGCAAGCCCCGGATAGACGGCGAGCGACGGCGACTGAAACAAGAGGCTCTGCGCGTCATTGAGCATCCGGCCCCAGGATGGCTGCGGCGGCTGGGTGCCGAGACCGAGATAGGAGAGCGCCGCCTCCGCCAAAATCGCCAGCGCGAACTGGATCGTCGCCTGCACGATCAGGATCGAGAGAATATTGGGCAGCACGTGCTCGAGCGTGATGCGGAATTTGCCCTTGCCGGCCGCGCGCGCCGCCAGCACGAACTCGCGTGCCCAGATCGCGTTGGCGGAGCCACGGGTAATGCGCAGGAAAATCGGGATCTGGAAGATGCCGATCGCCGCAATCGACGTGACCATACCAGCCCCCGCAACAGCGGCCAGCATGATCGCGGAAAGCAGCGCCGGAAACGCAAAAGTGAAGTCGCCGAGCCGCATGATCAGTTCCTCGACCCATCCCTTGCGGGCGGCCGCAATCAGCCCGAGCGAGGCGCCGACCAGCAACCCGATGCCTACCGCAATGACGCCGACCACAATCGAGCTCCTGGCGCCGACGAGCAGCAGCGAAACGATATCGCGACCCAGCACGTCGGTGCCGAGCCAGTGCGTCGCAGAGGGCGGATTGAGCTTGTGCGCGACGTCGATTTCGTACGCGGGCCATGGCGTCCAGATCGTCGACAGCAGCGCCGCCGAGATCACGAACAGCGTGAGCACGCCGCCGGTCATGAAGCTGCGGTGGCGAAGCGCGCGCTGCAAAAAGCCCTTGCCGGATCGCGGCCTGCGGAGGGGCAGTGTTCAACGGCATCGCTGCAGCGGGTTGAACGCCACTCATAACTCGCTAGCCTTGATCCGGGGATCGATCGCCGCATAGAGCACATCGACCACGAAATTCACGATCACGACCATCGCCGCCAGCAACATCACGCAATTGCGGACAACGATGAGGTCACGGTTCGAGATCGACTGGAAAATCAAGCGCCCGAGGCCGGGCAAATAGAACACGTTCTCGACCACGATGGTCCCCGCCAGCAAGTTGGCGAATTGCAGCCCCATCACCGTCATGACCGGGATCATCGCGTTGCGCAGCACGTGCCCCCACAGTACCTGGCGCCGGGTGAGGCCCTTGGCCCGCGCGGTGCGAACGAAATCCTCGCGCAATACTTCGAGCACCGCCGAGCGCGTGACGCGCGCCAGGATCGCGGCCTGCACCACCGCGAGCGAAATCGCCGGAAGCAGCAGCGAACGAACGCCGGAAACGATGCCCTCCCCCCATCCCGCGAAGCCACCGGCAGAGAGCCACTGCAGCTTCACCGAGAACAGCAGGATGAGCAGGATGGCGAACCAGAAATTCGGAATCGCGATGCCAAACTGCGTCATGGCCATCACACCGACGTCACCGATCTTGTTGTGATTGGCGGCGGTATAGACACCGGCGGCAAGCGCCAGCACCACCGTCAGAAGCATCGCCATGACGGCCAGCGGAATGGTCAGGACGAGCCGCTCCGCGATCAGTTCGGCCACCGGGGTGCCGTAGGAATAACTATTACCCATATCGCCGATCAGAAGCCCGCCGATCCAGTGCAGATAGCGAACGACCAGCGGCTGATCGAGCCCGAGCTTGAGGGTCATCGCGCGGATTGCTTCAGGCGAGGAGTCCGCCCCCATCAGCATCTCGGCGGCATTACCCGGCAAGGCATCGAGCACGAGAAAGATGATCAGCGAGGCGCCCGCCAGCGTCGCAATCAATGTCAGAAAGCGCCGGAGAATGAAGACGGTCACGCGTCATTTCCTTTGGCGCGGAATGCACCAGGTGGGAGGCATCGCATCGCGGATCATCCGACCTTTCGGAGCAGCATTCAATAGAACTCCGCCAATTGGGGCCTGCTACCACCCATGGCCGGCCGTCACACCACGGACGACGACAGAGGAACCGTGTTCGGCCAGCGGTCGAGAGAATTCTGCGCAAGTTCGAACACCGCGCAAGTACGCAGCAATTCGGCATCGCCGCGAAATTGTCCGACAAGCTGCAGGCCGATCGGCAGCCCGTCGGCACCGAAGCCGCAGGGCATGCTCACCGCCGGATGTCCGGTCATGTTGAAGGGCATCGTCCAGGGAAACCAGTTCGGGCGGACGTTGTCGAACACCTCACCGTCGATTTCGACGGTACCGAACAAATCCTGCTCGATCGGAAGCGCGGTTCGCAAAATCGTCGGCATGACAAGCAAATCGGCGCGCTGCAGCAACGCCTGCACCCGCCGGAACAGGATGGTGCGGTCGAACATGGCCTGCTGGTAGTCGACACCGCTGATCCGCTGCGCCAGCGCCAGCTGCTTGAGGAAGGTGTCGCTCAACTCGTCTCGGTGCTCGGCCGCGAGTTTTTCAAATCGGGTTCGCCAGACGGTGTGATTGATCGCGCGCCAGATCGGCTCAACGTCAAAGCCATCGCCGGGCATCTCCTCGAGTTCAGCGCCGAGCGCTTCGAGCGTTTTCAGGCTTGCACTGAACGCCGCCGCAACATCGGCGGAAGCCTTGCGGCCTGGCGGCGCGAGGCAGAACAGAATTCGTTTCCCGCTGAGGTCGCCAACCGGCAACGCATCGCCAACGAAATCCCGTGCGGGAATTCCGATCGACCAGGGATCGGACGCATCCTCGCCAGCCATGACCTGCATCATGAGCGCAGTGTCGGCGACCGTGCGCGTGGTCGGGGTGACATAGGTCTGATTGCCGAAGGCGTCCGGCGCCTGACTGTGGGGAATCACGCCATTGCTCTGCTTCAGCCCGACAACGCCGTTGCAGGCGGCCGGGATGCGGGTCGAACCACCGCCATCGGTTGCCACCGCAAGCGGTGCAATGCCGCTCGCGACCGCCACCGCCGCGCCGCCGCTCGAGCCGCCGCTGCTGCGGCCGCCGCTCCAGGCGTTGCGGGTGCGGCCAAACAAGGGTGAATCGGTCAGGCATTTGGTGCCGAATTCCGGCGTCGTGGTCTTACCGATAAGGATCGCGCCCGCCGCGCGCAACCGCGCCACGGCCACGGCGTCATGGTCGGGGACATTGTCCCTATACGGAATGGCCCCGAAGGTCGTGCGGACGTCTTTGGTGTTGACGATGTCTTTGACGGTAAACGGGATGCCCTCCAGAATCCGAAGCGGCTCGCCGGCCATGATCCTGCGTTCGGCGTCCTTTGCTTGAGCCAAGGCCTTGTCCGCACAGAGTGTAATAAAGCAATTTAGTTCAGGCTGTAATCGCTTCGCTCGCGCGATTACCGCGCTTGTGACTTCGGACGGCGAAATCTCCTTGCGACTAATGCGCCGTCGCAGGTCGGCGGCGGAGAGGAAGCAAAGTTCGTCACTCATCTTCAAACTACTCCCCAAAGACTATCCGGCGAAGCCGGACTCGGCTTCGGTTCGAGCCGGTTCGCGATCACCCGGTCACCTCGCGCCCCAACGACCGCCTCGTGCCCCCGGACAACAACAATACGTCCAGCTCGCCTGTTGATATAGCCGAACACTGTCACCCGCGACTACCAAAGGAACTCGCGGCCTCAGGCCTCAATCGGATTGACAGCGAGAATGACACTCTTGTTAACTCGCGTTCCAATACGAATTTTGCACCAACCCATATGGTTTCGGTATGCCTATGGACGAAATTGCCCTTTGCTGGCGACGGGATTCGCTCAGTCCACTCATTCGAAACTTCCTCAAATGCGCCGAGAAAGTAGTTGGACGAATGTGATTGGCAGCAGGACTACCGAGAAATGGGCCGACCTCTCGAACAGCCCAGACCCTTCGTGGCCGCGCGCCACCGCTCGAAAAGCTTCGGGTCCGACGAAGCCAAGCCAACGGGTGGCCCGTCTTCTGCAAGACGCGCAATCTCGCGTAATAGCTCCCATTCGCGAGCGACGGCGACATCCGCCATACGCCCGGCCAGAGCCGCCGAACTGCGCTATGTTCGGGCACGCTGCATCACGCCGCCCTGGAGGCTGAGTTCGAAGCCACCGCCCATCCACCCACCCTGCACGGGCGCCGACATCTTTTCCTCTCCCCGATTTGCCCTTTTCTGATGATCCGGCCGCCCTCGATCCTAGAGCCGGCGCCGCACTGGGAGGGGCGGCGCCTTGCATCGATCGACAGCCCTGCTGCCTGCCGCTTTAGCCGGCGGATTTTTCTGTGACTCCCGGCGTGAAGAGGGCTCCGACCGGCAACTTTTCCTGCAGGCCGTATGGACTGGCCCGGTTCTCCTTTACCCATCGTTTTTCGGCGTGGGATTCGAAGGGAGGGGGAATTTCACCCTGAAGCGACCAAAGATCCGCCGGCACCTCATCGATGGTGACTTCCCAGTCATATCCTCGGTCGCTAACGTAGGGTGCGATCAACTGGCCGACCGCCTTCACCCACCATTCCCTGACGATCGGCCCGGGCAAGGTCCTGGCCATGTGCTCAAGCTTGAGGCGAACGAATTTGCCGTGCGATACGCCACCGACATAGAACGAGTCTGCGGCGACTTCCTCAAAGATCATCACGACGTAGAATTTCGGGATTGGAATCTGTGAATACATCGCGGTGACTTTTTCGGCGAATTCCTTTTTATCCTGAGCTGAGTAGGCGCCAACGGGATGATAGATGTTCCATAGGGGCATCGGGTTCTCCTTAAGGTACAGAGTTGATCGGGTTCGAGAAAACCAGAGAAGCACGTTGTATGATAGTTATAATACCATAATTGCTTCCCTGGCATTTCAAGACCGTGCGATGTCTGGCTGCTGTTGTATCACGGATGTCTCAGCCTTGTTGGCTGCCGGCGAGATCAGCGCGATCGGGATGCCTATGTCCGCTGCCGCAGCAAGGCCGTGAACTCGTTGGGCATGTCGAGCATCACATCATGCCCGCATGGAAGCTCCTCCTGCCACCAGAGGCGCTCTCCTGCCTTGGCGTAGAACTGGCCGAAAGGACCGTCGTAACCCCGCGCCAGAATGTATCCGATGCTTGCGATGTCGTCGCAGGCGCCGCTGATCTGCGCCGGCGCTTCACAACTGGACAGCGGGTGCATCGTGCACTGACGGTCCACCCAGGCGGCGTCCGCCGCATTGACCGCAAAGACCGATGCCGGTATCGGCGGAATCTTCCAGCCATCGCCGTTGGCCACAGCCAGCTGCCGCATGCTCTCGCCGCTATCGGGCATGTAGTCGAAAAGCGCTCTGCCGTTCTCGGGAACGAAGGCATCGAGATAGACCAGCGAGCGAATCCGGTCCGGCATCCGGTCGGCGACGTGGCGCACGACGGCCCCGCCGTAGGAAGCTCCGACCAGGACGATCAGCGTCGGCGTGAACACCTGGTGCCCCGCGGCCGCCAGCAGGCGACGCACGCGGGTCCAGCACCAGCTGCCACGCCACGCGCCGTGGATCAGGATGTAGTCGGTCATTGCGGAGAACTCCTTGCGATGTCGTCGCCGCGACACGAGGCGACCTGAACGTGAAAGCAACGATGCTGCACATCGCTGCGTCGCCGACATGTGGACGGAGCGCCTCGTTCGGCCAAGGCTGGCCGGCGTGCGATGCAGGCCGGACGTTCGGTAGACTCATAGGTCCGGCGCAAGCGGTGCGCCGGACCCACGAGGTCAGCTCTGCTTACTGCTCGAGAAACACGACTGCCTGCTGAACGAAGGCGGCATGGTGCTGGAAGATGCCGCCGTGCCCGGCGTCAGGGAAAATGCTCAACTGTGCATTCGGCAGCCTGCGGGCTAGTTCGAATGAGTTGAACGACGGCACCATCACATCGTCATCACCATTGACGACCAGGACGGGATGCTGAACCGTCCCGAGCTTCGTGGCATCACCCTGTCCCCAGGCTTGGATCGCCGCAAGCTGAGCCTGAATGGTTTCGTTGCTTACGGGCGCGTCAAGGTCCTTGGTGCGTTCTTTCAGGCGCTGCAGGAAGTCGTCGGCCGCCGCCTGGCCGTTGCTCGTCTGGGTAAAGAAAAGAAAATGCTTCGGATGCCTGTTGCTGGTGCCCGCCTTGCCAAAGGCGTCCTGTAGAACGGCACCGACATTCGCGATGCCTTCGCCGCCCGCCGGGCCGGTGCCCGCGAGAATGATTTTGCGTACCAGACCGGGTTGTTGTTGCGCGATGACCTGGGCGACGAAACCGCCGAGCGAGAAGCCTAGCAGATCGACCTTGCTAAAACCCAGGGCGCCTATGAATGTGACGGCGTCCCGAGCCATCTCCTCGACCGTTTTGGGGGTAGAACCCCCTGATCCGCCGACCCCGCGATTGTCGAATACAATCACGTGGTGCTTTGCCGCCAGGCCATCCACGACCCTCGGATCCCAATCCTCCAATACCGCGGTCAGATGGTGAAGGAGCACCACGGGAACGCCGCCCGGCTTACCCATCTCTCGGAACACGAATTTCGTGCCGTTCACATCGACCGATTTGGTCGTCGCATTTTCAAAGCTCGTGCTCATCGCTTTTCTCTCGATTATTCGCGAGGTCAGGTAACGGTCGCGAAGGTTGCTATCAGGATAACTGTCGTTATATGACGCCCGTCATTCCATAGATCAAGCGTCGTCAAGATCTTTTGAGAGGCTGGTGATGAGATATCCGCCGGACCAAAAAGCGAGGGCCAAGCAAGCCATCCTGCAGGCCGGGGCAAGGGCTCTGAGAACGAGCGGTTTCAAGGGGATTGGGGTTGACGGCCTCGCGGCATCGGCTGGTGTCATGTCCGGTGCCTTCGATTCGAACTTTTCAAACAAGGAGGCGCTGCTCGAAGAGGTCATCGAGACCTGTCTCGGTGAACCTTTCATAGATTCGGAGAGCGGGAGCCTCGCCGAACGGCAGGACCGTCTCAAAGAATGGTTGGCAATGTGCAGCGTTATGTCTCAGCCTTGGCAGCAGCCGCAGAACTCCACAACGAACCGGGATTGGCGCGATCAGGATAAAGCTCCAGCATCTGGTCATAGAGCTCCCGGGCGGTTTTTGTCGCGTCATTCAACCGAATGAAGTCACGGATATACTGGCGGGTTTCTTCCACATTTCGCGGACTGTCATCGCTGCCGGGACTCTTGTGTCCGGCAACCACGGCCGACGGTTTCAGGGCGTCGATCCTGTCAAGCGCGGCAATCCACTCCAACCGGGTTTGCCTGTTCGATTCGTTGAGAAAGGGGTGAATGCCGTTATAGACGGCATCGCCGGCGAGGACTAAACCGATGGATGGGACGTGAAGATATGTCGTATCGTCCGTGTCGGTATGACCGACTCTTACAACGACTAGTTTGTTTGCTTCCAAATCAATCTCATTGCCTTCCAGCGGATCGGCGATCGAAATGACGTCTGGAATTTGATTTGGGAACAGCTTGCGCCATCGCCCATTCAATTTTTCCGGCGTGATCTGAAGCTTCATTCTTGCGACGACCTCGGGTGTCGCCAGCGCTTTCGCCTTCGGAAATCGATCCTGCAGAACTTTTATCCCGAAGAAATGATCGCCATGGGCATGAGTGACATAGATTGCTTTCAGCGTCTTTCCGCTTGCAACAATGGCGTTTGCCAAACCGTTGGATTGCTCCACGGTGAGGAAGGTATCCACTAGCACCGCGTCCCGCTCTCCATAGATCAGAGTCGCCGAATTGGCGACCCACAACAGGGACTCCTTGCCGGGCGGCACATCGCGGTTCAGGCCAGGGCGAGTGACCGTAAACACCTTGTACTTCAACGAAGGCGGCTCACCTCGCGAACTTGCGATGACTGCTCCCGGCGTCATCGGAAGCATGGCCAGGGAAGCCAGTCTAATAGAAGCCAATTTAATCACATCACGGCGATTCATGCCAAACCTCGTCCGCTGTCCACGCGACGATGCCACGCATCTTATACATGATGATCGTCATCTATTGGAAGCATCAAGCGCATCGTGCCTGGCGTCAAGACAACGCTTTGTGAGATGAAGGCGTGAGAAGTCCCGGGCAGAGATCTCGATCATTTTACTCGACCAGGCATGTTTCTCACCTACCTAGGCACAATGTTCTCCGCGATAGCGGTTAGCGGATCAGGCCACCGCATGAGGGATCGCTTCGAAGGAGCAACGAAGATGAAAAGAAAAAGTCTGCAGGGAAGCGTATGTGCGGTCGCAAGAGCACTGGATGTGATCGGTGGCTGGTGGTCCTTGTTGATCATCTACGAGGTTATCGCAGGCCCGAAACGATTTGGAGATTTCGAAAGAAACTTGGGTGTCGCGAAAAATATCCTCGCGACACGGCTCAAGGCGCTGTTAGCGGAGGGTATCGTTGAGGTCTCGCCAGCGTCCGATGGAAGCGTCTACCAGGAATATGTGATCACCAAGAAGGGCCAGGACTTGCTGCCCACTCTCGTGGCGCTGGCTCAGTGGAGCAGCGAATACCTGTTCGACCGCCGGGAGATGCGATCGGTTCCGCTTGACGCGAAAGGGTGCCGCCCGCTGAAAAAGCTTGTATTACATTCTGCAGATGGGCAATTGCTCGATGTAGGAGAAATTCTGCTAAGGGCGTCTAGCGTCTCACTTTAGTTTGGCCTGGACTTCAGCGCGCCGACATCATTGATGCGGATCTGATGATCGCCGAAGAGCTTTGGGAGATGAGACGTTATGCACGTCTTCTCAATCCTTGGTTCCTGCGCTGCAATCGCGTGCTGTCATCTTGGTGACGAACCTCGGATGCATTTGACGGCGATCGGCAGTGATTGCGCAAGAACGAAGGCGAAAGAACAGTTGGTGTGCGGAACTGACTATAGGCACCTCGGCGCGACATCTTGATTCGTTGGACTGAAAGCATTGGCAAATTTGGAAAGGTATTCAGCCTGCTTGCTGGAATGACTATGGCGGTTGTCGGAATGAACTCGATAATTTGTGCCAAGTCACTGAAATCGAACTGGAGCGGGTGAAGCGCTCCGACTCAAATTTTTCATTCGATTTATGTCAACAATTCCAGTTACTTACGCCTTCTGCCTATTTTTGTGTTG
>WNFN01173991.1_pt1 | contig 10903 bp, 13 predicted proteins | sample 5400161 | NCBI WGS metagenome assembly WNFN01 (sample SAMN13153353, study PRJNA577476) | soil metagenome | isolation source: 80 cm saprolite on Douglas fir-dominated hillslope | place: USA:California | collected 2013-09-17
CAAGCGTTCCGACCGCGTCAATTCAGACCGTTAAGTGGATAAGCTCAAGGTTTGGCCCGCGCCGCCGCGACACTGACTACAGACCTGCAAGCTTCCGCCTACGCCTACGCACTCATGCGTTCACAGCTGCTATTCGCCGTGAACTTGGCACCGTATCTCCGTTCATAAGAATTGTCAGAACTTGACGAAGGCGGCCCCGTGCACGCGATAAGCTCGACATTACGGTGCCTGCAGGCATGCCGGTGATCGCTGCGATCTCCCGGTAGGACATCCCCTCGAGTTCACGCAGGACGAGTACTTCACGAAAATTTGGCGGGAGCTTCTCCAGCGCTTTTCGCACCAGAGTGACGCTGTCGTTTTGGAGCACAACTTCTTCCGGATTGGGAGCGCGAGAATCAGCAGGGAAAAGGTTCTCGTCAAATTCCGTGGCGTCTTGCAGTGGCCGGTTTGCATGCAACCAGGTATAGCAAGTATTCCGGACAATTTTCATGAGCCATGCACGCGCATCGCCGCCGCGGAAGCCGGGAAAGAATCGGAAAGCGCGTAAGTATGCTTCCTGGGCGACGTCCTGGGCGTCCTGCTCATTGCGCATCAGCCAGCGCGCGAGGTTGTAGGCGGCGTCAAGATGCGGCAAGACAGCCTGCTCAAAATTCGGAAGCTGATTGTGCTCGAACATGGAAGCCTCCCTACGACGGTACCGCGTCCTAACCCTTCGCTTGACGGCCTCACTATGGTTCGCAGTTGAGATCGATTCAATGGACGGGCAGTTCTTTCCCGCTGGAATGGGGGTCCCCTGGTAACTGCGACTCTATAAAAGACTTACAGGAAGATGTCCCCGTCTTGGGTTCCCGTGAACTCTGCCAGGTGGTACACTCACTTTCACTGGGAATTCACCTTTCCATGCAGGAAGACTTTCACCTCCACGTGCGGCTCCGTTTTGGGGTTTTCGAGCTGGATCTTCGCGCCGGTGAATTGCGCAAGCACGGCCTGCGAGTCCGCCTTCAGGAACAGCTCTTCCAACTCCTGGCGATATTGCTTGAGTTATGTGGCCAAACCTGTTATGTGGCGCTCGGACTTGGGCCCTTTTCGTTGGCTCACAGGAGGCTACGCCGGACTTTCGCTCTACCCTACGCCGTTGTCGGGCGTAATCGCCGATGGTAGAGTGCTCCACGGCGCTCCTGTTGGCACGGTGCAGTCGAACGTGAAGGCCATTGCACCTCAAATTGACGCCCTACCGCACAACTTCCGAGTGATCCGACCATAGATCGCGGACCACGCGTTATTCGTACCTCAGCGCTACCATCGGATCAACTCGTGTCGCACGTCGCGCAGGGATGTAGCTAGCCAGCGCTGCCACGCCGATCAGCAGCGTCGCGACACTGAGAAGGGTCGTGGGGTCGTTGGCGCCAACTCCATACAGCATGCCGGAAAGGAAGCGTGTCAGCAGCAACGCTCCGACTGTTCCTAGCACGACTCCGGCGATCGCTAGCATCATTCCGTGTTGCACCACCAGATGCAGGACATCCTCGCGTTTTGCGCCCAGCGCCATGCGGATGCCAATCTCGTGCGTGCGCTGGTTGACCGTATAAGATATCAGCCCGTAAATGCCAATCGCCGCCAGGCCCAAGGCGAGCGCCGCAAAAACAGCCAGCACTGCCATCTGGAATCGCCGGCCCGCCACCGAATCGTCCACTACCTGTTGCATGGTCTCAACCTGGAACAACGGCTGGTCTTTGTCGACCGCCATCACCGCTTGCCGCACCGCCGCCGTGAGCGCCGCCGGCTGCGTCCGTGTGCGCACAATCAGCGCCATGTATGGCACAGGCGCCTGCAGCAGCGGAGCATAGACTTCGGGGCGGCCTGCTTTAACCAGCCCATCCTCCCGCACATCCCCGACAATGCCGACTATCTGTCTCCAAACGGGCGCGCTGCCATCTTCGAGCTTCACCCGTTTCCCCATGGTGTCTTCACTCGGCCAGTACTGGCGTGCCGCTGCCTCGTTGATGATGGCCACCGGCAGCGAGCCCTCATTGTCCGCCCACGTGAAGGTTCGCCCGCGTAACAAAGGGATTCCCATCGCTCGGAAATACTCAGGAGTGATCTTCGGCCGCTCTGTTTCAATCTTTTCCTCGTCCCGTACAACAGGGTGGCCCTCGATGGAAACTGCACCGGGGTCGTTCGTCAGCATCGGCGCTGAGTCCGCTGCTCCTGCGCATTCCACTCCGGGAAGCGACGCTATCCGCTCCATCACTTCGTAAAAGAACTGGGCTTGCCGCCGCGGCTCTGGGTATTTGGAAGGCGGCAGCATCACGAAGGCCGTCAAAACGTTCTTCGCATTGAAACCAGGGTCAACCTGCTGTACCCGCACGAAACTCCGCACCAACAGACCGGCTCCCGCCAGCAACATCAGCGCCAATGCCATCTCCGCCACCACTAAAACGTTACGAGCTCTGGCGCGCGTAGCGCCACTAGTCAACCGGTTGCCAGATTCCTTGAGCGAACCTTGTGAATCCGTCCCTAACCCTTGTAGCGCAGGCGCGACACCGAAAATCAGTCCCGCTGCTAGCGTCAGCGCAGCGCTGAAGATCAGCACCCGCGGGTCCATCGTTGTCTCGTTGAGGCGCGGAATATCTGGGGCCAATCGGATAAAAAGGTGCAAGCCCTCGTAGGCCAGGAGCAGCCCAGCCACTCCGCCGCAAACAGCCAGCAACATGCTCTCCGTCATGAACTGCCGGATCAGGCGCCCGTGTCCTGCTCCCAGCGCTTGCCGCAACGCCGCTTCCCGCTACCGCACGGCTCCACGGGCGAGAAGCAGATTCGCCACGTTCGCGCACGCGATCAACAGCACCAGACTGATCGCACCGAGAAGGATCAGCAGCGCCGGCCGCACCTCGCTCCCCACCTGTCGTTGCCAACTGACTACCTTCACACCCAGGCCGCGGTCCGCATCGTACTTCTCGGCGAGTCCATGACTGACGGCATCCATCTCGGCTTGAGCCTGCGCCAGCGTCACGCCGGGCTTTAGCCGCGCGAAGGTGTAGTAGTTATTGCTCACGCGCTCGTCGCGGCTTGGATCGGGTGCGGGCGGAAGCCAGGCATCGACTCGATACGACGCGCGAAGGTCCGGCGGAAATCGAAAATCAGCGGGCATCACCCCGATCACGGTGTAATTCTGTTGACCGACATTCACTGTCCGGCCGATCACAGCGGGAGCTGACCCGAACCGTCTTTGCCACAGGCCATAACTCAAAAGGATCACGTGATCGTGGCCCGGCTGATCTTCTTCCGCCAGGAATCCCCGCCCAAGTATCGGGCGCACCCGCAGCAGCTCGAGGAGTTGCGACGAGGTGATGACTCCGAGCAGCGACTCGGGATGATCGCTGCCCTTGATGTTAATCACCCAGGTTCGCGTGGTGGCCATTTCTTCGAATACAGTGTTTTGGCGGCGCCAGTCTTCAAATCTGGGATATGCCGTCCACATACCCCAGTGGTCTGTGTTCGGATTGGTTGACCAGAGCTGTACCAGTCAACACCGCCGTAATCGTGAACGCGGGGCTGCGCCGCATCATTCGCGCGGCGTATCGCACATCTTGAAACAGCGTTTCGAGCAAATGGCCGGCACGAATTTCGCGGACTTGTTCCTTTACTTGCTCAACGCCGCCGAGCTCCAAGCGTGCTTGACGCCGGGCTTCTTGCGGGTTCATGCCTGCTTGGATGTTTTCGTCCACGAGCAACTGTTCGTGGGCGCGAACTTCTTCATCCAATTCGCGCTCCTCTCCCTGTTTGTGAAGGAGGTTGCGCAGCAAGCTTGCCAAGCGAGGAAAATTCATAAGGTTTCCTTCAGGAGGCTTCGAGTGTCCGGGTTATCGCCAGCACAATGCGGCCCCAGCGGCTGGTCTCCGCTTCCAGTTGGCGTCGTCCCACACTGGTTAGCTTGTAATATCTGGCGCGCCTCTTGTTTTCCGACTCTCCCCAAGAGGCAACCAGCCAGCCTTGTTCTTCCATCCGATGCAAAGCCGGGAAGAGCGAGCCGGGCTTGACTTGGAATGTGCCTTTGGTGATTTGCTCGATGCGACGGGAAACGCCCAGGCCGTGTAGGTCACCAAGCGCCAGCGCTTTGAGGATCATCATGTCCAGGGTGCCTTGCAGCAGATTGGTTTGATCGCGTGGCAAAGGTCTCTCCTATAGATCCTCTGTATGAACATAAACATAGTCCTTTTCTATAGAATGTCAATAGGAGTTAACGAGAGTTAAGGATGCTCTCCTTTGACCGGCCACAAAACGGAGTTGTGGGAAACCAAGTCAGGTTTGTGGGGGACATTCGGCACTCGGTGGTCCACACCTTCCGCCCACGACTCACGCCCTGTCGGCCAGCGTTTGCCGATGAGCCCTGCACGGTCGATCCGCCATTGTGTACGGACAAGCTGGAGTTCGAAAACCGCCCGGTCAATGCCTCATCGGCCGTGGCGGTCGTGCTGTTGGCGATTCCAACGGACTTGATTTGGTTGAAAGCATCGCTGTACGCATCGCTCGTCAGGGCCGGGGGAGGACCGGGTCGAAACTGACTCGCATGCTCCAGCGCGAACGTGGTCACGCGGGACCAATGCGTGAATTGCGGCTGGGGCGGGAAATTCGGAGGTGTCGATTGGTAATCTCCCGGGGCCGTCCCGAAAACATAGGGAATCGGCTGGGCATTCGAGCCGTCGTTGCTTCGCAGGGCTAGGATGCGATCCGCAACAGTCTGTCCTATACGGATACCTTCTATCTTGTCGTTGCCGTCCGGAATTTCTGCCAGGGATTGCTGTAGTGCGGCGTCGAGTGCGGTCTTAAATGCCGGATACAGAGCAACCAGAACTTGATGCGCAGCGGCTGCTGCTGCTGCTTCCTGAGAAGCATCTCGTGGCACGCCGGAAAGGCGGACCAGGTATGGCCGATGTGTTCTGCTGATCATATTGACTGCGTCATAGATCGCGGCGTGCATGATCGCAAAGCTCCGCGTCGGATGGACCGTGGGTGGCTGGGCTCCAGGCGTGCGAACGATTAAGAGAAGTGTTCTATTCCAATGAACAACCGGGTTCACCGGCTGAGCAGAGGAGTCGTTTGCACCTTGATGCTCGTCATTATGCGAAGCGCCATAAGATCCGCCGGCCAGGATCGAAAGACCGGCACACAGTAGAGCGAACACAATCAAGATTCTTGACATCAGTGGTTTCCTTTCGTTTCTGTATACGACTGTGGCGGCGCCCGTCGTAAAACAAACAGAGGGCAGAGCGCCGACTCTAATTGTCGTGATCGGAATCGGAATCCTTGGCGAGGCCCGTGGCCGCGATCCATGGCCCTGGAGCTGGAAGCGGAATGCCGTTGAAAGCTGCCGCACGAATCAGCACGATCGTACCAAGGCACGGAGATGGCACTTGCAAATTCGCATGGATCTCGGCGTTGCCGTCGACACTCAGTGGTATGGAATCAGTGGTCGCAGCCACTGCGTCTCCGCATACAACGCTCGCGGCAACCGCTGTGACTGGCCCAGGAGTTCCCAGATTCGGCAAGATGAGGCCGCGTAAGTCCGCGCGCAGACGCCCTTCATCATTTAAGACTGCGAACCCGTGGTTGACCACCCACGGCGCACCTCCGCTCTTCACACCGGCGATCGTGAAGCCGGGATTCGAGCCCACAATCGGAGACAAGAAGGCAATCTCATCCGCGACGGTACCTACTGCAAATAGGCCAGAGACAAAGCACGACAAAATCACTGCTACTGCTGCTCTTTTTTTCATCTTTTGAGATCTCCTCATTCACTCAAGATAGTTCTACGCTTTGCTTGACTTAGTGAGTCTGGCCACCCGAGGTATTGCAGCGAGCAAGTTCTAGTGCATGTGTTTCCGCGCTTCACGAACCACGACCATCACAATCAGGATGCTCTGTTGGCACTAACTAAACTCCCTGCCGCTTTATTCCTCTGTCGAGCACGGAAAAAACACATGGAATATTTTCGCGTCTGGTGAGTCTATCTATTGGTGTGGAGTTGATCTCCGAACGCGATACAGTTTCCTCAGCGCTCGTTTTGTGGGAAGTCTATGGCTCGTGCTGTTCACTTGCTAGACCGGCTTACAATCTTGCGATGAGGGCTAAGCTTTTCAGGGCATCTATCACTTAATTACGCTTATCTTCTGAAGCTTTTCTCTTCGAATTGCTGAATTCGAGTGGGGGGCGCAACACGCTGCGCCCCCGCAGGCTAAATCAATCCGCCGCGCTGGCCTGTTTTGTTCGATATTCAGCCCCAGCCCCTTTGCCACGCCTGTGCCGTACGCCGGATCGGCTTTGTAGAAATGCCGGATCTGCAGTTCCTGGATGCGCTGCGGTACCCCATTGCCCAGGCTGGAGACGATGTTGTCGATCAACCTCTGTTTCGCGTCGGCGGGTATTAAGCGGAACAGATTCCCCGGCTGCGTGTAGTAGTCACCGTCGGTGCGGTGATCGTGCCGCGCGACAGTCCCGCTGACGGCACGTGGCCGTTCGACGTAGGAACGGTCCTGAGTCGGGCCGCCGAAACTGTTGGGTTCATAGTTCACCGCGGCACCGTCGTTTCCGTCGAAGCGCATCGCGCCGTCCTTGTTGTAGGTGTGGTACGGGCACTGCGGTTTGTTGACCGGCAGGGAATCGTAGTTGACGCCCAGCCGGTAGCGGTGCGCATCGGGATAGGAGATCAACCGCGCTTGCAGCATTTTGTCCGGCGAGAAACCCATACCCGGCACGATGTTGCGCGGTTCGAACGCTGCTTGCTCGACCTCAGCAAAATAATTTTCAGGATTGCGGTTTAATTCCAGTTCACCGACCTCATGCAAAGGGTAGTCTTTGTGCGGCCAAACCTTCGTCAGGTCGAACGGATTGATGTGAAATGTCTCCGCATCCTTTTCCGTCATGATCTGTACGCACACGCGCCATTTCGGGAAGTTACCTTGCTTAATCGCGTGGAAAAGATCGCGTTGCGAATAGTCCGGATCCGTTCCCTCCATCGCGCCGGCCTGCTCGCGGAAAAAGTTCTTGATCCCTTGCTTAGTCTTGAAGTGCCACTTCACGTAGAACAGCTCATTCTTCCCGTTGATCAAACTGAACGTATGGCTGCTGTAGCCGTTCATGTGCCGGTAACCGTCCGGTGTGCCGCGGTCGGAGAAGAGAATCGTCACCTGGTGTAGCGATTCCGGCGAGAGCGACCAGAAGTCCCACATCATCGTCGGGGACTTCAGGTTGGTCTCCGGATCGCGCTTCTGCGTATGGATGAAATCCCCGAACTTCAGCGGATCGCGAATAAAGAAGACGGGCGTATTGTTTCCCGTCATGTCCCAGTTGCCTTCTTCGGTGTAAAACTTCAGAGCAAAACCGCGTGGGTCGCGCGCCGTATCCGCCGAACCCTTCTCACCGCCCACCGTCGAAAAGCGCAGGAACGTCGGGGTCTTCTTGCCCACGGCGTTGAATGGCTTGGCGGTCGTGTAATTGCTGATCTCCGTACTCGTGCACACGAAATGCCCATAAGCGCCCGAGCCCTTCGCGTGCACCACCCGCTCCGGGATTCTCTCCCGGTTGAAGTGCGCCATCTTTTCGAATAGCAGAAAGTCTTCAAAGACCACTGGTCCGCGCGGTCCCACGGTGAGCGAATTCTGGTTATCGCCCACCGGATGGCCCGCGTCCGTGGTCATGATGTTCTTTTTCTCTTCAGGCATGATTCCTCCTCAGTTCGATGGTTGCAGACGTGCAAAGCGAGCCGCCTGCGATCGCAACTGCAAAGTTAGCGGGGCGCGACCTATACATCCAATATATAGTTCGGATAGGATAGATAGGCATAGCCTATGGAGCTGCATCAACTTCGCTACTTTTGCGCCGTCGCCGAAACCGGCAGCTTTAGCCGCGCCGCCGAGCAATCTCACGTCTCTCAGCCAGCCCTCTCCCAGCAGATCATGAAACTCGAAGGCGAGCTCGGCGCGCGTCTCTTCGACCGCTTGGGCCGCTCGGTACGGCTTACCGACGTCGGCAAAACATTTCTGCCTCGCGCCCGCTCCGTTCTCCGCGAGCTGGAAGCCGCCAAAGGCGACGTCGTCGAGCGCAAGGACTCCATCAGCGGCCTCGTCACCGTTGGCGTCATTCCCACGGTAGCTCCCTACTTCCTCCCTTCAGCGGGCGCCATTGACGTCGCCATCCTCGCGCTTCCCATCCGCGGCCACGAATTCGAAACCACTCCGCTGCTCACCGAGCGCCTCTTCGCCGCGCTCCCGAAGAATCACAAACTTGCCAAGCGTCGCTCTCTCGTCCTAAAAGACCTTCGCTCCGAACCGTTCCTGCTACTGCGCGACGGCCACTGCTTTCGCGACACCGCCGTCGCCGCCTGCGATCGTGCGCGCCTCCATCCCCAAATTGTTTTCGAAAGCGGCCAATTCAGCAGCTTGCTCAGCATGGTCGGCGCGGGCATGGGAGTTTCCATCGTCCCCGAAATGGCCATCGAGAAAAAATCTCAATGCCACTACGTCCGCATTGCCGATGAACAAGCTGTTCGCACTATCGGCACCGTCGTCCTTCGCGGCCGCTCTCTCGCCCGTGCGCACCATGCTTTCCTTTTCCACCTCCGTGCCGTTCCCCCCGTTCGACCCCAGTAGATACACTTGTATCCCCCCGTTTTCTTGGCGCCAGCCCTTGTTTCATCGCCCTGAATACGACGTGGAAGTTACTTAGAATGTCTTTATTTCGAAGCTGGCAGCCCCTTCAGCAGGATCAGATTCATGTCGTGGAAATCCAACGTGACAATCATGACAACTCTCGATGCGGACACTTGTTGCTGATGCGTGGCTAACTCGGACTTGTGTGGTTGTTCTTCTTTGGCATGTAGACGTGCAACAGCCCGTCCACGGCCTTCACGTCTGCCTGAGCTGGATCAATTTCTTCCGGCAAAACATGGACGGATAGTACGTCTGGGCGATTATCCGCTTTGCTGACAAATCGTGTATGGCTCCGAAAGACTACCAAACTGCGAGTCGTCAAGCTCAGGATCGTAGTCACCTCCGGATCTCGCGGGCACTCAAGAAGAAAGTGAAATTCGGACGTATTTCCATCAAAGTCACCGCGCAAGAGTTCCTTCTCTGCAGACATCCAGTCCTCGAGGTCGAAGCCATGCTTGCAGCCACGTTTCTCAAAAATCCGATATGCACATTTAGCGACCGTCGATTGGATGATCTGCTTATGTCGATCCTCACTGCTCTCGACAGTGATTACCCAATTGTTAAGACACTTTCGATTTCTTCTGTTCATTCGAATACCCCTTTACGCATGCATTTGTGCGACTACTCCGTGAAAAGCCGCTGGAGCTGTTGAAGGTCGGGCGTGGGCGCGTCGGAAACGGCGCAGAATTCTATTTTGCCTTTTCGCCAGTCAATCCATTGATAGCCTTGCCTGGACCCTACGCGCGGAGAGGTGTCCCGTTCCCGTGTGGGCCAGGTGAATACGTTAATTAGATGTCCGGGGCGCGCATAGACGAGCACCGCGACGGAGCGGCCTTCCACAACGTCAAGGCGCCCACCCTGCAGCGCGAATCCGTCGTTCGCGAAATCGCGTACCAGGAGCGCAAATGTGAGTTTGCCCTTGAACCATCCCTTCACGGCCTGTTCATCGTTGGAATTGATGCCAGTCAGGTGGCCTGGCTGCAGCGAGTGCACATGAGCATCGACAATTTCCTCGGCAAGTTCGACTTGATAGTCGTCGGTGCGAAGCGCGGGACTCACTCTCCATCCCGCGATTGCGAGGAGAAGGAGTGCGGCCGCCGCGGCTAGCCAGTGCCAAAGGAGGGGCTGGGGCATAGCAGTCGTGAGCGCGACGGGGCGAAGACCGGCGCGAATCTTTTTCCTGAGCGAGGCCGGCGCGGCCTCATAGAGTTGCGCGAGCTGCAATCGCCCACTTAGCAAGTCCAGGTCCACGAGCTCAACGGCGCAGTGGACGCAATGTTGGAGGTGGCGCTCGAATTCGGCAGCGCTAGGAGCACTCAGCTCACCGTCGAAATAGCCCTGAAGCAGGGAGTCGGCAAAGTCACACCTCACGGACGGCCTCCTTGTGAGAGGAGTTTGCCAGCGCGGAATACAACTGGCGGCGGGCACGGGAGAGCGAGGACATGACGGTACCAATGGGAATCGACGTGATCGCAGCGATCTCCTTGTAGGAACAGCCTTCGAGTTCTCGAAGGACAAGGACTTCGCGGAAACGCGGCGGTAGGGTTTCGAGGGCACGGCTAAGGCGTTCTCGACCTTCATCGGCGATCGCGATGGATTCGGGAGTAGCAACGGGTTGCGGGTGCAGTTCTTCGTCGAATTCGACCATCAGTTCCCTCGGGCGATTTTTTTCCAGCCAGGAGTAACACGTATTGCGCACGATCTGCAGCAGCCAGGCGCGCGCATCTCCACCGTGAAAGCCGCGGAAGAAACGGCACGCGCGAAGTAAGGCTTCCTGAGCGACATCTTCGGCATCTGCCCGGCTGCGCAACAACCAGCGCGCGAGATTGAAAGCATTGTCGACATGGGGCAGCACAAGCTGTTCGAAGCGCAGCCAGTCTTCGGGATCCAAATCGTTCAAAGACTTCCCCCGATCAGTGAAGCTTCATATGTGAGAACCGGATGAACGGCGATTTTATTCTCGACGGGGGCTCTGTTGTGACGAACATGCAAAGAGAGACATGAACCCGGATGAACTTGGAATAAGACAGACGCTTTCTCGGTCTGAATAAACGCAAGCACGTTCAATGGCGGCGCGAACAACCCCCATCCCGCGCCGCCAGTCCCAATGGCACTTGGAGATTTTACAGAAGGGGTAAAAATCATAGTAAGTAAGGAGCATAAGGATGTCCGAGAAGAAAAAAGATGAGATCGGA
>WNFN01197745.1_pt1 | contig 10901 bp, 10 predicted proteins | sample 5400161 | NCBI WGS metagenome assembly WNFN01 (sample SAMN13153353, study PRJNA577476) | soil metagenome | isolation source: 80 cm saprolite on Douglas fir-dominated hillslope | place: USA:California | collected 2013-09-17
CGCGAGCTCGGTAATGTCGCCGGGACTCATGGTGTCGCTCAGGCCCGATCCGGCGGTGCTCCCGTCGTCCGGCATGTGCCAAAGCGGTCCGGCGAACCGCGGAAAGAACAACCAGAACACCAAGGCGAGGGGCAGGGCTTGACTCAGTATTCGCCCGGCATAGCGCAGGCTCCGCCGCCAATCCGGAGCGGGCAGGGTGCTGGTGAGACGCAGCAAGGTCGCCGTCGTCAGCCAGCAGACGCCGATGAGGTAGGCGAGCAGCCAAAAGGAATCGCCTTCCAGCAGCGCCGACACGCTCACGAAATAGATGATCAACGTGACGATGTAGATATCGCGCTGCGAATCGGTCTCGAGCAGTTTCATTCCTGCCATCAAGGCCAGTAGCGCCGTGCCCGCGCGCAAGCCATTGAAGGTGCGGAATTGCAGGAACAACAGCGCGACGGCAAGTACGGCAATGACCAGCCGTACGCCTCGAGGCGGGGCCGCGCGGCCGCGATGGGCGAGCAACAGCCGTATGCCGCCCGCCGCCGCCACGGTGACGAGCACCCACACCGGCAGCGAACCCAAGTGCGCCGCCAGGGCCAGTGCGAGACACGCGGAAATCCCCGCGAGTTGCTCGTACGATACGGTTTTAGTATTCACCGCGGCTCCGCAATCCCGTACGTGGCAAGGGCCCGCAAACACGCAAACCGGTGCGCTGCGCCGCGCGCCGGGGGGATCTCCTTCCCGGGGATCCTGAGCCCAAAGACCCGCTGGGCTGCTTCGCTCTCCAGCACCCACCGGCAGAGCTGCGACAGGCGGGTCTCGGTATCTTGACCCTCGAGGGACGACCATTCCAGCCATTCAGGCTGTGCGGCCAAACTGGTGTAGCTCCGCACCGCAGCCTCACCGCCTCATCGCCGCGCGTTTCCGATCGAGAGGCGGATCCCGTTCCCCCCGCGGCAGGCAGCGTTCGATTGCCCTGCGGGGAGGGAGCCACGTAGGCAGTCAGCGAGGCTTGCACATAGGTCCACGCATGAAACCAGCCGAAGGGATAGCGAGTGCGCAGCTCGAACTGGTCGAGGCGGACGACTCCGCGCCGAGGCACCGGGATGGCGACCTGGACCGATTCACTCGACCGCGCGAGGACGCTGCGCATTCCGGCGGCGGTCATGCAGCGGATTTCAACGTCGCGGCGATCGACATTGGACTCGTTCCGCAGCACGAACTCGAAACTCGCCTCGCGGCCGGCAAACGCATCCGCCTCCGTCGTCACATCGACCTGCAGGCCGAGTAAATTGCGGTTGCAGTGATGCATGGTGACGAGCGCGATGCTGATCATCAGAAAGGCGAAGGCCAATCCCAAGTTGCTGTTGTAGTTGAGCCCGGCAATCAGCATCGCGGTGAGCATCAGCGCCAGCATGATGCCGAAGCGCGTCGGCAGAATATAGACGCGGCGCCGATTGATGGTGATCGGCAGGGGATCGCGGCCGTGCCGGCGCGCGGCCCAGGCGCGTAGTTTATCGATGGCTGCCTGGCGCAGGGTACCCAAGGTCGCCTCGCTAGGAGCCTGTCCGAGCAATGATGCGCCTACTGCGGCCGCCCCACATCGGCATCTTTCCACGATCATTTCGCTTACATGGTGCCCGCCATGCGCGCGAAATGATCGTGGAAATCTGCTCGATGTGGGACGCCCTCGCTACGGCGATCATTGCTCGGACAGGCTCCTAGGGAATGGGAACGGCCTCGAGCAGCCGAGTCACCGCGGCCGGGCCGCTGTCCCGCTGCCGCACGCGGTGTTCCACCACGGCGGCAAACACCGCTTGCACATGCTCCGGAATCACGGCGTCGCGGCCGGCGATCAACGCCCAGGCGCGTGCCGCGCGCAGGAGGCCAATGGCCGCCCGCGGCGACAGGCCGGCGTTCAACCCCGGCGAATGGCGGGTGTGGGCCACCAGCGCCTGGACGTAGTCGAGAAGGGCCGGCGCCACGTGAATGTCGAGAACGCGCTGCTGCAGCCGTCGCAGGCTGTCCTGGGTCGCGACGGTGGACAGCGCGTTCACGAGATCGCGCCGATCCACGCCGCTCAAGAGTTCGCGCTCCGCGGCGGCCGCGGGATACCCCAAATGCACCCGCATCAAGAAACGATCCAATTGCGACTCGGGCAGGGGAAAGGTGCCGACCTGGTCCTGCGGATTCTGCGTGGCGATGACGAAGAACGGCTCGGGCAGCGCCATCGACTGTCCGTCGAGGGTGACTTGATGTTCTTCCATGGCCTCGAGCAGCGCGCTCTGGGCTTTCGGCGAGGCGCGATTGATTTCATCGGCCAGCACCAGCTGGGCAAAAATCGGTCCGCGCTGGAATCTGAACCGGCCGGTTTCGCGGTCATAGATGGACACGCCGAGCACGTCCGCGGGCAAGAGGTCGCTGGTGAATTGAATGCGCTGAAAAGACAGTCCCAGGGTCTTCGCGATCGCGTGCGCGAGCGTGGTTTTGCCCACTCCCGGAATGTCTTCGATCAGGAGGTGTCCGCGAGCCAGCAGGCAGGCAAGGCACAGGCGTATCTGCGTGTCCTTACCCAAAATCACTCGATTGATTTGGGCAAGAACTGCGTCGATCTCGGACTGCGACGCGTTCATTGGTCCTTGAGCGCGGTGACCCTTGCGATCTGGACGGCCAATTGACCAAGTTCCGTGCGCAGCTCGGAAAGCCGCTGCTGATCCTTGGCCACGACCTCCGCCGGCGCATTCTTGGCGAATTCCGCATTGCTCAACTTGCTCTCCATTTTCTTCAGGTCGATGCCCGCCTTCTGCTGCTGCTTCGACAGCCGCGCAAGCTCGGCGGCGGGGTCGATCAGGCCGGCCATGGGCACCAATATTTCCAACGCACCCACGAATGCAACGGCAGAAATCGGCGCAGCTTGAGCCGGTCCCAGCGTGCGGGGCACGCCGACACCGGCGAGGCGCATCAAATAGGGCAGGTTGCGGTCGAGATACTCGATATCCCTGGAAGAGGCATTTTGCAGCAGCACCTCGAGCTTGCGGCTGGGCGCTATGTCCAATTCACCGCGGATTTGGCGCACACCCTCGATGATGGCGATTACCCAGCGCATCTCCGGTTCTGCATTGGGGTCCGTCTCGATGTCGGCAGCGCTCGGGAAGGCGCACCGCATGATGGTGTCGCCGGCCACACCCGCGCTCACGCGCACGCGCTGCCAGATTTCTTCGGTGATGAAGGGCGCGAGCGGATGCAGCGCGCGCAGCAGCACTTCGAGGCTGTTGATCAAGGTGAAGCGCGTGCCGCGCTTCGCAGCGGGGCTTGCGGTTTCCGACTGCAGCACGGCTTTCGAGAGTTCCAGATACCAATCGCAGAACTCGTGCCAGGTAAATTCGTACAGCGCGTTGGCCACGGTATCGAGACGGTAATCGGCAAATCCTGATTCGACGCGCGCGAGCATGCCCCCGAGCCGCGATCGAATCCATCGATCGGCCAGGCTGAATTCCGCGCCTTCCGCGCCTGAATCCTGATTCTCGACGTTCATCAGCACATAGCGCGCCGCGTTCCACAGCTTGTTGCAGAAATTGCGGTACTCTTCGACACGGGCCATGTCGAAACGCAAATCGCGGCTTTGCGTGGCCAGCCGCGCAAAGCACAGGCGCAATGCATCCGTGCCGAATGCCGGGATGCCCTGCGGAAATTGCTTGCGGGTCGCCTTCTCGATGGCCGGCTTCATCTGCGGCTGCATGAGACCGCTGGTGCGCTTGGCGAGCAGGTCAGCCAATGAGATTCCGTCGACGATGTCGAGCGGATCGATGACGTTGCCCTTGGACTTGGACATTTTCTGGCCGTCATGATCGCGGATGAGTCCGTGGATGTAGACTTCGCGAAACGGCACTTTTCCCGTGAATTTCAAGCCCATCATGATCATGCGGGCGACCCAGAAGAAAATGATGTCGAAACCCGTGACCAGTACCGAGGTCGGGTAGTAGGTGTCGAGCTCACGCGTTTTCTCGGGCCAGCCTTGGGTGGAAAAGGGCCACAGCGCCGAGGAGAACCAGGTATCCAGCACATCATCGTCCTGCCGCAGCGGCACCGACGGGTCTATGCCGTGGGCGGCGCGCGCCTCGGCCTCGTTGCGGGCGACATACCAGCGGCCGTCGGGGTCGTACCAGGCCGGAATGCGGTGCCCCCACCACAGCTGCCGGCTGATGCACCAATCCTTGATCTTGTGCATCCACTCGTAATACACCGCCGACCAATGGTCGGGCACGAAGCGGATGTGCCCTTCTTCCACCGCGCGGATGGCGGGCTCCGCCAGCGGCTTGATGTCGACGAACCACTGGTCGGTGAGCAAGGGCTCGAGGACGGCGTTGCTGCGGTCGCCGCGCGGCACGGTCAATCGGTGCTGCTCGACCCGCTCGACGAGCCCGAGCTCTCCTAAATCGGCGAGGACGCGCGTCCGCGCGACGGCGCGGTCGAGGCCGCGATAGGCTTCGGGCACTTCGTCGTTGAGCGACGCGTCCAGGTTCATGATGTTGATGAGAGGCAGGCCATGCCTAGCCCCAACTTCATAGTCGTTGAAGTCGTGCGCCGGCGTGATCTTGACGCAGCCGCTGCCGAATTTCGGGTCGACATACGTGTCGCCGATGACGGGTATCTCGCGCTGCGTGAGCGGCAGCGGCACGCGGCGGCCGATCAAATGCCGATATCGTTCATCGTCGGGATGCACCGCCACGGCGGCGTCGCCCAACATGGTTTCCGGCCGCGTGGTCGCGACCACGAGGAATCCGTCGCCGTCGTCGAGCGGGTAGCGCAAATGCCATAGGCTGCCGACCTCTTCGTCGGCGACCACTTCCAAATCGGAAAGCGCGGTTTTCAGCACCGGATCCCAGTTCACCAGGCGCTTGCCGCGATAGATCAATCCTTCCTGGTAGAGCCGCACGAAGACTTCGGTCACCGCCCGCGACAGCCCGGCGTCCATGGTGAATCGATCGCGCTGCCAGTCGACCGAAGCGCCGAGGCGGCGCATTTGATTGGCGATCTGCCCCCCGGACTCGGCTTTCCATTGCCAGACCTTGTCGATGAACGCGTCTCTCCCCAGATCGAGACGGCTCAGGCCCACGGCATTCAATTGCCGCTCCACCACCATTTGCGTGGCGATGCCCGCGTGGTCGGTACCGGGCTGCCACAGGGTATCGAAGCCTTGCATGCGCCGATGACGGATGAGCGCATCCATGATCGTGTCTTGAAATGCGTGCCCCATGTGCAAGGTACCGGTCACGTTGGGCGGAGGAATGACGATCGAATAGCCCGGTCCCCGGCCGCTCGGAGCGAAATACCCCGACGCTTCCCAGCGCGCGTAAATTCGCGGTTCGATGTCGGCGGGCGAGAAGGCTTTATCCATGGTTTTGCGGATCTTCCTGTGCCGCGGCGTGCTCGCGCAGAATGCGATCCACCAGTTCCGGGAGCTGAGCGCGCAGGCGGTCGAGCACGCGCTCGAACAAGGTGGCTTCGATATCCTTGACCGCTTGGTGCAGCAGCGAGTCGGCGAGCTCCAAGGTCTCGCTCAGGATTGCGGCATGCACCGCCTTGGCTTCGAGCGACAACGACGGTGCACTCTCTTTCACCGCCTCGGTGAGAATGGGAATGTCGCGCGGATCATGTGGTTCGGTTGGCATAGGAGGTTCAGACTTCCGCTGTCTCGTCCAGTTGATGCGTTTCCAGGGTAATCTTGAGATCGCGGTACGTCTTGAAACGTTCGCGGCCGAGACGGCGGCGATCCTCGTCGGCGTCGATGACCTCGGCAATACGCGGGTAGCGTTCCCAATGGGCCGGCAGGCGGGCGGTCAGATTCACCAGCAAGTCGGCGGCCGGCAGGGCCACCGGCAGGGCGGCGAGGTGCACCTTGGTGGCGGGATCCACCGAATGCTCATCGATGCAGACCTTGTGCGGAATGAACGAGCGCTCGTTGAATGTCCACAGCAAGTCGTCGAGGGCCTGCGCATCGGCCGGCGTGTCGTTGACGATGACGACGCTCAAATCCTTGAGATAGGCTTTTTCGGTCAGGCGGCAGACGAACGCCCAGCGCTGTTTGGCGGCGGCGCTTTTCAGTACGTAAAAATCTACGCGCTCGGTCATTTCGCCTGAACGCGATTGATCAGAAAGTCGACGAGCAGGGGCACCGGCCGGCCGGTGCTGCCTTTTTGGGCGCCGCTGAGCCAGGCGGTGCCCGCGACGTCAAGATGCGCCCATTGCAGATCCTTCGCGAATTTCCAGAGGAATGAAGCCGCGGTGCAGGCGCCTCCCTCGCGTCCGCCGACATTGGCGATATCGGCGAAATTGCTTTTCAGCTGATCGACGTATTCTTCGCCGATCGGCAGCCGCCAGGCGCGGTCGTCGGCGCGGACGCCCGCGGATTCCAATTCATCCGCCAACGCGTCGTCATTGCTCATCAAGCCGCTGAAGTGGTTGCCGAGCGCGACGATGCAGGCTCCGGTCAGCGTCGCCACGTCGACCACCGCGGCCGGCTTGAAACGGCGGCTGTAGGTGATGGCGTCGCACAGGATCAGCCGCCCTTCGGCATCGGTATTCAGAACCTCGACGGTTTGGCCGGACATGGTCGTGACGATGTCGGCAGGCTTTACGGCGCCGCCGCTCGGCATGTTTTCGCACGTGGCGACGATCACCACGAGATTGATCGGCAATTGGAGTTCGGCGACCGCGCGCATTGCACCCAGGACGGCGGCCCCGCCGCTCATGTCGAACTTCATTTCATCCATGGCGGGCGGGTCCTTCAAGGAAATTCCCCCCGAATCGAAGGTGATGCCTTTGCCGACCAGGCAAACCGGCGCCGCGCCCTTCTTGGCGCCGTGATATTCACAGACGATCAGCCGGGGAGGCTGATCCGATCCTTGCGTCACCGCGAGAAACGCGCCCATCTTGAGCGCTTTGATGCCCTTTTCGTCCAATATCTTGGTCTTGATGCTGGGGAATTCCTTGGCCAAGCCTTGCGCGCGAGTGGCCATGTACCTGGGAGTGCATAGATTGGGCGGCAGATTGGCCAGATCTCGCGACAGCGCGAGCCCGCTGCCGACCGCCGCCCCTATGCGCAGCGCGCGTCGGCCACCGCCACACTGACGCTGGACAAGCGCGGGGCCTTGGGTTTGGCGCTCGTTTTCAGGTCCGGAATTTTGTACAATTGCGCGCAGAAGACCTCCGCAACGGTGCGTGCGCGATACTGCACATCGAGACCCCCGATCACCTCCAGCGCGAGGTACACGACCGCATCGCTTGATCCCGTCTTGGCGAGCGCTTGAACGGCGGACTGCAGAGCCTTGCGGTATTGCTTGCGGCCGAAGGCTGCGCGCGATCCGAGACCGATCAGCAGCACGCGCGCGGCCACCGTCCCTGCCGGCGTCGGAAGCAGCATCACATCGCCGAGCTTTCCGGATAAATCGCCGTTTCCATGCAGTTTGCCGAGCAGCCCGTCCAATTGCTTATCGATCTGGGCGGCCGCAATGCCGAGATCGCCTTCTTCATACACGCCCACGACGGCGCAACCCGCCTCATTGCGCGCTTTTGCATCGATAATTGCCTTGAATTCCATGTCCCAAACTCCGTTTTTGTCTGTCCGTGCCTAGGAGCCTGTCGGACTTAGGGCCATCGGCTGCGAGGGCGGGACGCCGGTCCATATTGGCGCGACTGCTCGTTACATAGTGCCCACTATGCGCCTCGCATTCGCGCCAATCTGGCCTCGGCCTCCCACCGTCTCGCGACGATGGCCCTAAGTCCGACAGGCTCCTCGGGGTTGAGTAAATAGTTTACTAGATTATTGGGAAGGCTCTAAGCTCGATGCCATGAAATGGACCATGCAGAGGTATGTGCTGCGCGAAGTCGTGCAGACCTGGCTCGCCGTGACCGGCGTGTTGGTGGCAATCCTGGTATCGAACCAGTTGTCCAGGGTGCTCGGCCAGGCGGCGGACTACCAGTACGGCCGCCGTGTGGTGTTCGATTTGATCGCACTCGGCGCCATCATGAATTTGTCGGTCATCGTGCCGGTGGGACTGTTGCTGGCCGTCGTGCTGACATTGGGCCGCATGTACCACGACAGCGAAATGGCCGCGCTGCAGGCGTGCGGTTTTGGCCCGGCGCGACTGCTCGTGCCCTTGTCTTCCTTCGCCGCCGTGATTGCCCTAGGGCTCGGCTGGCTGGTGTTCGTTCAGGTGCCTCAGGCCGACAGCGAGGCGCAGTTGCTGCGTCAATCGGCGATCAAGGAGGCGCAATTCGGCCAGCTGGATGCCGGCCGATTCAAATCGTTCAGCGGCGGCGATGCGGTGTTTTACGCCGAGCGAGTCGACGCAGAGGGCGTATTGCACAATGTGTTCGTGCAGCGCGAGTCGGCGGGTCGGATCGAGTTGGCTCTCGCCGATACGGCCACCTATTCCAAAGCGGCGGCGAACGGTGTGCACCTCGTGACTCTGTTCAATGGCCGCCGCTATGAAGGCGTCCCGGGGCACGATGACTTTCGGGTCATTGAATTTCGCGAGCACGGCATTCCCATTTCCGCGCCCGCGGACGCGGTGGGGACCAAGGATCCGGACACCAAGCCCACCCGCGAATTGATCGGCTCGAGCGATCCGTCCGACATAGCGCAATTGCAATTCAGGGCATCCACGCCAATTATGGCGCTTGTGCTCACCCTGGTCGCCGTGCCCTTGAGCCACCTGCGTCCGCGCCAGGGCCGATACGCCAGAGTCGGATTCGCCATCGTGGTGTATTTCGTGTATTCGAATCTGCTGTCCGCCGCCAAGGTGTGGCTGGAGAAGGGCGATCTGTCGCCGGCGATCGGAGTGTGGTGGGTTCACCTGGCGGCGCTCGCGCTCGGCCTCTACTTGGTCGTGCGTGAAGCGAGGACGGCATGAATATTCTCGATCGCTACCTGTATCGCACCGTGCTCGCCTACACGGCCATGGCGATGGCCGTGCTCTTGACCCTGGGCGCGCTGTTCGTGTTCATCAGTCAGCAAGGCGATATCGGCGTCGGCAGCTACAGCGCCGGCGACGCGTTTCTCTTCACCCTGCTCAATGTTCCGCAGCAGGCGTTCGAACTGCTGCCGATCGGCGCAATGATCGGGGCGCTGATGGGTCTCGGCAACCTTGCATCGGGCAGCGAGCTGGTGGTGACGCGCGCGTCCGGTGTATCGGTGTGGCGTATCGCCTGGCCGGTGGGCCTCGCCGGGCTGACGCTTGCCCTCATGATGTACGGCATAGGCGAGTATGCGGCGCCGCCGCTGGCGCAGTTCGCGAAGCGCGAAAAGACCACGGACAAGCTGGCGGACGTGAGCTTTGCGGGGTCGAGCAGCGCATGGGTGAAGGACGGGAACCTCATTCTGCGGGTGCAAACCGGCGAGGTCGACCGGGCATTCGGCGGTGTGTCGCTGTTCCAGCTGGATGGTCCCACCCGGTTGCGGTCGATCCAGCGAGCCGAGCGGATTTCGGTCGCGACTCCCGGTCGTTGGAGCTTGCACAATGTGGCGACAACCCATTTCGGCGACGACCGAATCGACAGCGACCTCACCAGCGGAATCATGATGCAATCGAAAGTCAACCCGGAGTTCCTGGGGTTGGCCGCCACCGATCCGCAGCTACTCACACTGCGGGGCCTGGCTTCGTATATCGATCATCTGCGCCGCAATAGCCTGGATACGGCGTCATATGAGATCGGCTACTGGTCGCGGATCGCGAGACTTTTCGCCGTGATCGTCGTGACGCTCCTGGCTCTGCCCTTCGTATTCGGCCCGCTGCGCACCACCGGAGCCGGCACCCGAACCGTGATCGGCGTCATGCTGGGCGTCATATTTTTCCTCATTACCGGAACCATCGAGAAAGGCGGCCAGATCTTCGGCCTGAATCCCGCTCTCGTGGGCTGGCTGCCGACGGCCGCCATCGGCTTGTGTACCTTGATTGCAATATCGAGAACGCGCTAGCGTCTCGACGAGAACGCTAGCCTGTCTGTCAGACAGGCTCCTACCGCAAATGGACGACTCGCGTTTTCGATAATCGATCATGAAGCGCCAAATGCTCGGGATCGACATACAGCCATAGCACACCGAGCGCCGCCGGCGCCCAGGCGAGCACGCCGAAGACGCAGCGCAGAGCCGCGTCTTTCAGCGCCAGCGGCTTGCCCGCCGGAGTGACCGCGCGCAGATGCCAGGCGCGCATCCCCAAGGTTTGGCCGCTGCGAGTCCAGTTGAGCAAGTAGTAGCCCGCGATCACGCCGACGAGGCCCGCGCGGTAGAGATACACCCAAGCGCCCGCGGTCTCGCGCTGCAACGCTTGGGCATGGTTCAAGAAGACGGCGCCGGAAGTGAATACCACGAGGAGAGCCGCCAGCAGCACAGCGTCGTACACCAGCGCGGCGATCCGTCGACCGAATCCGGCGCTGGTGCCGCCAGGAGCCTGAGACAGGCTCCTAGTCACGGTGTCGGGGTGGACGACTGCTTCTTGGACGCCGCCGGGTGCTTGGCGGAGTCGCCGGCGGCGGTGGTAGCGGATGTCTTCTTCGCAGCGGGCGTCTCTCTCGGTACCAGCAATTGTTCCAGAGGCCGGAAAATGGCATCGAATCGATATCCCGCAACGTCGAATGCGCGGCCTGCGGTCTTCGCATCGAGAGCCGCGTCCTTGCTCGCCTTCACCAGAATCCAGTGCTTGTCGCCAACCACCGCGCCGCTCACGGTAATCACATTGCCGTCGGACAGAGTGACGGTCGCGACCGTCGCTTTGCTGAAATCGACATCGCCCGCCGGGGTTACATCGTCGGCGGTCAATCCGCTGAACGCGGTGGGCGAGGGCGCGAGCTGCACGGAGTCGGCCGCCTTTCGCCCCGGCGGCACGCCGTCGAGCGTGAAATTATCGTCGCTCTTG
>WNFN01264292.1_pt1 | contig 10898 bp, 9 predicted proteins | sample 5400161 | NCBI WGS metagenome assembly WNFN01 (sample SAMN13153353, study PRJNA577476) | soil metagenome | isolation source: 80 cm saprolite on Douglas fir-dominated hillslope | place: USA:California | collected 2013-09-17
GGCGCGGTCGGGGATCACGAAGCTTGAAGATATCCGCGTGCAAGTCGGGCGTACGGGAAAACTTACGCCGGTGGCTGAGCTGGCTCCGGTTTCGATTGGCGGAACCACCGTGCGTAATGCCACGCTCCACAACCTGGACGAGATCGAGCGCTTGGGGGTGAAGATTGGGGACTGGGTGCAGGTAGAGCGTGGCGGCGACGTCATTCCGAAAGTTGCCAAGGTGATTGCGGATAAGGAACATCCGCGCGGGCATAAGGCGTTTCACATGCCCGAGGTTTGCCCAGTGTGCGGCACGAAGGTAGTGCGGACCGAAGGGGAGGTCGATTACCGATGCGTCAATGCTAATTGCCCGGCTAAGCTGCGGGAGACCATTCTGCATTTCGCGTCCCGCGGCGTGATGAATATCGACGGCATGGGCGAGGCGCTGGTGAATCAGCTCACCGAACGAGGACTGGTGAAAGACGTTGCTGATATTTAAAAGTTGACGAAAGAAGATCTGCTCAGTTTGCAGCGTTTTGCCGACAAGTCGGCGCAAAACATTCTGGACGAGATCGAGAACTCGAAGAAGTTGCCGCTGGAGCGGGTTATCTATGGCCTAGGAATGCGATTTGTGGGCGAGCGCACGGCGCAGTTCCTGGCCGAGCATTTTGGGTCGATGGAGGCGCTGGAGCGTGCCTCGCAGGAACAATTGCAGGATGTCAATGAAGTCGGTCCACGTATCGCAGAGAGCATCGTGGAGTTCTTCAACCTCCCCGCCAATCGCAAGTTGGTAGAGCGCCTACGGGCCGCCGGGCTGACATTCAGCGGCCAGAAAAAGGAGCGCGGCACGAAGCTGGCCGGCAAGACGTTCGTCCTCACGGGCACGCTGGCGAAGTACACACGTTGGCGGGAACAGATGCGGGTTCGAAGCTCGATAAGGCAAACCAGCTAGGTGTGAAGGTGATCGACGAAAGAGCAATGGAGAAACTTGCCAGCTGAGAACCCGGTTCATTTCCTCAACGCCTCCGTCATCCGTTTCCACGTCTCCGCCAGCGTCTCTGGCAAGACCCGTGTCTCCCCCACCACGGACAGAAAGTTCGCATCCGCGACCCACCGGGGCAGGACGTGCATGTGGATGTGGCCGGCGATGCCTGCTCCCGCAGCCTTACCGATGTTCATTCCCAGGTTGACCCCGTCGGGAGTGTAGAGCTCGCGCAGCACCGACTCCATGCGCTGGGAAAGTGCCATCATTTCGTTGGCGGCTCCAGGGGGCAGTTTTTGCAATTCGTCCAGATGTGCGTAGGGAACGATCATCACGTGTCCGGGCGTATAGGGATAGGTGTTGAGTATGACGAAGCAGTTCTTCCCGCGATAGACAATGCGAGCGGCTTGGTCGTTCCCAGCGTTTACCGCGTTGCAAAACACGCACCCTGAGGATTTTTCGGCCGACGAGACGTAGGCGTAGCGCCACGGAGTCCAGAGGTAGTCCATCACTTGGGCAGGTTAGCAGAAGGCGGGCAGGCGCGGGTACCTGCCTCCGCGCTTTGCCGACCTGCTATTGGACTCCCACCTTCATTACCTTCCACCAGCGTTGATGGCGTTTGCACTGTGACTCGAACTCCGGATTGCAGTGGGAATGGAACGTGTTCTCTGCAATGGCGATGCCCAACGCCGAGCCCAAAAACATGTCAGAGGCCCAGTGATCACGAGCCATGAAACGAGTGAAGGTCACGGTGAATGCCGCACCATAACTCAAAACTCGCGCCCACGGCTTGGGATACTCGTCGGCGAGCACCGAAGCCATCGCCCAGGTGAACATGGCATGCCCGCCGGGGAATGATGTGTTCACGGCGTGGTGCTTCAGGAAGTCGCCGTGACCATTGCCCTCATCGGGCCGTTGGCGGCCAGCAATTAACTGCATCGGCGTATAGATGAGAAATGTATTGATCAGGGTCTCGAGTTCGAGTTCGCCGGTCTCTCTGGCGTGATGGTGTTCGGTCTTGAACCCGTAAAGGTATACGCCGGCGAGCGAGCCGGCCAATCCTGCCAAGGCGATATTGGAAGTGGTCTGATATGCCGTGAAATGCGAGTGCGAAATGTTATTTTCAATGTGACGGTCGGCCGCAAGAAACGCTCCGGTACCCACCAGCACTAAAGCGTCCCATTTGAAGTTATGCGGTTTGAAGGGAGCGAGATACAAGTTCCTTTGATCGCGCAGTATTCGTCTGACGCTTCTTCCGACCAGCCCGTGCTGTTCCGTTTGGGATGACCTTTCCGAATCTGGCAAAGCCTCAGCCGCGTCGGGCAAGGCTGCCAAATTTTCTGGAAGTGTCAGGCGGGCGATGTCAAGCGCCGGGAACTCAGAGACTGATGGAGTTGCCAGATTCAGCGTCGAGCGGCCCTGGCAAAAAGCTGAATGGGTGGTGACCAGAAGTGTTACCAGCAGGATGGGAATGCTCAATCGTTCTTGGGGCAATTCTTGGCTCCCTGTTAACCTGCGAGGATTGTTACGACCGTGTTAATAGTGCCACATTAGGATGCAGATTCTGCGAAAAGGTGGTCTCTATCGTGGCGATTCGCGTGTTCCGTGCTCATTTTGGGCATGGCCGGCGTTCGCGACAGCGGCTGCGACTTGCTTCGCATGGCTGGTCCGGCAATGTCGGGGAACGAACGTCGATTGCGTTTGACACTGTTTGTGAGCCGTTGCTATAGTCGAAGAGTTCCCTTTGGACGCGGGTTCTCTGTAAAACGTCCGACAGCTGGGATTGTCTCAAGCTCACTCGCCAGGGTGAGCCCACCACAACCAAACGACTCGTCCAGCAGTCCGCAAGGCAGGTCCCGCATCCCCCCGCACTGAGTGCGAGGTTTACCAGAGAGGCTTAACCTTGTTCGACGACACCACCGCCCACAACTCCGAATCCACCAGCACACTCGTATCCGAAGCCGAGCCAACCGCAGTGCGGGGGGATGCGGGACCTGCCTTGCGGACTGCCGCCTCCGTGCTGGAGACTTTTACCACGGAAGCGGAAGAAGCCGTAAGCGAGGACCGCGTCATCAAGGGTACGGTTCTGAAGCTCACTTCGACGCATGTCGTCGTCGATGTCGGCGCCAAGTCGGAAGGAATGCTGCCGCTTTCGGAGGTGCTGGACCACGAAGGCAATCCTAGGGTGAAGCCCGGTGACGAGATCGAGGTGATGCGGGAAAAGGGGCAGACCGAGGAAGGCTACATCAATCTCTCGCACCAGAAGGCGCAGCGCATTCACGCATGGGAAGAGATTGAAAAGGCTCACAACGAGAAGAAGCCGATCAAGGCGGTCGTGGTCGAGCGTATCAAGGGCGGACTCACGGTCGACATCCTCGGCGCGCGAGCCTTCCTGCCCGGCTCTCAGGTGGATTTGCGCCCCATCCGCAATCTGGATGGCATGAAAGGCCAGACTCTCGAAGTCGCGATCATTAAGCTCAACAAGAAGCGGGGCAACATCGTAGTCTCGCGCAAGGATCTGCTCGAAGGCGAGCAGACTGAGAAGCGCTCGAAGACTCTGGAACATCTCGAGGAAGGTTCGATCCTCACGGGAGTAGTCAAGAACCTGACCGAGTATGGTGCATTCGTCGATTTGGGCGGACTCGATGGTCTGCTTCACATCACCGACATGTCATGGGGCCGCCTGACTCACCCGCGTGATCTGGTCAACGTGGGTGACCAGATTCAGGTCAAGGTTCTCAAGTACGACAAAGACAAGCAGCGCGTTTCGCTGGGCTTTAAGCAGCTTACGCCCGATCCCTGGCTCGATGCCGAACACCGCTATCCCGTGGGCGCTCACGTCAGCGGCCGCGTGATCAGTGTGACCGACTACGGCGCATTTGTGGAACTCGAGCAGGGTATCGAAGGCCTGGTTCACGTCAGCGAGATGACGTGGTCCAAGCGCATGAAACATCCGTCGAAGCTGGTCAACGTAGGCGATCAGGTGGACTGTGTTGTGCTCAACGTGAATCCGACGGAACGGCGCATCTCCCTGGGCATGCGGCAGTTGGCCGCCAACCCCTGGGACTCGTTGCACGAGAAATTTCCCGTCGGCATGACGGTCGAAGGACGGGTGCGCAACCTCACCGACTTCGGAGCCTTCATCGAGATTGAAGATGGTATCGACGGCTTGGTGCACGTGAGCAACCTGAGCTGGACCAAGCGCGTGAAGCATCCGTCGGAAGTCTTGAAGAAGGGCGATCGCGTGAAGGCGATCGTGCTGGCCATTGAGCCCGATAAGCGCCGGCTTTCTTTGGGTGTGAAGCAACTGCAGCCGGATGTGTGGGAGTCATTCTTCGAAGGCCACCACGTGGGTGACGTGGTGCACGGCAAGGTGCTGCGGGTGGCGGCGTTCGGCGCTTTCGTGGAAATCGCGGAAGGCGTGGAGGGCTTATGCCACAAGTCGGAAGCAATTGACGGGAATGGCCAACCCCTTCATCTTGAGCCTGGAGTCGAGCGCGAGTTCAAGATCATCAAGATGAGTCCGGAAGAAAAGAAAGTTGGGCTCAGCATCCGCGCGGTTGGGGACGAGGCTTCACGTTCCGAAGTAGAAGCCTACAAGCAACCGGTTTCGAGCACCAGCTCAACGATTGGCGAATTGATTTCGTGGAAGCGCGCCAGCAACGAAGGCAACTGAAGATCAGCCTTACCCTTCTGTGATCCTGAGCGAAGCAGCAGGTTCGTAACAGCGAACCTGCTGCGTAGTCGAAGGGGACCCCTTTTTCGCCTGCAGTATTACCAGCGTTGCAGGGAATTTCCACCAGCGCCTTTGGAACGCTTCTCGCGTTTGGTCTCATCCTCCGCCCTGTTCTAGAATCATTCGTTTGCCTTTTGTCATCTCTTCATACTGAGGAGCACTCTTGCCTGAAACTATTTACGACGTAGCTATCATCGGCAGCGGCCCGGCTGGATACACCGCCGCCATCCGCGCCGGCCAATGGGGCCTCAAGACCGCACTGATCGAGAAAGACGGATTCCTCGGCGGTACCTGCCTGCACGTGGGCTGCATCCCGACCAAAGCATTGCTGTTTAACGCCGAACTGTGGGACCACCTCAAAGACGCCAAGGAATTCGGCATCGAGGGTGTGGATTCACGCAAGCTGAACTGGGCCGCGGTTCAGGAGCGCAAGGGCAAGATCGTCGCCAAACATGCGAAGGGCCTCGAATTCCTGATGAAGAAAAACAAAGTCGACACAATCAAGGGCTACGGCAAACTTACAGGATCGGCCCAGAGCGGAATTTTCACGGTCGAAGTCACCCATGACGGCAAGGCCAGCCATCTGAAGGCGAAGAACGTAATTCTCGCAACCGGCTCGGAAGCCCGCATGATTCCTGGCCTTGAGGCGAATGACCGGGTTCTTACCAACATCGAAATCCTCAGCCTGAAAGAAATCCCCAAATCGCTCGTGATCGTTGGGGCTGGTGCGGTGGGCGTGGAATTTGCGTCGATCTATCGCTCTTTCGATTGCGAAGTCACAATCGTCGAAATGCTGCCGCGACTCGTTCCTGTTGAAGACGAAGAGGTCTCGAAGGAACTCACCCGCGTATTCCGGAAGCGAGGCATCAACTTCCACACCAGCGCCAAGGTCGATAAAGTGGAGAAAACGAAATCTGGTATCGCGGTTAAGAAGATCGAAGCTGAGAAAATTCTGATCGCGGTGGGCCGCAAGCCGCGAACCGAAAACATAGGCCTGGAGCGCACGAAAATCAAGCCCGACCGTGAGTTCATCAAAACCGATTCGTGGATGCAGACCGCCGAACCCGGAGTCTATGCCGTCGGTGACATCGTTCTAGGGACGCCGCAACTGGCGCACGTAGGCTCGATGGAGGCTATCGTCGCTGTCGCGAAAATCGCAGGCAAGCCGGCCAAGCCGATCAACCCGGAGCACATCCCCGGCGCCACGTACTGCCATCCCGAAATCGGCAGCGTTGGCCTCACCGAGACCAAAGCCCGCGAAGCCGGATACAACGTGAAAGTCGGCAAATTTCCTTTCACCGCCAATTCGCGTGCCTCCATCGTTGGCCAGCACGAAGGCTTTATCAAAATTGTCTCCGATGCCGACTATGGCGAGATTCTCGGCGTGCACATCATCGGCCCCCAGGCAACGGAGCTGATCGCCGAAGCCGTCACCGCCATGGAACTCGAAGCCACCGTCGAGGATTTGATGTGGACCATTCACGCGCACCCGACGCTGGCTGAGGCTATGCTGGACGCGTCGAATAGCGTGTATGGAATCGCGATTAACGCTTAAAGGAATTGAGTAATTGGGGAATTGAGCAAGTGAGAAATTTTAACGCTCACAGACTATTGGGTAAGTTGCTTAAATTACTCAATTACAAAATTACCCGATTACTCAATCGTTCATGATCTCTGTCATCCAACTCGGCACCGTTGACTACGCCACGGGCCTGCGCCTGCAGCAGCAACTCGTTGCTCTGCACAAAGAAGAAAAGATCGGTGACGTCCTCCTCCTGCTCGAACACTCGCCAGTCATCACGCTCGGACGCAACGCCAAAGCCGCAAACGTAGTTGCCTCCCCCGAACTGCTCGTCCAGCGCGGCGTCGAGCTCTTTGAGTGTGATCGCGGAGGCGACGTCACTTTCCACGGTCCCGGACAGATCGTCGGCTATCCCATCTTCGACCTGCGTGGTTTCGCAGCACCCGATGGAAAGCGCAAGACGCTCGGCGCCGTCGAATTTGTCCGCCGCCTGGAGGAAGTCCTGATCCGCACCTGCGCCGATTTCGCGATTCCGACCAAGCGAGTCCCCGGCCTAACTGGTGTCTGGACAGATGCTGGAAGCCACGATGCCCATGTGGGGACAGCCGCCTCGGCTGTCCAGCGAAGCGAAGCGAGCCCGCCCGATAACGCAGCCGAAGCCAAAATCGCCGCCGTCGGCGTCCACATCTCCCGCTTCGTCACCTCGCACGGCTTCGCCCTCAACGTAAACACTGACCTCAGCTACTTCGACCTAATCGTTCCCTGCGGCATTACGACAAAGCCCGTCACCTCGATGCAGCAAGAACTAGGGCATCGGCTGGACCTCAACTCGGTCGCTGAATCGATCTCTCGCAACTTTGGCGTAGTGTTCTCGAGCCAGATGCTTTGGGTCGAAACCCTCGACGCACTTCTCGGTCACGCCGTAGGCGTTCCAATGCAGTGCCCCGTCGAACTTCGCCAATTGCACAAAGAAGACGACACGACCTGGGCGTGATTGGGTATGCGGCGCGGGCATCCTCGCCCGCGCGAACTTGGGAACCACCACCTAGCCCTCTGCCCCACTCTCGCGATACCATCAATCATTGCGGATCAAAACGCCGCTCTATCATGGGGACCAAGAAAACTAAGCCGAAGCACACTTCCAACGGCAACCGTCCGCGTAACGGGTCGGCCCGGTCGCACTCCAAGCCAGCGGCCACGACCGAGCTCCGCACCTACTCGATCCCCGACCTGCGCCTCGAGCATCCCGATCTCACCGTCCGCCAAGCGATCGAGAAAGACAAAGACGGCGCTGAGCATATCCGCTACGAAGTCACCGGCAATCTCAATGCGCCAGTTCCTCCGATTCGCGATTCGAAGTATCTCGACAAGAAGCAGTGCATCGAGATCTACCGCTACATGCTGCTCAACCGCAAAATGGAGGTCACACTCGAAAATCTCTACAAGCAGGGCAAGGTCGTCGGTGGAGTTTATTTCGGACTCGGCCAGGAGGCCTGCTCCTGCGCTTCCGCGTACGCGCTCGATAAGGACGACTGGTTCGCGCCCATGATCCGCAACCAGGGATCGCTGCTGGTCCGCGGCTTCCGCGCCTCCGACACCATGATGCAGTACATGGCTAAAGCCGATTCGCCCACGCGCGGCCGCGACGGTACTTCACACTTCGGCGACATCGAAAAGCGCAACATGGTCTCGCCCATCTCCATGCTCGGCGATCTCATTCCCGTGCTCTCCGGCGTCGCGCTCGGCGCGCGCCTGCAGGGACGCAACATCGCCGTCATGACCTACATCGGCGACGGAGGCCAGTCCACCGGCGTCACCTACGAAGGCATCAACTTCGCCGCGGTGCAGAACCTGGGCCTCGTGCTCTTCGTCGAAAGCAATCTCTGGGCCTACTCCACGCCATCGGAAATGCAGTACCGCTGCAAAGACCTTGCCGAACGGGCCATCGGATACGGCGTCCCCGGCGTGATCGTCGACGGCACCGACGCCTGCCAGGTCTACGACGCCGCCCGCGACGCCGTCGAACGCGCCCACCGCGGCGAAGGCCCCACCCTGCTCGAAGCCAAAATGATGCGTATGAAAGGCCACGCCATCCACGACGCCGCCGCGTACGTGCCGAAGCCCATGTTCGATTTCTGGAAGAAGCGCGACCCGATTGCGAGGTTCGAGAATTACCTGGTTAGAGAAAAGAAGTGGCTGACGTCGAAAGACAATGCAGAATTAATCGCCGACGTTGAGCGGATCATCGAAGAAGAGAGAGAAATCGCAGTGAACTCCCCGATGCCGGCGCCAGAGTCCGCCGAAGGCGGCGTCTTCTGCGAAGACGGCTGCCACGACATCAAACCTAAATATGGGATGCCGAAGGTGAAGAAAGGAACCGGCAGCTTCAAGCAGACTGAAGCAACTGTTCATCTCCGTTGACGGCAATCGTGCTGAGTTGGAGCCGTCATGACTGCCCGAGACCGAACCACCGATGAGATCTATAGAATGATTCGTCAGGCGATCATCGACAAAGATATTGTTGTCGCCAACTACCAAGGCTACATTCGGGAAATGTGCCCACACGTAATCGGCAAGAAAAATGGGCGACTACAAGCTTTCCTCTATCAGTTCGCGGGAGAAAGCAGCAGGGGTTTGAAGCCTGACGGATCACCGGCCAATTGGCGATGCTTATGTGTTGATGAGCTTTCGGATGTTTCTATAAGGAAATCGACAGGAGAATGGCACACAGCCTCAAACTATTCGCCAGTACAGGCGTGCGTGGATGAGATAGATGTCAAAGTGGAAATTGGCAAAAATTTGTAATCTGCGTCAATCAGCGAAATCTGCGGCAAACATTTATGCAACTCACCTACCTCGAAGCCATCCGCCAGGGAATCTGGGAAGAAATGGACCGCGACCCCTCCGTCTTCTGCCTGGGCGAAGACATCGGCATTTACGGTGGGGCTTTTAAAGTCACCGACGGTTTCATCGACCGCTTCGGCCCTGAGCGCGTCATCGACACGCCCATCGCCGAGTCTGCCATTGTGGGCGCGGCTTTTGGCGCGTCGCTTACCGGCATGCGCCCCGTCGCCGAATTTCAGTTCATGGACTTCATCGGCTGCGCCTTCAACCAGATCAGCAACATGGTCGCGAAGACGCATTCCCTCTGGGGCGCGCCCGCCCCGCTCGTCCTGCGCGGGCCCAGCGGTGGATACGTCCACGGCGGCCCCTTTCACTCGCAGAATCCTGAGATGTGGTTCGTCCACAATCCCGGCCTCAAAGTCATCTGTCCAGCTACGCCCTACGACGCCAAAGGCTTGATCAAAGCTGCCATCCGCGACAACAATCCCTGCATCTTCTTCGAGCACAAATATCTCTACCGCCGCATCAAAGGCGAAGTCCCGGCAGAAGACTACATCGTCCCCATCGGCAAAGCGAATATCGTCCGCGAAGGCAACGATCTGAGCATCATCACCTATGCCGCGATGGTTCACACCGCTTTGGAGGCTGCCGAGGTTCTGAAGAACGACGGAATCGACATCGAAATCCTCGACCTGCGAACTGTCTCGCCACTCGATCGCGAAGCCATCGCGCAGACCGTGAGGAAGACGAGCAAGGTCATCATTCTGCACGAGCACTCCCGCACGGGAGGCCTGGCTGGTGAGATCGCAGCCATCATCAACGAAGAGGCTTTCGATGATCTCGACGGCCCCATCGTCCGTATCGCTGGATTGGACTCCGCTATTCCGTTCTCCCCGCCGCAGGAAGAACACTACCTGCCGAAGGCGAGCGACGTGGTCCGCGAGGCCCGCCGGCTCAAGGCGTATTGAAGGCATATTGAGAGACGAAGGCACCAATCATGTGGGGACAGCCGCCTCGGCTGTCCGGTCGAGCGAAGCTCGACTCGCTCCTGTCTGCGGCGCATTGACTTATGCCTTCCGGGGATTGATCGCCGTGGAGGCTCCATGGGCAAGTTCATTCTCGGCGTAATTGTGACCCTTCTTGTTCTGGTATTGGGCGGATTGGGTTTTGCCATGCTTGGCTTTTTTCCCACGAATGCCAACGTGGCGCCGCCACACATCGAGGAACGCCTGGCAATGGGTGCCGTAGACGCTTCCATCGAGCGCCACGCTCCGCGGGTCACGAATCCTTTGCCGCCCACCGACCAGAATTTGGAAGATGGCATGACGCTCTACACGATGAACTGCGCCCTCTGCCACGGCGGCCTCGACCGTAAACCTGCATCACTCTCCCAATCGTTTTATCCGCCCGCTCCGCACCTCGTAACCGATCCGCCCGACGATCCAGAGTGGCAGATCTTCTACACCATCCGCACCGGAGTGCGCTACACCGGCATGCCCGCCTGGGAAAAAACCTTGAGCGAACAAGACACGTGGAAGGTCACCGCCTTGCTCTCCCATCTTGATAAACTCCCGCCCGCCGTACAGGAGTACTACAAGACCAAGTTCGGAGTTGCGCCGGGAGGCGAAGGAAAGAAAGAGCCGATGAAGGAGCACGATCACGACTAGCATTAGGCCGAAACGTTCGAAAATAAATGCTAGCTACCGGTTGGGTAGTGCTCACTACTTGCGCTTAAGGGCAGCTTTGGTGTGTTTTACGGCCTTGGTGGGCGATAGGTTAATTTGGGCATTCCAGAAATGACGAAGAATCGCTTCCACCTCGCGCATATCAATTGA
>WNFN01206006.1_pt1 | contig 10896 bp, 8 predicted proteins | sample 5400161 | NCBI WGS metagenome assembly WNFN01 (sample SAMN13153353, study PRJNA577476) | soil metagenome | isolation source: 80 cm saprolite on Douglas fir-dominated hillslope | place: USA:California | collected 2013-09-17
AATCTGGTTGCCGGCAGTCCCGACCGCCGGATTCGTGAACAGGCTTGGCGAGCCCGCGCGCAGATCGCGCCTCTCAATGGCCCTCGTTCCTGCTTTCTATTATTGCTGATCGAGTGTGAAAGCCAGGAACAGCAGTTTCTGGTCCCGCTGGATCTGTAACGCCACCGGCGCTCCCGCAGGCAACGCCTTCAGCGTTCCGCGCAGCCGGTCGAGTGTCGTCATCGGCTGCCCATTCAAAGTACGAATCACGTCGCCGGCATTCAACGGCACTTCCACGCCCGCGCCTGCCGCCCGCGCCGCCACCAGAATTCCAAACGGGTCGCGCAAATCCGTCGCCATCGCCGCGATTTTCTTGTCAATCTCCAGTCCCAGAATCCCCAGCGTGGGCACCAGGTTTTTCTCAGGATCGGCCAATGCCGCGATTTGATCCATATCGTGCGGCGGTTCCATCACCTTTACGTCGAATGCAAAGCGCGCCTTCCCGCGCAGCAAATCCAGGTGGACCTTATCCCCCGTCTCCACCGAAAAAAAGTGAAACGCCAGGACTGGCAGATTGTCCACCGCTTTTCCATCGACGCCCGCCAGCACATCTCCGATTTGCACTCCGGCAGCTTCCGCCGGGCTGCCTGGCTGCACGTCAGAGATCACCACGCCGTAGTTGCGTGGAAGGCTCAGCGCCGCCGCCAGTGTCGGCGTGATCGTCTGAATTCCAATCCCAATTTCAGCCTTGTGCAGATGGCCATATTTACGCAATTGCCGGAACGCCACATTGACTACGCTGCTCGGAATCGCAAATCCCAGCCCTTCGTTTCCTCCCGATTGCGACAATATAAACGTGTTCACTCCTACCACTTCGCCATTCACGTTTACCAGCGGACCTCCCGAATTTCCCGGATTGATGGCCGCGTCCGTCTGGATGTAAATCAGCGGCGAATCCAGATCGATCTGCCGCGCCACTGCCGACACGACTCCCATCGTCACCGTGTTGCGCAACCCTTCCGGGCTCCCGAATGCAAACACGATTTCCCCTTGGCCCAGCTTGCGGTAACCAGCCATCGCCAGCGCCGGCAGTTTCCCCGCATCCACTTTCAGCACCGCGAGGTCGACTTCGCGCGACACGCCCACAATCCGCGCGGGAACAATCGTAGTCCGCGTCGAGAGCGCGGCCTCGAGTGATCCTTCCTCACCAGTGTTCGGCAGCACCACCTGCACGCGTTGCGCCCCATTCACCACGTGCGCGTTCGTCACGATATACCCGCTGGGATCAATTACGAATCCCGACCCGATCGCCTTCTGCCTCCCAATCACCGAGGCGGTGCTTCCGTGCGCGCCTTCTTCCAGCGGTCCATACCCCGTCACCAGGATCTGCACCACGCTCGGCGAAACTTTCTTGATCAGCGCGTCCACCGACCGGTTCAGTTTGCGTAGCTCTTCCGTGCGCGGTTCATCCTTGCCACCCTCTCCAGATTGCCCCCGCGCCTCAGTGGTCGCAAACAAAAGTGCAGACACGCCTACCAAGCACATAGAAAGAAGTCGCGAAAGACGATATCCGCGTGGGGTCGTTGGCACACCGGAATTAGTCATAAACAGTTCCTCCTACCCCGAATGGTTCACACCTAAGATGCCCGAAAAAGGGAATCGATGCACCCGCCCTAGAGCCCTTGGCGCTCGCCTCGAAGCATTGTACTTTCTCCGCCAGCCGTAGGCGCCGTGCTTGTTGTAGTGGCGGCTCTTCAGACCCGTTCTTTTGCTCTTTCCGTTCCTACTGACCATTCGGTCAGGTGCCTATTCCGGAACCAGCAACAAGTCCTCTCGTTTCCATCGAGATTCTCTCTCCTAAACTGGATGTGCAGCCCCCCAGGAGAACGCATGACATCCTTTATCCACAGAAATCTAATTATTCTTTTCATCGCTTGCGGTTGCGCATCCTATGCAAGCGCCCAGGACGCGAAAAAGCCTCTCACCGACTGCGAACTTCTAGCCCTTGTCGCCGGCAATGCCCTCAACGAGAACATCGCCCACGAAATTGAGTCGCGCGGTCTGGCATTCTCTGCGACAGACGCGTACCGCTCCCAGCTGGCCGTCGCTGGCGCCGATGCCCATGTATTGACGGCACTCAGCAAAGCAAAGCCGGTCAAGCCCTCCACCAATGGCGAGAAACAGTCATCCCCTGAACTGCTCCAGCATCTCTCGGCAGCCGGCAAGCTCCTCCGCTCCAAACAATTTGACCAAGTGGCCCAGGAGTTGAACAGCGCCCTCAAGTCCGGCGATGGCCCGGAAGCAGGCTTTGTCATGGGAGAGCTTCTCCGCAGGCAAGAGCAATGGCCCATAGCGGTTTCGATCTACGAAAAAATCCTTCAAGACAGTCCTGACTTTCCCGAAGTCCACACGAAGTTGAGTTACCTCCTGTACCGTCTGGGCGATTTCGAGGAAGGGCTGCGCGAAACGAAGGCCGCTCTTGCGCGAACTCCAGACAACGCCGAAGCCCACAAAAATGCAGGGTTATTGCTGCAAGACATGCGCAAATTCGATGCCGGCGCCGCCGAATTCAACGAGGCACTTCGGCTCAAGCCGGACTACCAGTCAGCGCGTTATGACTTGGGGCTGCTGCTCTACAACAAAGGCGATCTGGATGGTTCCATCGCGGAGTACAAGAAGGCGCTCGCTCTCGACCCCAACGACGCGGACGTACACAACAATCTCGGCAACGCCTACCATGATAAGGGCGACATCAATTCGGCTATTCACGAGTATCGCGAAGCCAAGCGCTTGAATCCCAAGGATCTCAACGCTCGCCGCAATCTTGGCTCCGCTCTTCTCCAGGGTAATTTCGTCGCCCAAGGTATTATCGAATTCCATGAACTGGAGGCCCTGGACCCGAACTCCGAAATTTGTCACCTTTGTCTCGGCTCCGCTCTCTACCATTCGTCGGATTTCAAAGGTGCGGAAAAAGAGTACGGAATAGCGGCTACGCTGGATCCTTCCGATCCTGAACCGTACATTCATCTCGGCAATCTTCACGAATACCAGAAAAACTACACCGCAGCATTGCAAGACTACAGCCGCGCGTTGCAGTTGGACGGAAATTCCGCGGGCGCCCACCTCGGTAACGGTTCCGTCCTGCTTGCCAAAAAGGATTTTGCAAATGCCCTGCCTGAACTCCAGCAAGCTACCCAGCTGAAGCCGAGTGTCGCAGCCACTCATGACCTGTACGCTCAAGCACTCCAAGCAACCGGAAAAACCGACTCTGCCATCGGCGAGTTCAAACAATCTCTTTCGCTTGACCCAAAACAACCGGAAGTCCGAATGAGGCTGGCGGATGCACTCGAAAAGCACGGCGACTGGGTCGGCTCGCTTGACCAGTATCGCCGGGCCTCCCTCGCCGGTTCACAGGTTCCAGTCGGTAACAACGTATATCGGATCATCACCCCCAACCCGCAACTCCAATACAAATCCGCCCAGGAACGCTTCACCCAGCATCTCGCTGCTCTCAAAGCCGCTGGCAAGTCACCCGAAGCTGCAAAACTAGAAGCCAGCGTTGCCTCCACGAAGGCGGATCTCGGCCTCACTGAACAGATCGACGCCGCCATGCAAGCTGGCTCCAGCGCCCTCATGCAGCGCCAGTGGGACGAAGCCACCCGAAATTACAAGCAAGCCGTGGAACTAGGCGAAAAACTGCATCCCCACGACGGCCGTCTCGGCGTTGCTCTCGGCGAACTCGGCAGAATCACCATGGGTCTCCAGAACTTCACCGAAGCGGACGCCCTTTTCCATCGCCAGCTAAAAGCCAATGAGGAAGTCTACGGTGCCCAATCCCCCATGCTCAGCGAGGCGCTTCAGAATCTCGGCATGATGGCCGCCTACCAGCACGATTCCGCTGCCGCGCAGAACTACCTCACCCATGCCCTCGAGCTGAATGAAAAGACTTATGGAGAAAACAGTCCGGGTGTGGCCACCGGCCTACGCTTGATGGCCACTCCCTACTTTATTGAAAACGATTTTGCAAAAGCGGAGCCGCTTATGCTCCGCGCCGTCAAGATCGACCAGACTCTATACGGTCCCGAAGGGGCCGATGCCCTGCCGAACCTGACAGTGCTGTGCAGCATTTACGATAAATTGTCTAAACCAGAGAAATTCGCACCCTGCCAGGATCGTCTCCTTGTGATTCTGGAAAAACAATACGGCCCGGACAATCCCATTATTGTCCCTATTTTGACCACCCAGGCTAAAACCTTGCGCACTCTAGGCCGCAACGAAGAAGCCGCCAAGCTTGAGCAGCGTGTAAAAACCATCCAAGCCACTGCCATGAATCAAAACTGACAGATGCGGCTCACCTTGAATCAGGCGGGTGGCCGCCCCTCGATTCGCAAAGACGCCTCCGGGTGGTCCATCCTTGCGGGGTTGCAAGGGTGAGGCCATTTTTCGCGTGCCGCATTTCGTAAAGAATTTTCAAGGGTACGGCTTTTTCCGCTGTCTTTCCTCGATTCTTCTTTCTATCCATCCCTTTTATTTGCGGACCCTACCCTAAGCCACCACTGTCCAAACACCATACTCGATGCTGGTCTCCAATATGGTATAATAAGGGCGTTATGGGCGCCGCACGAAAGATTACAGTAGAGGTTCCGCTGGCTCTTTTGGAAAAAGCCCAGCAGGCTAGCGGTGCCGGTATCACCCAGACCGTCCGCACTGGGCTGCAGCTCCTTGCGGCTTCCCGGACTCATGCTCGCTTGCGCAAACTCCGCGGAAAAGTTCGCTTCTCGCGCACGCTGGCAGAACTCAAGTCCGACCGATGATCGCTGCCGACACCAGTAGCTGGATTGCCTTTCTCGAAGGCAGCAGTGGCGACGACGTACAAATGCTCGACCGTGCCTTAGCCGATGGCCAGGTGGTAATGGTCCCCGTTGTCCTGACCGAGCTTTTAAGTGACGCCGCCCTTTCTTCGTATGTTGTCAAAACAATCTCTGACGTGCCTCTACTTGAGGTCGCCTCTGGCTATTGGCAGCGGGCAGGAGCGTTGCGCGCAAAGGTGCTCGCCAAGCGCCGCAAGGCACGTCTCGGCGATGCACTTATCGCGCAGAGCTGTATCGACCAAAACATTCCTCTGATCACTCGCGACCGGGATTTCCGTGCGTTCGCCGCAGCTGCAAACCTCAACCTTATCTTTGGCGCCAGCGCCCGCCGGCCCTAAACCCGCTGGTGACCCTCGGCCCTTGCGGTCGTCCTTTAGGTGGCCTCCCATTTTCTATTTTCCGGTTTCCACTTTCTTCAAAAGCCTCGCACCGCGCGAAAATCCACCAGCCATCTCCCTAAGGGGTCCCATGTCCCTGGAAGATACCGAACATGCCGCCAAGCTCGAACAGCGCATAAAGACCATCCAGGCCACCACCACGAACCAAAACTAACGGCGCGCTCATCAAATAATACGGGCTGGAAGAATCCTGTCTCAAAGTTTGACAATTCTCTATAATCTAGGAGCGGGGCCTCCCAGTCCGCCTACAGTCCAAGGAGGATCCATGCGATCCAGTGTTCTTCAGGTCCAACTCCGGGCAATCTTTGTGATCATCGTGGCGAGCCTCGCTATTGCGTCGTCGCACGCCCAGAATCCGACTCATGTCGTTACCGGCACCATCGAAAAAGTCGACGCCGGAGCAAAAACAGTTGCCGTCAAGACCGCCGACGGCACCGTTGAAACTGTCAAGTTCACCGACAAAACCACGGTCCACGGCCTCAAGGATGCCGCAAAGGGAGCCGACCTCGTTGGCAAAGAAGGCGGCCACGTCATCGTCCATACGACTGGCGAAGGCGCGGAAAAAACCGCCCATTCCGTCGAGTGGTTCGGCGACAAAACGGTCCATACCACGGAAGGCACGGTAGAAGATGTTGGCGAGGGTACGAAAACCGTCGCTGTAAAGACTGCTGATGGCACCAAGGAAGCCTTCGAAGTTTCTGGCCACGCCACGGTGGACACTGGCAAAACAGTTGGGCGCTATTCCGCCCTCGGCGCCAAGAAGGGAGAGCAGCACTTGTGACGCTTCCCTCAACAGGGTTACGCCCTGCGCGGTGTTGCGAACAGGATTCGATCCGTTCGCAAAGAGCCTCCCCGCCCTCGGTTTTTTGAGGGTGGGGCCTTTGACTTTGGACTTTCCCCTTTCCTTGTTCGTCTTGCGTCCATAAAAGCCATTCAACCACCCTAATAGCCGTTCGACCCTCATTTTCGACTCTTCGCTGTAAAACACTTAACATATTAATTAAGGTGTGCTATTCTTCCGCGTGTTTATTAGCACTGAGCGCGGAACCATGCTCGCCCGCTACGCGGTCCTTCCATCTCCCGCATCAGCCTCAGGCCCTCAAGTATTACTCTTTTCTAAACTCAAAGCTCAGCTAAACCACGCAGAATCAACACTTCCACAAGTGTTCTTTCTAAAGAACTTAAAACCTATTGGAATCAACACTTTTGAAAAACCGGGGGAGGGGTCCTCGTTATGGTTAACCAATTGTTCTAAGAGAGTATCTGCCGGAGGATTCGCCGGAATCCCAACCTCCCATCTTCCGTACACACTTCCAAGTTCCGTATCCCGCAACTCCTTTGCTTGCCACTCTTACGAAAACACCCGGGGGGTGTGGGGGCATTCTTCCCATTTCGGAACTCTTGGCTCGCCACTCATCACTCGCCACTGTCATTCACTGTTCGTTGTATCATTCCACCCCGTGAATATCCTGCTGAACGAAACGGAGTGTCGCGTCCTCGGCTCCTTGATCGAAAAAGAAATCACCACCCCCGAATACTATCCCCTTTCCCTGAACGCTCTAGTCAACGCCTGCAACCAGAAATCAAACCGCGATCCCGTCATGAATCTCGACGAAGCCGCCGTCCGCCAGGCCCTTCATTCCCTGGACGGACAGTCCCTGGTCCGGTCCGTCAGCGCTTCGGACAGCCGCGTCACCAAGTACGAACACCGCCTCCAGGAAGCTTTCAACTTCTATCGCCACGAAATCGCCATCCTGTGCGTGTTGTTGCTGCGCGGTCCGCAGACACCCGGCGAACTTCGCACTCGCACCGAACGCATGCATTCCTTCGACGATTTGAGCGCCGTGCAATCCAGCCTCAACCATTTGATGAAGCGCGAGCCCCCGCTCGCCAAAGTTCTTCCCCGGCAACCCGGCACCAAGGAATCCCGTTACGCCCATCTCTTGTCCGGCGACGTGGAAGTCTTCGAGCCGAAGTCAGAAGTCGAAGCAAGTCCGGACACCAGTTCCGCCGACGCCGGGCGCATCGCGCTCCTGGAGAAAGAGGTCGCCGCACTTCGCCGCGAAGTTACAAATTTTCAAAGAGAAATTGCCGATCTGCGCCAACAATTCGCGCAGTTCAAAAAACAATTTGAGTAGGAATGCCGGACGTGGGCTTTTGCGCCATAGGACGGCGTTAACCAGATCACACGAGAAAGTGACAGCCGTCACAGCCAGTCCCTGTGTCCCGGCGTATTCGTTAGAGCTGGGAAGCGCACTAAGAGACATCTTGTTTGCAACTGACCCTGCGTTATTTGCCTTCCGTGAATCCAATGAAAGAAGAGCAGTAGGTCGCGGCGCCTGCACAAGAACTTTCATATTGACTGCTATCGATACCGTAGTAGACTCCAGTGCCACCCGCGCGCTTAACCACGTCCCAAGCTGATGAAGGGGGTTTCAATGCGTCGCCTTTTATCGATTGCATATTTGCTCCTCGCCGCTGCAGCTCTGATCTCGTGGAGCAGTCATAGCGCAATGTCCCGTAACAACAGGCCCGTGCGGCCCGAGCCAGCAGCGCTCGCGTCCAGCCACACCACAAATTTGAAATCTCATCCGCATTGGATGACTGCGGACGAAGATAAGGAAGAGCAGAACGCGCTCGGACTAACACCCAAGAGGATCGAGCGGGATTACCAGCGCGCGACTCCCAGCCTCTCCAACATGGAAGGTCCTCGCGCTCTGGAGTCCGAGAAAGTGGCCACGCGAGCGTTTCCCGGTGAGGGGCTGCTGCTTGAAGGCGCGGCCATCGGACGACAGGAGACGGCGCGAATTGACGGTTTTAACGATGCCGACTCCGAAAAGGGGCATCGTTGGGCTTCGGTCGGCCCGTTCAGCGCAGTTTATCCCTCGGCCACCAGCAGGACCAACGCACCCTATGTGGCTTCCGGACGTATTTCGGCTCTCGCCATCGACCCACGCTGTGGTATTCGCCACGCGGAGGAATCTCGCGAGGACGAAGACCGCAGCTGCCGTCTTTACGTGGGAGCGGCTGGCGGCGGCATCTGGCGCACCGACCGGCCCTTCTCACGCGAACCAAGGTGGCGCTTCACGTCCAACACCTTTGCCACTAACGCCATCGGTACGATCGCCATCGACCCGCGAAATCCTGACGTGATTTACGCGGGCACCGGCGAGCCCAACGCGTCGGCGGACTCGGCCGCCGGCCTTGGCCTCTACCGCAGCAGAAACGGCGGCGAAGACTGGGAGCACTTGTCGTCCACACTCACCTTCTCCGGCCCGGGCGGGCCGCTAACGGTTTCGGACGGCTTCAACAACCTCTCAATCTCCGACATCGCGTTCGACCCCACCACCCGGGGGACGCTTTACGTTGCCACCACCCTCGGTGTTCGGGGCATTAGCGCCACCGTTGGCGGCGTGATCGCGGCGAACCTCGCCGCTCCGGGCCTCTACAAAACCACCGACGGCGGGGAGACCTTCACCCAGATCTGGAACGGTGGCGGAAACTCTTGCGCCCCGTTCGGCGGCCCTTGCATCACCTCTTGGGGGGTCGACAGGATTCAGATGGATCCAGATGACCCCGCCATCATCTACGCGGCGGCCACTGACGTCGGCATCTGGCGCAGCTGGCAGGCTGACAATGGCGGCGCCTTCACGCAAATATTCTTCAGCCAAAATCAGGCCAACGTCGGTTCGGATCGTACAGACTTTGCCCTGACCAAACTGCCAAGCGGCAAGACGCGTATTTACGCGGCGACCGGCGCCACCGGGGCATTCGCGGGCTTCCCAGCTCCTGAGACGGCGCCCAGCCAAGTCTGGCGGATCGACGATGCAAAGCGTCCGGCGGCAACATTGATTGCCGAGGAGACCCTCGTCGTGCCAGGCGGACAACCACCGGCACCGGGCGGCTGGAAGAATTTGACCAGCTCCGTGGTTGGTGACCCCGGTTACGCCACCTACAATTTCTGCACCGGCCAGTGCTGGTATGACATTGGTGTCTACACGCCGGCTAATCGTCCCGACACGGTTATCGTCATTGGATCTTATTCTTACGGAGAGGCTTACAGTCTCTCCAATGCCCGCGCCGTTCTCCGCTCCACCACTGCTGGTGAGCCCGACCCCAACAACAACAACGTCACGTTCACTGACCTCACGTTCGACGCACAAACGCCCGATCCAACCAGTCCCGACTACTTGTCGCTAACCACCGCCATCCACCCCGACCAGCATGCTTTCGTGTTCGCACCGGCTAGGCCAGACATCTGGTTCGAAGGCTCCGATGGTGGCCTTGTCCGCTCCAGTGGCGAGTACGTTTCCATCGCGAATACTTGCGTCTCCCGCGTCGGAACCCCCGACCGGCTCCTCACTTGCCAGCGCCTCCTTTCGGCGGTGCCGACCCACAACTTCAGCCTGAACGCCGGTCTTGTGACTCTGCAGTTTCAGCACCTATCGATCAACCCGAGCAATCCCCTTGGTGAATTGCAGGGAGGGACGCAGGACAACGGCACGTTCCAATTCGAGGGCTCGCCCAAGGTCTGGTTCGAGAGCATAGGCGGCGATGGCGGCCTTTCCGGTTTTGACGCCAGCAACCCCACGAACCGTTTCCACACATTCTTCTCCAGCAGCACCGACATTAATCTTGCCGGTGGCGATCCCTTCCACTGGTTGTTCATCAGCGACCCGCTGCGCAAGTCGCATGAGAATGTCCGCTTTTATATGCCCATCATCGCAGACCCGCGTGCTGACCGCGGCGGCACCATGTTCGCCGGCCTGCAGTGGATCTGGCGCACTATAGACGACGGCGGCGACCCCGCGTTCTTGGCGAGTAACTGCAACGAGTCTGGTCCCTTCACCGGCACCGGCCTGTGCGGAGACTGGAAGCATCTTGGCAATCGTCGGCTGACCGGCGGAACGGTGTCTTGGGTCACGCGCTCAAGCGGCGATATCGGAACGCTCTGGGCCGGCACGGCGAGTGGCCGCGTCTACATCTTCAAGGGCGCGGATGCCGCCGACCCGTCAACCGCCAGCGAATCCGAGGTTTCGGACGCGCTCGTTGCCAGCAACACAACGCCAGTACGGTTTATCTCCGGCATCGTGATCGATCCGGCCAACCCGAACCACGGATGGGTCTCTTACGGTGGCTACAACGCGGTCCACCCGCTCACGCAAACTGCTGTCCCTGGTCACGTATTCGAGGTCACCTGGGATGGCGTTTCCGCATTTGCCACCTTCACCTTGCTCGACGGTACCGGCGACGGCTCGCTCGGCGACCTGCCGGTCAACACCATGGTGCGGGATGATGCTACCGGAGACCTCTTCGTCGGCACCGATTTCGCGGTGCTGCGCCGCGACGCTAAAACCGGCCACTGGCACACCGCCTCAAAAGGTTTGCCTATGGTCGAGGTTTCCAGCCTGTCCATCAACGCGTCTCAGCGTGTGCTCTACGCCGCCACCCACGGCCGAAGCGCGTGGAAGCTGGACCTGAAGTAAAGGCTGATTGGATCGCCGGTTACTGTGGCACCGTTACAAGATGGTGTGCCTGCGCGCGATGTTGTGCGACCAACTCCCCTTTCTGGCCATGAGCCAGGGCTTGTGCGTCCAGAAAAAATAGCCCTTCGATCTTTATCCTTACTTCATTCTTTCCTCCAATCC
>WNFN01102237.1_pt1 | contig 10895 bp, 11 predicted proteins | sample 5400161 | NCBI WGS metagenome assembly WNFN01 (sample SAMN13153353, study PRJNA577476) | soil metagenome | isolation source: 80 cm saprolite on Douglas fir-dominated hillslope | place: USA:California | collected 2013-09-17
ACGGCCGATGGCTTCGAGCGGCTGACCGACGAGGCGGCCGGGGAGTACGCGCAGGCCGTCCTCGAGGGCAGGATGACCGAGCCCGACGGCCCGCTCGCTGCGCTGCGCCTGCCGGGCAGCTCAAACGGATCGCCCAGCGCGCTGCCGCCGAGCTAGCGGCGCGATCAGGCGGATCGGTCCGGACACGCCCGCATGATCTGGCCGGTCTCAGCGAGACCAGCACAGTGCTCCATCCGACCTGCACGGCCCCCATCCGGCCAGCACAGTCCCATCCCGACCAGCACAGTAAGGGAACCTCAGCGGTGACGATGCCGTTCTATGTCTCGCCCGAGCAGCAGATGAAGGACAAGGCGGACTACGCGCGCAAGGCCATCACGCGCATCCGCAGCGGCGTCGTGATCACCTGCGACGCGGGCATCCTGTTCATCGCGCCGAACCCGTCCCGCGCGCTGCGGAAGTTCAGCGAGATCTACGACCGGATCGCGTTCGCGGCGGTGGGCCGCTACAACGAGTTCGAGAACCTGCGCAAGGCCGGGGTCCGCTACGCCGACATGACCGGCTTCCAGTACGACCGCCAGGATGTCACCGCCCGCGGGCTGGCCAACTGGTATGCCCAGCTGCTAGGCACCATCTTCACCGAGAGCAACAAGCCCTACGAGGTCGAGATCGTGGTCGCCGAGGTAGGGAAGACGGTGGACGGGGACCAGATCTACCGGATCACCTTCGACGGCTCGGTGGCCGACGAGCACGGCTTCGTGGTGATGGGCGGCCAGGCCGACCAGGTCGCGGCGGCGCTCAAGGACCATTACTCGGACGGCATGACGCTGTCCGGGGCGTTCAATGTCGCCATCGCGGCGCTTGCCGGCCAGGGGAACGGCGATCGCCAGGAAATTACCGCCACCCAGCTTGAGGTGGCCCTCCTGGACCGGGGGCGGGAGCACCGGACATTCCGGCGGCTCATCGGCCCTCGCCTCGAGGCTCTGCTCGCCGAGGCCATACCAGGCAAGAAGACCGAGGCCATCACCGAGGCCAGCAGCACGGACACGGGCCCGGGCAGCCCGGACGCTGGCCCGGAGGGCAGCTCCGGCACCGGACCGGGCGACGCCGCCGAGCCTCCTGGTGGCGACCCGGCCTAGATCTGCTCGCGGATCTTGGTCCACAAGCAGGCGTTGAAGGGGGGTCGTCCCCTCCGGGCCTAGGGCCAGCACAGCGCCAGCACAGCTCGCAGAGCTTGCTCCGCGGCGGGGGTTGAAGGGTCGTCGGCCGTGAAGGGGGAATGGGGAGGCGGGCGGGGTAGTGTCGAAGGCGTGCGGGGCCCGCCCGTGGCCGAGGTGGCCAGCGCGAGCACCGAGGATGCCCTGGACGCGGTCGCCGCCGCGCAGGACGCGCTGCCCGCCTGGTCGAAGACGCCGCCGCGGCAGCGGGGCGAGTGCCTGCGCCGCGCCTGGGAGCTGATGATCCAGCGCTCCGAGGCGCTCGCCCGGCTGATGGTGATCGAGAACGGCAAGGCGCTGAAGGACGCGCGCGCCGAGATCACCTACGCGGCCGAGTTCTTCCGCTGGTACGCGGAGGAGGCGGTGCGCAACGAGGGTTCGCTGGTCGTGGCGCCCTCGGGCGCGAACCGGATCATGGTGCAGCATCAGCCGGTCGGGGTCAGCGTGCTGATCACTCCGTGGAATTTCCCCGCCGCCATGGCCACCCGCAAGATCGGCCCGGCGCTGGCGGCCGGCTGCACGGTCGTGCTCAAGCCGGCCAAGGAGACCCCGCTGTCGGCGCTTGCGGTCGCCGGCATCCTGCAGGAGGCCGGCGTCCCCGGCGGGGTCGTGAACGTGCTGCCCACGCAGAAGCCGGGCCCGCTGGTGGCGGCGATGCTGGCCGACCCGCGCGTGCGCAAGCTGTCCTTTACCGGCTCGACCGAGGTGGGGCGCTCGCTGCTGCAGACCGCGGCGCAGACCGTCACCAACTGCTCCATGGAGCTCGGCGGCAACGCCCCGTTCCTGATCTTCGACGACGCGGACCTGGACGCCGCCATCGAGGGGGCGTTCCTGGCCAAGATGCGCAACGGCGGGGAAGCGTGCACCGCCGCCAACCGGTTCTACGTGCACGAGGCCGTCGCCGACGAGTTCACCTCCCGGTTCGCCGAGCGGCTGGCCAAGCTCAGCGTCGGGCCGGGCCTGGACGACGGGACCGACCTCGGCCCGCTGGTCAACGAGGACACGAGATCCAAGGTGGCGGACCTGGTGCACGACGCCGCCGCGAGCGGCGGTCGGGTGATCACCGGCGGCCGCGCTCCCGAGCGCCGCGGCTACTTCTACCAGCCGACGGTGCTGGACGATGTGCCGCCAGACGCGGCCATCCTGTCCGAGGAGATCTTCGGCCCGGTCGCGCCCGTGGTGCGCTTCACGGACACCGGCGAGGCGATCGCGCTCGCCAACGGCACCGAGTACGGCCTGGTGTCCTACCTCTACACCGGTGACCTGCGCCGCGCCCTGCAGGTCGCCGAGGCCCTCGAGGCCGGCATGGTCGGCATCAACCGCGGCGTCGTGTCCGATCCCGCGGCGCCGTTCGGCGGGGTGAAGCAGTCCGGGCTCGGCCGGGAGGGCGCTCACGACGGGCTGCTGGAGTTCACCGAGACCAAGTACATCGCAGTGGACTGGTAACCGGCGCACATGGACAGGCGGATCTTCGGGCTCGAGAACGAGTACGGCGTCACCTGCACCTTCCGGGGTCAGCGGCGGCTGTCTCCTGACGAGGTGGCCAGGTACCTGTTCCGGCGGGTGGTCTCGTGGGGCCGCAGCAGTAACGTCTTCCTGCGCAACGGCGCCCGGCTCTACCTGGACGTGGGCAGCCATCCGGAGTACGCGACACCGGAGTGCGACAACCTCATCGACCTGGTAGTGCACGACAAGGCCGGCGAGCGGATCCTGGAGGGCCTGCTCGTGGACGCGGACCGGCGGCTGCGGGAAGAGGGCATCGCCGGGGACATCTACCTGTTCAAGAACAACACGGACTCCGCGGGCAACTCCTACGGCTGTCACGAGAACTACCTGGTCGGCAGGCACGGGGAATTCGGCAGGCTGGCCGACATCCTGATCCCGTTCCTGGTCACCCGGCAGATCATCTGCGGGGCGGGCAAGGTGCTGCAGACCCCGCGCGGCGCGGTGTACTGCGTCAGCCAGCGCGCCGAGCACATCTGGGAGGGAGTCTCGTCCGCCACCACCCGGTCCCGGCCGATCATCAACACCCGTGACGAGCCGCACGCCGACGCCGAGCGGTTTCGGCGGCTGCACGTGATCGTCGGCGATTCGAACATGAGCGAGACGACGATGCTGCTCAAGGTCGGGGCGACGGACCTGGTGCTGCGGATGGTCGAGGCCGGCACCGTGATGCGCGATCTCACGCTGCGACATCCAGCAGGAGTACCTGTCCAAGGCCAGGGACTTCGTGGACCGCAAGGGCTCGGACCCGATCACCGAACGGGTGCTCGGCTTGTGGGAGCTGACCCTGCGCGCGGTGCAGAGCGGCGACCTCGGCCTGGTGGCGCGCGAGATCGACTGGGTCACCAAGTTCCAGCTGATCGAGCGGTACCGGGCGAAGCACGACCTGCCGCTGGCCTCGCCGCGGGTGGCCCAGCTCGACCTCGCCTACCACGACGTGCACCGGGGCCGTGGCCTGTACTACCTGCTCCAGCGCCGCGGCGCCGTGGAGCGGGCCTGCCGGGACCTGGACATCTTCCAGGCCAAGTCGGTGCCGCCGCAGACCACCCGGGCGCGGCTGCGCGGCGAGTTCATCCGGCGGGCGCAGGAACGGCGCCGGGACTTCACCGTGGACTGGGTGCACCTGAAGCTGAACGACCAGGCGCAGCGGACCGTGCTGTGCAAGGACCCGTTCCGCTCCGTTGACGAGCGGGTCGAGAAGCTGATCGCCGGCATGTGAGGCCGGGGACAAACCGCGCCTGTGGCCGGGCCGGGCTGCCCGGATCTACTGTGCCGGCAGCGGCGGGTAGGCTGGCTGCGCTCTTGATCCCGACAATGAGGATTCCCATGCGACGCATCGCCGCTGCGCTCTTCGTGCCACTTATCGCCACCGCGGCCCTGGCCGGTTGCGGCTCATCATCATCATCATCATCCTCGCCCCCGGCCAGCCCGAATGCGTCCGTCACGGCCACTGGCGCCTTCGGCAGCGCGCCCGTCGTGAAGATCCCGGCCAAGAAGGCGGGCGGCAACCTGTACATCAAGACCGAGGTCCAGGGCGGCGGCCAGCCGCTCGGCAGTGCCGATGCCTTCCTCGGCAACTACGTCGTCTATATCTGGAGCGGCAGCACGCACAAGCTGGCCCTCAGCACCTACACCGCCACGCCGCAGGTCCTGTCCGGCAAGCTGCTTCCCGGGCTGTCGACGGCGCTGGAGGGCCAGAAGATGGGCAGCCGGGTGCTGGCGGTCCTGCCGCCGAAGTACGGCTACGGCACCGCAGGCAACTCGCAGGTCGGAGTGACCCCGACCGACACGCTCGTGTTCGTTGTGGACATGATCAAGACCTACGCCGGGACCGCGTCGGCCTCGGGGACCCAGGTGTCCGAGGGCGGGGGCAGCCTGCCGACGGTGACCGCCAAGGCGAACACTGCCCCCGCGGTCAAGGTCCCCGCGTCGACGCCGCCGAGCAAGCTCGTGGTCAAGACGCTTATCAAGGGATCAGGGCCGCCCGTAGCCAAGGGCCAGGAAGTCGTCACGCAGTACGTCGGCGCGATCTGGCCGCACAAGGCCGGAGCGCAGACAGGCAAGGTCTTCGACTCCTCGTGGTCGCGCGGCGCGCCGTTCGGCTTCGAGATCGATGCCTCACCCGCCCAGATCATCCCCGGCTGGGACCAGGGCCTGCTCGGCGTTCCGGTCGGCAGCAGGGTCATGCTCGTGGTCCCGCCGAATGACGGCTACGGGTCGAGCGGCCAGTCGGCGGCCGGGATCACCGGTACCGACACGCTTGTCTTCGTCGTCGACGTCCTGGACGCGGAAAGCGGCGCCACGGGCTGAGCGGCCCGGCCTGATCCGCACCGCCTGAGCCGCCTGCCCGGCCGGCGTCCGGCTAACGGCGGGCGGCGCGGGTACCGGTACGCGGCGCGGGCCGGTCGGTGAGGGCATCCAGGGTGAGCCCGAGGCCGATGCCGAGCATCCATATGTCCTTGGCCAGCGGGGTTCCCTGCGGGGTGGGCCGTACGCCATCCTCCTCGCGCAGGCCCGGGGTGCGGGCGTACATGCCGAGCAGCCCGGCCGAGAAGGCGGTCAGGCCCGCTCCGGCCACGGCGGCGGGCACGACCGGCAGCAGCAGCGCCGAGCCGAGCGCGATCTCGCCGACTGACAGCAGCCGCGCGAAATCCCTGGGCTTGAGCTTCGCCAGAAACGGGTAAGTCCCGGCCGCCATGCCGTGCAGCCTGGCGGCTGTCTCCTCGTCGGCGGACCACTTGCCCAGGCCCGAGTTGAGGATGAACGCGCCCGCCGCAAGTCGGCCGGGCAGCCTGCGTGCCTTCGCCGAGAATCCCATCAGCCTCTGCCTTCCTTGTTCCCTGCCTGGTGTTTCCGCAGCTGCTCGCCAGTGGCCTAGCATCCGCGGCGCTATGACGGCACATTCCATTCTTGCGCGCCCGGCGCGCGCAGCGCGGCGACGGTGGCCCCGATCGCCAGGCGCCCTTAGTTCCAGCGCTCGAACGGCTCGTCGATGCGCTCGCCGGCCAGGAACGCCGGCAGCAGCTGCGGCAGCCGGCCGGGGTAGAACCGCTCCCGGCTGAGGGCGATCTCGCCCGGCTCCCACCACCGCGCGGCCACGTAATCCTCGAGCTCTTCCTGGGTCCGGCCGCCGTCGATGATCTCCGGCTGGTCGGCGTCCAGCCCAGCGAGGACGACCACCTCATGCTGCAGCCGCCGGATGCCCCGTGAGCGCCAGGTGGCGTCACGCCGCCAGGCGGGCGGCCCTATCGCGGCGGGGTCGAGGATCAGGCCGGTCTCCTCCCGGATCTCGCGCACCGCCGCGTCCAGATACGACTCGCCCGGATCGATCCCGCCGCCGGGCAGCTCCCACCAGCCGCCCGGCGCGCGGTCCGGCGTCATGGCATGAAATAGCAGGATCCGGCCGCCCGCGTCGGCCAGCACCACCCGGACCGCGTCCCGTTCCAGGTCATAGTGCAGGTCGTGCACGCTCGCCTCCCGGGCTTCCCTGGCGCGCCAGCATCCCCGCGTGCCGCCCGGCCGCCGCGGCCGCGAGGAAGTACGCGAGATCCTCGTCCAGCCCGCGGCCCATCGTGGACAGCGGCACCGGGCAGGCCCGGAGCACGTCCTGCAGCCCGGCCACGCTCACCCGGACCAGGGCGTGCCTGGCCGCGAGCGGCGCCGCCGCGGCCGTGATCCGGGCGCCGAAGGCGCCGGGCAGGTCGGGCAGCACGACATCGGCCGGCGCCAGGGCCACCCGCCCGTAGGAGGTCAGGCTGTGGTGCGAGATGCCGCGATGCCGCTCGCGCGGGTCGGCCTCGCTGATCCGCAGCGAGGCCACCGGCCGGCCGCCCAGCACCGCCGCGGCATTGACCGCCTCGCCCGCAGCCAGCCCGGAGAATCCCCACCTGGTGCCGGTGCCCAGGTTGCCGGGCCCCTGGGCCACCACGGCGAGGTCCGCGCCGAGCACGTGCCGCGCGGCCAGCAGCCCGCTGTGCACCGTGACCGCCTCCAGGTCACCACCGAACGCCTGGCCCACGGTCACCGTCCCGGCCATCCAGCCCGCATCGCGCAGCGCGGCGATCGTGCGGGAGAACCAGGCGGGCAGCGCGCCGCCGTCGAGCATGACGTAGGCGACACGGTCCGCCGCCGCGTCGGGTGCGCGCCGCAGTCCGCGTTCCGCGTGAAAGGCCGCGAGCACGGCGGGCAGGGCCGAGTGCAGGTCGGCCACCACGACCGGAATGCCTTCCAGGTCGTCGGCGTCCCGCAGGATCTCATGGTGCGGCGAGGCCTGCTCGTCCGCGCCGAGCACGCAGGCCTGCAGCGGCGTGTACCGCGCCTTGATCAGGTGGCCGGGGCCGTCCGGGTCCGGCGGCAGCCGGTCGGGCAGCGCGACGACCAGCGCGTAGCCGCCGGTGCCCAGTCCGAGATCGAGCGCGCCGGTGTTGAGCAGCGCCCGGTCCCCCGGCTGCGGCCGGCCGGTCAGCTGCGGGTAGGCGAGCGCGCGGACCGGCGCGCCATCGACCGTCACGTCGATCTCGAGCGCACCGTCCCATTCCCTTCGCAGGCGCGAGACCACGCCGCTGCGCCACCTGATCACCCACGCAGCGTAGCGTTCAGCCATGGCAGCGTCGGCGCCGCTCTAGCCGGCCCGCAGTGCCGCACGGAGGCGGCAGCGGGGCCTCACGCGGCGCGGCGAGGCCACGTTCGGCGGGTCGGGCTGCCGGAGGCCGGGAATCCGCGCCCAGTAGGGCTACCTGAGCGCCGCGGCAGGGTAGCGTCGGTGCCAGGGACAGGGAGGGAAGCCACCAGGGCGGGAGGAAGGGACAAGAAGTGTCACGGCGGAAGACCGAGCGGTTGCTCAGCCTGGTCGTCTGCCTGCTGTCGGCCCGCAGGTACCTGACCGCGTCCCAGATCCGTGACGCGGTGCCCGGTTACCCCGACTCCTTTGACGCGTTCAAGCGCATGTTCGAGCGGGACAAGGACGAGCTGCGCGAGCTGGGAATCCCGCTGGAGACCGGGGTGAGCGCGACCGCGGACGAGGAGCCGGGCTACCGGATCCCGCGCCAGGCCTACGTGCTGCCCGAGATCAGGCTGGAGCCCGATGAGGCCGCGGTGCTCGGCCTGGCCGCCCGGGTCTGGCGCCGCGCCGAGCTGGCCGGCGCGGCGGCCGGCGCCCTGCTGAAGCTGCGGGCGGCCGGGATCGACGCGGAGGAGACCACGCAGACCGGCATCGAGCCGCGGCTGCAGACAGGCGAGGCCGCGTTCGGGCCCCTCTGGGAGGCCGTGCGGGACCGGCGCCCGGTCTCGTTCAGCTATCGCGCCGTGGGCCGCAGCTCGTCCCAGCAGCGTCAGCTGGAGCCGTGGGGGGTGGTGAACCGCCATGGCCGCTGGTACGTGGCGGGCCTGGACACCGGCCGCGGCGAGACGCGGGTATTCCGGCTGAGCCGGATCGACGGGCCGGTGACGTTCCGCGGGCCCGCCGGCGCGGTCACGGTGCCGGAAGGGGCCGACGTACGGGAGCTCGTCCGCGAGTGGGATACGCCGCCCACGCAGCGCACCGCCGTGCTCCAGGTCAGGCAGGGAGCCGGGTATGGGCTCCGGCGTGGCGCCAGCGCCGAACGCCCGGACCCGGGGCGGCCCGGATGGGACCTGGTCGAGGTGCCATTCTCGGACGTGAGCTGGTACGGCGAGCACCTGGCCTGGTTCGGCGCGAACGTGGTCGCCCTCGAGCCAGCTGACCTGCGGGAGGCCGTCATGGCCCGGCTGAAGGGCGCACTCGCATGACGACCGGCGGGACAGGGGCCACCGCGGGTTCCTCGCCGCGAGCTACCGCCCGGGCCGGCGCGCCGCCGCGGGTGACCCCCGCCACCGACCGGCTGCAGCGGCTGCTCGCCCTGGTGCCCTACGTGGTCAGCAGGAAGGTGGTCGGGCTGGCCGACACCGCGGCTGCGTTCGGGGTCAGCGAGCGCGAGCTCGTCGATGACCTCAACATGCTGTGGTGCGTGGAGATCCGCTCGCCCGACCCGTACTGCCCGATCGACCTGTCCTACGAGGGCGGCGAGATCGTGGTCAGCGAGGCCGAGTCGATCGACCGGCCGCTGCGGCTCGGCGTGGACGAGGCGAGCGCGCTGCTCGTCGCGCTGAGGATGCTCGCCGAGGTGTCGAGCCTGGAGGACCGCTCGGCGCTCAGCCGGACGATCGCCAAGCTGGAGGCGGCCGCCGGGGAGGCGGCCGCGGTGAGCGCCCAGGTAGCGGTCCAGGTCGACGCCCGCGGCTCCGACGGCACGGCAGCCCAGATACGGGACGCGCTCGCCCGGGCCAGGCGGCTGCACCTGTCCTATTACGTCCCGGGCCGCGACGAGGCCACCGAGCGGGACGTCGACCCGATGCGGCTGCTCGTCGTGGAGGGCCGGACGTACCTGGAAGGCTGGTGCCTGCGCGCCGAGGCGGTACGGCTGTTCCGGCTGGATCGGGTGCTCGGGCTGGCCGTCCTGGAGCAGCCCGCGTCCGTGCCGGCCCAGGCCCGGCCGAGGGACGTGGACCAGGGCCTGTACCGGCCGTCGGCCGATGACCCGGCGGTGGAGTTCGAGCTGTCGGCGTCCGGCCGGTGGGTCGCGGAGTACTACCCGTGCGAGCTCGTCGAGGAACTCGGCGACGGCAGGCTGCGGGTCGCGCTCCGCACCCCCGACACCCGCTGGGTCCGGCGGCTCGCGCTGCGGCTCGGCGAGGACGGCCGGGTAATCTCCCCGCCAGAACTCGCCGCCCAGGTCCGCGAGGACGCGGCGGCCGCGCTGGCGCAGTACGCTTAGGCACTCTCCCGGCGTACCCGGCGATTTTGGGCGCATCCTGGTATATCCGTCGTATTCTGGCGTGTCCAGGTGCGAGGATACGGGACATGAACGTCCTATGTCCGGTTCGTGAGTATCTCGGATCGGCCGCCGCCGACTCGGCACGGCCGCTGGATTTCACGGCGCCGCGTGTAGACTTTCCCGTGCAAGCGACCCTACGCGCGGGAACGGGTTTCCCGCTGAATGGGGACTGACATGTTCGATCCCAGCGCGCCACACATCATCATTCTGCTCGTGGTGGTGCTCTTGCTGTTCGGCTCGACGAGGCTGCCCGGCGCCGCGAAGTCACTCGGCGCGGCTATGAACATATTCAAGAAGGAAGTCAAGGGCCTCAGTGACGACGGCAAGCCCGCGGACGGGACGCAGGTGACTCAGGCTACCGTTCTGCCTGCGACGCCACAGCAGCTGCCCGGACAGCCGGCCGCCCCGGATGCCACCCAGCAGCAGCTGCAGGACCTGCAGCGGCAGGTCCAGGAACTGCAGCGGAAGTCGCCTGGGGGCGACGGCACTCTCGTGAACGGCGTGCCACTGACCGAGGCCCAGCGCAACCAGCAGCCGTCGTAGCCGGCGCTACGATGGCCGCACCGGACGGGGAAGCCGGGAGGCACACTCTGCGCCTGCCGAGGGCGGCACGGGTGACCAACCCGGAAGCGCGGATGCCGCTCATGGAGCACATCCGCGAGCTGCGCAACCGCGTGGTCAAGGTGCTGCTCGCCGTCACCGCCGGGGCCGTCGTGGGCTGGTTCATCTATCCGCACATCTGGCACTTCATCGAGGCGCCCTACTGCAAGCTGAACCTGCGCAGCCCGATCACGCACAACCAGACGTGCGCCCTCTATGTCACCGGCCTGTTCGACTCGCTGTTCCTCCGGCTCAAGATCGCCATAATCAGCGGGATCATCATCTCCTCGCCGGTGTGGTTCTATCAGCTGTGGGCCTTCATCGCCCCGGGCCTGTACGCCAGGGAGCGCCGCTGGGCGTACTTCTTCGCCGGCAGCTCGGTGCCACTGTTCGCCGTCGGCGGCGGGATCGCGTACTTCGCCATGAGCAAGGGCCTGCGGTTCCTCATCCAGATGGTGCCTGCGAACGTTGTCCCGATCATCACGATCAACACCTACCTCAGCTACGCGCTGGCGATGCTGCTGATCTTCGGGCTCGCCTTCGAGCTGCCGCTGGTCCTCGTGTTGTTCAACCTGGCCGGGGTGCTCACCCACGGGCGCTTCCGTAAGTGGCGCCGGATGATGATCTTCGTCGTGTTCGCGTTCGCGGCGGTCGCCACGCCGAGCCCGGATCCGATCAGCATGCTGCTGCTCGCGGTGCCGTGCGTGGTCCTGGTCGAGGTGGCTGA
>WNFN01270440.1_pt2 | contig 10893 bp, 8 predicted proteins | sample 5400161 | NCBI WGS metagenome assembly WNFN01 (sample SAMN13153353, study PRJNA577476) | soil metagenome | isolation source: 80 cm saprolite on Douglas fir-dominated hillslope | place: USA:California | collected 2013-09-17
GTCCGGAAGCCGCCGGTGCAGTTCCTCCGCGAGCGTCGTCTTGCCCGCGCCGAACCCGCCGTTGATCCAGATGATCACCGGCACAAGCTATCCGGTTAATCCCTGGGCTGTCTTCCAGCCGGGACTGCAGGGTCTTGACCCGGTAGCCGTCCAGCAGCACGTGCACCGCGCCGGGCCAGGGCTCTGCGCTGATTGGCGACCGCGAAATGGGCGGTCCGGTACAACCACGGCAGTGGCCACGGCGGCAGATCGTGAAAGTTGCGCCAGGCTGCAAGGAATGTCTCAGCAACGACATCCTGAGCCAGGTCTGCACCGACGCGCCTGCGTGCATATGCAAGGACCGGGCTGTAGTACGTCGTGAACGCCTCACGATAAGTGGTTCAGATCGATCTTGGCAGCCTGCAGTTCTCCCGTCTTCCGCGCAGGTGCCCGAACCATCAATGGCGCCCGCTCAGAATGACCAATTCTTGCGCTGGGCGATTGGCCATCAATCATCCGGCGGCGCCGCTCAGGGCCGTACGTGTGCCTGTTGGCCGCATCACGCAACTACCGTGCGTGACGTGGACCGAGGAGCGGAATGGCGTCCCGGAGTTCTCATACTCTCGAACTGACCGCCGAATGGACGTCCCGGGCAGCCTGTTAGACAGTGTGTTCCAGCTTTCGAACACGCCGTGATCTTGCCAGGTGGCCTCAAGGAATACCACCAGGCCACTGGCTCCTTGTTGGCCTTCTACCGAAGTTATCCCGGGCATTGAATGACGCCGATCATTTGCAGCACACCAGCGGTCCATACGGTCTCGGGCACCGTCTTCGTGACAAACAAACACGCCCGGCGGCGACTCGATATCGGTCGTTCGGCGCAACGCGAACGACCTCGCAGGAAGGACGGATGGCAGATCGCTGCCGCCGGCACGGCTCGGACTCGTACTTCGCTGGCTCGCCGAAACTGTTCTCAGCGGTACTCAGCGGCGTGTCCACCGAAATTGTCGGGTGCAATGAAGATGGCACGTACTACGCCCGGCGGCAGATGTCGCCAGTCGCACCAAGGCCGTGACAGCGACAACACCAAGCGCGGCTCCCCGCTACCGCCGTAGCGAACCCGCAATTGCGCCTCCATGGTCGGAAGTGTGCCACCGGCAGGGGCGAGGTCGTCATGCCGGAGGTCGCCGATGGCGCATCGGGTGATCAGAGTCGGCAACAGCCGGCCGCGGCGAACGCGGGGAAGTCGTGGCACTCGCTATGTCCATCGAGGAGTTCCTGGGGGGCAATGACACTGGCGTCGTCTGGCCGGCCCGACACTGAGGTGGTATTTGATCCTTCCACCTATGTCGGCGAAGTGCCCTTCGGGGCCTGGCACGGCTGCGACGAGAGACCCCTGTCGTCTGGGTGGCCGAGACTCCCGTCCTTGGCTGGCCGGAAGGCCCAGGGTTCTGGCTGGTGCTGCGGCGCGCCGAGGTCGAATCGGTGCTGGCGAGACCGCAGCTTTCTCTTCCTCGCTTGGGGCCACAGAGATCCGGCGACGCCGCAGGCACTCGGCTATGTCCGGCAGATGATGCTCAACATGGCCGCGCCAGATCACTCCCGGCTACGGCGGCTGCTGAGCCGGTCGTTCACGCGGCGGGCGGTCTCCCAGCTTGAGCACCGTATCCGCGGTCATGCGCGGGCCATCTGCGACCGGGTGTTCACGGGCTTGCGGGGTGAATGCGACTTCGCCAAGGACGTGGCCGCGGATCTGCCGCTTGCTTACCCTGGCCGACGTGCTTGGCGTGCCGCAGCAGGGCCGCTGGCTGCTCTTTGACTGGTCCAACCGGCTGATCGGCTACCAGGACCCCGACTATGCCTCTTCGGCGGAGTTCGATCCGGCCGCGGGCACGTCCATGGCCAGGCAGGCGCTGGCGCTGCGACCGCTCCCGGGCAGTGACGGCCGGATGCCCGATCCGCGGACCAGGGAGGGAATGCCGGATCTGTACGCCTACGCCTACCTGCTGGCCGAGGACAAGCGGCGCCGTCCTGGAGATGACGTGATGTCGATTCTGCTGGCACGGGCCGACGACGACGGCGGCCGGGTATCGGTTGGTGAGTTCGAGAACATATTTCTGGCTGTTCGCGGTGGCCGGGAACGAGACACTGCGCAACGGCTTGCCAGGTGCCTGTATCGCGCTGCTCGGCCACGCGGGCGCACAGGACGATCTGCGCGCCGATCCCGCGTTGCTGCCGACCGCGGTCGAGGAGATGCTGCGCTGGTGGACACCGGTCATGACCTTCCGCCGGACGGCAACCGCCGAGTGCGAACTCGGCGGGCAGCGCATCGGCGAGGGAGACAAGGTTGTCGTGTCGTTCACCTCGGCCAGCCGCGACCAAGCTGTCTTCGCCGCCCCGACTGCTTCGACACCCGCCGCCACCCCAACCGCCACCCCAACCGCCACCTGGTGTTCGGTCACGGCCCGCATTTCTGCCTGGGCGCCCACCTCGCCCGCACCCAGATACGCGCACTATTCGACGACGTCCTGGCCCGCACGTCCTCCTTCAGATACGCGGGCCAGCCGTCCTACCTGCGATCGAACTTCCAGCGCGGCGTCAAGCGGCTGCCGATCAGCTGGACCGCATGAGACGCTGAGGCGACGCAGCCCGCCGGTGTAATTGACAGCCCCGTGTAGTGCTGTCTACATAGACCAGTGGTCATCGGCGCGCGGCCTGATCGTCCGGTGAGCATGCTTGGGCGGGTGAGCACGGCGGCGCAGCCTCAATCGCAACCAGCCTCCGGCAACGACGGCAAACCCGGCGAGCAAGGCGGCGAAGGCGGCAACGCGAGCAAAATCGGTCGCGTCGGCATGCCCGGCGCCACCGACGTCAGCTGCCGGTGGAGCAGCTGCCCGGGCCCGAGCCCGCGTAGTCGTCGGCGCCGAGATGGCGGCGGGGGGGTGCCGCTTCTTCTCGTATGCCGAGGCCAGCGAGTGCGTCACGGGCGCTGCCGGGACCGGTATTGGAGCCGGTGTGCGTACCGGCGCGCGACTGGGCAAGGTGGGAGTTCGGCTGTCCGTCGGTGATGGCTTGCTGCTTGGTGTGGGGGTCGGAGCGGGACTCGGGGTTTGGGTCGGGGTGGGCGACGGAGAGGTGGTCGGCGAAGTCGGTGATGGCGTTGCGCTGGGCCTCGGCGACGGGGACGTTGGGCTAGGGCTTGGCGACGCGGTCGTTGGGCTGGGGGTTGGCGACGCGGTCGTTGGGCTGGGGGTCGGCGACGGGCTGACCGACGCTGCAGCGGCGACGACGGGGAAGAACGCAACCGTTCCGGCGACGAGGAAGCCGACAATGCTCACTTGGCGCATGCATGCGACGCGGCGCCGGCTCGCAGCAGATGATCTTGGATGTCGGAACCTCGTTCTGGAAATCTTGGCCTCCAAGGTGACCGTCGCGTCTGCACCTTCATTCGGTGCCGCGAATATTCGGTGCCGCGATCGCTTGAAGCAGACTAATGTTAATAATGCTTTGTAACTAGACATACCAGGTGACCGAGTTGGAGGAGGCTCGGGCAGGTCCCCCTTCATTGGTGACCGGCCGTGATCAAACCACTAGTGAGGCATCCGGGATCGAGCGCTCGGGACGGCGGTTGCGAGCGCAACAAAGAAGGAATCTGCGACGTGCCTGGTCACGTGGGTGGACGTGCCCGGTCATGTGGGTGCAGCCTGCCGCCTCCGCCACATGCTCAACCAAACTCGCTCGGGACGCCCTGGCGCTCGACGGCGGCCCGCATCAGTGCGCCCATCTCCTGTCCAGCACGGACCACAGGTCCTTCAGCCTGCGTCGGCCTGAGACGTCAATCAGCTGCTCGTGGAACTTCGTGTCGCTATCGAAGAGTGCGTCCAGGTCACGGAAGCGTATCCACTCGGTTGACACTCATACAGCAGGTGCGAGACATTAGCGGCTGCTTCGTCAGACGCGTCGACCAGGCTGGAGTTCGCAGGTGATTCCCAGGAATCCGGGCGAGAATCGAAATCAGCCCGTCGGCGCGGCAGCGGGCTTAGCGGCGTGGCCTGTCCCGTCGATCCCCGGTCAGGTGCGCGCTGCGGCCATGCTGATGTACGCCGGTGCCGTGCTCGGCGCAATAGGCCTGCTCTGCTACGGATTTACCACCTCAGCGTCGACCGCGCCGCAGATCTGGCATGTCGGCAATACGACGAGCCGGGCCTACGGAGCCGGCTTCGTCTTCGGGGCGATTCTTTTCGCGGTAGTCGTTGCCGGCCTGTGGCTGTGGATGGCCTGGGCAGTAAGGCGCGGCAGGAACTGGGCGCGCATTGTCTCGGCGGTGTTGTTCGGCCTCGGCGCGCTGCGCCTGCTGGCCGGATTGGCCTCGAACCCGGTTAGCGTCGTCACGCTGACCTGGGCACTGAGCTGGCTCGCCGGCCTCGGCGCGATCATTTTGCTGTTCCAACGGCCTGCCAGCGCTTTCTTTGCGTCCAGGGCCAAGTCGCCTAACCCGCCGGGCTATCCGACCGGATTCAGCAATCAGACCGGGGCCAACCCGCCGCAGTATGGCCAGGCGGCCGAGGCACGGTGGCCCAATCAGGGGCCTTGACACAACCAGTCCGGGTCGCGCCCGAGCAATCCAGCCAGCCGGTCGTTGGCAGGCGCCTCAGGTGTGCCATGCAAGTCTCCGGCATCGCCGTCAGGCCGAGGCGCCGGCGCTCCGCGTGCTCAGCTCGGCTTCGTGTTCGGGGAAGCCTTGCAGGTAATGACGCCTGATCGCCAGCCTCAGCTGGCCCACATCGCCGCTATCCACTGCCTCGAGCAACTGCCTGTGCCGTTCCACGGCGTCCATGAGCCCGATGCCCTGGCGCTCGACCGCCGACCGCATCAGGGCGCCCATCTGGCTATCCAGCATCGACCAGAGGCCCTTCAGCCGGCTCCGTCCCGACAAGTCGATCAGCTGTTCGTGGAACTTCGTGTCGCTGTCGACCAACGCGTCCAGGTCATCGGTGACTGCCGCGGCCGACATGTGCTCGAGCGCCAGCCGCAGCGACCTGGACAGCTCTTTCCTGCGCTGGCCCAGGCCGCCGGCCACGCTCGCGTCCTCGAGCACGTAGCGGGCGTAGCAGACATCCTCGGCGTCCTGCATCGACATCCGGGTCACGATGCTGTAGCGCCGGGGCACGATCTCGATCAGGCCCTCCGACTGGAGCCCTCGCATGGCGTCCCTGATAGTGCCGCGGCTGACGCCGAACTCCGCGGCGAGGGTCGCTTCGACGAGCCTGGTTCCGGCCGGCAGCTCATTGTTCAGTATCCGGTGCCGTAGCCTGCGGCCCACCGCCTCAGGCAGGGACAGGTGCTCAAGAATGGTCCCCAACCCCTTTCGCTTGGCCTGTTCCGCAGGTCACTGTTCCGCAGGTCACTGTTCCGCAGGTCACTGTTCCGCAGGTCACTGTTCCGCAGGTCACTGTAGTTTTAGCAGCGCGGTCGTCAAGCCAGCATGAGTATGGACATCCTCGCGCGGTGCGATCAGTGCCCGGGGGCCGGTCAGAATCGGCGTGATGCCAGGGCCGTGGCCGGGCAGCGGGCTTGACCCGTGCACGGTGAGGCCGATGCTCACCCAGTCGCGCCGGTATCCCATGTTGTACCGGGAGTCGATGTCGGTGATGGCGACGAGATCGCCTAGACGCAGGTCCTGGCCATCGCCGGGGCCGAGCTGAAGGTCCAGGTCCCAGCCCGCAGCCGGGCGGCCAAGCCCGTTCCCCGCTTTCTTTGATGGCAGCAGCATCCGCACGCTCACGCCGACGGTGGCACCAACTGAGCTGACCGGCAGGGCCGCGAGCAGATCAGGATCAAGGTTCAGGACGGTAACCCCGGCGGGCAGCCACGCTGGCCGGAAGCCCTGACCCCTCGTGCGGACGCTGACCTGATCGCCAGGGCGCATCCTGGCTAGGTCACTGGCGCGGAAGCCGACGATGACCCGGCCGTTCTCGCCGCGCTTGCCGATCACCGCTCCCCTGGCGCCCGAGGCGGCCCCGGTACGGACCTCGGCCTCGTTGCCGATGCAGGAGTAAAGCACCAGCGCGTGCCTGGCGGCGGCGTCGCCGTGCGTCAGGCAGGCGCCGGGTGCCGCGTGGTCGCCCTCGAGCGCGAAGACCGAGTCGCCGAGCTCGAGGCCGAGGATCACGCCGCCGTCACCTACCGGGACATAGGGTGCCCCATCGGCGTCGACTCGGTACGGGCTGTCGCCGAGTTCGGGATGCTCCACCGTGCCGAGCAGGTTGACGGCCACTGCGTTAAGCTGCGCGTTCACTGCTCGGCCCGGCCCTGGTTGTGGTACCAGCTGGATAGGTTGGCAGCCGGGTCATCGACCAGGCGGAACGCGTCGGCCCGGCCGCTCAGCAACGTGCTTGGCCCAGGTCCGTGCCCGAACAGCATGCACTGGCCGGTGCAGATCACGCCAATGGTGAGGTATCCGGGCCGGTAGCCGCGGCCGTATCTGTGGTCCTGGTCGGTCATCGCGACGATGTCACCGACCCGAAGCGACTCAAGCCCGAGGGAGAGATCAGCGCCCAGGCTTTCGTAAGCGCCCATCAGGTCGGTGTTGGCGTATTCGGAGATCATGCCGACGCCCGCGCCGACCGCCTCCGCCGGGATGCGCGCCGCCACGTGCACCTCAAGCCTGCCGTCCGCCGTCGTACCGCCCGGCATCAGCTCGAGCAGGCCGGGCGAGCAGTTCTTCACCACGATCGACGGGTGATCGGCCAGCCGGAGGCCCTGACCGACGGCGATGATCGTCACGGCGTCACCGGTGGTGAGCCTGGCCGCCGCGGCCTCGGCGAAGTCCACGAGCACGTAAGCGTGCTGGCCGATGACGTGCCCGACCAGGCCACGAGCCGGCCCGGACGCCACCGTGACCTGATTGCCAACGCAGGTGAGGAACTGCACCGCCATGTTGGCGGCCGGATCGGCGTGCCGAACCGACGCTCCGGGTTCCAGGTGATCTGCGGCATACCCGGTCGCCGGGTCGCCGCAGTGCACGCCGAGCGTGACGCCTCCCATGCCGGGCAGCACGAACGGCTGGCCGTCAGGACCGATCCGGTAACCGTGCCGGTCGGCCAGGGCAGGCCAGACCTCACCGGTCAGCACCTGGGTGACCAGCCGCTCGGCGTTGGTGACCGCCTTCATCCGCCGGTACTCCGATGGCCCGCGGCGCCGGCGGCTTGCTCGAGCGGGAAGCTGACCCAGGCTCGCTGGCGGAACGAGGCTTCGAACGCGTTGATCGTCTCCTGCACCAGCGCCGCCTGTGCGAAATCGCCCTGGCTCGCCGCGCTGTCGCCCTGGATTTCGGTGATGAAGTCCGCGATGAGATTGGAGTAGAAGAGGAACTCCCACGGCTCGCCCGAATGACCGCCAGGCGGGAAGAAACGCGCAGGGATGTCCAGCTCCGTGAACTCCACCGCGTCCTTGCGGGCGGTCTTGATCGTCTGGCAGATGCCGAACTCGTCGACCAGCCGGACGTTTATGGCGCCCTCCGACCCGTAGATCCGGGCCTCGATTCCCGGGTAGTTCCCGACGGTGACATAGGAGGACTGGATCGAGGCCAGCGCCCCGGATGAGAACTCGGCGATCCACATGTCACCGTCATCGATGTTGACCCTGGTCATCTGGCCGGTGTCACGGACCATGCGGACCGGCACGAAGTTGCGCATGGTGCCCACGACAGCCTGCAGCGGCGCGCCGACCCACCAGTGCATGATGTCGATGACGGGGGCGCCGTAGCCCTCGATCGACGACACGGCGATCTCGGCCGGATCCGCGTCCTGGTCGACCTGGCGCAGCGGCGTCGCCGGGTCGATCCACTGGCTGTTCTGCTCGAAGCCGTTGAACATAAAAGGCTCGCCGACGAAGCCGGCGTCGATCAGCTCCCTGGCGAACCGCGTCGCCGGAGCGTAGCGGAAGGTGAAGCCGACCTTTGTCTTCAGGCCCTTCGCCGTCGCGAGCTCGGCGGCCTGCCTGGTCTCGCGGTAGTCGGGGTGAACCGGCTTCTCGCACAGGACGTGCTTGCCCGCAGCCAGCGCGTCCCACGAGATCTCGAAGTGCGGCCTGTTGCCCGTGACCACGTCGATCACGTCGATGTCCGGATCATCGAGCAGGTCGCGGTAGTCCTGCACCGCCCGGGGCACGCCAAACCTGGCGGCCGCGCTGGCCAGGGCGTCCGGGTCGGTGTCGGCGACCGCTACCACCTCGGCCCTGCTGTCGCGCTGCCAGCCGGGCAGGTGAGCGCGCTGCGCCCAGCTTCCCGTGCCCACCACGGCGACGCGCAGCCTGCTAGCCGCCATCAGCTTGTCCCGCCTTCCAGCATCATTGCCCGGCCTCAGTACCCGGCTTGCGTGTCGAACACGTTGCGGAGCGGCTCCCCGGCGAGCCAGCGCCCGATGTTGTCGATGAACAAATCCGTCAGCAGCCGGTTCTCGGAGGCCACCGTCGATGCCGAGTGCGGCGAGATGATCACGTTGTCCATCGCCCACAGCGGCGAATAGGAGGGCAGCGGCTCGGTCTCGAATACGTCCAGGCACGCGCCGCCGAGCCGCCCCGGAGCCAGGGCCTCGATCAAGGCGCTCTCGTCGATCACCTGGCCGCGGGACAGGTTCACCAGCACAGATCCTGGCCGGAGCAGGGCAAGCTCGCGGCTGCTGATCAGGTGATGCGTCCGCGCGGTCAGCGGGCAGGCCAGGATCACCGCGTCGACCGATCCGAGCACGTCGCTGATCCGCGAGTCAGGCACGTACTGCGAGACCCCTGATACCTGGTAGCTGCGCCCCGGCCGCCCGGCTCCGCACACTTCCACGCCGACGGCGGCCAGCACCCTGGCGACCTCACGCCCGACGCCGCCAAGCCCGACCAGCAGCACGCGCGATCCGCGCAGCAGCGTCATCGCATGCCGCTCCCAGTGCCTGGCCGCCTGATCGCGCGCCAGCCTCGGCATGCCCTTGACGAAATGGAGCAGCCCGAGCAGCGCGAACTCCGCCAGCGGGGCGCCGTGCACGCCTGCGGCCGTGGTGAAGACGATCGAGGTCTTCACCAGGCCGGTCCGGTTGAGCAGGCCGCCGATCCCAGCGCTCGTGCCCTGGATCCAGCGCAGCCGCGGGCAGTTGATGTCGATCTGGTCCGGCGCCTGCCAGTCGAAGTCGAAGCTGATGTCGGCAGCCGTGCGCAGGGCCGCCCACCCGGCCAGCGCCGTCGCGTCCAAGTCCGGCGGCGTGCCCGTGTGATCGCACGGATAACGCGGCACGGGCAGCAGCTCGGGTTCGTAAAGCAGATTGACCCGCGGATCGGCGGCCGAGATCCGGCTCGCGTGCTCGGCCTCTAGCGGGGAGGCGATGAGCACGTTCAGAGCGGCTGTCATCCTTTGCTTCTCCGGTCGTCGGGCCTGCGGCTGGCCGGGCCTCGCCTAATTGTCGACAGTCAACCAGTACCTTAACGGACGGCGGCAGTCAAGACCGGCTGAGGCGGGCGAGGCTCCTTCTACCTGGGTGTATGCGCTTGTAACAGTTCGGGGTAACAGTTCGGACCACAGCGATTGGCAGGCTATTGACGCTGCCCGGGCGAATCTTTACATTAGTGACACGCTGTCGACAATCGACGAAGACGATTGAGCGGGTGCGTCATGTTGCGAGCTACCTGGCCCCGAACTCCCGGCCTTCGAACACTGAGCCTCGCCGCGATCACGATGGCCATGGCAGCAGCCGGGTGCTCGAGCGGCGGCTCCGGCACCACGCCGGGCTCGACCGCGGGCAGCAGCACCCTCGTGATCGCCAACGCGGTCAGGATTGACACGCTCGACCCAGAGGCGAACTCCGTCAACGAGTCGATCTGGATGGACCAGAACCTGTACAGCAGGCTGCTCCAGCCCAATCCGACCGGCACTGGCCTGGTACCCGACCTGGCCACCTCGTGGGATATCAGCAAGGACGGGCTGACCTACACGTTCCACCTGCGCGACGCGAAGTTCTCCGACGGCTCGCCGCTGACGGCCACCGACGTCGTCTTCTCGATCGAGCGGTCACGCGCGTACAAGGGCGGCTGGGGCTTCCTGCTCACGCCGGTGAAGACGATCACGGCGCCCGACCCGCACACCGTCGTCGTCACGCTTTCGACCAAGCACGCCCCCTTGCTGGCCGACCTGGCCATGTACGCGTACTCGATCGTGCCGAAGAAGCTGGTACAGGCTCAGGGCAAGGCGTTCTTCCAGCACCCGGTCGGCAGCGGGCCGTTCTATGTCACGTCCTACAAGCCCGACAGCGAGGTCGACCTGGCGCGCAACCCGCACTTCTACGGCACCAGGCCCAAGATCAGCAACGTGCACGTCCTGATCGTGCCCGACGACAACAGCCGGGTGCTCATGCTGCAGAGCAAGAAGGCGGACATCATCGAGAACCCGCCTGGCAACCTGATCAGCCAGATCAACAGCACCCCAGGGCTGCACGTGGAACTGTTCCCGTCCACGAGGGTTGACTTCATCCAGCTCGACGAGCATTTCGGCCCGTTCAAGAAGCTCGCCGTCCGGCAGGCGCTGAACTACGCCATCGACCGCAAGACCCTGGTCAAGCTGGCTTACCAGGGGAACGCCATCCCCGGCGCCTCGTTCATGCCGTACAAGATGCAGTATTACAACTCCGCGATCACGCCGTACCCGTACGACCCGGCCAAGGCGAAGAAGCTGCTGGCCTCCGCCGGCTACCCGCACGGGTTCAAGACGTTCCTGATCACGGTCAGCGGCGACGTGGCCGGCCAGGCCGAGGCCGTCGTCGTGAAGTCCGAGCTCGCGAAGGTCGGGATCACCGTCGCGATCCAGTCCTACGAGCTGCTCACCGCGTACGCGAAAGAGGATGGCGGGCACTCGCAGATGGGCGAGCGGTACTGGAC